>JAEEGH010020854.1_pt1 | contig 13583 bp, 10 predicted proteins | sample 9134181 | NCBI WGS metagenome assembly JAEEGH01 (sample SAMN16246544, study PRJNA631951) | gut metagenome | biome: gut microbiome; feature: rumen; material: DP-attached | host: Bos | place: Iran: Karaj | collected 2018-10
CTCCGTGCCCGTGGAGATCCCCTATGGCTGCATCGTGCCCAAAGAGATCGACAATCTCCTGGCCCCGGGCCGCCACCTCTCCGCCGACCCCGACGCCATCGGCCCCCTGCAGCTGATCCCCCAGTGCGTGCAGACCGGCCAGGCCGCCGGCGTGGCCGCCGCCGTCGCCATCAAGGACGGCACCACCACCGCCAACGTGGATATCAAAAAGGTGCAGTACATCCTCTCCCACGAGCAGGATGTGCCCCTGCCCCGGCAGGACAACACCAACCAGGATATGGTGAAGGAAATGGAAGCCTGCAACTACGGCCGCGACACGGAGCGCGCCAAGCGCATCCTGGCGAAGGAATGATCGGTAATTGAGCAGCAAGGGGAGAGGAACGGCGTTCCTCTCCCTCGCTATATGCATCGCAGGCCATCCCGCATTTGTCACAGGGATGTAACTTGACCTTCCGCTGCTACCTTATATATAATATAAAAACACAAAACCACGACCGCACGGACAGGAGGGTGCTTATGAAAACCTATGACAAGCAGTTCATCGGCGGCGTCTGGCGGGAGGGCCGGGGCGAGCACATGCTGGAGGACCGGGACCCCTACACCGGGGAGGTCCTCTGCCGCTATCGCTCCGCCGGCCTTGCGGACCTGGACGACGCCTTTGCCGCCGCCCGCGCCGCCCAGAAGGAATGGTACGCCCTGGCCCCCGCCCGGCGGGTGGAAGCCCTGGAAAGGCTCTGGCACACGCTGGACGCCAATCGGGCCCTTCTGGACGAATGCCTGCTGCGGGAGGCGGGCTGCACCGTCCCCAAGCGGGCCTATGAGGTGGGGGAGAGCGTCAACCTGGCGCGGTACTACATGTCCTTTCCCTACCTGCTGGACGGGAAGATCCAGGAATCGGACAATCCGGGGCAGATGAACTACATCTTCCGGCAGCCCCGGGGGGTCGTCACCGTCATCGCCCCCTGGAACGTGCCCTTCATTCTGGCTCTGCGCAGCGTCCTGCCCGCCGTGGCCGCGGGCAACGCCGTGGTGCTGAAGCCCGCCTCCGACACGCCGGCCACCGCCTTCATCCTGGGGGAGCTTTTCCAGGAGGCGGAGATGCCCGCGGGCCTGCTGAACGTGGTGGCGGGCGCGGGCGCCGAGATCGGGGACGCGCTGGTGCGCCACCCCGGCGGCGATATGGTCTCCTTCACCGGCTCCACGGAGGTGGGGAAGCGCATCGGCAGCCTGGCCGGCGGCCGGGTCTGCGACGTGTCCCTGGAGCTGGGGGGCAACAATTCCATGCTCCTTCTGCCGGACGCGGACCTGGAAAAAGCGGCGGAAAAGGCGGTCTTCGGCGCGTTCTTCCATCAGGGGCAGATCTGCATGGGCCTCAACCGCATCCTCACCCTGCCGGAGAATCACGACGAGTTCTGCCGCATCTTCGCGGAAAAGGTGCGCGCCCTGAAGGCGGGAAACCCTGCGGACCCGGAGGTCTTCGTGGGGCCGCTGATCAACCACGCGCAGGTGGAGCGCTTTGAAGCGCTGCTGGCTTCCACCCTGGAGGCCGGGGCGCGGACGCTGGTGGAGGGCCGGACCGAGGGGAACGTGGTGCATCCCTGGGTCCTCACCGAGGTGGATATGTCCATGCCCGCCGCATGCAGCGAAATGTTCGGCCCCGTGGTCAGCATCCTCCGGGCGAAGGACGTTGAGGAGCAGATCGCCCTTGCCAACGCCACGGAATACGGGCTTTCCGGCAGCGTCTTCGGCCGGGACGTCTACCGGGCCATGCAGGTCGCCCGCAGGCTCCAGAGCGGCATGGTGCACATCAACGACCAATCCATCGGCGACGAAGCCCACGTCATGTTCGGCGGCGAGAAGCAGAGCGGCGTCGGCCGCTTCAACGGCGACTGGGTCCTGCGGAAGTTCACCACGGAACAGTGGCTCGCCGTAACGTCGTCGGAGTGAACTTCGCTCGCTCCGCTTCCGCGGTTACCGTAAGAGCCGCGAAAGCTGCGTATCGCTCCGTTACTCCTCCTCTCCGAGGGGACGCTGCGGATGCAGCGCCCCCGGTGAAATGCCCGCTGCGCGGGCGTGAAATCCCGCTGCGCGGGGTGAAATACGGCCCTTGGCCGTGTGATATCGTGCCCTTTGGGCACGGTTGAGGTATCCCCTCCGGGGATGATTGAAATTTGAGGCGGTTAACGCCGCCGGCTTCTCCTGGGAGAAGCCGGCGCGAAGCGCCTGATGAGGGACGTTTTGCAAAGCAAAACGATGGGGCTCCGCGAGGGCCCCATCAAAATGCGGATGCGAAAGGCTTACAACTCCGCGATATATTCCTCGATGCGGCGGATCACCAGGTCCCGGCTCTGGCCCAGATCGGCGCTGTGCTGGAGATAGGTCCAGAAGGCGTCGGTGAGCCGTTCCTCCGTGATATAAAAGGCGGTGGTGGGCGCGCCGCGGCGCACGATGATGCAGCCGTAGTTCTCCTTTGCGTAGACCATGGTGCCCGCCGGGACGCGGTCTGTCAGGACCACCCGATAGTTGTCTCTGCTGCGGAGCAGGGAGACCACCCGCCGCAGATGGGCTTTCAGCTCCTCCGGGGAATAGCGGAGATCATAGCCCAGGAATTCGCTGAGGGGCTGGCGGACATGCCCGGCCCGCACCTCCTTCACCGGGGGAAGGCTGAGAAGCTCCGTGAGGGTGAGCCCGGCGTCCAGCTGCGCATTCATCTGCCGCGCGGCCTCCAGCAGAAATCTCTCCAGCTCCGGTCCGCACCGTTTTCCGAAAGCAACGGCTATCGACCGCGGCAGACTGCAGCCCAGGGGCAGCCGCTGGGCGACGATGCGGGAATTGGGCGCTTCCTCGAAATCCCGCAGCAGTTTCAGCATATCCGCATGGTTCTCCGGCCGGAAGACCCGCATGAGGGGCACGCACAGGGAGAGATAGTCCTGAAATTCCTTCGTCAGCGCCCCAACGGCCGCCGGGTCCGACACCAGCAGATTCAGCCCCTCCCCGTCGCCGACGGAGCTGGAGGTAAAGGCGCCGCAGTCCCGGGCGATGATCAGGGCCCGGCGAAATGCCCCGTCGCTGGGCTTGGGGTAGTACCAGGCCTCCACCGCGCCGGTGAGGTAGAGGGGCATCCATTTGCCCAGCCCGTCCAGCATTTCGCCCCGGCTGCGGCTGACGCTGTGGATGATGCGGAGACGTCCGCCCCGCCCGATGAAGCGCAGCACCGCCTCCGTCCAGCGGCGGGTATAGGCCGCGTCCGCGAAGAGCCAGCCTTTCCCCTGATCGGAATAGACCAGCAGCTCCGTGGGATCGCCGGAGACGCAGCAGTCGTCCAGCAGCCGCAGCGCCGCCTCCCGTTTTCCCTCTGTTCCGTAGTAGAAGCCGGCGCTTGCGGGCTTTTCCGCCGCCGGCGGCAGCTTGGCCTCCGGCCACAGGAGCCGCGCCGCCGCCAGGCCGCTTAGCAGGCGCTCCACCCGCTCCATGTCCTGCTGTTCCTCCTGGTTCAGCCAGCTCAGCAGCAGCTTTTCCGCTTCGTTCTCCGTTTCCGGCCAGCTCCGGCCGGGGCACACGGCTTCCGCCGCCGCGTTTTTCCGCAGCGGATTGGCCTGCAGCTCCCGCGCGAAGTAGGCCGCCGCGGGCTCCAGGAAAAAGCGGTCCCGGGGCAGGCCCCGTTTGCCGCTGCGCATGCGGCTGATATAGGATGGGTCGAAGCCCAGCTCCCGCCCCAGCGCGCTGTTGGAGGTGTCCGTCAGTCTCAGAAGAAAATCCAGTTTTCCGGCAAGCATGCTCCCGCCCCCTTTGCCGCCATTGTACCATGCCCCGCCCCCGGCGGCAAGGGGTGAGCGCCGTACTGTGTCCATGTGCGCCGGCTCTCCCTTTTCTTCGCTGTTTTTCGCCTATTGTAACACTTGGGTTACACTTGTCCCGAAACTATTGCATTTTGAACGGCCATCGGTTACACTCACGGTGCAATAAAAAGGGCGCACAGCCTTGCTGCGCCGCCCGCAACAAGGTGAGTGCGCGAAAGCGTTACCACAAACCACCGACGGGTCCTTCTCTCATGTCGGGACCCGGCGGAATTCTAAAAAAGGAGGAAAAGAACATGAGAACTCTCAAGAAGTCCCTCTGCCTCGTTCTGGCTCTGGTGTTCGTTCTGGGGCTCTGCACCGTTGGAAGCAATGCGGCTTTTGCCGACATTTATTCCGACGCTGCGGACGTCACTGCCGATTACCTGGATGCCATCGAAGTTCTGACGGGACTGCGGATCATCAACGGCTACAAGGACGGCACCTTCGGCCCCGACTCCGAAGTGACCCGTGCCGAGGCAGCCGCCATGATCGCCCGTATGATGCTGGGCCGTGAGGCTGCCGACAAGCTGCCCGTCGGCGAGGTGAAGTTCAGCGACGTGGCCGATACCCATTGGGCCGTGCAGTACATCGCTTTCTGCGCCAACAAGGGCATCATCGTGGGCATGGGCAACGGCACCTTCTGCCCCAATGACCCCGTCACCGGCACCCAGCTGGCCGCCATGCTGCTCCGCGCTCTGGGCTACGACGCCATGGGCGAGTATCAGGGCAAGGGCTGGGACATCAACGCTGTTGCCGACGCGCTGTACTACGGCGTGTTCAATGACAGCCTGGTTGTCGACTTCAGCAAGCCGGCCACCCGTGAGGAGACCGCCCTCTACATCTGGAACACTCTGTGGATCAACCTGGTGGGCTACGATGTGGACCTGAACTACTACAAGGAAAAGACCCGCACGATCGACGGAAAGACCGTTGAACTGACTTTCGCCAATGACGCCTACAACCTGATGGAACTGGGCTACGACAGCAGGACCAACCGCGGCACCTATATCGTTCTGGCCAACAAGTACACCGGCAGCAAGTACACCGTCGTCGGTCGCTTGAGAGATTTCGGTTGGTACGATGCTGACAATAACTGGCATTTCGACCACAGTGCCTTTGCTCCTGAGTACTATCTGGACTATGAGACTCCTCTGGAGTTCATCGGCCATGAAGTCACTGTCTACATCGATTCCGAAAAGCTGGACGACACTGAAGAGCACCTCAAGTACAACAAGTGCTACCTGCTCCGGGACGAGTCCACTGTGCTCGATAAGGGCAAGAAGCTGGACGACTTCTATCGCGCTGCCAAGGATGCCAATAATAACAATACCAGTGTTCGGTTCCGTGACGTTGAAGTCATCAACAACTATGATTACGAGAATATGACTTACGCCACAGAAGCGGCCAAAGATGGCGACACCCGGGAAGTGTACAGGCTGGTCTCTGACCTGAAGGGCCAGAAGAGCTCCATGGACAGCGCCCCCAGCGGCACCTGGATTCTGGACCATGAAGGCAAGATCCTCCTTCAGCGCAAGGAAACCTCCTATCTTGGCAAGGTCCTTGAAGTCGACACTGCTCACAGCGAAGTCGAGATCAACGTCTACCTGGGCTGGAACGATGATCAGACGGCAAAAGTTTATGAGTCCGATGTCTTCGATTTTGCTTGGAGCGACATCGATCTGGTTTATGACGGCATCGCTGCGAACGACTATGTGGTCGTGAAGCCTGTGGGCGAGCTCACTTATGTTGAGTCCACCACCACGCAGACCGTGGACATCACCACGAAGCAGTTGTTCATCTTCTGGTATTACTTCAACAATTTCACCATTGGACCCGACCTCAATGTCGCGGCCTATGATATCGATGTGAAGGGTTCCGATCCCATTGACGGCATCAATCCGGGCGACAAGGTTATGTTCTACATGACTTCCGCCGGCTACTTCGCTGCAGAAGTTATTGAGAGAGCCAAGACCGAAGGCATCGTCTACATCAACCATATCGGCGACTACATCCGCTATGGCGAATGGGATCAGATCATTACGCCGGACGGTGAAAATGCCGACGTGACAAATCCCAAAACCGTCAAGAAGGTGCAGGGCATCAACCAGGACGGCGAAGAAGTCGTCTTCACCTTCTCTCAGAGCGCTTGGGATGCCATGGTGCTCAAGGGAATCGCTCCTCAGCTTGGCAAAATCTACGAAGTTCGCAAGAACAGCAACGGTTATACTTTCGATCCCAATGTGCGCGGCCTCGTCGAACTTGAGAATGAAAGCGGCAAGACCAGCTTCCTGAAGAACACCTGGACCGATGAGGAAGACGGCAGAACCCGCAGCGACATTTACTATGTCAGCAAGGATACCGTCGTTATCTACTTCACGGGCAAGGGCTCTCAGCTGAACATCGAAGTTTCCAACAAGCTGAGCAAGGCTGAAAAGCTCTTTGCTATCGCCAAGGATATGGGCGGCAGCAAGCAGCTCACCACTGTGTGGGTGCCTGACGTCGAGGCTCCTGAGGCTGCTGATTCCGGCAACTACCTGTATATCGGCGGCACCAACACCGCCAGCGGCGCAGCCAGCTACGAGTGGTACAACGACGAGAACACCCCGTTCTACACTGCCTATGTCGACGGTGTGCCTCAGAAGATGTATCTGGCCGGCCCCGCCGAAGCGTACCCCTACGGCGGTGATTATCTCGCCAGTGCTTTCTATCAGTACAGCGACAACGACGGCGACGGCATCTATGAACTGAAGTTCGCCACGAAGGCCCGCATGCGCGTCGTCCTTGGCGACGAGGGCGTTGGCACGATCGAGAATGGTTACCTCTATCTGGAAGATGCCTACGGCAACCTGTCTGACGGTGTGGAACTGAAGGTCAATGTGGTCGACATTTCCGGCGGCACCACCACCGGCACCAAGACCAACACCAATATCACCAGCGTCGAGCGGCTGGAGTACTTCCTGTCTCTGGGTTACCAGGTCCGGGTCGACTACATGTACGCCGAAGCTGATGACGTGGAAGTGCCTGTCGGCACCATGTACGTGACCAAGGTTACGCCTCCCGCCGAATAAGATACCCCCAAAAACAAAGCTTAAGTAATTAAACTGCGTTCCGCCCCCGGGCTTCGGCCCGGGGGCGGTTTTATCGCTGCCCTCCCCGGCGGCCGCCGCGTCACGGTATTACACGGCAAGCGGAGAGGGCGTATATAATAGTGAAAACACAAAAGAGCGCTGCTGCCTCTGCGGTCAGCCTTGGGTGCGATCAAGCAAAATGCTGAACGTTCGGACGCCGGACGGTCAGCGAATTTTGAGTTAGGGAGCTATTAACGCCCCTCATGCGGACGAAGCTGCCGACAGCAAAAGCCGGGGCCTGCTGCGGCATAAACGGAACCGCAGCAAGCCCGTAGGAAAACCCTCCCCGGAGGGGAGTCCGCAATCGTGCCCAAAGGACACGATTGCACACGGCCTTTGGACGCAGTTTCTCCCGCACGGCGGGTATATCACAGGGGGGGCGCTGCAAAACGCAGCGCCCCCTGTTAAGCAGCCGGAGACAATGGGAATACGTGCCCTTGGGCACAGCGGAGATCACTTTCGGACGATGCCCAGTTCTTCGTGGTGCTTGACCTTCATCCGATACATCTTGTCATCCATTTCCTTCATGAACGCATCCGCGCTGCCGGCGTCAAAGCTGCTCACGCCGTAGGACAGGGAAATCTCATAGGGGCAGCCCCCCTCCCGGTGCTTCGCCAGCAGCCGGCGGACCTCGGCCATGTAGGCATGCAGGCTGTCCTCGTCGCCGGATATCTTCAGCACGATGAATTCATCGCCGGCAAAGCGGAACACCAGCTCGTTGTCCGACCGCGCCTTTTTCATGGCGTCGGCCACGGCTTTCAGGGCGCGGTCCCCTTCCGAATGGCCGAAGTTGTCGTTGATGCTCTTGAACCCATCCAGATCCACCATCGCGCCGGAAAAGCCGCTCCCCCGGCTGATCCACGCGGAAAGGGTATGGTTCAGGTACAGGCGGTTGAAGGTGTCCGTCAGGGTATCCACATAGGCCATTTCGTTCTGCTGCATCATAAACAGGCCGGCAAGGCCGATGGCAGCGGAGAGCCAGGCCAGAGAGAGGCCGTAGATCAGGAATTGCAGCCCGGCCCCCGCGAGGATCGGCAGCAGGAACATTTCCACGCTGATAAACGTCCTCGCGCCGTTTTTCTTCTCATAACGCCGCGTTTCGAGGGCGGCGGTGAGACAGTAATAAAGAATGACAGCGTAATAGACATAGCTGAAGGGCCGCCGCTCATACATGTTTTCCCCGGTGATGTAAAAAGAAATGGGGACAACGAGATTCAGGATGTTGATCGCGAACATCACGCCGCCGACGATGATCTGGGGCTTGTAGTGCTTCCAGATCCGCCCCGTATCGTCATAGAGGCCCAGATCGACATAGACGAGCAGGCAGAAGGGCAGCAGCAGATTCACGGTGTAGAGATAGGTATTGGCAGCATAATTCAGCAGCCGCGCCCCCGGGAACAGCCTGCCGTCGATGGCATAGGAAAACATTTCCGCCAGACAGCCCAGCATCACGCCGAAGACCATGCAGAAGAAAATCTTGTCCTCCGTCCGCCGCCGGGAGGTCTGGGTGCGCGAGGTAAAAAACAGGATAAACAGGATCACAACGCCGATGCAGTTGGGGATGTAAATCGACCGCATATCCATAGAAAAGCCTCCTCCGCCTTATTCGCCGCCGCGCGTTTTGCGGCGCACATCCTGCGCAGTCAGTTCAGCGCGGGCACCACTCCGATGATTTTCAGCTTCGGTCCTCATAACCTGTCAATACACTTCCCAGTATCCTTTTTTGTGGATCCGATCCGTTTGATTTTTCCTTCGCCGGATAGTTTGTCCAACGCTCTCTGAATGGTTCTGACTGTTCTTCCTGTCTTTTTAGAAAGAGATTCTCTTGTTTGCGTTGGATCTTCCTTTAGGAGGGCGTACACACTCATTGCAGTTGCTATTTTACGCTCGCTGTTCGGTTCCGTGTCGTTTATAGTGACATCATCGGTGACATTCTTCACGTTGGCGTCCCTATAAAAAGCGAAGGAAAAGCCGCCGTTTTCGATTATGGACTCAACTCGGATATGGTATTTATCACATAGTGCAAATACTTTTCTGAAGCCACTTCCAAAAATCTCAACGTCTTTGCTTTTGTATGCTGTCACTATGCGCAAGGGTTTGTCTTAGTCATTACTTAACTGTTTTGCAACAGCTAAGCTTTTCTCAGACAATTCATACCTCATTTCCCTTGTCATATGCCAATCCCATTTTGGATCATCCGGATTCAAAGGGTGAACATCCGATGCCATTAGAAGACCTACGGAATTCAACCCGAGAAAACTGGATACGCTGAAAACAACAGATGTCTCCATGTCAACCCCGACAGCACCCTTTTCCCGCCATAGCTGTTCTTTATAAAAGGTCTGACGATACACTGCATCGGTCGAAACAATCGGGTATGTTTTGATATGCATCTTGGATGAGGCGATCTTATGCAGCCGTATGCTGGGGATTGAGTATTCAAGGGACTCGTAGTAATGGAGCGACGTTCCCTCTTCTACAAAAGCTTTATCCGGTGTAATAATCTCTCCAATCTTTATCTGCGGATCAAATGCACCGAACATACCCACTGAAATGATATTCTTCACGCCAAGTGCGGCAAGCGTTTCCACCGTATCACAGGCCTGTGGCGCGCCACGGCCGCCATCCAGAAAACAAACCCGATATTCAGCAATCTCCCAAACAGGGCATCGATTCAGAAATCGGGGAAAGGGCTCTGGCAATTCCTGCGCATTATGGTTGTCACACAGATACTCAATGCCTTTACTCATAAAGAAAACGATCGCTGTCTCCGGAAGATGTAAATGGCACTCTCTGTGTGCGCTGTTGATTTGATTTCTTGCTTTTATAATCGGCTCAGTTTTATCGCTTGACAGACACCACATGGATTTTTCCCCCAGTAATTCCCGATCTGTTATCTGGTTACCAATCGTCACCCGGAATGGCAAAGCGTCATCAACCTCGTCTGTTTGTATCATTTTACCACAAAAAGAAAAGAACGGCAATTCTATCAGAATTACCGTCCTAATATGGTGGAGATGAAGGGATTCGAACCCTCGACCTCTCGGATGCGAACCGAACGCTCTCCCACGCGGGCCAGTTTCTAGTCACCATGTGACAGACGAAGCTGGCACAAAGCGTTATATTTCAAGGGTCTCCGGGCGTTTTTCACCTGTTTTTTTGATCTGCACTTGAAGTGGTATAAAATGGCAATCATAACCGGCCTGGGGCGTGGCTTTCGTCCCTGCCACGTGAGCTGCACCCCACCGGATGGGAACCGGGTGCCGCCGAGAATGTTTGCATCCCGGAGCACAATGTTCGCATCCTGGGTTGTTAGATATTATTCGGGTATGCGATAGAATATGAATTAGTCGTGTAGGAATGAACCTCTTATGCTGTGATTGGCAAAAGAGGCAGGGCTATCTCAATCGATGTCCGATAAATCAAGTGTTATTGACCGAATAGGTTTAGGTTTTGGCCCTGTTTTAATAGCTTTTACAACATCCCCATCACAGTAAGTTGCATACTTGATCATCAAATTATTATATGTATTTGGTTCTATATCTTTTAAAAATCCGGCAACCGAGGTATATATATTTATCAAAGCAGCTACCATTACCGTTTTTGGCGAAGAGGAACAGTTGAACCTGTATATAAAAATGTATTTTCTAGAAAACGGGAATAGAGCCCCAGTTATTGTAATATCATTTCATCCTGAAGGAATGTATGACGATATTTAAAGATACCACCAGAAGACTAGCTTAGGAGAGTGCAACACGAAAACCGAAAAGCGAAAAGCGAAAGGAGCCGCTGCTATGCCAAGCACATCGACCGTATACTGCATCAAATGCGGTTGTGAGAGGCCGTATTCTGTTGCAAGCAGCCGCGAAGAAATTAGCGTAAAGGGGGTGGTTTTTAGTGCAGTATTGATGAGTGCTCACTGCCGTGAGTGTGGGGAGGAAGTGTATGTTCCGGAGATCAATGATGAAAATGTGAAGAGCCGAGAGGCTGAATATAGGCGAGCGGCTAAGCTGATTACCGTTGAAGAGGTTGATGGCATCCTCAAAAAATACAACATCGGGGCTTGCCCTCTCGCTAAACTATTAGGATTCGGTGATATTACTATAACCCGATATCTTGATGGGCAGTTACCTTCTCGTGCTAATTCTGATATCTTGCTTCGTATCCTGGCTTCCCATAAAACCATGGAGGAATACCTTGAAAAAGGGAAAGATAAGATCACGGCAATCGCCTATCAGAAATGTAGAGGAGCACTGGATAATCTCTTGCAATTATATGGCGAGGGCAAGATTGAACTAGTGACGAGATATATCCTTTTCAAAGCAAAGGATATCACGCCAATGGCTCTGCAAAAGCTTCTATACTATGTTCATCAGATCCTTGGGGTCGATAATGACCTCCGCTTCATTTCTCCTGCTGAAAAGCGCCAGAATATGCTCTCTACATACCTGTGCCTCATACACGGTTCCTCGCCCACCAAAGCGTGTGGCAAACCATTTTGCGATGTTATAGTCGAGCGTCCACGATAAAGCCCTGACCTTATCCGCATTATATGAGGTGACGCCCCGATACACCGTTACCGTTGGGTCGAGGTCGGCCAGCATCTGCCGTTCTTCCTCGTCCATGAGAACAGTGGGGTCAGCCGAACGGAACAGAGAGACCAGTCGGCGTTTTGTGAGGTTGACATCAGAGTTGGGGTTTTCCGACATGATCCATGCGGAAGAAAGGATTTTGGACAAGTCATTCCGTGACAGATACGGCTCCGCGAGCTTCAGGAACGTCAAGCCATACGGCTTGTTCACCAGCAGGTACAGGAGGTACGCGCTATCTGCTTTTTCTATGATTCTCCGCATTTGTTCCCGCCACAGCCGAAGGTTGTCCGGATTCTCGGTTATATCCAAAATCTCTAATTCTCCGCCCGTTCTCACACCCACCATCCCGGAAGAGGTAAAGGGGTGCTGGACGACCATTGGGGAGTAGGACGTTTCACAAACATCGGTCATGAGAAGCATTTCGGCCACGTCTTTGACCTTACTCAAATCCGTTTTCTCTTGCATATAGCTGAATCTCCTTCTCTATTCTGACCCCAGGGCAAAAGAGCCACGGGCAGCAGTCCGTGAAGGCTTCCTTCAGCAGCTCTGCAGCTGCATCCCCGCTTCCTGCTCCGACTGCTCCGGCTCCACCTTGCGGATCGCGCCATACTGGGTGGAGATGACGCCGTCCTGCTCCATCATATAGAGTCCGAAATTCTGCCAGTCGAGGAAGCCGTCCAGCATATCCAGGATCTCCTCATCTCCGCACAGCTCCAGAAGTACCGCTTTCCCGTAGTCTTCTTCGCTGATATGGAGGAACTCATAGGCGTCCAGCTCCTCCGTCAGCCGGAGGGCATCCTCCAATGTGGCAGGCTTCTTCGCGGAAAGGACGGACAGCATCTTGAATACCGTCGAGCCTTTCCGCCAGCTCGTTCAGCTCGTCCAGAGGGTCGAGGAGCTTATCCCGGAAGTACCTTTCCAGAAACTTCGAATCGCTCACCACACTGGCGATGCGCGTCAGCTTCTCTTTCTTGCTGATCTGATCCAGCTTGGCATAGACGTCGCCAACATCTGCGGGGGTGGCGGGGAGGTGGAGCGGAACGCGAATCCCGCTGTCCCCCCGAGTCAGGTTCAGGATCAGCATGACAGGCCTCCCATCTGCAGACCTTGCTCTTTTCGGTATTGCTCCACAGGGTCCTCTATCATCAGTTCATCCAGACTCATCGTCCCGTGATAGGACACATAGCCCTCCGGCGTGTAACCTCCGCTCTCAGACTCCATTTGTTCCCGACCGCATTTGTCGTAGTCGTAATAGGGTTCCAGGTTTTCATCAAACTCGTAATGCCCGGATTCCTGAATGAGATACCGGCCATATTCCTCCGCGGTCTGGACATTCTCCACGAAATCAAAGAGTTCCAGGTTTTCGGCGAGGTGCCGCATCTGGAAAGCGTACTCCGGCTGGGCATAATTCACCACTGCAGAGAGCTTCTGCATCTCATTCTGGTCCAGTCTCTCCGCAGCGGCGCAAAGGCTGTTCAGCTCATCAAGGCTTTCATGAGGTACATCCAGCCGATCCATGACTGCGTCCGGAAGCTCGCTGTACCAGGTCCGAAGGTGAACCTGATCGGCGCTGCGGATTCCCGCCCGTTCCAGCAGACGTTCCAGTCGCTTTTCGGGCTGGGGGAGGAAGAAGGTAAGCTCACCCTCACGGTCCGTTTCGACGGTAAACTCCATCAAATACGCCTTGTCCGCATACGGCGGGAAGCTGTGCCCTTCGTACAGCGGCTCAATGCGCATGGCGTTCTCAAACACGACGCCGTAGGGCGTGATCCTGCCGCCACCGTCCGCAATGAGGCTGCGGGCGATGCCGATCCCGTTGATCTGATTGTATTCATCCGCCGGCACACCGCCTCCGTGCATGGTCAGGTAGTGGCTCCTGCCAACCTCCTCCAGCTTCGAGAAGTCCGTAATGACGGTGGCCTGCTCACAGGAGAAGGAGAGGTTGATGAGGGTCTGCATATCCCAATGCTCCCTGGTGGCAGTCATGCACTGGAACTTCGCCAGCTCCTCATCGGTATAGCGGT
>JAEEGH010020855.1_pt1 | contig 13583 bp, 6 predicted proteins | sample 9134181 | NCBI WGS metagenome assembly JAEEGH01 (sample SAMN16246544, study PRJNA631951) | gut metagenome | biome: gut microbiome; feature: rumen; material: DP-attached | host: Bos | place: Iran: Karaj | collected 2018-10
CAAATATATTTGAGTGTTTTCAAGCGGGAGTACCTTCGAGCATAGCTCAGAGGTACGAATAAGCGAGCGAAACACCCAATTTCTTCGCTGTTTTTCTTCTTGCCCCTTCTTCAATTTGGATTTGAATAGGAATCGGAATTCTTGACAAATCGGGAAGGCCCGGAAATGGTTATTTTCAATCCAGTTAACTCACTCGATTAATTGAGTTAACTCAAACGATCAATCGAGTTAACTCAAACGACTGATCGAGTTAACTCGCGTTTTTGGGGTGGTTATGCCACTTTCCCTTTTTCATAGAAAAAAGAAAGTAAAATAATTTGACTTTCGCAATTGTGCCCTTGAAGGGTCAGCAGCCGCAAGCTCAAGGCAACGCCTTGGGCTTACAGTTTGCTGACCCTTCAGGCTGTTTCTTACTTGCACAAGTTGAGTTCGTTACAGAGGCTAACAAACCTGCCGTGACATGGAATCAAGCTGTTTGGCAGACACCGTTTATTCCAAATAGTATCTTATGCGAATCCGCTCAGGCACTGAACCTCGTTCACTCCCGTTCTCTCCTCGGTTCACTAGGGATGTTAACGGCAGAGAGAACGTAAGCGGATAAGCGAGAGTGGCAAGGTGAACTAACTCTTCATTCCTTCTCCTTTTCACTTCTTCACCTTTTCACTCTTTTGCCCCTCCTGAGATAACTCAGAACACGGGAACGGTTCCCATTTTTTTTGATTCGGAACCGTTCCCGTGATCATATGCGTTTCTTTAAAGCTAAAGGTTCAGCGTCTGCAAGGCCGGGGTTCTCTACGGCCTCACGTACTTCCTGCCACCGCGGATATAGACGCCCTTCTTTTGCGGTTCGCCCTGGATGCGACGACCCTGGAGGTCGAAAAGATGAGAAGATGTATTGGTTGATTGGGGCTGTTGTAACTCATCAATACTTGTCTGAGTCCGTTCCTCCAACCAATCTGCATACCATTCTAACAGTTCTTGAATTGCCTGTATTTCTCTTTCAAATCCTCCATGATGTTGTCAATGAAAACTACTTCAATCTTTCTTATGCGCGAACCTTATATATATAATAATGATAGTTCGCCCGCAAAGTTACAAACTTTTTCTGTAAAAGTGTTGCTTTTCCCGTTTTTTTGTGTTATCTTTGCGCCATAAACCTAAAAGAAGGAACATACCATTCCTGTTTTTATTAACCACTAAACCCACATCGTATGAAGAAGATACTACTATTACTCATAGCGATAACGGCCAGTTCGGTTGCAACGCTGGCAGCCGAGCATCGCGTCAACAAGGCCGCCGATGGCATTCGGAAAGAAATCCATCTTATCAAGGAAATAAAAGGTAAGCGCTTGCGTCACGTCACCCGCGCCAGTGAGGAAGGCAAGGGCGTTGTGTCGACATTGAGGTACGAGCAGCTTCCCGACATGAAGACGCCGCGCCTGTCTCACCAGTCTTTCCCTTCGGGCAATGGCATTGTTGTGGTGGGTGGCCGCACCACAGGCTTCGCACTGACCAACACGGCTGAGATCTATCGGAACGGCAAATGGCAGAGCATCGACATTGCTTCTCCCCACGACGGCGCTTTCTCCGTGGAACTCAACGATGGACGCGTGATGGTAGGTGGTGGCTTCTCGTCGAACAACGGCGTGGGACAAAGCCGCTTCACCGACATCTACGACCCCAAGACCAATCTGTTCAGTGCTGGCCCCAACCTCTCCGTAGCGCGAGCCGAGGCCAAGGCCATCAACCTGAACGGGAAAGTGTACGTCAGCGGTAACTGGTATGCCGACGATACCGTCATTGACTGTTACAATGGTTCCAAGTTCTCTTCCGTGGGTGCGATGAATGGACACTCCAATCCCTATATGCTGACCGATCAAGACGGCAATCTCATCGTCTTGTCATCTTACGACACCAAGGGTCAGAGCACAGGCCTCTACACCGACTACGACGGCACCAAGTACTTTGTAGGAGTAAGCTACAATCCAGCAACAAACCAAGCCAGTCTCTACGGCTTCCCGTCGACTTTCTCGCCTATGGCTCTGACCGATGATGTCCGTACGACTAACTACCAGATGACTCAAGAGGGCGTGAACTACTATATGATACTTTGCAGTCGCAACGGGAAGCCTGTGCTCTATGTCTATGATGGCGATGATATTTACGACATCGGTGTTGACCTTCCTGTGAAGTCCTCCACGGGTGCAACTATTGCCTGGCGCGGCGGCGTGTTTATCAACAAGGCCAAGGAGGAAATCTACATCATAGGTACCAGTGGCACGAACACCAACCAGTCGGTACACATCATCAGCCTGAGCTTCGAGGGAGCATGGACCATTGCCTCCGCATCGGGCTTCAGTCACAATCTGCAGACAGCCTCTTGGACGCTGACGAGCGACGGGCGTCTGGCTTGCACGGGTGGCAGCATCAATGACAACACCGATGCCCAGCGCAAAGCCTATATCTTCGCCCCGCCCACAGCTGGTGAGACCTACAACGACACGCCTGGCCCTGCAGGCAGCGGTCCGCGTCTCGTTGTCTGGAAGAAGTCGGGCGAGAAGGTGACCTACGACCTGCACCATGCACCCATCACCACCTTCTCTAACGACAAGTTGGTCATCCGTACCAACAAGACCACGGTCACCTATTCGCGTAAGGACGTGCTGCGTTACACCTACGAGCAAGTGTCGGCTACCGGCATAGAGCTACAGCCTGGTGAACGTGAGGTACAGGTGAACATCGACGGCGACGAGGTGACCTTCCGTGGCTTGAAAGCCGGAGCCGTGGCCAAGGTCTACGGTGTGAACGGCGTGCTTATCAGCCAGCATACTGCCGTTGCCGGCCAGCCGCTGACTGTCTCTATCAAGAACCGCCCCAGCGGCGTGTATATCGTGAAAGCCGATACGGAAAGCATCAAGCTCATGAAAAAGTAAAAACGGTGTTATTATGAAGCAGATAGGTTTCTCTTATTCAAGGATACAGGCTGTGGCAAGGTGGTTTCTGCCCCTTTGCCTCTTAGCCCTTTTGCCGTTATCGGCCTCAGCCCAAGAGACCATCGAGGGCGGCGAGGCGTTCTACATCTGGCAGAACGACGGACACTTCAATGGTTTCTTCTACGACCAAGTACAGGAAATCAGGTATTCGCGCTTCGATACCCTCAACGTGGAACACGACGACTACGTGTCGCAGGAGGTGGTCACCGCCGACAGCACTTACCGCATCATGCTCACGGCCATCGACTCCGTGAGCTTCGTGCAGCCCGAAATAAAGTTTGCCAAGGCCGTGCGCTTCATGCGCGACGAGGGGATGATGACCTATTACCAGTCTATGGTAAAGACCGACGAGGCGTTCACGCTGACCTTCAGCGGTGATATGCCTTCGGCACTCCGCCCCAAGGTAGGCGACGTGTTGTCCTGTCCCGACCTGCCCGACTATGATGAGGCCTTCGTGGGCAAGGTGAAGCGGGTCAGCGGCTCTGGAGGAGCCATCGTTGTGGAGTGTGGCTATGTTGACAAGCTCAGCGACGTGTTTGAGCAGTTCATCACCATCGAGCAGGTGAGACAGGTGCAGACACCAGAAGGTTCTTCCACGCGCCGCCGCATAGCAGGATTCGATGCGCCAAAGCGCATAGAGGGCAATATTAACGACCTTACACTTTTCAATTTCAGTGCTACTCTTGAGGGCAACATCCTCCTGAGGGAGAAGCTTAGGTTAGGACTGACCCTGAACGTGGGTTTCGGCATGACAGTCTCCGCAGTGTACAAACTGACATGGACCGAGATTTACGTCAAGACGGAGATGAAAGAGCAGGTAGCACTTGGTGCTTCGGTTTCGCTCGACGGCGAGCTGGCCAGTACCGACGACTTGACTGCCCTGCCTGGCGCGGGCGCGCTCGTGAAGCGTTTCTCAAAGGTTCCCTTCCCTGCCCACTTCCCCATACTCTACGTCAATGTGACGCCCACTCCCTTCTCCCGTATAGATGCCCACGTGAAGGCGTCGCTGAATCTTGGCGTACAAGTGAAGTCACTGACCCAGAGCTTTGAGCTTTCGGAAACCTGGCCATACATCAGGATAAAGGTTGGTTTCCTGCCTTTCCCAATCCTGCCACTCTCCTTTGAACCCAGCGGCACATTCAACCTCACTGCCGAGATTAACGGTTTGGCTCAGACGGGCATCAAGTTCCCCTTTGAAATGGGTACAGAGGACTGGACGAAGCTGCTCGCAGAGGCCAAAGGCAGCGTCAACGTGTATGCCGGACCGAAAATCAGCGGAGCACTGACCTTTGATATCGGCAAGTACCTAAAAGAGCATAAGGGAGCGTATGAGAACCTGAAGGACACCAAGGTAGACCTCTCGCTCATGAGTATTGACACGGAGTTCAAGGTCACAGGCTCTGTATTGAAGAAGAAGGCCGAGGTGAAGCATACCCAGTCGGTCGCATACGGCACCTATACGCTTCACCTCTTCCCCGATATTACGGACGTGACGTTCGACGTCTCCGGCAACCTCGGGGACGTGGTGACAGCCAAGTTCAAGACGTCTGGCGACGTGTTCGTGCCGCAGAGCATTGGCTTCGGAATCTATACCCAGGATCAGAATGAGGAGTATACGGTTCTTGGTCGTAGGATGTACCGCGATGAGACCTACTTCCTAAATACCTTCAACGAGGTGGAGCTGACGATGGAGGACATAGCACCGGGTAACTACATGTTGCGCCCCATCATCCTGACGCCCTTTGGCATCGTACCCCTCTACAAGCATGAACAGCCTTTTACCGTTGCTCCGAGAAAGATGGTCATCAACCCCACGGAGGTGACGGCTGAGGAGTCGGGCGGCGAGTTTGTCATAAGTATTCTGAATACCGTTGACATGCCGCTCAGCTGTAGCACCGACGAAAGCTGGATTCATCCCGAAATACAGAACCGGGGTGTTAGCGGCATGGTCATGGTGGTCAAGGTCGACGAGAACAATACCGACCGATACCGCACAGGCACCGTTACCGTGCGCCTGCGCCTTTCCACTACAGACACCGTGGAGAAGGAACTCACCGTACACCAGTATGGCGGCTTGCAAATCTCACCCACTACCCTGAACTTCACTAAGGATGGTGGTGAACAGACGGTTGATGTGCTTACCTCACAACACACCATCACCGTCAACCTCAATGGCGCGGAAAGCTGGCTCAGCTATTTGCCCGACGGTCGTAAGATTATCTTCACCGCCAAGAAGAACGACGGGTTGCCTCGCGCGGCCACCGTTACCATCAGTTCGTACAATCCCAAACACGATGGCATCAACGCCGTAGACCTGAAAGTCAGTCAGGAGGGTGCCGACAACGTTAGTTTGGAAAAGACAGAAGTGACCCTTGAGTCGAGCGGCGTCTCTCAGCGGGTGACCACCACCAACGGCTCCTTCACCCTGAGCGATGCCGTCGTGCGCAAGGAGTCCCAGGACTGGCTCATGGTTGAGAAGCAGGCCAGCGGCGTCATCGTCACCGCCACGCCCAACACCACCAGCCAGCCGCGTATCGGCTACATTGACCTGACCTTCACCAAGACTGGCAGCGACGGGCAGAAATACAAGGTGACGCTCACACTCAAGGTGACACAGAAAGCGGCGGCTGGGCCGAGCGTCAGCCCCACCAGCCTGACCTATGAGGCAGCGGGTGGCACGCAGGTGGTAACGATTACCCCGCAGGGCTATGCCCGCAGGGGTTACATCATTCCCGATGCCGACAAGTCGTGGCTCTCTGGTGAGTTTGGCGACAACAACACCATCAAGTTTACCGCCAAGGCCAACACCACCGGAAAGGATCGCACTACCACCATCCGTTGCTACGTCACCAATGTGCAGAACTCCACAGATGCCCAGCGCGTCTACCTGCCCGTGACGGTGACGCAGAAAGCAAATAGCGGCCCAAGCGTCAGCCCAACAACACTAACTTTCGATGCAAAGGGCGGATTGCAGAAAGTGACAGTAAATCTACAGGGATATAAGTATTTTGGCTGCCAAACCCCAAACGCGTACTCTGATTGGCTGAGTTCCTGGACTAATAATGACAATACAATCAGTATCTTCACCCAGAACAACTCTACGAGTAAGGTACTTACTGGCATCGTCAAATGCTACGTCTCAAATTCAGCTTCTCCCACAGAGGCGCAAAAAGTTTATCTGGATGATATCAAGGTTACTCAAAGAGGGAAGGCGTTAGAGATTGACGGGGCAAGCATAAATATTCGTATGGATTGCTATGTCATAGAAAAAAGTAAATCCAAGGATTCATGGGTATAAAAGCGAGTGTTTAAAGAAGACGTAGGTTTGTATAATTTTGATGCTGATTTTAGTTCTGATGAAATTACAGTAACATCTGATGGGAAAGGTTATAAAGTTAAGTGTGCATTTAAACACACTTACAGTAATTCGGGGCCAACAATTGCTTCTCTTTCGTTCGACATAGATGACCTAAGCAAGATTGAAAATCAGACGGCTATTATCAGCAACGTAAAAGCAGAACTCACAGAAGCCGAGGACAATCCGTATGGACAGGTAAAATGGAAGCTTTCATCAAATGCACCATTTAAAATGGCTGGACCCTTAGAAAAATTGGGCTATCCATATAAATTCTATGGGAATTGGGAAATCCAAGGCTCGCAATTCCAAGTTGATGCATTGGAATACACTTATATCAGCAATAGTAAAAACTCTATTACAACTTATGACTCTTATGTGACAAGTAATAATAACATTATCACTATAAGATTAGTGCTTCCCCAATAACAGAATGTAGCCTCCGCGCTAACATACTTCAACGGTTCCCCGCTGTCACCATCGGACAGCGGGGAACCGTTTTCTTCTACGACCGAAGGCAAGTCCTTTAAGTCCTTCAAGTCCTTAGACCCCAATCATTCCGTAGCTGAAGGCCGTGTTTTCTTATGTGCGAACCATTATTTTAGAGGACAAAAGCCTGGGCATTGGCCCTGATATACTTCATTGCACATGGTTCTATATAGTGCTCGTTGTTAAAGAATACTTTGTCCTCCTCGTCGAAATTATAGTCAAGAGCATCTGTCGCCGCTTCCCTTTCCTTTTGTTCAAAGGGTGGGTGGGGTGTAAACCTGTCACAAGCCTTCTGCAGGTTCTCTGCCAGGCGGGGAACCCTGATGGCCTGAAGACCGGCTATAGCCTCTTTCCAAAGAATGCCAATGGAATTGATAAAGAACTGATAGTGACCTCCGTTACTCACTTCTGAGCTGTACCACTGGACAGCAAAGATATATATCTGCTCCTTCGTAAACCGTGAAGCGTCTTTCTGAAAGGTTTTATAATCATCTAAATTGACGGAATACCAGACTGGGTCGATAATATCCTGTACACAGGCACCCTCTCTAAAGATGTTTTCCTCTGTAACGTGATGGAAGGTCGCCTTTTTTTTATATTCTTCAATGGACATGAACATGCCCTCAACCATTTGCCTTTTGTACTCTTGGTACTCTTTGGTGTACTTCTCCCACAGTCTCTTTTTAGTTCTTTTGTCCCAATAGTATTCCCATAATCCGTAAGTAGCCATTGCCGTAAACGTAAGGATGCCGGCATAGATGCCCCAGGTTTTATAAAATAAGATACACACTATCAGGAACAGCCCCAGTGGTATATAAACATACAGCGAAATCTTATCCTGCTTTTGGGAAATCTTCTTGTATTCCTCCTTAAGACCATCGTTGCAAGCCTGCTTACGTGACACCACAAAGCCACTGCCGTCAGCATTGTGCAACTCTTGGCTACCGCTGATGTTACCGCTGATGTCGAAGTAGGCCAAGTGGAACTCCTTAGCTAGGTTAAAAGCCAATGCACGCGTCTTTTCATAGTCTGTCCACCCAAGCTCGACGTAGATCATGTCCTCAGAAAAAACATACTCTGCTTCAGGGAATTCGCCATTGCCAAGTTCATCGTCAGGTGGAGCGAACTCACCGTTCAGCGGACGTACCTTGTCCTTCATCTTCAGGAACCATTGTTGCAGGCTTGGCGATGCCAACATGTGATCTTCATGCTGCATCGGCCTTTCATGCCTGGAGTCGTACCAAGCCAGAAATTCCCTGCTGTTGCTAAAACGCTGGGGATGGTCAATGATAGCAATATTGTAGCCCATACAGATTATGATTGTTCGCCCGCAAAGTTACAAACTTTTCCTGACTCCACCAAATAAGAGCATGAAAATGTAATAGGCCACACACCTCTCGCCGCTCAATGCTACTCCTTCAAGCAATGAATGGCCTTCACTCAAGCAAAAGAGCCCCTCTCTTCAAGCAAGGGACGGGCTTTATTCAAGCAAGGAATAAGTCCCTTCTTTGTGTCACTCTGCACGTCCTGTAGCAACAACGAACGTTACCTAAAGTAACGCAGCACGTTACCTTAGCTAACGGCTCCCGTTACCTTAGGTAATGTCAGACACAGTAAGTACTGGTTTTTGTGTCACCCTTGTGTCACCCTGTGACACCCTTTAAAAGGCTGCACACCCAGTGTTTATCGGCATTGTGTCAGCGTGTCACCCTTCTTTTATGTATTTTGCAGTATTAAGTAATGATAAAAAATAAGTTGGTATTGTTTTGAAAGAAATCAGAAACAATTAGAATAATTCATCTCAACAATAATTATATTACACGGCTACGCCCGTGTGCATCACTTCGTCATAGAGGGGAGACCAACGGTCTTCGGCCATGAGGACTGGTTCGATGAGGAAACTGACCTCGTCGACATCGTGCCAGAGTTTCTTGGAAATATCTAGCTTGCGCTCACCGTATGTCGGAACAATGACGGCCACATCGATGTCACTGTCGGGATTGGCGTAGCCCTTGCTGTAGGAACCGAACATCATCACCTTCGGCTCGATTTCGAAGTGCGGGCTTATGACTCGCTTGTATCGGCTGACGAGTTCGAGGGCCTCGTCTCGGGTAAGTGTCCTTCTATCCATTGTTGTAGTTGTTTTGTTTCGTTGATAATCTGCCGGCAGGCCGCTTGTGGTTGTGCGTGTAGGGCGGCTCGTCATCGCGCACAGCGTTCCAATAGGCCTTCAGCGTTTTCTCAATGACCTGGTGGCACATGAAAGCAACGTAGAGCCAACGGCCACTGTTGTAGAGTGCCTCGGCGGTGTCGAGGTCGTAGTTGGCGATGTCGAGCCAGTAAGCTACTTTGTCTGTTGCCATATTCGCTGTCGTTTTGTCGTTTATGGGGGCAAAGATACGAAATTTCCGCGAAACTCGTTGCAGTTCCGCGGAAAAAGATGCATTTTTTATGGTCTTGCCCTCGCCCTTAGGTTTCACTTTACATAAATCTTTTGTCCATTAACGATATTCAATCCCTTTTGCAGGGAACTGAGTCGCTGGCCTTGAAGGTTGTAGATAGTTTTGTCATTTATCATTTCTTCTTTGTCATTTAGACGCGCAGCATCGCTGATTCCTGTTGTCTGCGTGTCGAATTCGCCAGTGAAGGACTCCAGGCTATTCTCCACCGTGACGATGTAGCGGCCTGCTGCGTAGGCAGAGATGTCGATGTTGAGGCCAACGATGGTGGCTGCGTTGATGTCTTTCTCGTAGACAGCTTTGCCCGTTTCGTCAGTAATGCGTACCTGATAGGCATCATCGATGGGGTTGAGGTTGATACCCAACAGTTGCTCGTTGTATTCACCATATATCGACAAATCGGCCGCTCTCCTCATCCGCGTACGGGGCTTGATCTTGGTGGTATGGGTGAAGTCGATGCGCTTCTTTCGGGCAGCATCGGGGGTGGCTCCATCCTTATAAGCGTCGTTGAGGTAGATCACTTCATCACCAACGGTACATGACATCAGTAACCATGCAGGATCTGCCATTTCTACATTAAAGACATTTGTTGTCGGGGAACCGTAAACACCTCCGACACCTTCCAACCAAGGGGCACACCGGTAAGTGTTTTCTCCGTTTTCACACTCCCAGACTTCTCTATATACGCCCTTAAAACCGTTTATACCTCCTGTCTGCCTGGGTCCAATCATATAAAGTTGATTATCTATCTCCAGGGTATTATTGGCTTCGATGGAGAAGTCGTACATCAACTTAAACTGGTTGCTTGTCGAGTTGTATTCGTACACTTTCTTGTCCTCTTCGTACCATGCTCCCACATAGCTTAGGGAATTATCTTGTGAAATGAAATTAGATTCAGCATAATCAGGATTGACATACCGCTGGCACATCATCTGCTTGCAGGTCTTTCCGTTAACGATGGTGTCACCATCAAAGTAGTAGTAATCAACCCTCTGCACAGGATGCCCCGAGGTGATATCTCCTACTTTCCATACCTTACCCTCTTCGATGAACGGGCGATAAGCTCTGTTGATGACAGGATCAGGATGGTAAGCCTCCTTCGTGAAGTCATCCAGTGTGAATATACACTCGTCGCCATCGTAGACGGAGAGACATCTACGATCGAAATAATCTACTCCCATTACAGTTGCATGAGGATAATAGAAAGGACCAAACACTACGTTTCCAATCCCTTCAATCCAATCCCTCATTGTTCTTGAATCATAGATTGCACCTGGATATAAATATTCTGAGAAATGATAACGCCGGTAGTACCGTCCATTTACCTGTATGGTATCAATAGTACTAACTATCAAATACTCTATTTCTTTATATGTTTCATCTGGACAGAATGCATCGCCAACCTTCAGACTGAAATCATACATCAGTTCCCACTTGTTATTCTTATACCAGTATACTTTGCCGTCAGCTTCAGAGGCATATTGACCGTCTTTTGTCTTATAGCAGGGTCTGCCGTCAACAATGGTATCGCCAGCTATCTCAAACTTATAGCTGAAGTATGTCGTATCCAATTCAAGCCCATTAGGTGAATAATTTCCCGTGACAGTCATCATGTTCCACGTTCGTCCATCCACCAACATTCGTGGATGTTCGTTCTCGTCTGGTTTAGGCTGTTGCGGTTCCTGAGTATCAGCCTGATACTGTTCTAACGGGAGGACAGTACCTGAGAACACTTTCTTGAACTTATCCACTTCTGACTGCTGAACATACATGACGGTTGACTCTTCCATACAGTCGAACGTATCATAACGTAACCCATTAGGGAATGTGCCCTTGATAACGATGGTATCTATAGGACTCCAACGGAAAACACTTTCAGCAAAGGTCGTAACACTTTCAGGAATTTCAAGGAACTTCAGGCTTGTACATTTCTCAAAAGTGAATGCCTCGATATAAGTGAGGCTTTCAGACAGCATAACCGACTTCAAGTTTGCACAATTACTAAATGCGCCAAAACACATTTGCGTTACACTATTGGGCACCGTCACCGTTTCAAGATAAGGGTTATAGGCAAAAGCATCACCGCCAGTCCATGTTACCCCCTCAGGAAGATCATACCGTTTCTGTTTTTTTCCGGCTGGATAGCAGTATAGCTGCGTCTTGTCCTTACTGAAAAGTACACCGTCAACGGAGCACATGGCAGGGTTGTCCTCGTCTACCTCAATAGACTCCAAGTTGGAACAACCGCGAAAGGGGTTCTTGGCGTCATTGTAACCTGCATAGTGGGTAATGAGAAGAACGGTTTTGGGTATCCTAACCTTGGTCAGCGTATGGCAAAAGTCGAATGCCAACCAGTCAATGGCAATTACTCTATATTCCTCGTCTTTATATGTAATCGTCTCAGGAATAACAAGTTCGCCCGTCCAACTGTTGCCATTTTCTATCACTGCCATATGGCTATCAGTATTCAGGTAATACTTCAATCCGTCAATGGTCACAATCACCTCTTTCTGTGCATCAGCAAGCTGGTAGAGCACTTCATCCCCCTGACGGCATTCATACAACTCTTGCGTAACGCCCGTGAGTCCGCTGACTTCGTATGCCCAGCCTAAAAGACCCCATTTGAGAGAACCAATGCCCTCAATCCAGACATCATTGGCGGAAGGTTTACTTGGAACTTCTACATAAAGGCATTTGCGTACCTTATTATTAATGATAGTGTCCTTTACGGCTTTCACATGAACAGGAACGATACTGCCTTTAGGGCCTATATCAAAATCTTTAGTCTCGCCCTCCTTCATCGTGAAGTCCATAGTTTCGAATATCCTTTCGTTATCCTTCACGTATACCTTGCCACCATCCTCACCAAGGAACAGGTTAGTTGAAGTCCACTTCTCTGGGAAGGGTTCATCATAAAGATTGTGTCTGCTAACGACCTCCCTGAAACGGATGCCATCAATCACCGCTTCTCCCTCCAAATTCATTTCTTCAAAGGCATATTTGACATAACCCCCAGGATCGACCTCTGATGCTATATGTCTAAGCGTCCACACCTTTCCCTCAGTAAGGAAGGAGTCGTACTGGTCTTTGCCAGGGTTTTCTATGATAGAACTGAAAACATTCCATCCTTTTGTCGCCTTGTACTTGTCTACAGTTCCTTTGGGAACATAGAGCGTTGCGTCTATTGAGCTTTCAAAGATATGGAAAGCATTATCTGGAATCTCAAAAGGTTCCTTGATATTGGTCTTGACTTTTTCTAATTGGATACAACCGTAGAAAGCATAGTCGGCAATGGAGGTTATCCCTTCTGGTATTTCAATATTCGTAAGGTTTTCACAATATTTGAATGTCTCACTTTCTATTGTTGTCAGTTGGTTTGACAACCTGACGGATTTCAAGTCAACACAGCCTGCAAATGCGGCTGGGCCAATATTCTTGACACTGTTTGGAATGATAACGTTAGTAATGCCAGCTTGCACGAAAGCATAAGCCTCAATACTGACAACGGCATACCCGTTTGCTACTTCTGGTATAGTGATATCGCCTGAAGGTTGGCTCACATTGTTTTTTCGAACTAAGTTAGATCGGGAAGTAGCAATTGGCCAGAGGTACTTCTCTCCAACCGTACAGGTTTTCTCTGATTCACTAAGCACGGTGTATGTCAACATAACACCTTCCACCGTCTCCTCGGTAAACGTATCGCCGTCATTTCCCCATACGGGTAAAGTCATTAGCAACACGACTAACGAAGTAATGGCTCTTGTCTTGATAAATAATACTGTCCGTTTCATATCTGTATGCTTTTTATTAATTCTATCTTATCACTTATCACTTTTCATTTATCACTTAATCACGACCTTGCTTCCATTCTTCACGTAGATGCCCTTGCGTGCAGGCTTGCCCTGGATGCGGCGGCCCTGGAGGTCGAAGATGCTCTCATTATTTATTCTTTCTTCATTTTTATTTAGACGCGAAGCGTCGCTAATTCCTGTCGTTTCCGTATCGAACTCGCCAGTGAAGGACTCATCGTTATTTTCCACCGTGATGGTGTAGCGACCTGCTGCGTAGGCAGAAATGTCGATGTTGAGGCCAACGATGGTGGCTGCGTTGATGTTTTTCTCGTAGACAGTTTTGCCCGTTTCGTCAGTAATGCGTACCTGATAGGCATCGTCGATCGGGTTGAGGTTGATACCCAACAGTTGCTCGTTGTATTCACCATAGATCGACAGATCGACATCGCTCTTCTCTTGCTTAATCCGTGCCTTGGGCTTAATCTTAGTGGTATGG
>JAEEGH010020866.1_pt1 | contig 13580 bp, 5 predicted proteins | sample 9134181 | NCBI WGS metagenome assembly JAEEGH01 (sample SAMN16246544, study PRJNA631951) | gut metagenome | biome: gut microbiome; feature: rumen; material: DP-attached | host: Bos | place: Iran: Karaj | collected 2018-10
ACCAGATGCAAAGCACCTTCTTCGTTGTAGGGGTTGCCGTCGTAACCTTCTGCCTCGATGATGTAGAAGTAAACGCCCGGTGTTGCCTTTGTTGATCCGTTGAGGCGTCCGTCCCATCCTGCGTCCTCGTTCTCCCAGTCGGTCCACTCGAATACCACTCTTCCGTAGCGGTTGAGGATCTTTCCGTGGAAGGTCTTCAGCGTCTGCGCCTTAACCTGGAAGTAGTCGTTGATTCCGTCGCCGTTCGGCGAGAAGATGTTCGGGATGTCGAGGCTGCTGGCCTTGTCGACGAACACGCACTCGTCGAGGAAGGCCGTGTCGCGGCACTCCTGGAGGTCACGGTTCATGACGATGAGGTACGGCTCGTAGCATCCCGGCTCGGTGTAGGTGTGCTGCACGAGCTCGTCGCAGTTCTTCTCGACCACGCCGTCGCCGAAGTGCCACTCGCACTTCTTGCCCACGTTGTCGTAGTTGGTCGAGTTGACGAAGGTAACCTCCGCGTCGGGAGCCACCAGGCTCGACAGGATGACGTCTGCCGACACTGCGAACGCGGCCTCTATCATGCCTATGGTGCCCACCTCGACCGTCGGGTAGTCGTAGCAGTTGATGTCGCCGAAGAACTGGTTGTAATCCGTGAGGTAGCCGTTGTTGAACGTCTGGTACTCCGTGCGGTACGTGTAGGTGCCTGCAGGCAGGTTGTAGACGTGCAGGTCGGTGATCGGGGTGCCGGTGACCGGGTTGGTTATCGCCGGTCCGACAGTGGTGTCGATCCAGAAGAAGGAGTACGTGTGGAGGGTGTCGATGAACTCTATGCCGCCCCTGCCAAGTCCGCAGGTGTCGCCTATGATGTTGTAGGTGTATTCAGGACGGCTCGGCTCGAATACCGTGTCCCTGGTGATGTAGGACTCGCAGCCCCACGAGTTCATGGTCGTCAGGCCCACGATGTGCCAGTCCTGCTTGTCGTTCCAGTATACGAACGTGCTGTATTCGCCGTCGGCCTGGTTGGTGTAGACGGTGTCGATGTTGCCGTTGCCGAGCTCCCAGTTGTAGGTCGCAAGGGTGTCCTCAACAGCGGTGATTATCGCAGGTCCGCCGAAGCATTTTGGAGGTATGATGGTGACATCGGACGACGGAACCATAGCGAAGACAACCTTTATGGTGTCGCTCGAGGTGCAGAGCTGGGTGTTCAGCACTGTCCAGTACAGCTCGAAGTACGGGGTGTGGCTGTTGCCCGCCGTGTACATTGTGCTGTGGATCTCGGTGTCGGGGTTGGAGCGGTCGTCGAAGGTGAGCGTGGAGTATGCCGCGTTGGATGACCAGCGTCCGTTGCCCACGCCGTTGAAGTTGACAGGTATAGGTCCGCCGTCGAGGCCGCAGAAGGTGAGCTCGTCGGGAACTATGTCGGCTACCGGGTTCTCGATGAACCTGACCGGCCACGGCCCTGCCGTGTCGCTGCAGATGTTGTTCGGGCCGTTGAACTCTATCCAGTAGAAGTTGTGTACGCCGTAGCTTGCTACGCTTGCGTCGGTGTATATGTTGTTGATGGTCTCGTCGTTAGGTCCGAAGTGCGTTCCCGATACCGGGTCCCACCAGTGGCCCTGGATGCCGTCGCCGGGATATTCGGCGCGCAGGTACGCTCTCGTAGTCTCCCAGCCGCAGACCGCCGTGTCGCCCTCGTTCATGTTGATTACGGGCGACGGTATCTCGTAGAAGGTGACGGTCACCTCGGCGTCGTCGGAGCAGGTGTGCTCGTTCTCGTCGACCTGCAGGTGCGGATGGTTGGTCTCCGTCCAGCGGAACGTTGCCGAGCCGTATGCCGAGTAGTGGCCGGCGGTGTGCGGGTTGTGGCGGTCGTCAAAGGTGGCTGCGCCGCCGCTGCTGGCGGTCCATGTGCCTACTATGCTGTCGCCCTCCTGGTGAGAGCTGATGGCGTTGAGCCAGAAGTCAAGTCCGCAGACGGAGGTGTCGCGGCCCGCGCGGGCGTTCGGGATCTCCATGAACTCGATGCGCACGGTGTCCGTGTCGTAGCAGGTGCCGGCAAGGCCCATGTTGTTGATTTCCCTGAAGTAGAAGGTGTAGATGCCGTAGTCGCTCACGCGTACGTTCTCGGAGACGCTGTCATGGTTGCCCGTCAGCCAGCGTACATATGCATCCGGGTCGGGCATGCTGCTCTCGTCGACCCACCAGCGTCCCTGAGGCGTGTAGTCGTCGGAGGGCTGCAGGTTCCATACGCCGTTGAGGTTGCAGGTGTCGCCGCAGACGCTGCGGTCCTTGCCTGCATACGCTGTCGGCTTCTGGAGGAAGGTGACGTGCATGGTGTCTATCGAGATGCACGACGCGTTGCGCGCAACGAAGTAGATGTCGATGTTGCTGTACCTCGTGACATGGATCGACGTGTCAAGCGTGAACGTCGTGGAGGTCTGCGAGGAGTCGGCGAAGGTGCCGGCTATCTCCTTGCACATCCACATGTAGGACGAGTAGCCCTCGGAGGCCGTGGCGTCGGCGCACAGCTCCACCGTGTTGCCGCATACGGAGACATGGTTGCCGGTGGCGCCGCACTGGTGCACGCTTACTACAGGCACCTTGCGGAAGACTATGTGCTTTTCGGCCTGGCCTATGCAGCTCGGGTCGTCGATGCGCGGGTCGCTGATGGGCTCCGCCCACCTGAAGACGTATTCGACCTCGGTCTGGTCGTCAGGTATCGGCACGGTTACGAAGCAGTGCGGATAGTCGTCGCGGCTGGCCGACTGCGGGCTGTTGTAGTTGTGGTAGACGACGGTCGGAAGCCTGTTTCCGTTCATGTCGTAGGCCGTCCACCTGCCCTCGTTGGCCGGGTTGGTGTTGTATACCTGCAGCTCTGCAGTGTGTCCGCAGACGGTGTCGACGTTGGCCGTTGTCGCTGGTGCCGGTACGTTGATGAACGTTACAGTCACGTTGTCGCTGCCGGCGCACTCGCCGTTGCGCTCGGTGAGGGTAAGCACGTAGGTGCCGCTGCCGTTGGCGTTGGCCGTCGGCTGTATCGAGTTGGCAGGGGTCATAATTACGCCCGAGCCTGTCCACTGCAGCGAGGAGCCTTCGATGGCGGGGATCGTCGGGTTTGCGCCGGTTATCTCAGCGGTGACGCCGCAGACGGTGATGTCGGGGCCTGCCTCGGGGGACGGGATCTGGCGGAAGTTGTAGACTGCGGAGGCCGAGCCGTCGCATTCTGCATTCACAAGGTGCCATGTATAGGTTACGCGTCCGTAGTGGCTAGAGAGTACCCTCGGGTTGTTCATTATGTTGGTCGTGTTCTCTATCGTCGTGTAGCTGTAGTTGGTGACGCCCTCGGGAGGTGTGGCTGTCCAGTAGCCGTTCATGCCGTCCGGAACTGCCGAGCCGTTGAGCTGGATCACAAGGCCGCAGGTTTCGCCGCCGGTTACTGTAGGTACAGGTCTTTCCTTCCACATCAGCGGGACTGCCTGCGTTACCGAGCGGCAGCCGTTGCCCCATGCGTTGAGGCCTTCGCCCCTGCCGGCTACGGCTACTATGTAGTACTGTACGTTGTTTCTGCCGTTGAAGGTGCCGAGTGATATTGTCGCCGTTGTGCCGGGAAGTGTTGCCACCCAAGAGTTGCTGATATCGTTCGGGTTGGTGCAGATGATGTACGAGAAGATGCCGCCCAGCAACGGGTCGCCAAGCACCTGGTGACCGTTGTGGCCGACAGTCGTGTCGGATACGTTGTAGGTATCGCCTGTGCAAAGGATGTGCGGGTTGTAGTCGGCAAACGCACCGGCATGGAACGGGCATTCGCATGCAAAGTAGCCTGCTACGCCGACGCTGCTGCAGCCGTGCGCGTCCCTTACGGTGAGTGCGTACTCGAGTGCGCTGTACCTGCTGAAGCTGTAGCTGCTGCTGCTCTGGTAGTTGTTGCTCCATCGTATGGAGTCAAGGTGTGGTGTGCCGTACTCTCCGTCCTCGTACTCGGTGTACGGTCCCCATACCTGGTATTGCGGAGGATTGGAGCCGGGGGTGAGGCCGTTGACGTTGAAGGTGACGTTGACCATGTTGCCGCCCTGGCATTCTTCAGTCCTGTTCGAGATGACTATCTCGTCATATATTTCGAAGCTTACGCTGCTTGTCGCAGGGCATGCGCAGCGCTCGCCGGAAATTGTATTCGTTATGGTGTATCTGCCGGGGTTGGCAAGGCTTGGTGAGAATGTGCGTGCGTCGAGGTTGAGCGCTTCGCTGGCCGGGCTGCAGGTGAGCGTGCCGAAGTCCTGGGCCGACAGCTGTATCGGGGAGCCGGAGCGGCAGAAGTTGTCGACCTGGGTGAGCGTGGCGTTCATCTCGCGTGCGAAGTTGACCGTTACGCTGGCCTCGCCGGAGCATGTCTCGTTGCCCATGTAGTACTCGTGCCAGGTGAAGGTGTAGTCGCCGTAGACGTTGACGGTAACATCGGTTATTGGCTGTGTCGGTGCTGTGAAGTTTGCCGTGCCGGGGCCCGTGTAGGTCCATTCGCCGGTGTTCTGAGGATATGCGAAGCTGCCGGCGCTGAGGGTTGCGGCATTGCCGCAGGGGCTCGTGCTGACAGGTGTCGCGCTCGGGTTGCAGGTTGTTACGCCGCCGTTGCTTGTCACTGTTACTGAAGGCGTAGGCTCGATGCAGCAGTCTGCATGGTGGGCCGGCTTGACATGTACCGTAATCGTAGTGTCGTATGTGCAGCCGAAGTTGTCGGTAGCCGAGAAGGTGTACGGTATCAGCGACCAGTTTTCCTGGTCGGGGTTCTGTACTACGGCTGTTGCATCGGCACTGCCGTTCTGGCCGGTTGCCATGCCTACGCCGCTCCATGAGTAGCCGCTACCATTAGATGGATAGGTATTGGTGAACGACCAAGTGTCGTTTGGATAAAGGTCTGCTGCGAAATACAAACCCCATTCGAATATCCAGCCGTTATCAGAGCTCAAGTGGTCGCATACATATATTGTCCATGTACCATTGAGAGGACAACCGATGAGAGAAGACATGCTTTCGTATGTTCCGTAGTCGCCTTCATTAAGTATTTCGGTTCTTTCGGTATTTCCACAAGGGTCAGTATACGATTCGTATGTTGTTGGTCCGTTAGGTCCGAAAGGAGTTGTTGATGTCGGTGTAAAGTTATAGGAATAACCTTCACCTTGTGTGTAGTAGCAGTCGCTTGAAGAATATGGGTCTGGAGCATGTCCAAGGTGAATGTTTCCACCACCGCTCGAACCTGATACATTAGTACCACCATGGTTGGTCCAGTGAAGAGAAGACATTGTTCCGCCTGAATAAGCATGAAGCAGACACATCTGTCCGTTAGGGCACTGAAGTACCATCGAAAGGTCGCCGAGGTATGAGTGCTCCATATTGAGGTAAATACGTTCGATATCGTTTATTGTGTTAATTCTTGCATCATCGGCAAAAATATCGAATTCGAGGCTAGTGTTGTAGCAGGTACTGTTACCATCGGGAAGGAAGGTTGCTCCAGCAATAATTGGTGGACGGATAGCAGTCCAAGGATCGATATGCGGTTCGCCATGTAGCGAAACGGTTGTTCCAGGACAAACTGAATCGGGTCCGAATGTAACATTTGGCCATGTAGGCTTAAGTGAAACACGTACCTTGCGGGTGTTAATGTTTCTATTCAAACAACCACGGGTATCAGCAGCACTACATATTACCATGAAACCACCACTCTCGGTGAATGTATAGTTAAGAGTCTGTCCACCTTGTGGATGAATTGTATCATTATTAGAATTGATGATACCCCATGTATAAACCAGAGTAGATTCGCTTTGATCGTACTGAGCACCATTGTTATCGAAGTGTGTTGAAGCCGTAAAACTTACTGCCGTACCGTTGCACACATCGTAGAATGTCTCGTTCTGGCCAGTAGCCTGATTAAGTTCAGTTGTAGGGCTTACACTTGGGTTTATCGTAGTCTGGAAAGTCTGGCACATATCACCGCACCAAATCTTGGCAGCAAATCCAGCGCCAGTTGTCGTTGACGATGACCATACAATCTGTAAAGAACCACGGTTTGAAGTGAAAGTCCGTCCATTCAACGAAGTTCCAGTAGCGTTGGAAACAAGAACCTGCTGAGAAATACCGTCCTTGATAGTCATCGTTGTTCCGGAACCGAGGTTAAACTGTGTGAACTTAAGGCTGATAGCACCAGAGTTGGTAGATGCTATATCCCTTATTAAACTTTCGTTTGCGCTATAGTTACCGCTTGAACCACCGCTATCGTAAAGCAAAGCGGCAGGACTTGATTCCGAAGAACCGCCAGCCGGACAGGCAATCTCGAAAGTATTACCTGACGAACCCGCCTGGTTAAGCGTGTATGTTGTCTGCGCCAATGCTACCGTGCAAGCCGCCATGATAGCGACAAGCACCATTATTAATCTCTTATTCATTGCCGTACCCTTTCATTGCATTATACATTTCTGAAATTTCCTTGTTGGAGTAGAATCCAATGATGGTGTTTGTCTTGCCAACGCGGTAGAAATTGCGATGGTCGTAAGGCCTTTCGTAGTAGAATTCTGCGATGTTAACCTTTCCAGGTTCAATCGACTCTACCATTCCAGCTCTTTCACCAGTTTCTGGATCCTTGTAGTAGAGATACTCGAAACCATCAATCTTCTGTTGCATTTCTGGTTCTGCTATGTACCACGAATGATCGAGTTCATAGTTCAGAAGTTCGAGGATCAGAGGAGTTTCCTTCTGCATGCGCTGTAAATGTTCGAGGCTGTAAGCCTTTTCCAAGCGCGGATCGATCTGCACTGTCTGTGCATAGCTAAAGCCACATATCATCGTGACAATCAGCATAATAAAAAACTTCCTTTTCATATTCTTTTTATTTATTATTTACCAATTAATAATATTTCTCTCTACCCCTATGACAACTGAAACATCAATTTCGTTGCCTGGGATTTAAAAAAAATTTCAACTTTTTTTTAACTTCAACATTTATACTATTTTACGCAATATAAGACTGCAAAGTAAATTAAAAAAATTGAATAAATGTTAATTAATTTTAATTTTTGTTAATATTTTTAACAAACAGCTGAGAATCAGTGGATAACGTTTAACGTTCAAGGTTCAACGTTTAAGAGGTTCAACGTTCAAGGGGTTCAACGTTCAAGAGGTTCAACGTTCAAGAGGTTCAACGTTCAAGGGGTTCAACGTTTAAGAGGTTCAACGTTTAAGGTTCAACGTTTAAGGTTCAAGGATTTGATAATTAGCTACGCTGAGCTGAAGGTTGCTTGCGCGAGCTAAAGGTTGAAAATTTGATGATTTGATTGTGGGCGTGAAGGTTCAAAGGCTTGCAGGCTTCTCATCTGCTAGACGGTCTGGCCGTTAGACTGCTAGCCTGCGAACCTGTAAGACTTTTATTTCTTTCTCTTCTGATTCTCGATTATCTTAAAAAGATATTTCTCGAAATTTTCGGCAGGAGAAGGAGCCGGTGACATTACCAACATTCCCTGTGGGTCTATCAAGTAGTATGTAGGATATGCCCTTACCTTATAATCAGAGATAACTTTGCTATTAATTTCTGCGAAAAGAAATGTCCAGTTGAGCGAATTATCTGCAATAAACTTCTTTGCCTTTTCCTTGTCGCTGTCGGTAAGTATCGTCACAAATATGCAAAGACCTTTATAGCGATTATATACGCGTTTCAGCACATCGAATTCGGCAGCAGAGGAATATGTCTGCGTATTGGCGAACTGCAAGTACAGATATTTGCCTTTGAAGTCGCTTAGCGACATCATGTTGCCAACCGTATCGGGCAACTCAAACGGCAAAGCTACAGTTCCTTTTGCCATTGTTAGCGAATTGTCGGCAATATTCTGCGCAATTTGCTGATGGATTGGATATTCTGTTGTAATATAAAGAGAATCGAGTGTCAGCAGAAGAGGTAGCCACTGCAAATTGTCGTTGGCAAAGGCGTCGTTTAAACCTTTTAGCATAACTAGTTCGCGGAATTGCTTGCGCTTATGCTTTGGATTCGAGCCTATCAACTTGTGTAGCAACGAAATGCTATGCCCGTATGTTATTATCCTGTATAAATCTGCACCGCCTGGAGAAACTAGATAGTTGTCGAAATAGTTGTTGTAAATCGAATTGAAGAGATCCATGTATGCTGGATTATCATACAATATTTCCTTGTTCGAGTAGTATGAATATACCAAGGCTGATTCGTATTCTCGCTTTGTAACCATTTCCTTCAGTGCTGCAATGCGGTAGCGACGATATTGCTGAAAATATGTATTGCTGTATTTTTTGTACCTTGAGTTTATATTATTTATAAAGGTATCAACATCTGTCTTCAACCCATTAATATACAAATCTTCCATTTTCAGGTTGTAGTAGCGGTTGAAATAGTAGTCAAAGTCCATGATAAGGTAATTGAGGTCTGTTTCCTTCATGTTCTTAATACCCAGATGCATTTCAGTAGGCTCGAAATACGAATTGAATAGTTCTGCATTTGTCCGTTCTACATATTCTGGCAAAATAATTTCATAATTGCCATTAGGTTCTGCATAGAAATACACATAGTATACACCAAATTCTGCAAATATATATGTTATCCTATCGATCCCAAAATCAGCCACAAAGTTCCCTTCACCATCAACCCTCAGACGGAAAACCTCTTCCTTAATGTAAGTTATCCTATCCTGGTAACGGTAGAATATAAGTTCGCTATTGGCATACTCTTTGGCATTTCCGAAGACATGGGTAGCATACATCGACGACACCGAAAGACCAAGCAAACAGAGCGAGCACAACAAAATCTTCCTTAAATATTCAAGCATAATATCAGTTTTTCTAAACTGCAAAACTAAAATTTAAGTTTAAAACATAATGCAATGTAATGCCAAATTTATGAAACATGGGATGTTAAAGGATGGGGCGGTGGGCTAAAGCCAGTTTCTGGGTTTCTGGTTTCAGGGTTCAACGTTCAAAGGGTTCAACGTTTAAGGATTTGAAAATTTGAAAATTTGATGATTTGATGATTTGATGATTTGATGATTGTAGGGGCGCAATATTTTGCGCCTATAAATATGGAATCGCGCCATCGCGCGATTGTACAAGATGGTGTGCAACGCACGTTTGAAGATTTGAAGATTCAAAAATTTGATGACAAAAAATTACAATATATCCTTTAAAATCAATGAATTAGCCTCTATTTTTAAATTTTTATTGTTTTTGCAAAAAAAGACTAATGTACAACTAAACAAGATGTTCAAATAAATATAATAATTATAGATTATGCAATTTTTGATTGATGTAAATATAAAATTTGTGTGAAAAATGTAAAATTTCGCTTTGAAGTAAAAAAAAATGAATATAACTTTGTCCCCGATTTCGCATTCTTCATTAGTGAAATTTATTGTTCGACATTCAAATACAAAAGGAAGCCCGTAAGACTTCCTTTTGTTGCTTTTATGTCCGCATGAAATTACTTCTTCATAGCTTCCTCAACCGATACGGCTACGGCAACGGTTGCGCCAACCATCGGGTTGTTGCCCATGCCAAGGAATCCCATCATCTCTACATGTGCCGGAACCGATGACGAACCTGCAAACTGAGCATCGGAGTGCATACGTCCCATGGTATCGGTCATACCGTATGATGCAGGACCAGCAGCCATATTGTCGGGGTGAAGAGTACGGCCTGTTCCACCGCCCGAAGCTACCGAAAAATACTTCTTTCCTGCAAGGATTCTTTCCTTCTTGTATGTTCCTGCAACAGGATGCTGGAAACGAGTCGGGTTGGTCGAATTGCCAGTGATTGACACGTCAACGTCTTCCTTCCACATTATAGCAACGCCTTCGCGAACATCGTCGGCACCATAGCAGTTGACCTTTGCACGTGGTCCGTTGGAGTAAGCCTTGCGGCGTACTTCCTTAAGTTCGCCAGTGTAGTAGTCGAACTCGGTCTGCACGTATGTGAAACCGTTGATGCGCGAAATTATCATTGCAGCGTCCTTGCCAAGTCCGTTGAGGATAACACGAAGTGGATTCTTGCGTACCTTGTTTGCCATTTCGGCAATCTTAATTACTCCTTCGGCAGCAGCAAAAGATTCGTGACCTGCGAGGAATGCAAAGCACTGTGTTTCTTCGCTCAGCAGACGAGCTGCCAAGTTACCATGTCCGCGTCCAACCTTACGGTCATCGGCTACAGAACCTTTTATACAGAATGCCTGCAGACCTTCACCGATTGCCTCAGCGGCTTCAGCTGCGGTCTTGCATCCTTTCTTGATTGCTATTGCTGCACCAACAACGTAAGCCCATTTTGCATTCTCGAAGCAGATGTTTTGTGTTTGTTCGCATTCGAGGTATGGGTCGATTCCGTACTGGTCGCATATCTTGTTTGCTTCTTCAATAGAAGCTATGCCGTATGAATTGAGAACTTTAGTGATGTTCTCCATGCGGCGTTCTTGACTTTCAAATTTTATATCTCGTATCATAGCTGATAATCATTTATAGGTTTATTATTCAATTCTAGGATCGATGAATTTCACTGCGCCCTGTTCCTTTGAGAAACGACCATAACTTGCAGTTGCCTTCTTGAGAGCTTCGTTTGCATCGGTACCCTTCTTTATAAGGTCCATCATAACGCCAAGGCGAACGAATTCGTAACCACAAACTTCATCGTCTTCGTCAAGGGCAATCTTGGTGACATAGCCTTCGGCCATTTCGAGGTAGCGAACGCCTTTTGCTTTGGTAGCAAACATAGTTGCCACCTGCGAACGCAGACCTTTGCCCAAGTCTTCGAGACCGGCACCTATAACAAGACCGCCTTCGGAGAAAGCCGACTGGGTACGACCATAGACAATCTGCAGGAAAAGTTCGCGCATTGCGGTATTGATAGCATCGCATACGAGGTCGGTGTTGAGAGCTTCGAGCAAAGTCTTTCCGACAAGGATTTCGCCAGCCATAGCTGCCGAGTGAGTCATTCCCGAGCATCCGATAGTTTCGACCAATGCTTCCTCGATAATACCTTCCTTTACATTGAGCGTAAGTTTGCATGCTCCCTGCTGCGGTGCACACCAGCCGATGCCGTGTGTCAAACCCGATATATCTTTTACTTCCTTTACCTTTACCCATTTGCCTTCTTCGGGGATAGGCGCTGGACCATGGTTAGGACCTTTTTTCACGCAACACTGATGTTGCACTTCGTGTGAATAAATCATAAATCGTAATATTTTAGTTATTAGTCGTTTGTGTTAAAACATAAAAAAATCAATAGTCTTCCGACCATCGCAAAAATAGATAAAAGTTTTGTATAAAATGTTATATAGCAGGGTTTTGTGAGACTTTTTTTTAACACAGGAATGTTAACGGAAGTTGAGGCATAATACAAAAAAGCCCCGCACGAGGCGAGGCTATAAATTTTATCGTTTATGTAAGATTACTTTACAACGTTGATTCTTACAACTTCTTCGTTAACCTTTACGAAGTAGGTTCCGTTTGCGAAGCTGCTAGCGTCGATAGTCTGGTTCGAAGCAGCATTTTCGATAGCAGTAACAACCTGACCGAGTGAGTTAACAACTACGATAGTAGCACCTTCTGCGTTAGCAACGGTGAACATGTCGTTTGCTGGGTTAGGATATACAGAAACTGCTTCTGCAACGTTTTCTTCAACTGTGGTCGGTCTTGTTACAGCAATGCATGTTGTGTTGTTATTTGCATTATCACCAGCACCTGAATATTCTACAACTAAACATACATTGAAATTTGTTGTTGGCAAATTTGCTGCTGGTATTGTAAATGAGTTCTGACCCTGCTGAGTAAGTGCTAAACCATTTTGAGATGGCACGGATTGAGTTATTGGCAAAGAAGCTATAACTTCATCATCTATTGTTATTGAAGCTGTAATTGTACCATCAGTTGCATCTGGTCCCATATTCATTACAAATGGATACAATACCAAATTATCATTTAAGTCCAAAGTCATACTTGTAGGAGCTAAACCTGTGGGAGGATTTGCATCTGCGAAGACAGCTGCGACGTCTGAATTCGGAACGAATTCACCTGCACCCTGTACATATATCTGAAAATATGCATTAGTGAAAAAGTATGCAATTGCGTTATGTGTATCATCTGTATAAAGCAAAGCCAGAGGAACGTCAATGTCAAGATATTGATCAACTTCATACAATAGATAATGAGCTCCGCTATAATCAGATATAGTATATTCTGGTTCAGTGCCACCTTGATATTCTTCAGGAGTAACAGTATTTGAGATTTGTGTGTAGTTAACACCAATCAGAGAATTTCCGTTACTTTCCAAAGTTATCCAATAATTAGAGGAGCCAATTGTATAAGGTTCTGACAATTCAACAACCTGTTCACCAGCTTGAGTAGCAGTATAAGGAATAGTGCGCACCAATGTGCCAAGTACTGCATCATTATCTTCGGTATATCCAGCATCTATATCCAATAAATCAGCATTCATAGCAGACCCTTCATAAATCTTAATAGTAAAACTGAGGTTTGTGTATGAAGCATAAGTGGTTGCGTCATCACCTTGTAACAAAGATGGACTAACAACATAAAATTTGATTTTTTCAACTTGTTCTCCAGACGTTGTTGCACCTTGATAGGTTTCAGGTCTGATAATAAAGTATCCCCCTGCTGTCAGGTCTTGATAAGATGCTAGTACAGATTCTCCATACCAACCTGTTTCTCTTGTTTGATTGCTTTGTGAAGGCAATGTCTTTTCTGTCAATGTCACAGTTTTCTGTGCAAAGCACATACTACCTATTAACAAGGCAGCCAAAATCATGTAAAATTTCTTCATAACATTTAAATTTAAATTAATAATAAGTTTGCTTTTCTTTTTTGAAATTAATTCGAACTGCAAGTTTAATAAAGTTTTCAATACATGCAAACTTTTTTTTGAATTTTTATTTTTCAACATGGTGATAATATGGGCAATTTATTGCACATTGGAACAAATAAAAGGACAATGATACCTAAAAACATTCGGTAGATATAAAATCCACAGCGCAGCTCAGCATCGAATCGTTGAACCCTTTAATACAGAAACGGCGTAGCCATTCAAACAGCGAAGCGAAAAACGCCGAAGGCATAGAAACGGCGTCAGCCATTGAAACCTTGAAACGCCGAAGGCACAGAAACGGCGCAGCCATTCAAACGTGCGAAGCACATAGAAACGCGAAGCGAAAAAACGGCGTAGCCCTCAACGAAGTTAACCTTTAACTCGGCGTAAGCCAACCTTTAGCTCAACGAAGTTAAACGGCTTTTGCCACTCAAACGCTATGCTTGGAATATCTGTATCAATACTGCAAAACTGTTGACTAGCTGCGTACCTAACGGCACGCCTGCTCCGGTCGGATTTTATCCTACCGAAGCATTGTCCCTAACGGGACAGAAGACAGATAATGCCATTGAAACAGCGAAGCGAAAAACGCCGAAGGCATTGAAACGGCGTAGCCATTCAAACAGCGAAGCGAAAAACGCCGAAGGCATAGAAACGGCGTAGCCATTGAAACCTTGAAACGCCGAAGCCATAGAAACGGCGTCAGCCAGTGAAACCTTGAAACGGCG
>JAEEGH010020867.1_pt1 | contig 13580 bp, 9 predicted proteins | sample 9134181 | NCBI WGS metagenome assembly JAEEGH01 (sample SAMN16246544, study PRJNA631951) | gut metagenome | biome: gut microbiome; feature: rumen; material: DP-attached | host: Bos | place: Iran: Karaj | collected 2018-10
CCAGGCCGACATCGACGCCCTCACCTGGGCCGACACCTGCGTCCTCGTCCTCCCCTGCGGCCGCAGCGCCCACACCGAAGCCGGCTGGATGGCCGGCGCCGGCAAGCGCGTGGTCGCCTACATCCCCGAAATGGTCGAACCCGAACTGATGTACAAGCTTTTCGACGGCGTCGCGGGAAGTTTGGAGGAGTTGGTCGGGAAGATCTAAGCGGTTTCCGTCTCCATCGTCTTTCGCACAATCGTTCGCGGGCGCCGTCCTCGGCGCCCGCTTCTTCGTTTGATAAAGAAGTAAAAAAAATGCGTTTTTTTGTTCGGGGAGCGAAAGAAAACCAGTTCGAAAAGCCTCTAATTAGCAGAAACCCCAAAAAGTGTGTTGCTATGAAAGAGATTGAACAATTGGATTCCCTTGCGGATGAGAGAATCGCGAAGATGATGGCGACGATGGCTGTCGCGGCGTATTTGCCGGCCGCCGTCAATTGGACCCTGATCATGGGCATCATGGGCGCCGGGGCTGTTTCCATCGGGAAGGTCTATGGCTTCAAGCTCAGCGAGGAGGACGGTTCCGATCTGGTCAGACAGTTTTTCGTGTCGGCCGGGACCACCTGGCTCATGCTGAATGTAGGCTCCAAGATCGTGACTGCGTTGATTCAGTTCACGGGAGTCGGATACTTTTTCGGTGCGACGTTCGATGCCGTGATGTCCTGCGCCCAGGCCTATGCCGTCGGCGGTTGCGCCAAGACTTATTTCAGAAAGAAGTACCAGGGAAAGAAAATGTCCAAGAAGGAACTGGGCATGATATTCCGGGAAAAGTTCAACGAGTACAAGTCCACCCATCCGGACAAGCCCGAGGCGCCCCAGGCACTGGCGATGGACAACAATTTAAAGGATTAAAAGGAGAATGAGAAATGGATGCTTTACTTGACATGATTCATACCATCTTGGGGGTGGAAGGCCCTACAGGATTTGGGGTGGAAAGCCCTACCGGGTTGGAGCTTGCCGACCCGACCGGATTGGAAGTCGACAACGTCCCGGACCTCTTGGCGGGGATGGACTTGGACCTCAGCAGTTATTCCGTGGAGGAGATCTCCGACGCGCTGGATTTCGCCCTGGATACGTCCCCGGATCTCGTCACCAGCACCCCCGCCTTGAACGACCTGCCCGGCCTTCACTACGGACACGACATCAGCTTCGGGAACAGGTATGACGACCGGACGGCAGAATTCATCTCGATGATGGAATCCAAGCACGTCAACATTCCGCCGAGTGTGGACCACACCTACGCCGATTCGAATACCGTGACCATAGACCGGCATTCTGCCGGCGGTATGACTTCCATCGACAAGTCCCTCTGCCGGACAAGCATCGAGAACGCCTACAACAATGGCCGGATCACCAAAAGCGAAATGGATGATCTGCTGGCCAAAATGAGGTCCTGCTAAAGCAGCGTATACGCTTGAATCCTAGGATTATTTTCTATCTTTGTCATTATAACGCATTGACATCATGAAAAGGATCGTTGCATTATTGACATTGGCGCTTTCGTTGTCTATGTTGGCGGAGGCGCAGAACAGCCTCCCCGGCACGGGAGAAATTTATCATAAGAACGACAAAGGGACCTACCGACGCACCTGGCTCCGGGAATTCAATAGTGTTTTTACGAATGCACTTGAACGGCAGGCGCAGTTCTCTGGCCCCGGCTATTTGACCAAGTTTTTCAATTATATCCACACGTCCGACGACGGCTGGTTCGTATATCGAGGTTATGACGTTACGGACGTACGAAACCTGTTAGGTAATGGGTTCTATTATCTGGACGAGTATTTGTTCGTCAAAACGGATTATTCCTGTGTGGTATACCGGCGTAAGGGCGAGGACAGTTATTTCAACACGAAGGTGACCGACGCGGAGTATACGAAATCCTTTGGAATAGGAGCCGGGGGTGCCAGCGTGGGCGGGTATACCGGCGGTTACGGCGGAAGTACTTCGACGGGCTCCTCGACAACGGGCAGCTCGACCTCCGGCCGTTCGTCCTCCAGGAGACCATGTCCTTCTTGTGGCGGTACAGGTAAGGGGACTCCGCAAATCAGGTATTCACCCAACTATACAGGGAAGGACAATTCCGTCTATTGCAGCATCTGCGGGTATACTCAGCCCGCTCATACTCACTATACGCCCAATTGCTCGGTCTGTAACGGGACAGGTGTTGTGGGAGGTTATTGAAACAGCAGAGCGGGAGCATATCAATGCCCCCGCTCATTTGTTAGCCTTTCATCAAGACCTTGTCGATGGGTTTTCCTTTGGCCAGGTCGTCGACAAGCTTGTCAAGAATCCGAAGGTCGCGCATACGAGGATTCTCGATCTCCTCCACCCGAATGCCGCAAATCTTCCCCTTCACCTGAAACCGCGCCGGATTCATGCACGGCGCCTTCTCGAGGAATTCCCCATACGTGGCAGAATCGCTACTCAACAACGCCCGCAGTTCCGACTCAGAATAGCCCGTAAGCCACCCCGTCACGGCAAACACCTCTCCCTCCGTGCGCCCCTTCCTCACCGCCTTGGCGATCAGCAAAGGAAACACCTTGGAGAATTTCATTTCGAATACGTCCATAGTGGGTCAAAGATAGTGAAAAAAGTGGGGAAAGGGATGATGTGACGGGAAGGAGCTTGGTGTCGATTACCGGCCGTTCTTTCTATTCAGGTTCTTGTTGATCGTCTCGAGTTCCCGGGAGGTCGAGTACTTGGTGCGGTTGAGCAGAGTCACCATTTCGTCAAAGTAATCAAACTCGATGACAAGCCTGCAGAAAGATTCCAGGGATATTTTCCCCGTCCTCTCGAACCTTTCTATCGTCGGGGCCGGAATGCCGGTAAGACCGGAAAGCGTCTTCCTGCTATATCCCTTCTCCAGCCGTCTTGCCCGACAATTATGGGCCATCCGATCCATCAGTAATTGAGGATTTCGGGAGTAATTATCCAGTCGATATTCCATAATATAGTATTAAAAATAGCGGGTTTTTCTGCGATTTGGCATATTATGTTATGTAAATCTAGTGAATTCAATTCACATAAACAACAATACTGGAACGGGAAGGTTGCCGGGCGGCGGGGATGGGACTGCGGAATGACGGATTTCAGCTATTCGCGTAGGCGGGAAGGCGCTTGACGGCTAACTCCTCCCTTTTACGGGACCGGCGAGCCGGTCCCGTAACGGTCGTCAAACACACGCCGTCATCCCTGCGGGACCGCTGCCTTCCCGCCTGCTCACTAGCAGCTGAAATCCGGATTCCGCAGTCCCATCCCCGCCGCCACGATCGAATCTTCCCGAAAGGGAAATGAAAAGCGAGTAAAAGAAACCTTTTTTCTCTTTACTAGTATTTTGGGTAAAAGCACTAACTTTGCAATGAGCACCAGTGTTTAAATGTCTATACTCAGTCGCATATTTGGCGAAAAACGAAAATCTGCAGACAAACCGTCTGTGGAAGCGATCATTACTCCAGAATATCAACGGTTGCTTGATTTTGGAAAGGCTTTGAACCGCTTGCTGAAAGGGGATGAGTTTATCGCAAGAAGTGACTATATTCCTATTACAGAGGAATATAAAGACACACGGATCTTTTTTGAAAACCTTCATAATTCCGACCTGCTTTCCATGTATTGCGAAAAGAATGGTCTGGATGAAAAGCGAATCAAGAAAGCTTTGAATCTTTTTAAGGATCTTGCTAATCTAAAACAATCCCCGAGCCTCATCAAGAAGCATAATGAGGAGTTCATTACAAGACACCTGGAATCTGACAAGGATTATTTAGACACCATACTTTCCGAAGTAGATCCTAGTATTTCTTTGGACGAAGAGCAACGCAAAGTTGTCCTTTCTGACGAGGATTTCACACTTGTTGTGGCGGGTGCGGGCGCAGGAAAAACGACAACGATGGCCGCCAAAGTGAAGTACTTGGTGGAGAAGAAACATATCGAACCTGAAGACATTCTGGTTATATCTTTCACGAACAAAGCCGTGGGAGAATTAGAAGATAAGATCTGCAAAGCTCTTCATATCAAGTGCCCCGTTTCAACCTTCCATCGGACAGGATACACCATCCTTCGGGAGCAAGATGCTAAGAAGCGTAACATTAAGGACGAAGGTTTCATGTGGAGCGTCATTATGGATTATTTGAAGAATGATGTTCTGAGGAAACCCGAGATGGTGGAGAAGCTCATCCTCTTGTTTGGGACTTATTTCGATGCCCCCTTTGATGGTAAGGAAATGGCATCTTTCTTCAGCTATATTTCGAAATCTGACTTCGCCACGATGCGTGATATCCTGTCCGAGGATAGCCAGCAGATTATCGACAAAAGGACGAAAAAGGCGATTACAATCAACTACGAAACACTTCGTTCTTCCGAGGAAGTTATGATAGCAAACTTCCTGTATCTCAATAAGATCGATTACTTATATGAGAATCCTTACCCGTACAATTTCCCGAATTCCCTCAGACCATATACGCCGGATTTCACCATCATTCAAAACGGAAGGACCATTTACATCGAACACTTCGGCATCACTGAGAGCGGAACCCATAGTCGGTATTCTCCTGAGCAGCTTGAAAAGTACAAGTGGTGGATCAAGAAGAAGGTTCGCTTCCATAAGGAGCACAACACAGAGCTGATATATACCTTCTCCAAGTACAAGGACGGTCGCTCTATGCTATCTCACCTTCAAGAGCAGCTGGTTAAGAAAGGAATTATTCTAGAACCACGCTCTCCTCAAGAGGTGTACGAGAAGATCGTCTCGACCGAAGAGAATAAGTACATTGCCAGATTGGTGAAGCTTATCTGCCAATTCATCCATAATTTCAAGGCAAACGGTTTCTCTACCGATAAGTTCCGTGAAATGAGGCAGGAATCCAACAATGTCCGCACTCAGTTGTTTTTGGATGTCTGCCGCCAATGTTACATGGAGTATACCCAGAAACTGGATGACGCGAACGCTGTCGATTTCGAGGACATGATTAACGACTCGGCGAAAATTCTGCAGAAGGAGAGAGAAGAAGGGGCCAAACTCAACTATAAATACATCATAATAGACGAGTATCAGGACATTTCCCGCCAACGCTTCAATCTTGCAAAGGAATTATCCGAGATTAGTGATGCAAAAATCATTGCTGTGGGAGACGACTGGCAGTCGATTTTTGCCTATGCGGGCTCGGACATTTCTCTTTTTACCAAGTTCTCTGAGATAATGGGTTACGGAGAAGAGCTGAAGATTACTCGTACATATCGTAACTCGCAGGAAATTATTGATGTCGCAGGAAACTTCATTCAAAAGAACGAAGCTCAAATCAAGAAGCATCTTGATAGTCCTAAGCGAATAGATATGCCGTTCATCATCGAAGCCTACTCTGAAGAGGTGGAGAAGAAAGAATCGGAGAATAAAAGCAACAAACTACAACAACTTGCAACGGCGGTGGATAGAGTGATCGGGCAAATCGTCGAGGCAAATGTTGTCGAAGGTAAGCCGGCGACCTCGTCTATACTCTTGATTGGCCGTTATGGCTTTGATGCTTACAATTTGGCAAGAACCGGTCGGTATACTTATGACGAGAAGACAGGTATTGTCAAGTCAATGGCCTTCCCCGAAGCGAATATTACATTCTTGACCGCACATCGCTCCAAGGGTCTTGGTTTTGATAACGTCATAATTATCAATGCAATTAACGGGACTTACGGCTTCCCGTCGATGATAGAAGACGACCCTGTTATGCAATTGGTCATCCATAGCGACAAAGCCATAGAATATGCCGAAGAAAGGCGTCTTTTTTATGTGGCGATGACCCGCACGAAGAACCGCGTATACATCGTTGTCCCCGAAGATCGTCCGTCTCGTTTTATTGCCGAACTAATCCAAGATTATCCGAGCATAACGGTCCATGGAGAACTGAAACTTGATAAGTTAGCCGAGCCGGTTATTGCCGTTATGAAACGATGCCCCGTCTGCGGTTATCCTCTGCAATACAAGTACAAACGTAATTTCGGGCTCAAACTATGGATTTGCACGAACGAGCCCGAAATGTGCGACTTTATGACCAATGACACTCGCGGCGGCATCCTGCCCATTCTCAAGTGCGACCGCTGCAATGATGGCTATTTGATTGTCAAGCCGGGCAAGGACGGTTCTGAACCATTCCTGGGTTGTACAAACTACAAGTACGATAAAACGGGTTGTTCAAGGACGATGACTAAGGATTACTATCTTAATCATGTAAGGCAGAATTTGTTTGATCCCATCGATTAGTTGTTTTTTGGGGTTTTTCGGGCCGCTGACGTATTCCGGACTTAGCCGGTCCATGCCCGCCGCCACGATCGAACCTTCCCGTAATCAATCTTTTTTTGCTATTTTTGTAACGTCACTATGCAACGTTACTATTATAGCGAATCGGTAGCCGAGTTTCTTGCTCGGCCGGCGGAGGCTATACTGGGGACCATGGATCAGGTGAATGAGTTCGACTTGACCATGGATCAACGAAATGCGTGGTTGGAGGAGTTCGATATCATGAAAAGCGCGCTGGAAGCGTTGCGTGAGGACGGTCAAATTCTGTTCGAGTATACCATTCCACGTCTAGGGAAACGAGTCGATGTTATCCTCCTCATGAGGGGTGTGGTTTTCGCCATCGAATTCAAGGTTGGAGCGGAGGCGTTCTTGGTCAATGACAAGGAGCAGGTCTGGGATTATGCGCTGGATTTGAAGAACTTCCACGAGGAGAGTCGGGATCGAATTATCGTTCCGATCCTTGTGGCGACAGAGGCGTCCAAGCGGGATTGTTCAATGGGACAGGCCATCTTCAGCTATTACGATGACCACGTCTACTATCCGCTATTCAGTAATGCGGAAACGCTGTTGCCCATCCTTCAGAGAGTCCTGAGCGAAATAGAACCGCAACCGGCCTTGGACGCGCACGAATGGACCATCAGCCGGTATAGCCCGACCCCGACGATCATCCAAGCGGCATCTGCTCTGTACATGAATCACAGCGTTGCAGATATCACCAAGCATGAGGCTGATAAAGCCGGAATCGACAGCTGCACGGCGTTCATTCTGGACATTATCAAGCAATCGAAGGAAAACCACCAGAAGAGCATTTGCTTTGTGACTGGAGTCCCCGGCGCGGGGAAGACGCTCGTCGGTTTAAACGTTGCAATCCAGCAGGAAGAAGGCGATTTGGCGGTTTATCTTTCCGGTAACGGACCGCTTGTGAAAGTGCTTACCGAAGCTTTGGCTCGAGACAAGGTTCAGAAGGAGAAAGATCGCGGCCGCCGATGCACAAAGACCGAAGCAGAACGTCAGGTAAGCCGATTCATCCAGATCATTCACCGCTACCGGGATAACATGCTCGGAAAGCTGAAGATGCCCATCCGAGACGGACAGATTGAACTTGACTCGGCAAAGATTTCCAAAGCGGCCGAAAAGAGCGCTGCGGAAGTGGAAAACGTGGCCATTTTCGACGAGGCGCAGCGCATGTGGGACATGCGTCACCTGTGCGCCTGGCTTGCCAGGAAGAAGGGCGTGAACGATTTCCCTATGTCGGAAGGAGAGTTCCTCATCTGGTCTCTTGACCAGCATAAAGACTGGGCTACCATCGTCTGCCTGGTGGGTGGGGGACAGGAGATTAACTCTGGCGAAGGCGGTATTGGTTTGTGGATCGATGCGCTTAACCATCAGTTCCCCGACTGGCAGATTTACATCTCGAACCAATTGACGGAGAAGGAATATGCTGAAGGAAATGTCAGCGCCCTACTCGCAGAGAACCCCAACGTTCATCTCCGTTCTGACCTGCACCTTGCAGTCTCTCAGCGCTCTTACCGGGCCGAGACACTTTCCTTATTTGTCCACCAATTCTTGGATCTGGATATCGCCGCTGCCCGAAAGACTTACGACGATATCAAAGACCGCTACCCCATCGTCCTGACCCGCGACTTAGCAAAGGCTAAAGCATGGCTCCGAGAGCACGCGCGTGGTTCAGAACGCTACGGAATGCTCGTCTCATCCAAGGCCTTCCGCCTGAAGCCCCTTGCGATTGATATCCGTTCTCAGGCCGATATTGTCCCCTGGTTCCTGAACCCCATCACAGACATTCGATCTTCCCTCTTCCTGGAAGACGTCGCCACAGAGTTCGACATCCAAGGCCTGGAACTCGACTGGACCTGCATTGTCTGGGATGGCGACTTCCGCTACGATCCCTACCTCCACAGCTGGCAACACTTCAACTTCCGCTCCGACCGTTGGCAAAACATCAACATTGCCGAAGGCCGCGCCTATCAACTCAACGCCTACCGCGTCCTCCTCACCCGCGCCCGCCAAGGCATGGTCATCTGCGTCCCTGAGGGTAATCCCGATGATGCTACCCGGTTGCCAGAGTTTTATGATGGGACGTATGAGTTGTTTAAGGATTTGGGGTTGATGGAGATTTAAAATCTTGGAGAAACGAAGATGTACGATCTTCGCTGAGAAGTTATTATTTTGTTGTTTTTTTTATCTAAAACGCCTTAGTGGCAGTTTTACCAGGTCGCGCAAGTTTTTCTTGCTCGCAACTTTTATGATACTTCTCTATTGCATCGAAAAGGGGCTTGATCCGGGGATCTTTTGTGACATCTGGAGCCGCTTGGGCGAACTGGTCGTTCCATAGCTTCGTGCTTCCGTTTCGTATGAGTTCCTCATAGTTCTCCGGAATGAAGAACTCGGCTCTTTCGCCGAGGACGCTTCTGAAAGAGTCAATGTAAATCTTAAGCCCACCCTTATCCAGGTCTCCGAAATGGATGTAATGGTTCGAAATTCTTTTGAGCCAGTCGATCCATCGCCCGTAAGAATCCTTACTTCCCGTGCTCCGGTAGGTGAAAAGATAAGGCTTCCCATCCTGGAAGAGGTGTGCGTAATCCTTGATTCGCATGAAGGTGGCGTAGTTCTCCACGCCAACGACGATGATCTCGGGGTCGACATCTAGGTGTGCCTGCTCGTCAATCTCGACGCATATGCCAGGGAGAGGGTCGATGACAGATTCCTTGCCTTCATAGGAGACGGTGACGGGTTTGATGGTGTTCAGCCGGATGCCCCTCATGACGTCGGTCCCGAAGGCCTTGGAGTTGTTGACCAGTTGTGCGGCTTCCGTTCGGCTGGGCTTGATTCCGGCCTGTTGGCCCTCCAAGGCGGAGAGGTATGAATCCAGATCGTCTGTCCCGGCAAGCCGCTGGGCAAAGCCCCGGACCATCTCGGGGTATGATGTCCTGACGATATACGAACGTCCTTCCCGTTTGACCGAAACGAGATGCTCCTTTGAGAGTGTCTCCAGCAGCGGTTTCGAGATCGCCGAACCGAGGATGCTTCTCTCTTCGATAAGCGTGAGGAGACTTCTCAGGTCCTTAAGATTCAGCTTCTCTTTCATCGGGTGTATCCATTTGAGTGAAGGACAGAATATTGGTGGCGTTCGTGAACTCGGAGCCTTGGCGTTTCCAGAACGTATAGCCGTAGCGGAAGCTCTCCTCGGTTCCGTTCGGGAGCTGGGGCGAGTTCGCGAGGATATAGACCCCCATACGGTTGGCCAGGCTCATCAGGCTGTTGAAATTGCTCGGCGAGAGGGTCGCCTGCTCGTCGATCGGACAGTGAACCATGAACCCCTGGCCCTCGCTGGCGCATCTCTTCCTGATGCTCGTGAGGAGCAGGAGATACAGGAGGTTCTTGAAGATGGTATCGATGCCGTTCGACCCCATGTCCTTGATTTCGCGCCTGCGGCCGGAGCGGTTCAGGCCCTCATCCACCTCGATGTAGAGGGTGAACATGTCCTCCAAATTGAGCTGCTTCCGTTCGCTCGTGGTCAGGCTGGACGCGATGTCCTGGATGAAGGCGACGAAGGTCTTGTTGCCGGACGACCCGTCCAGGAAATTCCGGTCGCCATCGCTCTCGCCGCAGTAGTCTTCGTGGATCTCGATGGACCGCTTGACGAGGGCGATCAGGTCGGATCCCACGTCCTCGACCGACAGCTCGATCCGCTTGATGACGTCGGTGAAGTTGTATTCGCGGAACAGGCGGTTGATGCTGCTGACGGTCTCGCGTACCTTCTTGATGTCCGTCGCGTACTCCGTCGCCTGGTAGGCTATACCGCTGACGAAGGGGACGGCGGCGGTGTTCCACGCCTTGCAGTGTTCGGCGATGAGGTTCTCGGTGATGAACTCGTAGACGTCCTGCTGGGCGCGAGCGTCCTCTCCTATCTCCTGGCAGGACGACGCGGAAGGGAAGAAGCGGTTGATGCCGAAATCCCCCAGGTTGCTCCAGAAGGAAGACCAGCATAGATTCAGTACGTTGACGGCGTTTTCGATCCTCTGATCCGCGCCCTTGCCGGATTTGACGATCTCCTCGGCAGTTTCGTCCGTCTCGATGGGCTCCGCCGCGGCATAGTCGTCCTGGCGGTTCCCGGCGAAATAATTGTCAACCTCGTCGATCTCCACCTGGGCCTCCGCGATCTCGCCGATCCTGTCCTGAACGACCTGGTTCATCTCCCTGGCCATGCGGTCTTCCTCTGCGACCTTGGCTTTCTCGTCATCCTCGTTTTTGCGGATGGATTCCGAAAGGCTTTCCAGGGATGCGGCCCAGATGCCCTCGTTGTCAAAGTAGTCCGCCTTGTCCTTGAGATAATCGTGATAGTGCTGCTTGTTGGCCTCAATCTTCTTCACATCCTCTTCAAGGGAGGCGATCTCCTTCTGGAGCGCTTCAACGCGGGCGGCGTCCACCCCGTTTTCCGACAGGGCCTGGGCCAGGTCGGCGTCGATCTGTTTCAGGTCCTTGTCCAGCTGCTCCTTCTCGGTCTTGAGGATGCTCTCTTGACCTTCTTTGTAATCATCGAACTCCTTTTGTATCTTCTTCTGCAGTTCTTCCTTACGGGTCTTCAATCCCTCGCAGAAGCGGCGATAGCCTTCGTTCTCCTTGCCTATCTCGCCCAGGACGGACTTTAGCTCTTGGTCATTGGCATCTATCTCCTTCTGGATCTTGTCGGCCTCGCTCTTGACGATCCGCTTCTCCTCGCTCGTCAGGGATTCTATCTGGGCCCTGACGACGTCGAGGACGCCGCCCTTCTCGGTCTTTTTCTTTTCCAGCCCTTCCTTCTTTTCCTTCGCATCGGAAATCAGCTTCCCGATTTCGTCGGTTTTCTGCTTGACGGCCGCTTCCTGCCGGTCCTTCTCGTCCTGAAGGGCTTTCTGCGCCTTTTCACATTCGAGCGATGCATTGTCCAGCCTCTCCTTCAGGAGAGCGGGGTCGGTCTCGGTAGGGGAGAGCCGGGTGAGGTCGAGCTTTACTCCATACACGGAATCCGTCTCGTCGGAAGTTTTCTCAGGAGAGAGCCCCTGGTCGAAGAGAACCTTTTCTGAAAGGACCTTGCCGAGGGTCCGGTTCCATCCCTCGACGTTTTTGCTGAGCCATTCGGCAAGCGAACCATCGAAAGAGCTCAGCTTCCGAACGAGTTCTTCTCTCTTCTTCCCGGCGGCCTTGAGGGCGTCCTCCTTGTCACGGATCGACCCTGAGAAACCGAGCCGGATGGCCGCCGGCGCAGTCTTCTTCTCGTTTTCATATGTCTGGATGGAGTGTTCCAGTTCAAGGATATCTTTCTCGATCTGCCGAATCTCCCGGGAGAGCTCTTCCTCCCTTTTCGATAGTTTCTTCACCTCGTCGCCCTTCGGGTGCGAGTGCTCGATCCGCTGCTTCTCTATCTTGCCGTCGTTGACGAGCCTGGTGAAGCGGTCCTTCTTCTCATTCAGCAGGTCGATTTTTTCGCTGTGCCGCTTTTCCTCAGCGCTGCGCTCCTCCTCGACGGTGTCCGACACGCCCTTCTTTCGGTTGGTCGCTGCTGTCTCTTCCTGGGCTATTGCGGCATCAATTTCCGCCTTTCTGACGTCGTACTTCCCCTTCAACTCATCCTTTTTCGCATCGAACTTTACAGTTAGGGATTCCGACTGCCCGGTCAGGTCCTGAAGTCTCTCCTTGGCAAGCCCCAGGGCCTCCCGTTTCTGGGGTTCTGCCTCCATCAGGGGGATTAGGGAGATCAGGTCCTGGTAACGTTTTCTCTTGTCCGCGATCTTGTCATAATCCCCCTGCAGCCGCGAACGCCGGTCCTTGAGGCCGGCGATGAGCTGCTCCACTTCCTCCCGTCTTTCTTTTATGGCCTTGTCGTAAGCATCGAATTCGGCCTGGGCCTCGTCCCGTTCCTTCGAGATCTCCCCGATTAGTTCGACGTAATGGTTCCTGGCGTATTTGGCCTTTCCCGGGAACAGCTCGAAGATGATCTTCTCCTTCAGGTAGGTCTCATAGGTCCTCTCGAACTGCTTCTGCCTGGCGAGCATGTTGGGATCCGATGTCCAGGAGCGGATGCAGTTGTACTCCCTCATCAGCTGGGAGGCGCGCTTCTGCTCCCTCTCCACGTCGAAGGGCTTCGCCGTGGATCCCATGGTGCTGACGATCATCTCCTGCAGGACGTCCCCCTGGACCTTTCCGAGGTTCAGGAGCATCTTCAGCAGATTGGTAATCTTCTCGTGGGGGCGGTCGACGCCCCGGCAGAAGGTGAGGGAGAACTTCTCCCAGCTGCGCATCTTCCCGACGGTCCCGTCCCTCCAGCCATAGAGGATGTCGATGTACTCCTTCCTGCCCTTTGCCTGGCGCATGTCCAGTCCGGGATGCCGCCGCTGGGCCGCATTCTTGACATTCTCGAGGTTGTCATACGCGACGCCGTTCCCGTCGACGAAGATCTCTTTCGAATAGGGGCAGTCGAAGAACTGGAAGGTCGGCCAGTTGCTGTTCTTCAGGAAGACCAGGAAGCAGTCCTCAGGGTCGTTGGAGCGGCGTACCTCGTAGATGATGTAGGAGTTGTTCATCTTGAGGTTGTACTGGGCGAAGGGGAGCTTCCCGTCGCCGATCCCCAGGGCCTTCGCCGAGGAGTCGCCGGTGTAGAACAGGGTCTCGATCTGAAGGAAGGTGGTCTTGCCGGAACTGTTGTCGCCGGAGATATGGGTGTTTCCGTCCACTTGGACCTCCGCATACTGGAAAGTGGAGGAATTGATGAGGATAATCCTTTCAAGCCTTTTTTGTCCCAATAACTTTTCCATGGCGCGATCTACTGGTTGTCAATTTCATCGAACAGAGAGGACTCGGGGGTCTTCTCGATGGCCTGCTCGTCTTCCTTGGATATGAACTGGATGCTCTCGACGAAGGTGCGGTAATAGTCGAAGGCCTGGGTGACGAGGTAGCGGACCTCATTGCGCTCGTTGTCGAGATAGCTGCATACGATCTCCATCTTCTTCTCGAGGATTTCGAGGAGCGCCGTCGCCCACTCGTCTGTCGTGTTGCTGTTGAACAGGTTCCGGCAGATTTCCTTTGCCGGAGGGCACATGTCCAGCCGGGAGAGGATCCAGGTCCTCGTGATGAGGTGGCCGACCCCGAAGGATTGGTCCAGCTGGAAGAGGAGGTTCAGGATGGAGAGGTACTCTTTGTAGTCGGAGGCCATCGTCTCGAACGACTTCCTGTCTCCGGATACCCTTTTCCGGAAAAAATA
>JAEEGH010020868.1_pt1 | contig 13580 bp, 6 predicted proteins | sample 9134181 | NCBI WGS metagenome assembly JAEEGH01 (sample SAMN16246544, study PRJNA631951) | gut metagenome | biome: gut microbiome; feature: rumen; material: DP-attached | host: Bos | place: Iran: Karaj | collected 2018-10
TACAGACGGAATCTGCAGTGGTCCAAGGCGTCCTACCATTACGTTATCAAGTAGTCCCACGATGTTACTTAAGGTGTTCTGAATGATCATGGGAACCACGACCATTGCTACTCTTCTGTAGAAGGCAGAATCGCCAAAAAAGCACTCCTTCAATGTGAATTTATATCTAATTGCTTCTTCTCTGTTTCCGGTTTCAAATGTTGTCATGATTTCTTCTCAAACTTATAGTTGACCAGGAATATTCCCAGCGATACGAGTAACAGCGAGAGCATGCTTCCTGCCGAAAACGCTTCATTTCCCTCTCCCAGGAAAAGAGCTGACAGAAGAACTCCCATTATTGGATTGATAAAACCAAGCACCGATACGCGACTGACAGGATTGTACTTAAGCAGTATTCCCCACAGCGTGTACGCGCCGGCCGAGATAAATCCCATGTATATCAGATTAAGATAACATCCTGCGCTGTAGAACACAAGACTTCCGCCCATGATAAGTCCCACAAAGAACAGTACAAGGCCACCTATAAAGAACTGATAACCACTGAGGATTACAGGATTTTCATACTTGGAAAATATCTTGATACAGCACCCGGAGATTGCATAAAACAAGGCTGCGCACAGCATAGCACCTTCTCCGGCAAAGGTTATTCCGCCTTCTGTCAGGGATGATATTCCTCCAAAGAACAGGATTATCCCTGCAAATCCCACAGCGCAGCCTATCAGTTTCTTGGCTGCAGGGGCTTCTAAGCGAAGTATGAACATGGCAATGAGAGGCGCCAGGAAATTGCCCGAGGCGTTTATGATGGATCCTCTGACTCCCGATGTGTTGGCCAGGGACATGAAGAAAAAGTAGTACTGGCCGATGGTTTGGAATAGGGAGAGAATTATTATATACTTCCAGGATGTCTTTTTCGGAATAAGAGCTTCCCTGCTTATGAGGGATCCGAAGATTATGACCATGACCCCTGCCAGCACAAATCTTGCTCCTGAGAGCATGAGGCGCGACGGTGTGTCAGATGCGTCTATCCTGAAAAGTTCGTATGCAATTTTAATAGCCGGTGAAGCACTTCCCCACAGAACACAGCAAAAAACTGCAGAGAGTACCACCACCGGCATATATGTCCATAAATTTGTTCTATTTGATGTTTTCAATAAGCTCCACCTATCCTTATTTCTTACGAGTGTATAGGAGGGCTGCGATGATCGAAACGCAGGGAACAGCACAAATGATTCCCACGCTTCCGGCAATTGCTCTGATGATCTCAATTGCCACAAAATCCGTATTAAGAAGCTGCCTTAGGCCAACTCCGTAGGAATAGATTAGCACACACATATTCAGTGCACTTCCCACGTATGCCAAAACCAGCGTGTTTGCCATGGTTCCCATGGCATCCCGGCCGATATTCATGCCGGATTTGAACAGCTCTTTTGCATCCCTCTCAGGATTAATATTATGAACCTCCTCGAGAGCTGACGCAATAGACATCGCGATATCCATTACTGCGCCCATGGCCGCTATCAGTATTCCACTGGTGAAAAGACCTCTAAGCTTAATGGCAGTTGTGCTCTTAAGAAGGAGCAGCGCTTCCGCCTCGTCCATCTGGAAAGTAGAGATTCCGCCAATGTTTGCTGCCACCTGCGCAAGCAGTGCTGCGATAAGGACTCCCGAAAAGCAACCAAGAGCCGCTGCTATGGTCTTCCTGCTGATTCCTCCGATAAGGTAGAAACATACCACGCTGGTGAAAAAGATGATCGCACAGGTGAGCGGTATTGGCTCTACACCTTTAAGAGTAAGAGGAAGCAGAATACCAAAGATGCAAAGGACCGTGTAAACAAGACCTGCAAATGCCTTTATTCCCTGAAGTCCGCCAATTATAGCAAGACTCAGGAAAAAGATGACTACAAGGGCAATTACCAAAGGTACCCTGTTGTAGTTATAAATGCTGCAATTGTAAATGCCATCTCCGGTTGTGTCTATACGAACGCACACGGTATCTCCGGCCTTTACATCAACATTATAAAGAGCACTGAAATAGTTGGTAACAAAGCAGATATCGCCTTTGTACCTACCGGTGAGTATCTCTACCTTTAGCTCAGTGCTCCCTCTTAGGACATCTTCGTTGTCCCGGTCGATCACTGAGTTATCCTCAGTAACCGCCAGGACCTTGGCATTTTCATACTCAACTCCGGTATCCCTTGTTGTGGTATATTCCGGCTTGTCCTTGTTAGCAAGGACAAGCGCGAAAATAAGTACCAATGAAAAAGCTATGATCACGAAGATATTTTTAATTGTTCTTTTTTTATCCAAATTATTTAATAACATGTAACAGTAATAACAACCTTCTGAGTCCGATTGCAGCAAGTCCAAGTCCTGAAACAACAACTACTGTTGCTGCTGCAGCCTTGGCTGCTTTTCTAGCCTTTGATTCAGGCTTATCTGTTGTAGGTGTTGCCTCCTCAACAATTGTAGCAGTTTTGTCGTCACCTGTCTCTACTATAGCCTGCTGGTTATCTGTGTTCTGCTCAGGTGTCTCTACTGCTGCCTGCTGATCATTATCTCCGGTAACACTTCCGACTACTTCGCCTTCAGATGTGCCTGTTGTAGTCTCTGTAGTATTGTTCTTGTTACTTCTTCCGAAGATTCTGCCAACAAAGTTGTTGACTCTTTCTGCAACAGTGTTAACTACGGATTCAACAGCCTGCTTAATAGCTCCAAGAACTCTCTGAACAGGTGTCTGGTTAGATGAACCTGAACCACTGTTTCCGCCGTTGTCTGAGGAACCTGATCCTGAGCCACTCTCTGAACCCGAGCTGCTGCCTGAGTCTGAGCCGCTTCCTGAACCTGATCCGCTGCCTGATCCTGACTCAGTTTCAGGAGCTGCTTTTACAAGCTCAATGTCATCGCAGTTGCGAACTCTGAATACAGGAACTGAAACATCTGAGTCTCCTTCAGGATGCATGTAGAGAACACCTGCTGCTGAAACTTCAGCGCCAACCTTAACGAAGTCGTTAAGTGCTGCCTTACCCTCATCTCCTGTTGTACCTGACTTGATATAACCATCGATGAAGATTGCTGCCTCTACTCCTGTATCATCTGCAAGCCAGAACTCTTCGATGTTGCCGTCTGCTCCGACTGCTACTCTTGTAACCTTACCGGTTGTCTTAAGGAGTGATCCACCAAGAGCTGCATAATCCATAGCTGTCTTGGTATCAACTACCTTAGGCTCCCATACATAAGGCTCGTCATCAAGGATCTTGGAAGAGATAACCTTGAGCTCCATATCTCCCTGGTACTGAGCAACAAAACCTGTGATACGTACCTTGGTACCAATCTCAAGACCTGCTGTAGCATAAGGGAAGATATCAATACCTGCTGTCTCATCCTGGATGTAGATTGTATCGAAGAAGGTTGTATCAGGATTTGATGTTCCGCTGGTTACATAACCTTCAACTGCGAATACTTCGTTCATCTGACCTGCACGAGCCTGTGCAATTGTTGATGTAGGAAGCTCAACAGTTACACCATCAAGGATGTTGTTGATGATTGTGTAGTTAGTGTAAGGAAGAGAATCTGCATTATCAATCTCTGCACTTACTTCAAAGTCTGAAATGAATACTCCACCGGCTACATAAATATCTCCACCGGCCTTGGTGTGCTGGGTTGCGAGGAAGGTTACGTTTCCTTCGTTGTCGTTCTTGATACCACCTACACCATTATCCAGTTTACCAGGATTAGCGTTACCTGAAGCATCCTTACAGTCAACTGAGTAAGTTGTATCAAATCCCTTTACAAGCCATTTAGCTGCATCTACAAAATCTGTCTCTGTAGCGTTTGAAATATCTACTGAGCATCCTGAGTACTGGCTGTACTTCTGGCCATCACGAAGGCCTGCAAACAATCCTGCTGCCTCGTCTACGTTGTAAGTAGTAGGATACATTCTGTATACCTGACCACCGTTGTTTGTATCATCGCAAACTTCATCTGAACCCATGCGGATTGTTGCTCCGATAGCTTCGAGAAGTCTGTTCTGCTCTGTAGCAGTCTGGCCGTCTTTTGAGTCTTGATAATCTGCAAGGCCACATACGATAACTGATCCTCCGCCTGCTACATAATCCTTAACCATTGCAAGGAAGTCATCTTCGTAGTGTGAAACGGTGTAATCTCCTGCGCCGGCTGTTCCTGTCTTCTTGGCAGGTGCTGAAAGTACAAGAAGTGAGCATGCTTTAAGCATCTCAGGTGTGATCTTGCTTGTTACTACCTGCGCTCTGATGTTCTTCTGAGCACAGATCTTGATGAAGGATGACATGTTTCCGCCATAGTAGCCGGCCACGTAGTCATTATAATGTGTGCCGTCAATGAGAACATCTGTAACCATCTCAGGTACTACATAGCTTAATGTAAGCTTATCTGTATATTTCTTAGGAACACCGTTAAGTGTTGCATTTACTGTAACCTCATAGGTTACCTGTCCCGGAGTGTCATATACAAAATCAGTCTTGTATGTTGCTGTACCATTAGGAGCAACGGCTGTGATGCCAGCTTCCTCTCCGGTAACATTTACAACGTCTGTCTTGTTGGCATCAACATCACTGAGCTGAATCTCAATGCTGTCGATCACAAGATCTTTTTCTTCGTTGTTGTAAAGTTCTACGTTAACATCAAGAGATTCTCCTGCTACTGCAAGAACCTTGCTTGTGTATGTACGGTTAATACCGCAAGCCTCAACATTACCAACCCATACAGGAGCTGTCACAGCGATATCACCATCATTCTCTGTGATCTTCAGATAGTAGTATGAGTAAGCAGAAGGAACAGTAAATTCAACTGTTGCTTCACTCTCTGCTACTGTCTGCTTAGCGATGGACTGACCACCGTTTACGATAACTTCAACCTTACCAATAGAAGAATCTGTAGGATCAACGATATCTGCCTTGAGGTTAAGGTATTCTCCGACAGCATCCTTTTCAAGGATTGTTCCCATGATATTACCTTCAAGTGTGTAATAGATGGAAAGATCGTTATCCTCTGTAGCATAGATGCGGTAATTTCTCATCGCATCATAGATAGCTGTCTCATCATTTGTATCAGCAAGCATTACAGTACGTGCTGTATTTGCATCTCCCCACTTACCCTTGTGGTTATCCTGGTTGTTTGTAGGAGCTACATGCCATCCCTTATCAAGAGCACGTGTGTAGTACTCGTATGATGGGAAGTAACCGGAAGATCCGATTGTTCCTTCACCGTTACCAACCTCGATCATTGTGATAAGAGCATCATTCTCTTCTGTGTAGTAAGAGAAATCCTGGAAATCACCAAAGGTTGTACCGGGGTGGTTGAACTGGCTGATAGAATCAGGAACAGTTCTGAGTGCTGCATAGTAATTCTCAAGTGCTGTTGAGTATGTAGAGTACGCTGTCTGTGTACGGCTCTGGAATCCGGGAGTGTTGTAGGTGTTGATATGTCCAAGACCGTTACTCCAGGTCATCTCATAACCATAAGCAGCTGTAAAATCATCTGTTGTGTACTGCTTAACAAGGTTGTGAGCATATGTCCACTCATCGTTTTCAGAAGTATCAACATTCTCGGTAATCTTAGAACCGGACTCATTATCAATTGAGTTACTGTGGTCAGTGATAACGATGTAATCAAGGTTATCTACGTTTGATGCATGTTTAAGTGCATCATCAAGTGATCCGGCACCGTCTGAAATATTGGTGTGAGCATGGATCTGACCAAAGTAGATGTTGTACTTATCATTAAGTCTCTTAGTAAACTTAAGAGTTGTTACCGGGCTTTCCTTATAGCCTTCAAGTACAGCCTTTACCTGCATCTCACAAGGAAGATTCTCAAGCTTGATGGATCCGGAGTAAAGTCTCCAGTCGTTGTGCTCTTCTGTCTCAGTTGCATCAGCTGTCTCTGTTGCCGCTTCTGTTGTTTCTGATGTTGTCTCTGTTGTTTCTGTTGTTTTATCCGTTTCTACTGATGTTTCAGTCTTATCAGCTTCTTCACTCTTTTCAGATTCTGCAATCTCTTCTGCAGTCTTGTATCTGTAAAGAATATGTGCACCTTCTGTAGCAGTCTTGAATGAAACGAACTGGCCTTCAAATACTGCACCGCCATTTGGAGATGCCTTAACTGTTGCAACCTGTGCCTGAGTATACTGATAATTTACTGTAATACTCTTTGTAAGACCTTCCTTTGTTGCATAAGCTCTGATTGTTGCAGGAAGCTCACTAAGTACTACCTTAGTCTCGTCGTCATACTTAGCAAACTCTTCGCCATTTACTGAGTAGTAAATCTCTGCTCCCTCAGTATCTGATGAAAGAGTAATCTCTTGTCCTACAGGAACCTCACCTGATGCAGGATCTGCCTTAACATAAGCTGTTACGGAAGAATCCACAACAGGGTTACCGGTTACCTCAACGCTGTCAACACGGATAACGCCGCCTTTTGCAGGAGCTTTGTCACCCTTGGCACTAAGTCCGCCTGTAGGTACAAGTCTGATCTGAAGATTCTCAGCATTAGCTGCTGCGTTAGGAATTTCAAAAGTAAATGTTACGTAGTAAGTTGGTGCAAGTGATGTCTTAGCAATTCCGTCTGTGATATCACCTGATCCGCTTACTTCAAAAGGCTCGGTGATCTTCTTACCGTTTTCATCAACCTCACCGGTTGCCTTATATCCAGTGTACTTATATGAGTAAGTACCCTTCTTTAAGTTGTTGAAGGTCTCTCCGTCAGTTGAATACTGAAGCTGGAATGCTCCTGCTCCGGTATTTGAAGCTCTCATTCTGAATGCAAGATTCATGTTGCCATAGCCTGCTGAAGGGAATGAAAACTCCATGTAATCAGATTCGGCTACTACTCCTGTTGATCCCATGTAGAAGTTAGTTGAACCGGTTGTTGAACTCTTAGCGGAAGTATATGGCTTTGAAACCTGTTCATCTACTACTACTGTGAACTTAGAGTTCTTATCAAGCATATCGTTGGTAGCATAAAGATCACCGTTGATATACTTATCTGAATTCTCAGTTTCGTCATAATGAGCATTACCTGCCCACTGTGCTACAGCAAGCTCTGTATCCTTGTCATACTCAAGCTTGGCTGTGCTCTCACCTTCTTTTACTGCATAGAAGTTGAAGATGTAAGCAGGATCTTCCTTAAATCCATAAGCCTTGAAATCCTCCTGGTAAAATTCAAAAGCTTGAATTTTATTGCTTACCTTAACAGTTGTGCTCTTAAGGTAGAAATTGCCTGAATTGTTAGCATCTGCAGCAACCTGTTCCCATGTGCTGCCATCTGTAGCTTCATCTGCGAGAACTAAATTAGCATTATCTTTACTCTTTCCATTAGAGTCAGTTGTAGTCTCAACAACAATTGTGAGGAACTTATTATCTTCAGTCTTAAATACGTAATTTCCATCATCATTAACAGAAACTGTTAAAACAACTGCACCTGTATCCTTTATGTCAAGAGTGCCGTCTTCAGCAGGTGCAAGATCAAGTCCCTTAAGGCCGCCTTTCTCAGCTGTGGAAGTCATCACCTTGCCCGTAGTAGGATGATAAGCAACTACCTTATCACCATCATTGAATGTTCTGGTGAGGAGCTTACCTACTGTATTTGCTTCATCGTCCTCAGAAACTCCTGCGTAATAAAACTTTGTAAGGAAGTTCACTCCTCCGTTACCAAGAGAATATACAGTAAAGAGATTCTTGTAGTACTCAATATACTGAGCATTTGTGTTGCCATTCTTATCTGTATATACTGCTGTGTTGTTCTTAACATAGAATCCGCCTGAAGTCTGCTCTTCCAGTGTCCACTTGGACAGATCAGTGAGTTCATCAGCAAACAGAAGACCCTGCTTTCCATCCGCAGGAGCTGTCAGGTATTTATAAGTTCCCGCTTCAGCATCTGCCTGATACTTAAATGCCACATAGTCATCTGTCTTTTCTCCAGTAAGGACTACACTGCCTTCCTTGCCTGTAACTAAGCCGTCTTCTGCTGTTTCAATTCCGACACCTTCAAGTTTGGTTCCGTTTACAGTGCCTGAAAGTGCAGCGCCATTTATAACCATGATGACTTTGTCGCCATCCTTAAGCTCTTTAGCCTCTTTGCCTATGGATGAAGTATCGTCATCCTCTGCTTCACCCTCAACAAATTCAGGAAGAGTGTAAGCTGCGAATGTATAGTTGTCCTTACTGTCTGTTCCTGCAAGATAACTGTATGCAGTGAAAAGACTATTATAGAACTCTAAATACTGTGGCTTATCTATATCTTTCTTTTTATCGTGATAAACAGCATTAACATTCTTTACAAGGAATGAGCCATCCTCTTCGATTTCAAATGTCCAAAGGCTGTAATCATTCTTATCGGTCTCGAATGTGAGGCTGTTTCCTGTAGCACCTGTTGTCAGATATTTTGTCTGTACAGCAGCTGCCTGATCATCGCCCTCAGTACCGGCAAACTCTGAAGCAATATAATACTGTCCCTCAGTTTCAGCCTTTTCAAGAGTAAGCTCTGCAAAAGAAGCTTCCTTATCATTATAGGTAAGATGGTTATTTTCATCGACTGAAACCACTGCAGGCTCAAGCTTGACATTTCCGTACTTATCAGGCTCTGAAGCAGTAACAGACATCGCCTTATCACTTCCAAAAGTGATCACAAACTTCTGATCTTCTGAAAGCCTGGTAACGTCAGTAATCCTGGATCCTGCGAAAAGCTCATACTTAAACTCAGCGACATCACTCTTTTCGCCATTAAGTTCAGCGTAAGCATAAAGATTTCCATCCTTAGTGATTTCAACAGCCTCTTCGTAATCTTTGAAGTTCTCTCCATCGAAGCTGAACTTGATTGTTGCACCTTCTGTTACGCAAGCAAGTTCAACCTTATCGCCGAACTCAACCTTGGAGTCGCTCTCTACTGATGCTGTAGGAACACTGAGTTCAGATCCCGTTCCTACTTTATAAATCTTAATATCTGTATACTTTTTATTGCTCTTACCATTTCCAAGAACAGTAAAGTTTCCGCCCTTATTGCATGCAAGATACTGTGGTGCATTATTAGCTACGGTGTTACTCTTAAAAATCGTTCTGCCATCATCAAGCTCTAGTGCCCATTCAGCAAGATTTGTAAGATTTTCAGTTACTACCAGCCCTTGTTTATCAGCAGTTCCTGTAGAAAGATACTTTCCATCAGCGGTTTTAAATGAATATGTGCCTGTGCCTTTATTCTCAACAACTGTAAACAATACAGCATCATCATTTACAGTTATAGAATTCCCGTCTTCTGCCACAGTCACATCAGTAGGTGCAAGCTTTCCTTTGTCTGTAGCTTCATTGGCAGTAATGGTTCTGTAGCCATCATGATCATTGTCATCTTTCTTTTCATGATAAACCACAAGATAAACTTTATCTCCTGCATTCAGCTCAGTTACCAACTGGCAGGGAGTACCATCTGCTCCCTTAGAAGCTCTCATCAAAGAAAACTCTTCAACTGCCTCTTTTGCCGGAAACTCAAACTTAATCCTGTCACCGTCAACGGCATCCATAGTATCCGAGTCATAACTTGCATAAGCCCAGATCACAGTATCCTGTGTTGTATCGATGCTGATCCTGTCTTCATATACTGTATAGCCTGCATTGCCTTCTTCATTGATTGAATAGTAGATGGTTGAACCCTCAACATCACAGGTAAGGGTAACATAGCCATCCTCCTCTACGGCATTAACAACGAGGTTTACTGTTTCATCTGTGGCAGCCTCAGTGTCATCAGATGTATTTGCCGTATTAGCTGTATCAGCTGTACCAGCCGCATCATCAGACACATTCTGAGCATCATTCTCCTCGTTATTTTCATCTTCATTTTCAGAAGTATCATCTTCTCCGGCTGCGTCTGTCACAACGGTTGATACTCCTGCTGAAGCATTGTCTGTAGCAGCATCTACAGTGCTTACATCAGTTGATGCACTGTCCGCAGCTTCTACAATCTGTTCGATAGCTTCGGGTTCACTTGCCTCTGCAACTAAAAAAGCATTTCCGAATGTAGAGAATACAATCAGAAATGCTGTTACAAAGGACAAAAATCCCCTGGTCGCGCGTTTCATAATAAATCTCTCCCTTCAACAAAATTTCATTTTTATCCGGTCCCCACCAAATAAAATTTCGAGTAGAAGAATCGTACCAATATAGCACGTGTTATGTCAACAAAAAACCGTGCATCAAAAACAGGTTTTAATCCCAGTATTCATGCGGTGTTTACGAATACTCGTTTTCCAAATCCACTAACCACGCGACCAAATTTTTTTATATTTTTTTTACATTTTTTTCATAAATTACTGCAAAACTTTTTCAAGAAAGTTTTTTACATAATTCCTGTAAGCCTCAGTGTCTGCAAGCACAGACTCTGCATGCCCGGCCCCCGGAATTGTATAGTACTCGGCATATCCGGCTGTAGCCTTCTTCATATCTTCGGAATTCTTCGGGAGAATAAAGTCGTCCTCCGCGCCGTGAATAAAGAGGATCGGTACAGTGTTGTCAGCTAAAGAATCTACAGGTCTCATGTCTTTTAGCGCATAATGAAACCTTATACGTGCGCCAAAATCAGCTATATTAAACAGCCATGACGGAAGATGGGCACTTCTGTATGCACCTCTGATAACATTCTCGATATCAGAAAACCCGCAGTCTGCCACAGCAAAATCCACATTGGGTTTGTACTTCATGACAGTTGCAGTTGTTGCAGCGCCAAGAGATTCACCATGAAGCCCCAGAACAGTCATATCCGTGTATCTCTTTCTGCTGTCCTCTATCATTCTTAAAAGGTCTTTTGCCTCAAGAATTCCGTATGAAGTAAAGGTAGGAGCATTCATTCCGTGTCCGCGAAGATCATACAGGATACAGTTAAACCCATAGTCCAGATACATCTTCACATACTTAAGATCTCCGTTCCTGTTGTCTGTGTAGCCATGAGAGATAAGCATATATTTAGTTGTGTCTGTCGGATTTTTCAGAAAATGAACATGCAGAGTATAGCCGCCTTCACCCTCAACGGTATAATCCGTCTTCTCAAGCGGATCATAAAAAGAAGTGTCATAGTGATCCTTCTGCCAGGCGAATGCCTCCTCCAAAGTCTGTTTCTTGCCGGTCATGACATAACCTGCCATCCACCAGCAGAAAGCAAGAAATAAAGCTGCTAAGATCAAAACAATACTTATGATAATCATGGAAAGTCCCCTCTTCCCCAATACTTCTTTATGTCAAAAGATCTTTTGTCTTGGCCGTCAGCATATTCAAAACCCGCTTTTTATCAAGACTCCAGAGTGGTTCCACCAAAAGCTTTCTGGGTCCGTCACCTGTCATTCTGTGGACCACTGTCTCCTTTGGTAAAAGAGCTATTGACCTTGCCACAACATCAGTATACTCCTCCATGGACATAATATGGAAGTCTCCGGTGCCGCTATTTACATCATCCAGATATTCCTTGTACATGTCAGCGCCTTTTAATATCTGCAGGTTCTGGATCTTGATACCGTCCAGCGCAGGATCAAGGCCTGATAGGAACCTGATCGTATCAAGCATATCTTCCGTACTCTCTCCCGGAAGTCCGAAGATCACATGAACGATAACCGTGATCCCCGCCTGCTTAAGACGCCTGTATGCATCCTCAAATACAGAAAGCTCATATCCCCGGCGCACTCTCCTTGCCGTATCCTCGTGAATGGTCTGAAGCCCAAGCTCTATCCAGACCGGCTTAATAGCCGAGAGCTCTTTTAACATATCCATAACTTCCGGCCCAAGACAGTCAGGCCTGGTTCCCAGAGAAAGGGCAACTATGTCTTCACGACTTATGGCTTTTTTGTAGAGCTCTTTTAACCTGCCCACATCCCCATAGGTATTGGTGTATGACTGGAAATAAGCAATGAACCTGGTTGCTCCTGTCTTATTCCTGATCAGTGCCTTAGCCCTTTCTATCTGAGCATCAACGTCAAAAAACTCCGGTGTCATGCCTTTGTCCTGATCTCTTATGAAATCAGGTCCCTGTGCAAATTCACCGGAGCCGCCCTCCGAGCAGAAACTACAGCCCCTGTATCCAAGCGTGCCATCCCTGTTTGGACAGGTGCAGCCCGAGGATAAGGAGAGCCTGTAGATCTTCTCGCCATATGTGTTTTTTAAATAAGTTGATAATTTAACCGGCATTCTCGTTGATATTCGCTTGTCTTACCAAAGAGTTGAAGTAATTCTGAAGCTGATCTGTATATCCGAAGCATGTCTCGGGATTGTGCTGATGGATCATATCAAAAATCTGCGCAATTGCTTCATTCTTCTTGAATACGATACCTGACATATCAGCAACACTGAGAGTATCAAAATTTCTTGTAAAGAGCTTAACATTTGTAAGCACTGTTATAAAGTTGTAGCTCTGGTTAAATCTGTAAGCCCAAAGTATATCTGAATATGGAACAATATTGAATTTGTGTCCCATGCTGACGAGATATCTTGGTGTAAGGTATGTATTGCAATTCTTTAAATAAACAGTCTGTGGGCTGTCCAGCTCTGATTCAAGAACCTGGGCCTCAACATCTGAGATCCTGTTAAACGCCTTGTTGTAGCCAATAAGAGCAAATAATCCGTAACCGAAAATAAGAAAGCCAAAGCCTACGGCAAAAATGCCGAGGACCATAAAGCCGCCTTCAGAGTGTGCCTGACCACCGATCAGAAGCGCTGAACCCATGAAATAATCATCAAATTCTTTTCTGGTAACAACATCTTCAGGCTCCTCGCCCTCGTTATAATACTCGAAAGCCAGGTCCATAACCTCATCGTTTGGTTCAGTAACTGTTCCGATGATCTCATAAGTGCCCTGAGCCTTAACTCCAAACACGATGTCGTTATATTCCTTCTCGGAGCATCTTACTATATAGAGGTCATACCCGTCAGATACATAATAGTATCTCTCCTCTTTGTCGTAATAACCGATCTCATACGGCTCACTGGTCACATCGACACAAACGTAAATATCGTCTTTTAGCATATTCTCATTGTATGCGTCTGCGAAATATACCCTGTTGTCCACGTTGTTCTTATGGATGTACCACTCCAAAAAGAAACTAAGTACGCCTACAAGAAGAACCACTCCGCCGATCACCGCAGAAACAGCCTTGCCTGCGCGCGCCCTTTTCACCTTGGGGTTGTTAATATTACTCATTTCAAAACTCCTTACCAACAAAAACTAAAATCACTTCAGTTACAAACTTCATAAAATCTACCATATAACGTTTGGGATTACAATCAAAATGTAAGGAGTTTTTAAATTTTATTTCATGTATGCTTCAAATCTTGAAATATCTTTTCCGGTCAAAAGAGCCTTTACAAGCACTCCATCTTCCTGATATTCGGTCATCTTCACAAGGCCGCGACTGTTAAGTTCGCCAAGGATTGCACCTTCCTTATAAGGTAAAAGAAGTGTTACCTCTGTTTCTTCTTCTGCAAACTTTTTGTCGATTACCTCTATCAGGGCATCAAGGCTGGTTTTGTCCTTGGCAGAAATGTAGACACGGTCAGCTCCGGTCCTCGGGAACTCTATGG
>JAEEGH010020869.1_pt1 | contig 13580 bp, 7 predicted proteins | sample 9134181 | NCBI WGS metagenome assembly JAEEGH01 (sample SAMN16246544, study PRJNA631951) | gut metagenome | biome: gut microbiome; feature: rumen; material: DP-attached | host: Bos | place: Iran: Karaj | collected 2018-10
GACATTCTTAAGAACGATCGAAGAACCTTTATCCGCAGTTACAGGGAAAACAATATAACATACGGAAGACCATCTGGATTCATCCGACATATACTCCGAATTAAAGGTCATCGAAGCATAGCCGCCTTCAGCGGCGACAATGATCACAGGCAGTTCAACCGTGAGCGTTCCCTGCGCGCTGATCGATTCGATATAGAACTGATTGGATTTCCCTTCGATCGGAATAACAGTATTATTGTTTGATGCGCAGCTGACCAGCAGGTTGGATATTTCGTACTCCGAATCCACGTTTTTGAACACAACCTTAACCGTACTCTCTTCTCCAATCCTACAATTACCGAGGACTTCATAACTTTCAAGAATAAGCTGCGCCTTATATCCTGCAGCTTCCACGGGCATAGCATTACCCATAAAAACAGTAATCGCGATTGCAAAACACATTACCAACGACAACACTTTTTTCATTCTCTTATTTTCCCTTCCGCAAAATGATCGTTTTTCTGTTCTTCATGGTCATATACCTGTGTCTCTTAAAGTAATCGTAGTTCTTGACTACTCTCTTATATTCTTTGGACTCAACATGATTAACCACAATTCCCGAAATATGAGCTCCGACACTCCTGATCTTTTCTTCTGCTTCCTCAATGGCCTTGATCCTGTAACCCTTTGCCTGAGAAGTGACCAAAATGACAGTATCGGTAATAGTTGCTACAACCGCAGCGTCCATTGCCGAATCTATAGAAGGAACATCAACTATAATAAAATCATATTCCTGTTTTATATGATCCATCAGTTGCTTCATATTGGCGGAACATACTGCACTTATCGCATTTACAGATTCTTTACCGCTGGCAATGAAATAAAGATTCTCATAATTTGTCTTGCAGATTATTTTTTCCGGACTGATAACTTTTCCGAGCATGTCGGCTATACCTTCAATGCCTTCATCATTAAGTCTCTTATCACCCGATTTTTTTCTGAGATCACAATCCATGAGAAGCACTTTCCAACCGGCTTTTGCCATGGAAACAGCTACGTTGATGGCAGTTGTAGTGCTGCCCACTCCGGGCTCGGTTCCACAGATCTCAAAGGAAATAAAGCCTTCATTCTGCTTCTTGATATAAATCTCCGCTGCAAGTTTATCAAATGCATCCGTCAGCAACGAATTATTGTTTTGATAGATGTTCATTACCCTGTTCATGTCCACCTCTTAGTTAATCTTCTGGTTGGGAATAATGCCGATTATGTCAAGTTTTCCATACAATGCGGCATCATCCACGCGATATACTCTGTCAGAAAGGAGTTCGGGCAATACTATGGCTACGATTGCCAGAAATGCACCTGCTGCAAAAGCGATCACAACATTTCTCTTCGTTTTCCTCTGTACCATGCTAATGTCCGTAGCCTGGTCCAATACCTGAATCGCCTGTGAACCGGTGATGCTCTGCGCCTCAATAACCAGAGATTGCGCCAGTGCATTGGCTGTAGGCAGAACAACATTAGGATTCGTACTGGTTGCGCTGATATACATGATCGGAGAGTCCGATGAGTAAGATGCCGATGCCATGGCTCGTATTTCTCTTGCCGAGATTGTATTGCCGGTAATAAGGCTGGCTGCTCTGTCTGCAAGTTTCTGGCTGTAAATAACATTCGAGTACAACTGCATGGTATTGATACCCTGTGCAGATTCCGCGTATGAACCGCTGGCCGCGCTGTAAACCGATGCGGTTGCTGTATAGTACTGCGGTTTATCCTTCATGTAAAAATACATCAAAGAAGCGAGAATGAGCCCCGCCCCAATCACAAGATAGCATTTCCTCAGTAATGCGGTAAAGCATCTTCCCAAGTCAATTGTGACTGCTTTTCCTTCCATAAATACCTCCTGATTTCTCCTTTATCATTGATCTTTCATTTATGCCGCAGCGGAAAATAATCTGTTTTTATGTTTCAAGATTTCTGTCATCACATACAGAACGGCATTAAACGTGAACAGTATTTTGAAAAATAACGCAAACCAGCTGCGTTTTCTCTTCTGTCAAAACGTCACGTATAACTATTTAATTATACATTTTTTTGTAATAAAATCAATTATCCTTTTCCCGACATAGGCGAACACTATTGCTCCGACCATTACTATTACTGCAGAAATCGCATAATTCACTTGATCATTTCCGGTCAGTTTCAGCAAATGAGCTTTTTCTGCCACCCGATAAACCACCATATGACAAAGATAAATTTCGAAACTAATGCCTCCGATAAACCCGGTTAACCCGTTAACCAGAACTCCTTTTCCTTCGGTTGTCATTCCAATAACGAGTAGCGATGAGTTTATCACGATCATTACGAGAGTATTCCCGGAAAAGGTATAGTAAAAAACGCAAGCGGCGATAAAAACAACAAACGCAATATACCTAACCATCTTTCTTTCCAAATAATCTCTATACAGATAGATAAGGCCGCCCGTCATAAAGAATACAAACGAAAACACAATAGCTTTCCTGTTCGCTCCGAAATAGTTCGCGCTGACAAAATGCATCGCGATCGAGACTGCAAACGCAAACCATGCTCTTCTTTTATTTGAAAGCAAAAAGCAGAAGAACGGAAACAGGAGATAGAACACAAAGACCGTTCCCAAAAACCAGCCTACACCGATCACGGTTATTTCCGCATTGGGGATCAGACCGAAGCAAAGCGTCAAATTGGCAAACACCTCATACAAAGAGTTAATACTCGGAGCAATAGCAAAATCCAACAGACACAGAACAGCAAAAAAAGGTAAAATTTTAAGATACCTTCTCTTATAGAAGTCAGCTATATTTATTGTTCCGTTAATGACTTTTTCATAATATCCGCAGCACATGCCAAACGCGCTTATAGTCATGAACAAAAATACCAGGTTGGTAAACGAAGGTATAATCTTCTCAAAAACAAATCCATCAACATTATATTTCCCATTGGCCAATACATGCATGAGCACTATTCCGATACATGAAAAGGTTCTTAGTCCGTCAATTGCATCATATCGCTTGTTCTCATTCATAATAATCATTTACTCCCTTATCGTAATGTTTGAGCAGTCCCTTGATCCGCCGGTAATCTCCGCATGTATAACAAAAAAGAAGGCGTCCTTTCCCTCAGGATATCCAACATGCAAATTAATAACCCCAAAAGGACAGAACTCCCTCAGCACCCCTAAATGAATAATATCACCACTTTATATTATTATCAATCACATTGTCAGCTTTATAACATCTTTGTTATCTTTTCTTTACGTAAAAAAACGGCCGCACCAAACTTTGCATAAAAACTGATGCGGCCGTTTTTTAATTCATTTCACAAGTATCTTTATTCGTTTTCGCCGGTAACCTCTTCGGTCTCGGGAAGGATGACACCGTCTTCAGAAACACTCTCTCCATCCGCGGGAACATTCTCTCCGTCTACGGGAGCTGTCTCTTCGTCTTCGGAAGCGGTTTCTCCGTCTTCGGGAGCTGTCTCTTCGTCTTCGTAAGCGGTTTCTCCGTCTTCGGGAGCTGTCTCTTCGTTTTCGGAAGCGGTTTCTCCGTCTTCGGGCGCTGCTTCTTCGTCTTCGGAAGCGGTTTCTCCGTCTTCGGGAGCTGCTTCTTCGTCTTCGGAAGCGGTTTCTCCGTCTGCAGGAGCAGTTTCGCCTTCTGCAGGAGCGGTTTCATCAGTAGCGATCACATTCTTCTGAACATCCTCTTCAGCTGCTTCTTCAGATCCTGCCGCGATTTCCTCAGGAATCGTTTCCTCGGACTCTGCCGCTGCTTCTTCAGCTGCCTCAGATGCCGTAGCCATCTCCTCGGGAACTTTTTCTTCTTCAAGAACCGGATCACTTGTTTCGATTTCGGCAATGATCATCTTGCCGTCATCAGCAAAGTCATACCAGCCTTTTTCCATGAGACCATTCGGTTTTGATACATAGTATCTTCCTGTTACAACAATGCACTTGCCGTTTACATAATAATACGAACCGTCAATGCAGATAAGACCTGCATATGTCTTGGTGCCGTTTACGTAATAGTACATTATTCCGTCGTCTTCCGTTACAATTCCGTTCTTTATTACTACCGGCTCAGGCATGATCATCTTGCCGTCTTCCGCAAATGTATACCAGCCTTTTTCCATCAGGCCGTTTGTCTTTGTTACCAGGTACTTTCCGGTTACAACAATACACTTGCCGTTTACATAGTAATAATCTTCGCCTATCTGGATCAGTCCGGCATAGGTCTTTTTATCATTTACGTAATAGTACGTTATTCCATCGTCTTCTGTTACTATTCCGTTCTTTATTACTACCGGCTCAGGCATAATCATCTTGCCGTCCGCCGCAAAGTTATACCAGCCCGTTTCCATCAGACCGTTTGTCTTAGATACATAGTATCTTCCGGTAACAACTTCACACCTTCCGTTAACGTAGTAGTATGATCCGTCGATTTCGATCAGACCAGCGTATGTCTTCTTATTGTTCACATAGTAGAAGGTTCCGCCGTCTTCGGTTACGATTCCGTTCTTAACCACTACAGGCTCCGGAAGGATCATCTTGCCGTCCGCCGCAAACTTATACTTTCCGGCAGGCATAAGACCGTTAGTCTTGGTTACCGTGTATTCTCCGGTAACAACCTGACCCTTACCGTTTACATAGTAATAATCATCGTCTATCTTGATAAGACCTGCATATACCTTTACACCAAGCTGATAGTAGTACAGTTTTGAGCCTTCCTGATATATGCCGTTCTTAACCTGACTGGTATCAAATCTGCCTTCTTCATCAAAGTAATACGTTCCCTTAGGAACTAAATCATTGGTCAACAGAACATACTGATAACCGGTTGCCGCATGTCCGTCACCACAAATGTAATAGTAATCTTCCGCGATCTTGATAAAGCCGACATAAGACTTCAAGCCCTCAATATAGTAATAATTGAGTCCGTTTGCTGCTTTCTTCAGCTCAGTATTCTGTGTAAAGATCATCTCGGTATCTTCGGTAAGCAATCCGTTGGATTCCTCTACAGATACCGTTCTGGTTCCCGTAACCATAGTATACTTATCCATATCGAAGAAATAATACTTGTCATTGAAATAGTATAATCCGGTCACAGCCTTACCGTCTATCAGGTAATAGATCTTGCCGACATTTGAATACAGGCCGTCATAGTTTACCAATCCCTGTCCGTCAAAGTAATACGGTACATTCTCGATCTTAGCAAATCCCTTTGTTGCTTTGCCGCTGGCAAAGTACATCAGCTTTCCGGTCTGAACATCCGTCAGCCATCCGCTGTAGAGTTCATCTTCTGCACTTGCCGTAGCGCCGCAATTGCCGCAGATCATAAGACCGGTGGTTCTGTCGTATGTCTCCCACTCATGTCCGCCTGCGCATGCATCTTCCTTCTCGTATCTGTCAAGGATGTTGCCCTGGCTGTCAACAGTAGTAAACGTAAGCTTATCGCTTGTAGCGGTTACCTTAATTGTAACAGCATCATAACTCTGATCAATGCAGTCGAAATGGAAAACAGGGTCGTTGTACGCTGCATAGTTGATGTTACGGCTCTTTTCTCCGAGGTCGCCGCAGATGAAGTAAACGATACCGTTCTCTTCATCGACCTGGCCGGCGGTCATGGGCATTGTTCTCGCATATGAGTGATCATGACCCGAGAATACCGCATCCAGACCTGCTGCTTCTGCTGCTGCAGGGATAGCGTTATGGAATCTGTTGCTGCCGCCGTTTACATTTGTGTAGTAAGCGGGCTGGTGGATCGATAAGAACTTCCACTGTGCGCCGCTTGCCTTAGCATCCTCAATGAGCCATGCGCATGCTTCCTTGAGGTTCGCGCTGTAGTTGATAACAGCAACATAAACATTGCCGTATTCTACAGAGTAGTAATCCTGTTCGGTTTCAGACATACCGTAGATTGCGCTTGCCGCAACACCGTATGCATCTCCGTAATACTCGTGGTTACCGTTTGTGTGGATGATGTCTACACCGTTGAATGCCTCATTGAATGTAGCATCCATCTCTTCCCACATATTGTAGTTTCCGCCGTTGTCAACATAGTCACCGGTCTGGATACCGAAGTCTGCACCTGCAACCTGGAGACCTAAGTTCTTAAGTAACTGGATCTCTTCAACATCAGCTTCTCTTCTGCCGTTCATCTGTGTATCGCCTACTACGAAGAAGGATACTTCCGAATCCTTCGCGGTAGTCGTAAACGAAGCAACCTCAGACCAGATCTTTCCGTCGCCGGCACGATAGTAATATGTCTTGCCGCCTTCAAGACCGGTAATGGTAACAGTGTTAATGTAAGCTGCATCCTTGCTGGTAGCAAATGCATGAAGAGTGTTAGTGCCCGTAACCGTAAAGGCATTGCTGAGATCGCTGTTCAGCGAGTACTCAACTACTGCTGCTGCATCTGCAGCTTCGCAGGAAGCGAACCATGTGATAACCTGCTCGGTGTCGCCGTTTCTGCTGGCGGTATGCATAAGTCCTTCGGGCTTGCCTTCAGCATTTGCTGCCGAGTTCATAACGATGACTGTGGTTTCGAATGAAACGAACTCACCGTTGATAGCGATAACCTTGAAGGTTCCGCCGGGTGCGATGTTCCTTGCTGCCGAAGTAACGATCTCGCCGTTATCATCGGTATTTCCGATCAACTCGCCGTTAACATATACTGCAACGCCTGCAGCGGGCTGTCCGTCGGGATCAACGATCGCGATCAGAGTATCCGAACCCGATACCGCTACAGCTACATTAACGGTGTAGTAAGCACTGAGTGTTAATACAACCTTTTCCTGAGCGGATGTGATCGACTTGCCCTCTGCGGTTACTGCAGTGAGCTTGGTAACCTGATAGGTAAAGAAGTCGATAGCCGCATCAAGGTTGGTAGGCACATTGAATGATAAGGTGGCAACTGCTGCATCTGCAGGAGCTGCGCCCTCACCGGTCCACTGAGCCTTAATTTCCATCTTGGCTTTCTTGAAGCCGGTGATCGAGTAAACAGCCTCAACGTTCCAGCCTTCAGCTGCCGCAACAACGGGCTCGCCGAAGTCGGAGTTAAGCTGAAGAACAGTCATATCAAGCGAGGAAACGCTGCCCTTTGTTGAAAGAACGAGCTGATAATCGCTTCCGAGTACAACCGTATCTTCTCCAGAGAGAACTGCTGCTTCAACGTCTTCGCCGTCAGCAACAGTGAAATATGATGAAATTGTATTGGTATTTCCGAACTTGTCGTAGATCGTTACGGAAACACTGTGAAGTCCGTTTGCAAGCTCAAGTCTTGTGGTAGCGGATTTCTCATCGCCGTCGCAGCCGATCTCCTGACCGTCGATCGCGAATGTGGTCTTGGTTGTATCGATTCCGGAAGCATTCTTTCCATTTACATCAGCGAAAGCTGCTGTAATCTCAACATTCTGAGAATCAACCGTAACCTCTGATGTATTAAGGATTGACTGACCATTTACTGTAAAACTCTTGAAATAAGGGTTGTCAAGGTCATCAAGATTAGTTCCGTATACAAAACGATAGTTATCGAAATAGAAGGTTCCTGAATAACGTCCACCGCCTGCTGCGGGCTGGTAACTAAGCCAGATCATTCCTTCACCGTTTCTAAGCATATAAGGATGCTCAGGCGAGTAGTAACCGCTAAGTCCTGAAAGATCAGCATAGCAGTATTTCCATCCAACCCAGTTAATTGCACTATTCTGTACTACATTTCCATTTTCATCAACATCATCATGTACCAGTCTGGTGTTCTTCGCCGTATAAGAAGCTCCATTGCATACAGCTATATCGGTATATAAAGAATAACCTGCAAGGTTATAGGTTTCTGCATCCGCATATACCCATACACCTACCTCAGTAGGTTTGCCTTCAATAACATAATCTCCTGCACAGTTTCTGATGTAGTAATTGGAGTTCGAAGATCCGTTATATGAAGCATAATCAAAGTTAAGCTCCATGGAATACTCGCCGAATCTTACCTGCCCGCCGTTTGCTTCCGATGTGGTCGTTACATTACCGGCGCAGTATGTTGTGATCGAATTATTGGGCCACAGATAGAATGAATATCCGTTAGCCTTAAAGATTTCTGCTGCGGGAACTGATGTATCATAGTTGCCCGTGAATCTGTATGGTGCATACAGGGTAGCATATGTAGGCTCAACAACATAATTGTTCTTTACAGGAACAGTAAGTTCAGGATAATCACCGTAATAACCGGGAGTAACACCTTCATCTACATATGAACTCTTTCCCCAATGGAAATGTGCGCCCTTCTGGGGGCCATTCTCAGTAGGTTCGAAGTCAAATGCAACAACAGGCATCTTACCGATCTCAACTGCGATGCTTGCAGTAAGAACCGTACCGTCCGCACGTGTGTAAGATACGGTAACAAGAGCGTTCATTGCTCCGTTGGACTGGCCTGCCACGAAAGTATTGCCAGACATATGGCCGAGGTCCTGGCCTTCTGACTCAGCATTAAGCGGAGCGATAGTCCAGTCGAAATCGCCGTCCTTATAGAAAATATCCGCGTTCTCGGAACGAACTACAAGACCGAGTTCACTGCTCTCGCCAAAGTCAAGCGATGCGGAAGCAGATGAGAAGTAAATGCTGTCGGGTTCTGCAATCTTGATGGTGGCCTCGCCAACCTTAACTCCTTCGTAAAGAAGTTCAACCGTTACTTCACCGAGAGTACCGTTCGAAACGAATACGCCGGTATTCTCATCGATAGTTCCCTTGTCTGCCGAATCAGCCGCAAGTACCCAGCTTAAGCCACTGGCAGGAAGATCTGCAGCGCCGCTGCCCTTATCAACACCCTGCGCGGTAAATGCAACGGGGGAACCGGGTGTATAGGAATCTCCGCTGGGAGATACCGAAGCATGATCGAATACGCCGTCGCTAAGCGAGTTGGCCACAAGCAGGAAACCTGAAGAGATGTTTCTCTCACAGCCATCGGAAGGGTTATTCCTGATAGCGTAGGTCTTTTCGCCCTCTCTTCTGGTAACAACTGTAGCGGATCCGCCGCCGTCAAGGTAGATTGCGGTCTGTACGCCCTGAGCTACCAGGAAATCAGCCTGCTCATTGATCGTCATGCCGACTGATCTGGGATACTGACGTCCGTCTGCCATGAAGAATACAACAGATCCATCCGCAAGGAATCCGACGCTGTTGACAGGGAACAGTTCGGAAGTGCCGGGAACAACGTTCTTACCATCTTTAACAAGATAGAAAGGTCCGCTGACAGCCTCAAGGACATCCGACTTGTCGGTTCCGGCATCTCTGATAACATAAGAGCCATCCTTAAGCACTGCGAAATAAGGTTCATCATTGTCCTTTTCAGGGTTAAGACAATTGCCGTTAATATACAGAGAACCTCTGGGCTGACCGGTCTGCATATTGAAGTAGTCGCCGTTGGTAGCAAAGATAACGCTCTCACCGGTAGACTTCTCATAATCTGCGATCTGGTGTGTCGTAGTAGTCAGGCCCCAATCTCCTACCGACCACTTGCTCACCTGAGTAGCATTGTTATAATTATCGGGATCATAGTATCCGGCATATGTCGCCTTAAGCGAAACATCTGCGCCGGGCTCGATCGTTGTAAGATACCCCAGAACCTGCGCAGTACCTGTCTGGTTGTTTAATACAACATCAGTCTCGGTAACACCGGGTACAAGGGTATAACTTTTCTGCTTTACGACTTTAACTACATCACCGTCATAACGATCGGTGTAGCCAACCACTTTGTTAGCCGCTGATACTCCAACAGGCTGCGAAAGTGCAGTCGACAGAACAAGAATCAATGCGAGAAAAGCCGCAGCCAATCTCTTTTGATATCCCATCTTTTTCATTTTTTCCTCCCTGGAACATTTTTGATATAATCAAATCCAATAGCCTGTCTGCACACAAATCCCCTGATTGTAATGCGCGCAAAACGGCCATAGAATCACCTGCAGAGTTAAGTTAACACATTTTTGACAAAAATCACAGTTTTCTAACGAAAGCGTTAGTATTTTCCATAACTGCTGCAACTAAAAAAGAGCCGGCCAATCGTGGCTGACTCAATCATGCTAATCAAATGTCAATTTTGCTTACAGTATTGTCGGTCTATTGCGTCGCGTCGCACTTTGCCATATAATTCATATGTATCACACGATTGGAGGACGATCATGACTAAAGCCGTTAGAATTCTCCTGGCTATTGCAGTAACGCTCATCAGTATTGCCACTATATTCTTTTTTTCCGAGCAGCCCGGTTCAGTATCACACACTTCCAGTATGAAAGTGGCTGAGTGGACTGCCGAGCGCATCATTAAAATGTCTCCTTCCGCCAATTACTCCGCCGGCAATGCGACTGTGCTCGCAAAAGCCCTGGATTATCCCATCCGTAAACTCGCGCACTTATTTATATACTTCATGCTCGGGCTAATCGTCTATTTGGGGCTTCGCTTCGTACTTGCCGATAAAATGCGCCCTGCATTTGCTTTTCTCGTTATACTTCTCGTATTTTTGACAGCATGTGCCGATGAAATAAATCAGTACTTTAATGTTGCCCGGGGTGCCTCGTTTGGCGATGTTATCCTGGATACCGTCGGCGGGACATTAGGTATGTACTTTTTCCATATAATTCAGGACTTCATTATGCACATTAAGTCATTATTCCGCAAAAATACTAAAAAAGCCTGATCACTGCTTTCCAAACCGTAAGTGCCGCCCTTTTGTACAGCGAAACATTAGGGACTTTCCATATCCTGCCCGAATACTCATCATACTTTTTTATCACAGCTCTTTTGTCCGCCGGATCGCTCAGCATACCGCTTCGCAGTACGTATTTCAGGCCATCCATATAATGTATAAATGCTTTTCCGGCAAGCATTCCGTCTCTTTCGGCAAAGAATATGTATCGTTCTTCTTTTGCCTCAACAGTATGATAAGCCCTTTCCCTGATAATAGCCTTTTCAGAAGTCTCAGTCACACTGTCCGGTCTTTTCCTGTAATAATACAGTACCCTTCCCGTCTCTGCCACCTTCCCGGCCTTCCACAGCAGCTTATAGGTGGTATATTCATCCTCATGGTGCTTTCCCTCTGGGAAACTTATTCCTTCCCACAGTTCCCTCTTATAGAGCTTATTCCATGTCAGGGATTTTATCCTTTTCTCTTCGATGACCTCTCTGACTGCTTGCCTGTTATCATACTCGATCAGTTCTTCCGCATTCTCCCGTTCCTTGTCTGCCTTTACTTCATTCTCACCGGAAACTCTGACAAAAGCACAGACCGCTATATCCACATTCCGTGTTTCTGCTATATTTAACAATTCCTCCGTGAAATGCTCATCGAACCAGTCATCGCCGTCCAGGAAACAGACGTATTTTCCTGTCGCAATCTCAAGACCTTTATTTCTGGCCGCCGAGAGTCCGCCGTTTGCCTGATGTCGGACCGTTATTCTCTCATCGCTTCCGGCTGCCTCATCACAAATCTGCCCCGATCCGTCCGTAGAACCGTCATCCACCAATATGATCTGCAGGTTTTTATAAGTCTGCTGCTTTACCGAATCGATGCATTTGTGCAGATACTCTCTGACATTATATACCGGTACGATCACCGACACGAGATCACTCATGTTTGCTCTTTCCTTCCGTTATGCGCCGTCTGTCACGCGCCGCCTATGCTTCTACACCTAAGGAATTCAAAAATCTTTCGAAATAATCCTCTTTTCTTACATCCTTTTTATTCAAAAACAGCTTACGATTGTGTGCCCCCATTTCTTCGAGCCGGGCTTTATATCCATCATCGCTTATCCGGTCAAATGCTTTCTCCAGATCCTGTACAATACGCTCTTTTGACACTCTTATGCTGCCTTCGCCGTCCTCCAGCACTTCCGCAATCCCGCCGGTGGCTGTCGTGATAATCGGCAGCCCCATAGACATTCCCTCAAGAACCACCATGCCGAAAGGCTCGTTATCCATAGTCGGGACTGCCAGTACGTCCGCCAGAGCATAGACTTCCGCTATCTTTTCATAGGGTATCTTTCCCAGATTTCTGCTGCTGTCCGGGATCGTTCCGAGTTCCCTTAAAACCTTTTCTCCGTATGCGGTTATGTTGCCGCCCGCACCGGAGCTGTCTCCCGCCAAAACCAGGAACAGTTTTGATCCCGCATGTCTTCTTTTATGTCCGCTGAAGGCCTGTACCGCTTCAAGCACGCCCTTTTCAGCAATGATCCTGCCCAGGCAGAGCACAACCGCAGCTTCCCGGGGGATCCCATACTTATCTCTTAAACTTTCTTTCTCTTCTTTAAGACCTATGTCCATCAGTCCGGCATCCAAACCATTCAGCAGAACTGAAACATCAGTCTCCGGCACCGACTCCAGAATCTCGCCCTTTAAGTACTCACTGACAGTGATAAAAGTTACGCCCCTGCCGGCCAGACTTCTGATCCTCTCGGGAGAGCGATACATATCGATGTTATTATGCATATGGAAACATATACGGGCATTGCTTCCGCATTTTTCAGCCTCGCATACCACCTTTTGGGCCAGTCCCGTCATGTTTTCTGCCACAATCACGTCAAAATCCGAAAGGTCCGGTATTTGGGCTTTCATCGCTTTTATGATACTTCCGTCAAACAGTCTGATCGCATTCTTGGCATGCATCATTCTTTGCAGTTTATCCGCCACTCTTTCCGCAAAACCGGTCAAAGTGGCCCTTCTCACCTGAATGATACGTGTACGGCGATACTTTTCCGCATGTATTCCTGCATCCGCTATGGTAACGAGAGTGATCTCCAATAATTCTCTTCTCTCATTCTCGTCTATTATGTCGGTGATCAGTTTTTCAACCGCCCCTCCTCTTACGGAAGGCACCGGAAGTATACAGGGAGTCACTATCAGAACTCTCTTTTTTCTATCATTACGATCCATCGGCTCATACCTCTATTTTACCAGGCGGTACAGCTTCCTCAGTGCAAGAAACAGCCTGAAATCTCCTGTGCGCAGAACCTTATAACGCAGATTTGATATTTTTCCCGCTTTACGAATGTCCTCAAGGATGGTCTTGAACTCGGAACCGTTCACCTCTCTCCTTATCCTTCTGAGCCTTTGGACGCGGGACATCCCGGAATCTTCACAATAATACAGTGCAGTCAGTCTGGATACCCAGTCCGTAAATCCTGTAGCCGCGATTACCATCTTGTCATCCTCGGTGCAGCCATCCTGCTTTGATACATACTCCAATAATTCTTTGTATATCTTTTTCGTATGCTCTATGCATCCGGGATAATAGAGCAGCGAGAGGCTCTCCTCTGATCGCCTGATGTATCTGTAGAGCGGCTCGTTGACCATGCCGTATACGCCCGGCACCCTCTCCAGATAATCCAGGTTAAAGGCCAGATCTTCTCCGTTTTTTATCTCGTTTCTGAAACGGATATTGTTTTTGTTGATCTCTTCCAGATTGTATAATTTATTTGTAACGAAGTTAAACAGCATCAGCCAAACCAGGTAATGTGTCTTGTTTCGCCCGATCAAGTATTCCTTACCGACCTCATATCCGTCTTCGGCTTTGAGCAGATGGTTTTCATA
>JAEEGH010020874.1_pt1 | contig 13577 bp, 9 predicted proteins | sample 9134181 | NCBI WGS metagenome assembly JAEEGH01 (sample SAMN16246544, study PRJNA631951) | gut metagenome | biome: gut microbiome; feature: rumen; material: DP-attached | host: Bos | place: Iran: Karaj | collected 2018-10
TCGGCATTCTCATCGCGCACTACGCCGGCGCGTTCCCGCTCTGGCTTGCGCCCGAGCAGGTGCGGATACTCCCCATTTCGGACAAGGCGCTCGCATACGCCAAGTCGGTTGAGTCGGCGCTGCGCAAGGAGGGCTTCCGCGTGGAGATCGACACGTCCGCCGAGAAGCTTGGCGCGAAGATCCGCGAGGCCGCGCTCATGAAGGTTCCCTATCAGGTGGTGGTCGGGCCTCGCGACGAGGCGGCGGGCCAGATATCGGTCCGTTCGCGCGCCGAAGGCGACCTCGGGGCGATGAAGCTCGACGAATTCACCGCCAGGCTTCGTGCCGAGCTGACTGCCTGACGCGGCTGGAATGGCGGTGGACCCGAGTTCGGTTTCGGTTGTCAGGGGATGCGGCGGCAGCGCCTCGTCCCTGATGGCGGCCTTCGAATCGACCGACGGCGAGTACGTCTTCGTCGTCGACGGGGACATCGCCGGGAACGAGGCCAAGCTTCCCGAGTTCGTCGCGCGCATGGAGGAGACGGGCGCCGACATCGTAATCGGGACAAAGCGCAGCCGCCGTCTGCTGAACCGCGTCTACTTCGGCCTGGTGAGAATCTTTCTAGGGCTGCCAATCACCGACACGCAGACGGGCGCGCGCCTTTACCGGCGGGGAGTCCTCAAGTATGCGCTCGAGAGGGCGCTTTCCAAGACCGGCGCTTTCGACCTGGAGCTCCTCACCATCGCCGCGGGCGACGGCGCGAAGATAGCCGAGGTGCCGATGCCCGAGCAGGCCGAGACGGTCTCGGCGAGTCAGGGCGTTCCGTCGCGGAGCTTCGTGAAGGCCGTCGCGAACGACACGCTCGCGATCTTCTACCGGGCCAGGATACTCGGGTACTATTCCCGCTGCCTCGTGCCGAGACGTCTTGACCACGACCCGCTCGTGTCCATAGTGATCGCCTGCCCCAACCGCAGCTGGATGCTCGACGAGTGCCTTGCGGCGATAGCTGGGCAGACGTATCCGCACCGCGAAGTGATTGTCCTTCCCGACGCCGAAGAGGACTCGTCGGGCGCCCCCTGCCCCGATGCGCGCTGGATTCCCACCGGCAAGGTCAGGCCGGCGGAGAAGCGCAACATCGGCATCAAGGAGGCCAAGGGCGAGATCATCGCCTTCATCGACGACGACGCATACCCCGACAGCCACTGGCTGGAGTACGCCGTTAAGTACTTCGGCGAGCAGTCCATCGGCGCCGTCGGAGGCCCAGGCGTGACGCCGCCGGGAGACCGCCTGCTTTCAAAGGCCGGCGGCAGGGTCTACGACAACGTGCTCGTCTCGGGCAACTACCGCTACAGGTACAAGGCTGGAGGCGTGAGGAAGGACGTCGAGGACTACCCGAGCTGCAACCTCTTCGTGCGCAAGGACGTTCTTGAGAAGATCGGCGGCTACCGCACCGACTTCTGGCCGGGCGAGGACACGCTGCTCTGCAAGGACATACTGGACAACTGGAAGCGCATCATCTACGATCCGTGGATAGTCGTCTACCACCACAGGCGCGCTCTCTTCGCGCCGCACCTCAGGCAGCTCGGCAGATACGGCTTCCACAGAGGCTACTTCTGCAAGCGCTTTCCGTCCAATTCCCTCAGGCTCAGCTACTTCATCCCGTCCCTCTTCGTGCTGTACGTGGCGACGTGGGCGCTGCTGGTCGCGATTCCCGAGCCGGATGTGATGCCGGTGTGGCTGCATCTTCTGCTCCACGCGTACATATCGGTTCCCATGCTCTCGTATGTGGGGCTGGTGCTGGTGACGACTTTTGCGCCGAACCCCGTGGTCTGGCTTCTAACGGCCGCGGGCGTGGCGGCGTCGCATTTCACGTACGGAATTCAGTTCTTCCGCGGGATCACGGCCAGGCGCGCGCCATGCGAGTTCATCGGCGCGGACCACGCCTAGACGTGTCGGCGCGGGTCATCGGAAGGAGATTCGGAGACTATGGTCATAGCGGCTTGGATAGCGGCGGCGTACCTCATCGGCGGGATTCCCTTCGGGTATCTCATTGGCAGGATGCGCGGCGTCGACGTGCGCACGGTCGGCTCGAAGAACATCGGCGCCACCAACGTGTTCAGGACGGTCGGAAAGAAGTGGGGGCTGCTTGCGTTCGCCTGCGACGTCCTGAAGGGGCTTCTCCCTACGCTCGCCGCGCGGCACTTTGTGGGCGACGTGACTTTCTCGCCCATCGGCATAGAGCTCGCGCTGGCGGTCGGCGTCGCGACAGTTCTCGGCCACATGCTCACGCCCTATATGAAGTTCAAGGGCGGCAAGGGCGTCGCGACGGCGTTCGGAATGCTGCTCGGCCTTCTTCCCGGGCTTGTCGGGTGCGCGTTCCTTCTCTTCTGCGCGGCGTTTGCCTGCACGAACTACATCTCCCTCGGCAGTTGCACGGCGGCGACGTTCCTCGCTGTCGCGGTGTGGTTCCCGATACTCGGCTCGGCGGGGCTCCGCAACCTGCCGCAATGCGTGCTGGTCGCCGCGATAGCGGTCTTCGTCGTCTGGAAGCATCGCGCCAACATCGGGCGCCTCGTCAGCGGCACCGAGAGCAAGATATACCTGTTCGGCAGAAAGAAGAAGTAAGCGTGGGCCTGTGCAGCATCGCGTTCCTGTTTCTCGTTGGATGGCTCTTCGGCGGGCCTCTGGGCGCGCTTCTCACCGCGGCAATCGGCATCAAGGTCGGCAAGCATCTCGGCGGGCGCACCAGGCCCTCGGACCGGACTCGGGCCTCCGCACGGAACCGCGCGATGATCTTCTGCGCGTCCGCGGCGGCGATGCTCGCGAAGATGGCGAAGGCGGACGGGCGCGTGACTCCGGAGGAGATTGCGTCCGTAGAGACCGCGTTCGCCCGTCTTGGCTTCAGCCCTGACGCGCGCGCGTACGCGATAGGGGTCTTCCGCAGGGCGAAGGACGACGGGCACACGATATACGAGTACGCGGCGGACTTCGCCGACGCCATGGACTCCATCGAGGTGCGGGAGCTTTTCTACGAGCTTCTCTGGGACCTCGCCCGCGCAGACGGCCGCGTTGACGCGCGTGAGCTTGCTATTCTGCGCAGGATGCCGGCGGCTCTGAGGATACGCCCGGACTGGTTCGCGTTTTTCCAGCGGGGCCGTTCCGCCTCCGACGGCGCGGGCGAAAGCCTTGCCGAGGCGTATGCGACGCTTGGCGTCTCTCAGTCGGCGGGCGACGCCGAGGTGCGAAAGGCGTATCGCGACCTGGCCAAGAGGCATCATCCCGACGTGCTTCGCGCGCAGGGCCTGCCCGAGGAGATGATCGGCAGGGCGACGGAGAAGATGGGCAGGATAAACGACGCCTGGCGGAGGGTGCGGGAAAGCCGCGGCATCTAGCGGGACTTGGTTTGCGGCTTCCGGGAAATTGGTGTAACGTCTGAGGTTCCATATGTGCATGTCGAAACAGAGCGGAAAGGATGCGGCAAGCGGCAAAAGCGTGCTGGCGATGATCTCGTCTCCGGTCGCGAGCCGCATTTCCGGTGTCTCCCGCTTCGCCCGCGAGCATGGATGGTATCTCACGTTCCAGGACCGGCTCGGGTTCGCCCATCTGTATGACTGGACGGGCGACGGCGTCGTTGCCACAATCCGCAGCGGCAAAAGGGAGCTCGACTTCCTGCGGCATCTGGCCGAGCTTGGAATACCGATCGTCGACATGACGTTCGAAGAGCCGGAATTCCCCTGTGCGCGAGTCTCGTGCGACCATGTCGCGGCAGGACGCCTCGCCGCAGCCCACTTTCTGGAGTGCAACTATCGAAGCCTTGTCTTTTTCTCCCTCGACTGGGGAAATGTCCATAGGAGGCTCTGGGACGGCTTTACCGAAAAGGCCGAGGCGCAGCAGTGGGTTTTTTCGCGCGACTGCCCCAAGGATCGGTGTTACGACATGGAGATCGTCTCGCGCTGGCTTGAGGACAAGTTCGCCTCCGCCGAAAAGCCTCTAGGCGCGCTGACATATTCGCAGAGCGAGTCAGTGCTTCTTCTGTCGGCCGTGCAACGTCTTGGCATCCGGGTTCCGGAAGACTTTGGCATCGTATCCGGGGGCGAAGACAAGTCGCTGCTCGAAAACCAGCCAGTGCCGATCACCGCCGTAGACACCGACATGGAACGCGGTGCGTACGAGTCGGCGGCGCTGCTGCAGCGCTTGATGGACGGCGAATCGGCACCTTCCGTGGCCTTTGAAGTGCCGCCAAGGCGCGTCATAGTGCGGAGTTCCACCGATGCCACCGTCGCCGCCGATCCGCTTGTCCGCGCGGCAATCGAGATTTTCGTCTCCGGATTGCAGTCCGGCGTGAACGTTGAAAGCGCGGCACGTGCCCTCGGCGTATCGCGCAACACGCTCAACCGACGCATCTCGGCCGAGCTCGGGCACTCCGCCAGCGCCGAACTGCAGCGCCAACGGCTTATGCTCGCCAAGCGACTTCTTTCCGACGAAAACAACAAGGTAGAGTACGTTGCGCGCATGTGCGGTTTCTCGTCTGCCTCGCACCTTGGCTCTGTACTTCGTTCCGATTGCGGCCTCTCGCCAATGGCGTTTAGAAGCAAGTGATCGGGGCTATGGTGCAAGGCTGATATACCTGTCCCAATTCTGACATTGACGCGTCAGATGCTCGGTGCTATAATGGCGCCATTATTGTTTGAGCAAAGGAAAGGTACTGACCAGATGAAATGTTCTCTTCTCGTCACACGCTTCGCTGGCGCATGTGCGCTGGCATTTGCAGCAACTACAGCTTTTGCCGAGCAGCCCGACAGATGGGTGCGGTATGTCGAGTCCACTGGCAATCAGTGGGTCGATACGGGCGTCATAGGCCGCCCAAACACCAAGATCGAATGCAAGGTCGAGTGGATGGCCCTCGCCGACAGCGCGTTCGTCGCAAGCCGTGTTGGCAACGGCGACACTCGGTGCTACATGTGCTATTGCAATGCAAGCCCGTATCAGATGCTCCTGTCGCAACGGGTGAACGCGGTTGCTAAATTGAGCAACGGATGGGAAGCCCGGTGGGAAACAGGCCGCGTTTACGACTATACCGCCGCGTTTTCCGCGACGAACAGCGCGGGTGAAAGTACGGGCACCATCACGGTGGATGGCTATGGCCCATGGAGCAATACCTTTACAGGTCTCAATACTGGGCGGAGTCTCTATGTCTTCGCGAACAACAACGGCAACGGCACTGCCGGCAAGTCCAAGTCGCGCTGCTACGGGCTCAAGATCTGGCAGGGACCGGAGGACGGCGGCGACATGGTGCTTAAGCGCGACTTCCGGCCCTGCATGAAGGGCGGCAAAGCCGGCCTCTACGATGCCGTTTCGGGGGACATCTTCTACTCGATCTCCGGCACCAACCTCATCTGCGACGAGAACAGCGAGGTCCCCGACGAGTACATAGACTACGTGGAATCCACTGGCGATGCCGCTTTTGATAACAGTAACAAGCAGTATCCGACCTACGTTGACACAGGCGTCATCGGGCGCTCCGGCACTAAGGTGATCGGCGAGTTCGCGATTCTCCAGGACGAAGACGGCGGCATCGTCGGCTCTCGGTCAGGGAACACTCGTTGCTATATGCTGCACGACTATCATGGCAGAGTAGCGTGTGGCCACGGGCTCTTCAAGGAAAATTCCTACGTCTGCGAATACGGCAAGAAGTACGGGTTCGAGACGGTGTTTAACGACGGCGATCAGGTTATGCGGCGCTGGGCGGACGGCGTGACGAATACGCTCTGGAGCGGGACGGAGAGTGCAATCGACACAGGTCTGCCACTTTACATCTTCACCTGCAACGTAGACGGCAAGCCATACCTCAGCAGCAGTTCCTCCATGTCCGCCAAGGTTCGCTGCTATGGGCTTAAGATTTATCAGGACAATGTTCTCGTGCGCGACTACATGCCGTGCGTGAAGAACGGCGTCGCAGGTCTTTACGACGACGTTTCCAAGCGAATTTACTATTCCAGCGGTACGCCGCTCGTCTACAACAACGTCCATCGGCAGTCGGTCAAGCCGAAGGAAGTCGTTTTCGTCGAGTACATCGAGTCTGACGGCAACAACACGCTCGACACCGGCGTCCCCGCGCGCAGTGGCACCCGCGCCAAGGGCGTGATGATGTGGACGGCAGAGGACGAAAACGGTGGCGGCGTGACGCGTACTTGGGACCGCGAGACCCATCGTTACCTTGAAAATACTGCTGCAGTGTTCTGGCGCCAGAGGCGCGCGTATCTTGGAGCGAGGAACCTCAAGGATTCAAACGGATGGTTCCACATGCTCCATGAATCTAATGCGGTGCTTCTGTCGCAGTACGGCGACAGCGGTGAAACCGATCTGAAAAACGGCTCTGCCAATGTTCCCGCGACCGTCGGCGTGACGAATTCGTTCGACGTGACCTTCGCGGATGGATCGCAGACGATGGAATGGAACGGCGTGACGGTCTTGAATGCAGCCACCGCCGGCGACGTCGACACCGGGAACAACCTATGCCTCTTCTCGTCAAGCCACTGGCGCTGGCGTTCCCAAGCGAGGTGCTACGGGTTGCAGATCTGGCAGGACGGCACACTCGTGCGCGACTTCAAGCCGTGTCTGGTCGATGGCAAGGGCATGCTCTACGATGAAGTGACGAAGAGCATCTACCGCCCGTCGCCCGACATCCCCGCGTCGCGCGTTGGCAAGATTGTCCTCTCCGGCGAAGAGAAACCCGCATGCTATGTCGATTATGTAGAGACTGATGGAAATCAGTTCATCGACACGGGCGTAATCGGCAAGGCCGCGACGACCGCCGAGTTCAAGGAGACGAGCTTTGAATCAAGAGGAGATGAGCAATGCTTCCTTGGTTCGTATGGCACTGGAGACAACCCCAGATTCTATTTGTGGTACCATGGGTGGGGGTACACTGCCGGAATTGGATATGGGGTTTACTGGCGGCCGGTCACGAATGACGTATCGGCTATCGCATCGTCATCAGCTGATCCCAATGTCTATAAGCTGCCAAAGAACACCACTACCCACGCACGAGTTTCGTTCGCTGCCGGGGCCCAGACCTTCTTTACCATCGACGACGCCACCGGCACGGAGACGCTTTGGTCATCGCGCGCGCTTGACAGCAATGTTGACACTGGCCGGACGATGTATCTCTTTGCCAAGAACGATGGGGCGCTGTCAGGACAGTATCTCGCCGAATCGCGGTTCTACTTCCTGAAGATATGGCAGGGCGATTCGGATGGCAGCAACATGCGGCTCGTGCGCAACTACAAGCCGGTGAAGCTCACCAACGGACTTGTCGTGCTGTGGGACTTCGTGAACGGCGAGGCGTATCTGCCGCAAACCAAGGCCGCACCCTACAACTACACGACATTCCCGGTTGTCGGGCCGGATGGAGCGAGAATTGCCGAAGGAGCGGTGATTCTCGTCCGCTGACGCGGCATGCACAGCGAGGCAGGGGGCGGCGCATGCGAGTGCGCCGCCCCTTATCCATTATGCGCGAAGAGGCTGTTTTCCTTTCGCCAGCTGCGCATTGTGCTGCCGGTTCGCTTTAGGAAGTAGCGTTTCGGGAAGGCTTCGGACGTATAGCCGCAGAAGTTGACGATTGCCGATATCTTCGTCTGCGTCGTGCGCAGAAGCTCGCACATGCGGAGGAAACGCACGTCGTGGATCTCGTCCATGATCGAGCGGTCCGTCGCGTTCCTGAACCTGCGCGTGGCGATGCAGCGCGAGCATTTCATGACCGCCGCGACGTCGTCCAGCGAGATCTTCGCCGAGCATGCGTTGCGTCGTATGAACTCTATCGCCCTCTCCACGTCGACGTCGGCCACGCGGAGCTGGCGTGTGGAGCCTCTTTGCGTGACGCCAACCGGCGCATAGACCGTCACCGGCGGCGCGGAGGAGCGGTCCTCTATCATTTTGTCGAGCATGGACGCGAAGAGGTAGCCGACGGCCTTGCGCTCAGTGCGCACGCTCGAGATGCCGGGCGACGTGCTTTCGCAGTAGCAGCGCTCGTCGTCCACTCCGACGACTGCGATGTCCTTCGGCACATGCAGCTTTTCGGCGACTGCGGCCATCATGACCTGCTGCGCGGTCGTGTCGTTTGCGGTGAACACGCCGGCGGGCTTGGGCAGCTTCGAGAGGAACTTGCCGAGAGAGCCTCTCGTGAAAGTCGTGCACGTTCCGCCGCGCGCCCGCACGATCTCGGCGAACGCGGCGCCGCGGGCCTCCGACCACTTCGTGTTCTGCGGGAAGGGCACGTAGGCGAGGTTGCGCAGCGAAAGCTTCGTCCCCATCAGCTCTTCCGCCGCCATTTCGGCTATGGCGCGGTTGTCGTGCACGAGAGCCGGGAATCGGCATGGCAGAGACGGAGGTTCGAGCACGATGGCGGGGACGCCCGAGAAGAACCTGGTCTGCTCCGGCTCGTCCTCAAGAGGAGCGTCGATGAGCAGTCCGTCCGGAACGACGCCGCACAGCATGTCCGAGACGGCGCGCATGTTGCTGGGCTGCGGAAGGTCCATCATCATCCAGTCGTGCTCGCGGGCGTACAGGGACACGCCCTCCACGCAGTCGTGCCAGCTTCCCCAACCAGGAGCCCTGAAGAAGAGTATGGTTCGCATCGCCAGAATTATACCACAAATGCAATCCGATCGGATATGCTTTTTGTAGCCGTACGGATATGTAGGGCAAGGGGAATTCTGCTATAATTCGGTACAAATAGAAAGGAGACCAACCTATGGCAATGGGAGATGCGCTCGAAGTCTGGTCAAATGAGGGGTTCCCGCACGTACGTTTTCTCGGCGTCTTCGCACGCATGGCGCTGTGCGCATGGCTGGCCGCGGCGGTCGGCGCGTCCGCCGTTGCCGACGAATCGGCCGAGGTGGTCGCCGAGGCCGCGGCCTCTCTCGTGGAATGGAAGGCGGACACGAACAACGGAAGCGTGCAGCTTCCGCTGTGCAAGGACCGCTGCGCGATTCTGCGCTTCAACGTGAACGGAATGGCGAACGCCACCAACGTCAAGGCCCGGTTCTACTGCTCGGCGCATCTCGCCAGCGCGGCGACGCCCGTCATTCTCCGCGTCATGCGCGACGTAGACTGGAATCCGTCCAGCGTGACGCCTAACAACATGAAGCATGAGATTCCCTTCTTCCCGTCGACGTGGATCGGGCGCGGCGACCCGCTTTTCGCGGGGTCGTTCAACGTGTCGGGCGCAAATGCGTACTACGAGGCCGACGTGACGGAAGCGGCGCGCGAGGCCGCACGTACCACCGGCAAGTTCGCTCTGCAGGTATACGCGGCATGGTGGCATAAGGAGTCGGAGTGGTCCGTCCTCGAAGGCCCGGGCACGTCGGTCGAGGCGCAGCGTCCGCGGCTTGTCGCCCAATGGGCCGATTCCGCGCGCTCGCCGGAGATTCCCGACCAGACGGAGACGCTAGAGCTGGAGCCGACTGACGACATGTACGCCGGAACTAAGGACGGAAAAAACGTGACCAACAGCGACAAGCTCTATGCTCGCGCCTGGGGCACAGAGGCCTTCATGAAGTTCGCGACATCTGCGTTCGCAGGTCGTGTCGTGAGCGCGACGCTGAAGCTTTCGTTGGCGTCTGTCGAGGACGCTAATAATCCATGGGAAGTCACGCTCCAGAACGGAGGCAACTGGTCGGAGACTGCGACAACGCTGCCTTCGGGACTGAGCGTGCTCAACAACTGGTACAACGATCCGCCGACCGACACTGTGCGTATCACAAACGGCGGTCTCGCAGCCGAGAACTCGATCGACGTCACTAGCCTCGTGAAGAAGGGGCAGGACTTCGCCTCGGGCTATCTTACGTTCCGTCTGAACGCCAAGAACTGGTCGCCTTACGCCGCGTTCCACTCCAAGGAGGCGACGGACGCGTCGAAGCATCCGAAGCTTGTGCTGGTTCTTGCGAAGAAGGTCGCCGTGAGCCGTGTCGGAGACGCGGTGACGGTCTCCTGGTCGGCGGTTGCCGGCGCGGACTCCTATCGCGTCGCTCGTGCCGAAGATCCCGACGGACCGTTCGAGACGGTGGCGACGGTCGCCGGAACGAGCGCAATCGATGCGACTTTCCCGGGCAAGGCGAGGTGCTGGTATCGCGTCTTCTCTGTGGCGGGAGGCGTCGAAACGCCGATCGACACTGCGAGGTTCAGCGAGAGCACGACCTTGGCGTCCCGCGCTGCGCTGTACGACTGCGGCGTGAACAGCGCCAGCCAGAGTACGCCGATCTACAATCAGGAGATATATCAGATCGGCTGCCAGCAATGGGACGGAGTGTCGCGGGCCATGTACATCAGCTTCGATCCGAGCGGGCTTGAGGAGGCGCCGTACGTCCGCCTGCGCGTGAAGACGGAATGGGCGAACGGGCTCACGGGGCAGAACAAGGACGTCCGCCTCTTCGGCGCTGTGACGGACGGATTCAATCCGACGAACGTCTGCTGGGCGAGCGCGGTCTTCGGGCTGCCCGTTCGCGCGCCGGTCTCGACAAGCACGACATACAACGACGAATTGGGCCGCATCATCTTCAACGTGACGGCTACCGACTTCATGCCGTTCCTCGAATTCGACGTGACCGACGTGGTGCGCGAAGCCGCGCGGCAGGGGCGTCAGGCGACGTTCCAGCTCTCTCTCGGCGCCGCGAACGCCAACTACGCCCGCTGGATCTCGGGTGTCGCCTCCAGCGCCCCGCCTGTGCTGCAGTATCCGTCAGTCGAAGGGTTCGGGCGGCTTGCGGCCGAGGACGATCTGAGCGGCGACAGGCCGAAGGTCAGGCTGACGTGGAGCGCGGGGCCTGCCGGGACGACGTATTCTGTCGAGCGGCGGATCGGGCCGCGAGACGAATGGACCTCGCTTGGCTCAGGACTCTCGGCGACTTCGGCCGTCGATGCGCAGACGAGCTCCAGGCCGATGGTCTATCGCGTGACCGCGACGCTGCCCAATGGACAGACCGTGGTGAAGGAGCTGGCGCACACCGTTGATGCCGCGCTGAACATCCGGGCCTCGGCCGACACGTACGTGTTCGGAAGCGATAGCGGCAAGGATGCGACGTACGGAGCCAGTCGTTCGATCGTGCTCAAGTACGACAGCTGGGGATCCGTTAGCCGCGAAGGCGTGCTCAGGTTCGATCTGACCTCGGTGCCGGCGAACTTCAAGAAGGCGTATGTGAAGCTGCGCATCCAGCACTCGAACGCTCCGAACGCATACGACAAGGTGTGCTTCAGGACGGTAAGCGACTTCGAATGGACGGACGCCGCGGCGCCGAGCTGGCGCGATCTGCTCGGCGACCAGACCGGCTCCACGCTCGCCACGGCTCCCGGCGTGTTCGCCACCTACGATCCGGGCAACGTGTCGTTCTGGGCGGACGGCGCGGAGCTTTCGGTAGACATGACGGAGACCGTCCGCGCGGCCAAGGCGGCGGGTGCGCAGGCTGTCACGGTGCACTTCTATCCGCTTAATGGCGTCTCGGACATAATCCAGTTCTTCTCGCGCGAGAGCGGCATGTCCGGCTATGCGCCGCGGCTGTCCGTGGTGCCCCGCGACTGGAGCCCGTACGGCCTGATACTGTTCGTGCGCTGACGGCGGACGTGGCGGGCGGCATTGCCTATTTCGGACGGATATTGTATAATGCACGGAACACAAGGAGGCTGAATACAATGGAAACCGTTTACATGAAGGATCCCTTCGGCGGCAAGGGCAACATGAAGATGGAGAAGATCCTTTCCGACGCCGAGATGGGCGACAAGTGCGGGCTTTATGCGCGCGTGACGCTGCATCCTGGGGATGTGCTCGGCTATCATGAGCACCACGGCAACGGCGAATGCTACTTCATACTGTCCGGCACTGGCGTCTACGACGACAACGGCGCCAAGCGCACGGTCAAGGCCGGCGACGTCACGTGGACGCCCGACGGGACCGGCCACAGCCTCGACAACTCGGCCGGGTCCGAGGACCTCGTCTTCATGGCTCTCATCGTGAACAGCTGAGGCCGCGCCGCCGCGCGATGCGGCGGCCGTCACGATGGAGAAGCGAGAGAACTACGCCGCCGCGGCGAAGCTGATCGGAGAGGCTGGCAGAATACTCGTCTCGGGGCATCTCAGCCCCGACGGCGATTCGCTCGGCTCGATGATCGCGCTCGTCCGCCTTCTGCGCGGCGCCGGCAAGGACGCGCACGCGACGGCCGACGTGAACGCGCTGGGCAAGCTTGGCTTTCTTGAGGGCGCGGCGGACCTCATTCCCGTGCGCAAGCTCAAGCGCGAGAAGAAGTTCGACCTCTTCATCGCGCTCGACAACTGCTCGTTCGACCGCATGCCGCCTGAAGTGCGGCCTGTAGCCGAGAAGCTGCCGTGCATTTGCATCGACCACCACGTAACGAACGCGGGGACCTTCGGCGACGTGCAGATAGTTGACGCCGCCGCTTCGTCCGCAGGCGAGCTCGTCTGGCGCTTCGCGAAGTGGTGCGAGTGGAAGATAGACTCCGCCACAGCCGAGGCGCTCTGGGTCGCGATGGTCACGGACACAGGGCGCTTCGCCTACGACTCGACCGCGCCCCGCACCATGCGCGCGGCCGGCGACCTGCTGAGGCGAGGGGTCCGCACAGGGCTCATAAACGACATCATCTACGGCACGTTCTCGCGCAAGGCGATCGAGCTGAAGCGGATAGCGTGGCGTTCGCTCCACATCTGGAAGAACCGCCGCGTCGCCGAGGTCTCGCTCACGCGCGACGACTTCCGGGCGGTCCGCGGCAGCAAGGCCGACGCCGAGGACATAATAGAGATTCCGCGCTCGGTCGCCAAGAACGAGATAGCCCTCTTCTTCTACCAGATACCCGACCGCACCAAGGAGACGCGCTGCTCGATAAGGACGCGCGGCGACTGGGACGCTACGGCTCTGGCGGCGAAGTTCGGCGGCGGCGGGCACAGAAAGGCGGCGGGCTGCACCATCAAGGCGTCGATGGGAACCGCCAAGCGCCAGATGCGCGCGGCAGTCCGCGAGCTTCTCAAGACCGCCTGCCGCAAGTCCTCGCGAATTCCCGAACCTGCGAAGTAGCGTCCGCCGCCTGCGTTCATAGCGGCAACAGGGGACAGTCCCCTGTGCTGGCGCAAAAAACTCTCTAGCGGCAACGGGGGACAGTCCCCCATGTGCTGGCGCAGAAATCTCTCTAATTGCATGGGCGGGAGCAGGCTTGGGGGTGTCGTCAGCACGCAAACGGGCTTGGAGATGCGTCCGAGAGGTCGGCAGGCCTTCAGACAGGCGGCTTCGCGGCGTAATCTGAGCCTGCGACAGGCTTTTTGCGCAGGCGCGGCCGTTCTCGGACGCCGACGTCCGGGATTTTCTCCTGTAAAGGTTCGACTTTCGATGTGCGGAGCCTGTTCCGCGTCGCTACGCGGCGTCCGGCAGGGCCCAGCTGAGCGTCATGCAGCGGAGAAGCGACCGCATCCCAGGTCTCGGGAAGCGCGGCGGAAGCATCCTGGCGATGTTGTCCCCGAAAAGCGTGCTGCGTCCGATGTAGGCGCCTCTCCATAGAGACCTCGCGGCGAGCCTGATCGTCTGCGAGGCGCGTATCGTC
>JAEEGH010020876.1_pt1 | contig 13576 bp, 4 predicted proteins | sample 9134181 | NCBI WGS metagenome assembly JAEEGH01 (sample SAMN16246544, study PRJNA631951) | gut metagenome | biome: gut microbiome; feature: rumen; material: DP-attached | host: Bos | place: Iran: Karaj | collected 2018-10
ATATTACCAGTTTCCCTTTCACAGGCAAGGAGTTAGATGCGGAAACGGGCTTCTCCTACTTTGGTGCGAGGTACCTTGACCACACCCTTACCACTGCCTGGATGAGTGTCGATCCGATGGCGGACAAATACCCGAGTATTTCGCCTTATGCCTACTGTGCGTGGAATCCGGTGAAGCTGGTGGATCCTGACGGAGACAAAATACTGATTTCTGGATATATTTATTATACCCCCGGAATGAGTTCGGCGGATTATACTGGATTTGAAAGACAAACTATTGATGCACTGAATCTTATTTACAGCACCAAAGAAGGTTTTATTATGATTTCTTTATTGTATGAGCACAATAATGAGGTTGATATTAATCCCGGTACGTCAACAGAATTTACTGTAGATGCTCCAGAAAGTTTTTTTTATGATACAAAAAATCATAAGCAAGGAAGTGGTGTTGGTTATGATGTTTCTGTATCCTGGAATGCTGACGAACCTGAAAAAGTTTGTACATTGAACGGGATGTGCGCAAATGCAACGTATAATCTTCTTGATGAGATATGCCACGCGTATGACTTGTTTACGGGATTCGCATTTAACCCTGAAAATGGCGATGTTATTTTCGGGGATAACTACTCAAAGAATGAAATACAAGCAGTTTATCGATCAAATGTTGTCAGACACCAATTAAAAGACGATAACTATAGATGCCATTATTACAATAACAGAGATGACACTCAAGGTGTTGGTCCAAAAACAGCTGATAAGATTCGAAAAAAAAATGTTTTTTACCAACCTTCATGGTATCAGCAATGCGAAACAGATGATGTGTCATGGCTCTCTTCAGAGTTTGATTGATTGCTATATATTCACGATTATTAAGTTTTGGAAAAGTAATGAAAATCTAAATAGTCTTAAAAGATGAAATCGGCAGTGTTTTACTTTGTTTTTTTATTTTTTGCTTTTGCAGTTATGGGGCAGCAGGTGAATGTGTGTTTCATTCAAGGTAGTAAAAAAAATTATTGTTCTCAAATGACTTTGAATGCCAGGCATTATCCGAATTGTTGGGCAAATCCCGGTAATTCCAATGCTTGGTTCTGCTTTCAAGACAGCTCTATGGTATATTACACAAGGAGAAGTAATTCACCAAACATAAAGAAATTCAGACATATATTGAATGAAAAAATAAAAAACCATGATGCCCCAAGTGATAAAATTATCACATTCGACAATGACACATTGTATGTCTATGTGTTCGAAGGTATTGATTCATGTGGCAGGTATTGGAAAGAAATTGTGTATGTAGTCAGTCGACTTGTAATACAGAATTTGATTGGCACAAATGTATCTATCGGCTACGTCAATGTTCAAGAAGAAAGAGTAGATGAATTCAATAGCATGTTGGATTCTTTTAAAATACTGCCGAGTTCTGAGTTTGATTGGACATCTCGAGAATTCAGGGATTTTATTTATTTGGAAAAACCTAAAGAGTTTTTGTTGGACGGACCTCGTCTGGATTATTTTTTTAAATTTTGTGATAAGTAATTGTATTATACTAAAATAGGTTGATATATTTAGAAACAAAATAAATGTGTTAAAAGTATGAGAATTTTAAGAGTACATTCTGGATATATTGGTCCATATAGCAAAGGGTCTGACAATCGTAGTTCTATTGTTGCTGACTTACCCGTCGCGGCGGATGTTCCCGTTGCGGTGGATGTTCCCGTTGCGAATTGTTGTGTCAGATTTGTAATCTGACGCAAAATATTATAAGGATTTGCAATCCGGGCAAATCGGGGACAGGTCTTTTTTGCCCAAGATGAGTAGAACAACTTTTTGATGTGGAAAAAAAGCGAATTGGGAATGTCCGGATTACTCAACCAATGCTGATTGATTGTACAAGTGATACTGAAAATGAAGACAGGGAGTCCCTCTAATTTCGAATAATTGTTTATCTTTGCACCTGAATTCGATGACCCAATGACGACACAAAAACCAATATCAAAATCCCCTATTCCCGACGCTTTTCTCTCAAAAAACGCCGAGGGGAATTATTTGTCAAATGGCTGTTTTTGTGCAGGATGCGGAAATAATACCAGTTTCATTTTCACCGGCAAAGAGAAAGACTCCGAAACAGGCTACAGTTATTTCGGCGCCAGATACTTGGACAATGAGTTGATGACCTGTTGGCTGAGTGTCGACCCGATGGCGGACAAGTACCCGAGTATAAGCCCGTATGCCTACTGTGCGTGGAATCCAGTGAAGTTGGTGGATCCGGATGGGGAAAAGATAAAAGGAGTTACCTATAATGAGGATACGGGTGAATACACTTATACTGAAGAATCTAAGAAAAATGGAGTGGATAAATATATTTCTGTTAGAATACAGACAAGAGGAGGTAGAAAGAGCATTGAGAAAATGATAAAGGATAAACGTGAATTTAATATTTGTATAGTCGATAACCCGTTATTTATAGAAGAGAATGGGATTTTTTTTCAGTTAAATGGAATAACTATAGATAACAATATCATCATTTCTACATGCCTTGAAAAAAGAGAAGGAGAGGTTGATGATGCTATGATTGTAAGGACGGATAATAAAATATCCTATGGGACTATTTTTGCAAGTAAAAAAAATCTTAACTTTAAGTCTAAAGATCCTAAAATAATAGCTTTTTTCAAGTCGGGTTTATACGCCTTTAATATAGAAAACCCTTATAGGGATCAAGAAGAACTGATCAACGGTGTCGGAGCACATGAGGAGGCTCATTTATTTCAGCGTAAAGAAATAAGATTAGATGATTATTGCTCTGAATATGATGCTTATAGAAAAGAGATGAAATCAAGAAAAGAGTATTTGAAACTGCATCCTAAATAATGAAAACAATTGTCGCAATAATTACCGCTGTTTTTCTTTTTACAAGCTGCAAGCAATACTGTTGTTACAATGAGCAGATAAAAGGGGATAGTATTGTCCCAGTTTACAGGAAAACCGTTTTTTTTCATCATGCTCGTTATTACACAGCAGATAAAAGAAAGACTAACATTGACCTTAATGCTATGGGGTATATGCTGGAAAAAAGATTGTTTTCGAAGAAAAACTTGTCTGAACTTTCCACAAATCTTCATTGCCTATATCCTGAATTGAGTATGTACAAGATCATTCCTTTTGAAGAGAAGGACAAGGATAACAAATGCGGATTATTTATAATCATTATGACAGAAAAAACATCCGACAGCTTATTTTATGAGTTACCCTTTGTTTATGTGAACAACTCTGCTATGTGGTTGGAATATAATCCTATTCTTTTTAAGGAAATAGAGACTTATCTCCTAATGAACGGATTTACATATTCTGAATTGAAAAAAAGAGAAGACCGCTTTTCCGATGGTGTGGTGAAGAAATTCAATACACATGTAAACTATTATTATTGAGATGATAATTCAGAAAAAAGGGGGCTTTATGCCTAAGGCAAAATAGGGACAGGTTATAATTGACCCTGAATGCAGTTTCGAATATCGATTCCGATGAGACATACTATAGAGATTGACAACACGTTATTGTAAAAAACCGCCATGCTACACCATCGCGCATACACATCCTGTTGCGGCGGATGTGCCCCATTTTGGTGGGTGTCCCATTGCGACGGATTTTCTCGGTTGCGGCAGATTTGTAATCTGACGCAACCTATTATAAGGATTTGCAAACCCGTCGCGGCGAATGTTTCAGTTGCGTGTTGTTGCGGCAGATTTGTTTTTATTGCATGTCATTTTAAGGGTTCCCAAATCCGAATATCATTTCACCGGCTCAGCAGGCAATATTATAGTCCGTCCTTAAAAAGCGAGATATAATCTTTTCCTTTCATTGATTTCAGCCCTCGGACAAGACGGCGAGACAGAAATGACAGATGTGATGGTAATGAAAAAAGAGCACGCGGGTTGAAAAAAGAGCATAAGAAAAGCTCTTTTGCGCTTTGCCATATACTTTTTGAGGTTCCAAGTCGCGCCGGAGAGTTGGGCATTCATAGTGGAAGATACCTCTTCCCAGAGGTGGTTGCGTTCCATTCGACAGTCGGTCTTGATCAAGAAACACCCCATTTCTTCATGGATGTGGTAGTCTCTTTTCTCGTTCGCTCTGGACAACGTCGTATGGTCAACAGTGTTGCCAAATCCCATGTGGAAAAGACTGGATTCATGCGCCTTTAAGCACAGGCAGATGTCACGTAACGAGGTGCATGAAGATAGTTGACCGAATAGCAGATGCAGAAACTGATTGTAACATGTCAAGTCATGTGCCCTATAGTCACCTCTATACTTTTTGACCAGTTTGCGAAAGGGCGTCATCTTTATCAAGTCGGCTATCTGCGTGAATATATATTTGCCCGAATTCATTTCTTACAGTTTTTTCACCTGTAAGAAACGAAAGAATTTCAAATCGATTTTGTCAAAGAACTCTATAAATTATAAAATATCAATATATTACAAGAAAATTCAAAAAGTTAACGCACCAGTATTATTTCCGGCTCTGGTGAAAGAAAAGTTGATGAAGAAAAGAAGATGAAATGAAGAAGAAAGAAAAGAAGCAGAAAACAAAGATGAAGAATTACCCCGAAGAAAAGAACCCCTAAGCTCCCATTCCCCCCAAAACACTCTCCCTAACCTCCATAATATTAACATCATACCTCAAAATTATCATTTTTTATATATATATTCCTTAATTTTTCTTTATATTTGCACTTCTGAAACGAAGTGGAATCGCACCCCTGTCAATCCCTGTTATCCTGTCGGTTTCCAATGTTTTAGAGGTCTTTTTATTGTATTTGAATAATACAAAAAACTATTGTAAAGTAACCGCCAATACCATCTGTGTCAATTTTATAATCAATATATCTTTTAACCAAAAATCATTATTATGTTAAAACACTTATTAAAAATGTTGCTCATTGCGGCGCTTTGTGTGCCCTGGGTAACGCAGGCTCAGAACCTGTCAGACTATGTCTACTCGACTGGTACCGACGCCACACTATGGGTGGACATGTCGTCTGCCACGCAAATCCTCACGCCTTCCGGAAACGATGGCCTTGCATCTAGTGTGCAGAATATCGGCTTCTCGTTTCCTTTTGGCGACGGTGTCTACACCCAGTATTCGGTCAATACCGACGGTAACCTCCGACTGGGTGGCACTGTCACAGGAACGGGTTCCTATTCAACCCCGTTCAGTTCTTCTAACGCTAACACCAACAGCCCGAAAATCAATGCTTTCGGCTGCGACGGCTATGGCGTTGCGAACTCTCACTACGTGAAGGCCCAGAGTGTGGGCGATTCTATGCTTGTTGTCGAATTTTGTATGGGTACTTACAACACTACAACTCGCAACAATCTCTACAAGTGGCAGGTGCATCTCCACAGCAATGGCAATGTCGAGATTGTCTATCCCGATGCCAGCGGCATACCTGCCACGGCCCCTGCTGTGTCGCGTCAGTGCGGCCTCTGTGCCGATGCCTCTGACGGTTGGACCATCTCGGCCACCCATGTGGCCACCCCTTTCACCAATGGCACTTCGACGACCATAGCCACCGGCACTTGGCCTACCGCCAACCGCTACTATCGTTTTGTGCGTCCTTCCTTTACCTGTCCTAAGCCTCTGTCAATAGCCTTCGAAGCTTCGTCCGACCAGATCTCCCTCTCTTGGGTCCCTGCCGGACAGGAATCGAGTTGGATTGTTATGGTGGCCGGCGCTGGCGACACCTCCTATTATTCTGCCGCCGACACCTTCTTTACCGCCACCAACTTGACGCCGAACACGCACTATGTCGTTGGCGTGCGCGCTGTCTGTGGCGCCGGCGATTCCAGCACTTTCAAAACGGCCGACTGCCGCACCGCCTGTGTGGCGCTCAGCCAGCTGCCCTACTTCAACGACTTCGAGGACGAACCCTACTATCTGTCGGGCACCACTTCCTATGCCGATGCCTTCCCGAACTGCTGGACCCGTATCAACGATGCCACCGGCACCTACAACTACTATCCTTACATCAACACTAACAGCACCTACCTCATCAATGGTAGCAAGAGCATGTACTGGTACCATTCCACTACGACCTCCTATGCTGACAACGAATATGCCGTGCTGCCTCCGGTCGACGCCCAGGCCTACGATATCTCGGAGCTGACCTTGGCTTTCTATGCCAAGACGACGGCAACGGCAGCTCCCTGGCCACTGTTTATTGTGGGTGTGATGTCCGATCCGTCCGACGTCTCGACCTTCGTGCCTGTCGACACCATTACACTCACTTCCACCGCCTCGCTCTATGCGGTCAGTCTGGCTGGTTATACTGGCACTGGCACTTATGTGGCCATCCGCAGCCCACGCACCACGACGAGTCGTTATTGCTCGCTCGACGATGTCTTGCTGACCAACGAATGGTGTGACGTGCCGACCAATGTGACCGCCACCGCCACTGCCAACGAGGTGACCCTCAGCTGGAATGCCAACGGCGGCACCAGCTTCACCGTCTTCTTGGGCGCCGACACCATCACCAGTGTCACGGATACCTTCTATACCTTCTCCAACCTCACGGACAACACCGCCTACACCTATGGCGTGGCCAACGAGTGTGCCAACTCCCTCAGCAACTTCATCTCCGACGATATCCACACCCTCTGTCTCCCCATCTCCGATTTGCCGTACTTCAACGACTTCGAGGATGAGCCCTACTATCAGTCGGGTGTCACCCCTTATGCTGAAGCCTTCCCGAACTGCTGGACCCGTATCAACGATGCCACCGGCACCTACAACTACTATCCTTACATCAACACTAACAGCACCTACCTCATCAATGGCAGCAGGAGCATGTACTGGTACCATACCACTACGGCCTCCTATGCTGACAACCAGTATGCCGTGCTGCCTCCGGTCGACCCGTCAGCCTATAGCATCTCCGAGCTGACGCTGACGTTCTATGCCAAGACGACGGCAACGGCTGCCCCGTGGCCGCTGTTCATCGTGGGTGTCATGTCTTCGCCCGACTCGGTCGACTCCTTTGTCCCCGTCGACACCATCACCCTGACCACTACGGCGCAACTCTACGATGTCGACTTCGCCAACTATACGGGCACAGGCACCTATATCGCCATCCGCTGCCCGCGTCCCACGACGTCTCGTTATTGCTCGCTCGACGATGTCACCTTGCGTGTCACCCCGACCTGCTTCTGGCCTGCTGAAGTGACCGCCACCGATGTCGCTACCGACGCCGCCACCATCAACTGGGTGCCGGACGAACGTACCGCCAACCCCTCCGCTTGGAATGTGGAATATGGTGTCCATGGCTTCACCCCGGGTGAGGGCATCAGCGAAACTGTCTACGACACCACCATCACCATCTCCAACCTTGACCCCAACACTGAATACGACGTCTACATCTATGCCGACTGTGGCAGCGAGGTCTCCGAGCCTGCCTCCCTCAGCTTCAACACCCTCTGTCTGCCGCTCGACTCGCTGCCCTTCACCCAGACCTTCGAAGAGGCCGCCGTCGGCTCCAGCACCAGCGCTGCCTTCATCAACTGCATGTACCGCCTCAACAACGCCACGCAGTATTTTGGCTATCCCTTCGTGAGCAGCACTGCCTCCTACAATATCACCCCCTCGGGCTCCAAAGGCCTCTACTGGTACGCCTCTACCACGGCGGTCACCTACGGCGATTACCAGATCATGGTGATGCCGGGTGTCGATACCAATATCTATCCCATCAACACCCTCCAGCTCCGCTTCTGGGCTCGCGCCACTAGCACCAGCTACAACCCCTCCTTCCAGGTGGGTGTGATGACCAATCCTCTGGATGCTTCCACCTTCGTCCCCGTACAGACGGTCAATGTGGGCTCCAACACCACCTATTCGCAGTTCACTGTCGCACTGGGCAACTATACCGGCAATGGCCAGTATGTGGCCATCCGCGCCCTGCGTCCCGCCTCCTCGTGGTATGCCTCGATGGATGACATCACCCTCGAAACCATGCCCAATTGCCCCACTGTTGTCGATATCGAAGCCAGCACTACCGTGGGTAGCGCGCTGCTTACCTGGAACTACCAGTCGGGCTACGACGCTCCTCAGGGTTATGTGGTGGCCTACGACACGGTCAATGGCAACAACCCCACCATCGTCAACACCACCGACCCCAACGTCACTATCTCCGGCCTCTCCAGCGGCGGCTCCTACAAGGCTGTCATCTATGCCAACTGCGGCAACGACGGCAACGGCTATGCCGATAGCATCGTCTTCACTACGGCGTCTCTCGGCTGCGCTCAGCTCGACCCCACTACCGTCGACACCGTCCAAATCGGCAACGGCACAGTCAGCACTTACTATGTCCCGATTGGAAACTTCTACAAATATAGCTATACCCAGCAGCTGATCCTCGCCAGCGAACTCAATGGCGCCAGCACCTTCACGGGTATCGACTTCGAATATGGCTATTCCACTGCTGTGACCCAAAAGTCCGATGTGACCATCTATCTGGCCAACACCAATGTCTCTTCGCTCTCGTCGGCTTTCGTCCCCTACAGCTCCGCTTTCGTTCCCGTCTATTCGGGCGACATGAATGTCTCCTTCGGCTGGAACCACATCGATTTCGACGTGCCCTTCGACTATGACGGTACGGGCAACCTGCTGATCATCGTCCACGACAATTCGAATGCCTATCCGGGCTCTTCCTATGTCTATAAGGCTCACGCCGCTGCCGGCAAGGCTCGCTACGTGCAGAACGACTCCAGCCCCTACGACATCCATTCGGTCTCGGGCGGCACCGCCTACGACAACCGTGCCAATATGAAGCTCTACAGCGGCGAATGCATCTCGACGGCCATCTGCGCGGCTCCGGCTGTGTCGGTGACCGATGTTACGGCCAATACCGTCGAAATCGCTTGGGTCCCCGGCTACAACGAGACCTCCTGGGATGTCTCTTACCGCCAGATGGGCGACTCCACTTGGACATCCGAGGCTTCCGGCGTCAGCTCTACCAGCTACACCTTCGCCGGCCTCAACGATGGTACCGAATATGAATTCCGCGTCTCCTTCGTCTGCTCCGACGCCAACAGCACGGTCTATTCCGCTACCGTCAGCGCCATCACCTCCTGTCTGCCCAAGACGCTGCCCTACACGATGGATTTCGACACCCTCACCACGAGTACTGCTACCAGCAACCTCACCGTCATGCCGGACTGCTGGGACTTCGTCCTTACGGGATCCAGCTCCTATCAGACCGCTACCTACTATCCGGGTGTCTACTACAGCGCCAACTATGCCTACAGTGGTAACTACTGCATGCGCCTCTACGGCGTAGGCTACTTCATGCTGCCCGAAATGGCTGCTCCGCTCGACAGCTTGCGCATCACTTTCACCGACACCATTACCAGCACCTACTACAACAAAATCGTCGTGGGCGTCATGGAAAACGGTATCTTCATCCCCTGCGACACCGCCGATTTGGCTGTCAACGAACGCAACTTTGTCGAGGTGAAGTTCAACAACTACCACGGCCCCAGCCGCACCATCGCTCTGCATAACTACTATACCACCAGCAGCACCACCTACTATAGCTATCATTATATTGATGATATCGAGGTGAGCTACATACCTGAATGCGAACATGCTGAAGATCTGATGGTTTCCAACCTGTGCGACACCGGCTTGACCTTCTCGTGGTCTCCTGTCGGCGAGGAAACAGAATGGCTGGTAATCTATGGCACCAACAGTATTTTGGTCAACGATACGGTTGTTAACATCACTGATTTGACTCCCAATACCGAATACACCTTCGAAGTCCGCTCCATCTGTGGCGTAGGCGACACAAGCGAGTCTGCCATACTGCTGGTGCGCACTCCGTGCTCTCCCATTTCGCTGCCTTATTCCGAAGATTTCGAGTCCTACGGCAGTGGCAGCACCCAGGCCATCAGCTCTTGCTGGGTCAAGGGTACCAACAATTCGACAGCTTACCCCTATCCCTACAGCACCAATGCTATTAGCGGTAGCCGCAGCCTTTATTTCTACGCTTATCAACCTAGTTCGGCAACGTCTACACCCTTCTACAGCTATGCTGCTCTGCCGATGTTCAACGCTCCGGTCGACACCCTGCAGGTCAGCTTCTCTATGCGTCGCTATACTACCGTCTCCGACTACTACACTTCCCGTCTTGTGGTGGGCGTCATGACCGATCCCTCGGACATCACTACTTTCACACCGGTCGACACTATCGACCTGCACGACGAGGCAAGTCTGTCGGTCCACAACTTCGAGGTCAATCTCGACAGCTATACCGGCAACGGTCGCTTCATCGCCTTCTACGATGAGGTGCCCCCGCTCTATGGTTCCTCGACCTACTGCTACAGCTATGTCTATCTCGACGACATCCTTGTCGACTATATCCCCAGCTGCCGCCGTGTCAACAACATCGTGGTCAGCAACACCACCGAAAGTACGGCGTCGCTCTCTTGGACCGACCCCAACAATGCGCTCAATGGCTACGAGATTGAGTACGGCCCCGAAGGCTTCACCTTGGGTACCGGCACTACCGTGACTTCCCTGACGCCTTCCGTCACCATCACGGGTCTCTCTGCCAGCTCCGGCTACGACGTCTATGTCCGCGCTCTCTGCTCCGACGTCGACAACAGCCCATGGTCATTCGTCTCGAATTTCAGAACGGTATGCGGCATCTATCAGGTGCCCTTCGTCGAAGACTTCGAGAGCTACGGTACGGGTAGCAGCAACGGTATCGATCCTTGCTGGGTCAAGGGTACCAACAGCACTACGGCTTACCCCTATCCCTACAGCACCGCTGCCATCAACGGCCAGCGCGGCCTCTACTTCTACGCTTATCATCCCAGCTCTTCGACGTCCACTGCTTACTTTAGCTATGTGGCACTGCCCGAGTTCAACGTCGGTGTCGATTCGCTCGAACTGTCGTTCCTCATGAAACGCTACTCCTCCACTGGTACCTACTACACCTCGCGTCTGCTGGTCGGCGTCATGTCCGATCCTTCCGACATCTCCACCTTCGTGGGTATCGACACCATCGACATGCAGAGCGATCCGGCTGGCTCCATCCGTGAGGTCGTGGTCTCCTTGGCTGGCTATACCGGCACCGGACGCCATTTGGCTCTCTACAACGAGGTGCCCCCGCTCTATGGTACGAGTAACTACAGCTACAGTTATGTCTACGTCGACGATATCAACGTCAACATCATTTCGCCTTGCGGACGTCCCTACGATCTGCAGGCCAATGTGACCAACAACTCCATCACCTTGGATTGGGTCGACACCGTCGGCGCCACCCAGTGGCAGATTGAGTACGGCCCCGAAGGCTTCGCTCTCGGCTCGGGTACCACCGTCACCGCTACGCAGAAACCCTTCACCATCACGGGTCTCGCTCCTAGCACCCTCTACGATGTCTATGTCCGCTCCTATTGCAACGCCACCGATCTCGGCGGCACCAACAACGGCATCTTCACCGTCTCTACCAGCCAGGTGCCCGCCACCGTGCCTTACCTCTACAACTTCGAGGATCCCACCGAGTGGAACAACTGGCAGACGGTCAGCAACAACGCCGCCAACTGGTATCGCGGTACGGCTACGGCTGCCGATGGCAACTACAGCCTCTACATGTCTACCGACAGCGGCGCCACTTGGAACTCGCTCCACACCGTCATCACCAATGCCGCCGCCTATCGCGACATCGACTTCGGTCCGGACACCTCCAGCTTCGAAATCACCTTCCTCGCCAAGTCGGCTGGTGTCAACGATGGCAACTATGAGGGTATCAACGTCATGCTGGTCGACCCAGCTCAGTCCGTCGAGGCTTCCTCCACGTCGCTCACCTCTCCGTGGGGCAGCTTCAACGTGGTCCACGTGGTCCGCGACACCAACTGGAATTCCTACACCATGCTCTTCGACAATGTCAGTGGCGTGAAACGTTTGGCCTTCAACTGGTACACTTCGACAACGGCCACCCATCCTGTCTGGGAGGGCGCCGGCGCTATCGACAGCATCGCCATTACTGAACAGTCCTGCGTACGTCCTCTCAACACCACCGTCACCAATATCGGCCCCGACTTCGTCTCCTTGCAGTGGGATGGCGATGCCTCCGCCAACTACATCGTGCGTCTGCGCGAGGTCGACGGAACAACCAATATCGACAACATGGCTACTACCAACAGCCTCACCGTCACAGGTCTCAATTCCTCGACGAGCTATTACGCATGGGTGTTCCGCGTCTGTGGCGAGAACAACTACAGCTACAGTGCTCCTCGCATCGAGTTCGCCACTACCTGTTCACCCTACGACGCTGTCGATACGTTGTATGAAGACTTCGAATCCGTCACTGGCACCGCATATAACGTTGCAGGCTCGCTTCCCGACTGCTGGGAGGGCTATACCAATGGTACTAGCGACCTCTACTTCCCGCATGTTACCAACGGCGGCACCTATTCCTACTCTGTCACGGGCAATTCTGTCACTCTCACCAGCGGCAGCTCCGCCACTTATGGCAACACCAAGATTCTGCGTCTGCCCAAGTTCAACGAACCGATCAACACCATGACCTTGAGCTACTGGTACTGCACCGAAAGCAGCACCATGGGTACGCTCTCTGTGGGCTACATGACCGGCTTCGACTATGAGAACGACTTTGTGCCCATCGTAACCCGTCCGGCTTCCTCCGAATCGTACCATAGCGGTAACGGTCCTCAGGCCGCCGGCCACGGTGTCTTCGACACGGTCTCCTTCGACACGGTTCCCGCCAACGCTTTGTTCATCGCCTTCAAGTGGTATCAGGACGGCACCTTCTATTCGGTCTGCATCGATAATGTCGAGGTTACCTCCTCGGGCAACTATTGCCGCACTCCCGATGCTTCTGTCTCCAATATCACCTTCAACGAGGCTACCCTCAACATCCTCGGCACTGTCGCCGACGACTATGAGGTGAGCGTCAAACCCGCCACCAGCGCCGTCTGGCCCGATGCTGTTGCTGTCAACACCAACACCTACACCTTCTCCGGCCTCATGCCCGCCACACCGTACCAGTTCCGCGTCCGCGCGCTGTGCGACACCGCCGAGGGCCTCATCTCCGACTGGATGGTGGGCAACTTCACCACCGACAGCCTGCCCTGCTTCGACCCGAGCGCTATGCAGGTCGTCGATGTCCAGATGAACACCGTAACCCTCGACTGGACGGCCAACGGCGAAGAAACCGCTTGGCGCATCCATGTCTGGAACACCAGCTTCGACCAAACCTACGATGTCACCTCGCATCCCGCCACCGTCACCGGCCTCGCCAAGAACACCCAGTACTATGCTGCGGTTGTGGCACTCTGCACCGCTGACTTCGAATCGGGTGCTAGCGACACCGTCTCCTTCTCCACGCTCGACTGCCCGGTTCCGACCAACGTCGCCGTGAGCAATGTGACGGCTCATTCTGCCACCATCACCTGGAACGGCACCGCCTCCAGCTACACGCTCGAGTACGGCTCCGAAGGTTACCCGCAGGGTGACGGCACCGCCATCGCCAACATCACGGGCAACAGCTACCAGCTGACCGACCT
>JAEEGH010020880.1_pt1 | contig 13573 bp, 15 predicted proteins | sample 9134181 | NCBI WGS metagenome assembly JAEEGH01 (sample SAMN16246544, study PRJNA631951) | gut metagenome | biome: gut microbiome; feature: rumen; material: DP-attached | host: Bos | place: Iran: Karaj | collected 2018-10
CTTTCATAACATTTGATTCCCGTATCCGCAGCCTCGTTCCCACTTGGCATTCCGACAAGGCCAGCATACCGAAAAACACCATTTCTGCCCCTAGATTTGCACAATAATTGGTACCATTTTGTCATATCTCGTCGACAGTTATGCTCCGTAACATAGGAACAGCAAAACGAATCTGCTAAGTGAGAACGGGAAAGGGACCTGCGCCAATGGGGAAAATAACCTAAGGGTGCCCGTATCTGTCAAACTCAAGATGATAATAGACCAATCGGAAAAAATGGAAATACTCCACTTTTCCCAAAAATAGCAATCCGTCAGAGAGGATCCTTCCACCTGAAGTTCCCCTTCCCTGCGCCCAGTTCGAAGTGGTATCTGGCGATACCGCAGTCCACGCGGATGAGGTTGGTGGGCTTGTAGTGCGCGGTGACCACATCCCCCTCGTACGAGAATGATACGGGCTGCTTGTTCACGCCCGACGGGGCCAGCATGACGCATTCGATCCCTTTGTTGAACCAGTCGGGGGCATCGGGGGAATAACCGACTTCCTCCTTCGGCCTGTCCTTGTGCTGCTTACCGTCGTTGGCCCCGTATCCGATGGCGATGCCTATGACGAACCTCTGCCCCTCCTTCACGTGGTCCTTCGCGTACTTCTTGGAACACATCATGGCCCAGCAGGTACGAAGTCCGAGCGATTGTGCCAGCAATACCAATCTCTCCCCGTAGTAGCCGATCCTCTCGTTGAGCGTGGCGTCCTCCGGACCGATCATCGCGATGTAGTTGGAAGCGTTGGAGAAACCGATGACCTTCAGCGGGATGGTGGCGAACGCCTTCGGCTCGTTCAGCATGAGCACTGCGTTCAGGTTGCCCTCGGCGTTGATTCCCGCTATTGCGGATTGCAAGGCGTCTACGTGCTCCTGAGAAATGGGTTCCGTCGTATACTGCCTGACCGTGTGGCGCTGCTTCGCCGCCTCGTACTCGTCCATATTTCCCCGATAGGAAGAATCGTATTTCGGATTATCGCATCACTCTATATCGATGCGGACGCCCCTCTTGATCCCCAGCTCGCTGGCGGCCTCGACGGCCTTCACCAATGCGCTGGGAACCGGGCATGCGGCATGCGGGAGCACGTCGTTCGCCCACTTGTAGATGTCAGTCTCGCAGATGGGCGACTCCACCTCCGTATAAGGGTTCACCGGCTTGAACTTCCACGACATCCTCAGGACGTTGGGGCAGTCACTTTTGACATCCAGCGTCACCATGAGGTCGTCCCCCTGCACCGCGTGTATAATTGTCTTCATCTTGCAGACGCCCGCATCGACGGTGACCGTACACTCTTTTCCCATGATGATGCAACCCCTAACGCACCTATAATCCTTATCTTCCCTTCAGTTCGGCCGGGTCGATCCCGAAGGCGCTCAGTATGCGGGTCTGGATGTTGTTCAGGTTCGTATAGAACGGTGTGTCGAACCCCGGGATCGAAATCCTCTTGATCATCGACATCTGGTGTATGACGTCCCTGAGCGTGATGTTGTTCAGCAGGGACGTGCCCCTCATCCTGCGGCGAATGGCGGACTGGAGGATGACCGTAAGGAACTGGATGAACAGCCTTCCCCTGTAGACCTCGTCGGAGTAGAGCTTCAGCGGCGTCCTGTCTGCCCTGTTCTTGAGGTTCTCCAGCCCTATGCTGACCTTGTCCTTCTGGATGTAGTAGCGGTATGCCGCGACGGGGTCCTTGACGGAATTGCTCAGCACCACCGAGAAACCGGCCACGTCGTTGTAGTCCATCATCGCATCACCGTTCCTCTCGACGGATCTCCCGTACTCGGTCTCCGTGATGATGAAGTACCTGTCGTAGAACTCCTGATGCTCCTTCACGTAGACGTTCTTGATCAGCTCGCGGTAGCACTGCTCGATGAGGCTGAGGAATATGCTGAACTCCTCCTCCGCCTCCTCCGCGCTGAACATGATGTGGGCGAAGCACTTCCTTCCGTCCAGATAGTTGACGAATGACATTATGAACACCATGCTCCCGTCTACGGTGACCATGTTCTTCGTATCCATGATCCTGTCCTTCACGCGGACGATGGCGTCCCTGGAGAACGGGAACGACGGCGGGGAACGCAGGATGAACCTGGTGTTGGATACGAGGAGGTCCCTGAAGTTGTCCTGCGTGCAGTAATCCGTGTCCAGGACGTGGATGGGGTCCGGCATGTCCAGCCAGATCATGTCGCTCATCCTCCTCCTAAGCTCGGTCAGGTTCTTCGGGTTCGACGGATACTGCCCGTAGGCGATGGGCATCTTGCTTTCCGCGCCGAACTCTATGCTCATGTGCGTCTTCGTGTCCGTGAGCTGTCCCGCCAGACCGCCGAAGGCCGACCTGTCCGAGCCGGAATCGTAATAGGCGGTCGACGAGAGGTGCAGGGTGTAGAATCCCTTGTCCTCAGACCTGTCCCTCCATTCGCGGAAGAATGCGAACAGGTCGTTCTCTGATATCCCCTGCATGAGCTCCGCCAGGGCATCGGTGGTGATCGCCCTCCTGTACGGGGTCCTGTTCTCCTCGGACCAGTACCTTATGTTGACCAGCTGTCCGCCGACCTCCATCAGGTAGTAGACGCAGGAGAGTATCAGCGGTGCCTTCTCGGGCATGGCGATGCTCACCGCCGATTTGAGCCCGATCGACTCCGCGATGTGGTCGAAGAGCCTGGTGGTCCCTATGTTCAGCACTTCGGCGGCATCTCCGCCCCCGTGTCCCCTGTTGGGTACGATATCCCCGGTGACGGGGTCGACATGACCGAGGCATTTCCTCCTGCATCTGCACCTCTTCGTGGCCGGATCCCATTCCGATTCGTTGAGGTATGCGTAGACCTTGCCGTTGGTCTTGTTCTTTAGGTATACGATGGAGGACATCCTGATATCCCTTATGTATGTATTATACATAGTTTTTGCCATCGTTCCCACAGATTTCGGATACGGGCATCTGAAGCAGACGGATGTGCCAGATGAATATATGCGACATCATATGGGAATGGTCCCCTTACCTTTCTCCGGCTTTGTTATAAATATGATTCGATTTGTCCCGTTTTATATAATAACACCAACTCACAATATCATGCTTGACTATCGCAACGTCGATTATCAGATGTTCATCAGACGTTACGATATCGAATTGGAGAATCTTGAGCTCCCGGAGAACATCATAATCAAGATGCTGCCGTCCGATCCATTGCTCAAGGACGTGGCCCGTTCCATCACGAACATCAGGTTCAAGGACGTGACCCCGTCCGTCATGCGTGCCATGCAGATGGGCATCCCGCCCACGAGGATAATCAACGAGGGCCTGACGCGCGGCATGGATATCGTGAGCACGCTCTACTCGAAGCGCATATACCACCTCCCGGAGGTCATGATGGCCTCCAAGATCATGGAGATAGGCATCTCCCTGGCGGAGAAGAAGATCCCCGGCGGGAGGGCCAACAAGGGGACGGTGGTCATGCATGCGGCCGAGGGCGATCCTCATGACATAGGCAAGAACATAGCCGGGGTGATGCTGAGATCCGCCGGATACAAGGTGGTCGACCTTGGCAAGGACGTCGCCGTCAAGGACGTGGTCAGGACGGTGATGAACCTCAGGCCGCTGATGGTCAGCGGAACGGCGCTCATGACGACGACGATGCCCGCATTCCCCCGTGCCGCGGAGGAACTGTCCAGACTGGGCCTCGAGATACCGTACATGGTGGCTGGCGGGGCGGTCAACAGGGACTTCGCCGAATCGTTCCCCACGGGGATCTACTCCGAGAGGGCCCCCAACACGCCCCCGATCGTGGACAAGCTGCATGACGGGGCGAGCTGGGAGGAGATCCGCAGGGACTGGGATTCCATCACGGGGGGAGAATGAACAGCTACAAGATGGCGTATTCCTCGCCGGAGGACATGGTGTTCGGCCATTCCAGGAAACCCCTGTCCTACGGTTACGGCATCAGGGTCGGCGCCGGAAGGGTCGTACCCGAATCGAACTACGCCCCCAGGGCCGGTACGGAGAAGACGCCGGAGAGACTGCGGAAGGAGTTCGTCGACTACATCACCAAGGACATCCTCACGCGCTGCATAAACCTCGGGTTCCCGGACGTGCAGCTGGAGACCGAATGGATCTCACAGATGGGTTTCGAACCGAAGAACTCGGTCCCCATCGTCACGGACCAGAAGGAGATGGCCAACAGATACCATGACGAGTACGGTCTAAACATCGCTGTCAGGCACACCATACCCGACCTGAGGGAGTGCGAGAAGGGACTCCGCCTGGGGATGGATACGAAACGCCTCTATCCCGAACACCTCATCGAGGGTGCGGAGATCGCCTGTAGTAACGGCGCGGACGTCCTGTCGCTGGAATCCCTCGGGGGGAAGGAGGTCACCGACTACGCGATCACCCAGGGCGACATCACCGCATACCTGTTCGGAGCGGGGATACTGGGATCGGCGGACATGGAGTACCTGTGGAAGGAACTGGTACATATCTGCAGGAGGAACCGCACCGTCCCCGGAGGGGACAGCGCATGCGCCTCGTCCAACACCGCGATGTTCCTTGCCGGGGGCTTCCTGGACAACGACGTCCAGAGGACGTTCTCGGCCATATGCAGGTGCATCTCCGCATCCAGGACGATGGTCGCATTCGAATGCGGGGCGACCGGTCCGGGTAAGGACTGCGCCTACGAGAGCATCATAGTCAAGGCCGTCAACGGACTGCCGATATCGCAGGAGGGCAAGACCTGCCAGTGCGCGCATGCCGACCTACAGGGCAACCTGATGGCGCAGTGCTGCGACCTCTGGTCCAACGAGTCCGTGGAGTACCACCCGGAGTTCGGAGGGTCGTCGGTGCAGTGCTGGACGGGGATGCTGGGATACGAATGCTCTCTCATGAACACCGCCACCGCCTCCGGCCAGGCGAAGGTGCTCCGGGACCTCTACATGATATCGGACCGCCGGAGGTCTCCGGAGGCGTACCTGCTGGCGTTCGACAACGCCTGGAGGATAGGGAAGGCGATGGCATCGTACGGTTCCGACCGTTACATGCGCGCCAAGGAGGCCGCTCTCGAAGGGTCGAGGATACTCCTCGAAGGACACGGGAACAAGGACATCGACCTTACGAGGAAGCAGCTTGAAACGCTTTACAAGATACAGAGGGACCTCGAATCGCTTCCGGACGACGGACAGGATTTCACAGAGATGTGTCTGAGGAAGTACGGTTCCGAGATCCCCACCTTCAATCCGAAGAACTACGACATATGAGTGATAAGATGACTTACGGAATCTCGATGGACATAGGGACGAGCGGGACGAGGGCGCATGCCGTGAACCTCTCGGACGGGAAGATTATCGCGACGGCCATGACCAGCTGCCATCCGCTGCCCGGCGCCAACATCATGGACCACCTCACCTTCTGCATCAACGTCGGAAGCGGGCTGGCCCACGACATACTGATGGATACGGCCAACAAGGTGATCGGGAACCTGCACATAGACCTGAAGCAGGTCGAGAGGGTCTCCATCTGCGGAAACCCGATACAGCTCTCGCTCTTCCAGAACATACCCGTCGACGACCTCGCCTTCGCGGGCGAGAACGCCCACAGGGAACGCAACATAAAGGTGCAGAAGAGGGATGCCGGCGTGTTCAACGCGGCGGCCGTAGGACTGAATGTGCCAGACACCACGGAGCTGTACGTCCCTCCGGCAATCAGGCACGAGATAGGTGCCGATGCGCTCGCAATGATGTACAAGAGCGGATTCCTCGACCAGAAGGAGAACTGCATGGTCACCGACTACGGTACCAATGCGGAGATGGCCCTGAAGGTCGGGGACGAGATCTACACCGGATCCGCCGCCGCGGGACCCGCTATGGAGGGACAGTCCATCAAATGCGGTATGCTGGCGGCACCGGGTGCCATATCCGATCTGGAGTACAACTTCAGGTGGATGTGCAGGGTCCTCGACGACAGGATGAACGTCAGGGACGGGGACAGCTTCGACTTCGGCCTCGAGATGATGATGGACGAGGGCGAGATGCACGGGAAGGCCAAGGGCATCACCGGTACCGGCGTCGTTGCCGCGGTGGACGCTATAATGGAATCCAACCTCTGGAGGAAGGGGAAGATCACCACCTCCGACGGAAGGCTCCGCATGCAGGACGGCATCTACATAGACTCGCATGACGTGTCCGAGGCGTGTAAGGCGATAGGCGCCATGCGCGCCGGGCACTTCGCCCTAGTCGAGCATGCCGGTATCAGGTTCGATAACCTGAGGATAATGTACATGGCAGGGGCCTCGGGTACCTACGTGGACGCCGTGAAGGCAAGGGAGGTGGGTCTCCTCCCGCCGTCGTGCAGCGAGATCTACCAGTTCGGCAACACTTCGCTGTCCATGGCCACCGACATCCTCCGCAACCCCGAACTGCTGGACGAGCTCCAGGAGACCGCCAACAGGATACGCTCCAACCACATCATGTTCGCCACCGACAAGGTGTTCGAGGAGATCTACATACAGGAGCTCGCCTACTGGGACGAGGGCATGACCCTGGAGATGTACAACGAGAATCTGGCACATGCGGGCATACAGCCCCTTCCCAGGCCGAAGGGCGTACCGAACGTCCACAGGGTCGCCGAGAGGGACATCCCCGATTACGGGACCTACGGTCTGAAGATCCTCGACGACATAGGCACCGATCTGGTCGGAAGGTTCGAGGGCTGCACGCAGTGCGGGAAATGCGTCAGGGAATGCCCCGAAGGTGCCCTGTCGATGGATAGCGACGGCACCTTCCGCGTGAAGACCAAGAAGTGCCTCGGCACCGCGTGCTACAGATGCCAGATGCAGTGTCCGCAGGGCGTCTACAAGTACGATGCCCTGAGGATGGTCTGATCACTTCAGGAACAGGGAGCCTCCGAAGGCCGCATCCAGGCCCTCGGAGGTCTTGCCCGATACCAGGAACACCGGGGCCCTGGGGCAGACCTCCCTGACCCATGCGACGGCCTCGGAGACCATCTCCCCGTCGGCGACGTCGATCTTGTTCACCCATACCACGTCGGACTTCGACAGCTGCATCGTCATGAACTCCTCCTTCTTGCCGCAGAGGAGCCTGAAACGGTACGCATCGATTATCCCTATGGTGGAGACCTCGTCCTCCTCCACGGTGCCCCTGATGATCTCCCTGACCTTGTGGGGGAGCGCGAGACCGGTGGGTTCTATGATAAGAACGTCGGGGTTGAACTCCGTCTCTATCTGGCGCATCGTCGACTGGAGGGTGCCCGCGAGAGAACAGCATATGCATCCCTGCTCGAGCTCGACGGAATCCAGTCCCTTCCCGTCGATGGTCTTCCCGTCGACGCCGATGTCCCCGATCTCGTTGACCAGGATCGTGACCTTCTTCCCGGCCCTGATGTACTGCTCTGCGATCTTGATGAGCAGCGTGGTCTTTCCGCTGCCGAGGAATCCTCCGATGACGTGGATGATCATGAATGGCCGACGACGGTTATCATTAAAAATCCTATCGGCTAACTCGCAAATGGTCTGGACGTTCGTATATAAGCGATGTTAACAGTGTTAAGGTTTTATATCCATACCGCCATGCCCAACAAGAATCAACCGATTCGCAAGGTGATACGAATGAAGACATGGAGATGTACAGTTTGCGGTGAGATCGTAAAGGGCGACAGGCCCCCGGCGAAGTGCCCCGTGTGTAAGGCACCGGCAGAGAAGTTCGAGGAGGTCCTCGACACCGCCATGACCTGGGCGGCAGAGCACAAGATCGGAATCATCGACGGCGTCCCCCAGGAGATCGTCGACGGACTCAGGGCCAACTTCAACGGCGAGTGCAGCGAGGTCGGAATGTACCTAGCTATGTCGAGAGCGGCGTTCCGCGAGGGATACCCCGAGATCGGAATGTACTTCGAGAAGGCAGCCTTCGAGGAGGCGGAGCACGCCGCAAGGTTCGCGGAGATGCTCGGAGAGTGCGTCAGCGAGTCCTCCAAGAAGAACCTCGAGATGAGGGTCGCAGCCGAGAACGGCGCTACCGCAGGAAAGACCCAGCTCGCCAAGATGGCGAAGGAGCTCAACCTCGACGCCATCCACGACTCCGTCCACGAGATGGCAAGGGACGAGGCAAGGCACGGAAAGGCCTTCAAGGGACTCCTCGAGAGGTACTTCCAGTAAACAATCCAAGGGGGAACTTCCCCCTTTCAAACACATTAGTTCACGTTTTATAGTCACTCATCGATATTCAGGGCATGATCATCGATGCCCACGTGCACATTTGGCACAGGAACTGGCTTCCGGACCAGGCTGTCAAGCTCTATCTGGAACCGGCCAGGAAGCTGAAGGAGCTGGGCCTGGATGACGTATTCGATTTCGGCCTTGACGACGAGATCCCGTTCTCCGACTACGACACCCCCATGGAGGAGTACATCAGGGGACTGGATGCCAACAACATCGATCACATGATCGTCCTCGGTATCGACTTCGGCCTCGTGAACGAGGGCAGGATGACCATCGACGAGTACTACCAGTGGCTGTACGAGAAATGCTCCGTCGACGACAGGTTCATGATCTTCATAGGTGTGGACCCCAACAGGAAGGATGCCATCGATGTCCTGAACAGACTCAACAAGAGATACGAGCCGAAGGGCATCAAGATGTATCCGGCCACGGGATTCTACCCCGACGACCCCAAGTACGATCCGTTCTGGGACGCCATCGACGACATGGGATTGGTGGTAACGACACACTGCGGCATGGCGCTGGCGCCTCTGGACGAGAAGTACTGCCACCCGTCAATGATGAGGAGGGTAGCGGAGAGGCACCCGGACACCAAGTACATCATTGCGCACCTCGGCGGCAAGTTCCATGAGGAGCTGTATCCCCTGATGGATGCGTGCGACAACGTCTACGCGGACTGCTCCGCGCTGCAGGGATGGTTCTACGAGGACAAGTCCATGATAGGGAAGAGGCTGCATTCGACGATGTCCCGCTATCCCGAGAGGATCGTCTTCGGATCCGACATCCCGCTGTACGAGTTCAGCCTCTCGTCGACGCAGTTCATGCGTGTCATACGCGAAGGCGATTGGGGCACCGAGAAGATGAAGGACGACCTCATGGGCAACAACATGGCAAAGATACTGGGTCTTTGACATCCATAAGTGCCAGCATGCCATAAAGTAGCACGCCTGGAAACCGAGAACGCCTATATACTATGCCTGTGAAGAGTATAGTATGTTCAGGAAGAACAAGGTTTCTATTGCAGTGGGGGATGAGGATTCGTGCGTCGAGATGGCTCCGAACGGTATCAGGTTCAACGGATCCACGATGACGGCAGAACCTATCTCCAAGGACAGGATGAAGGTCGTCATCAACGGCAGGCGGATCAAGTTCGACCGTGACGAGTTCCTCATGATGTTCCTCTTCTTCGAGCAGATGAAGAAGGCCATGGACGAGGAGGTCAACGGACCCGTCCGCATGTACAACTAAGCAATAAGCCCCCTTGCGGGGGCGGTAAAATCATTTCTTCTTGACGTGGACGTGCACGCCCTCACTGGACTCCACGACCACGGCGGTACCGGCGGGGAGCACCTCGTCGGAATCCGCACTCCAGACGTCCGAACCGATCTTGACCTTGCCCTTGAGGTTCTCGGGATTGGTCTCGATGGTGACGACGCCTTCCCTGCCGACCAGCGAACCAGTGACGGTCGTCGACGGCGGGACGCTCCCTCCCAGACGCTTGTACAGGAAGATCGTACCGATCACCACAGGTATGGTGAGCAGTATGGCGATGAGGACGGTGATCCACGTGAACAGGAGATCGGGTACGATGACACCGTATATCCCTATCACGAGCAGGTCGAGACCGGGGATGATCAGATACCCTCCCGGGACGTTGGCCTCGGTGATCACGAGCGCCAGGCCTATCACGATCAGTGCTATGGCTACGATGAACGGATCCATGTTCAGACCTTTATGTCGTTGGCGATCTCGGAATCCTCTTCGAGGTCCTTGGCCACTTCCTTCTGGTAGGCTTCCGTCTGTGCCTTCACATCCTCCTGCGAGGGGATGGGGCCGAGTATGTCGTCGGGGTTGCCCACTGCCTGCTTGATGTCGTCCACGTCCGAGACCTGACGGTCGGGGACGTTGTTGGCCGCTCCCATGTACTGTGAGACGCCGTCCATGAGCTTGGACACCTCGAGCGGGATGTAGATCTTGGACGCCTGTCCGTCGCTGACGGTCTTCAGGGTCTCCATGGACATGACGCTCAGCGCCTTGGAATCCATCGTGGCGGCTCCGACCGACATGATACGGAGCTTCTGCGCCTCTCCCTGGGCCTCGAGGATGGTGGCGAGCCTCTTTCCTTCAGCTTCCAGGATCATGGACTGCCTGGTTCCCTCGGCCTCGAGGATCTTTGACTTCTTCTTACCCTCGGCCTCCATGATGGCGGATCTCTTCAGTCCGTCGGCCTCGAGGATGGCTGCACGCCTCTTCCTCTCCGCGGACGTCTGCTCCTCCATCGACTCCTTGACCTTGGGTGCGGGGTCGACCTCCTTGATCTCCACGTTCTCGACCCTGACTCCCCACTTGTCGGTGTTCTCGTCGAGGGTGTCCCTGAGCTGGATGTTGATGTTCTCCCTGGAGGAGAGGATCTCATCGAGCTCCATCTGACCGATGACGGAACGGAGTGTGGTCTGTGCCAGATTGACTGTGGCGAGACGGTAGTTGGTGACCTCGAAGAAGGCGTTCTTCGGATCGGTGACCTTGATGTATATGACCGCATCCACGTTGACAGGCGAGTTGTCCTTGGTGATGACCTCCTGCTTCGGGACGTCCATGACCTCGGTACGGAGGTCCATCTTGACGACCTGGTTGATCAGCGGGGTGACGATGTTCAGACCCTGGTCGAGGACGCGCACGAACTTACCGAGCCTCATGTAGATGGCCTGCTCGTACGGCTGGACGATCTTGATCCCGCTGGTGGCGAAGATGATGATCACGAAGACCAGGAATATCGCGAGTAACAGTATCCCTATGCTCATATTATCACTGCATGCGCATCGTATTACAGTTATAAAAACAGTCCAAATTCGGCAGATTATCGTACACACGGTCAGAATCAAGTATCAGGAAAGATTCTTCCTTTCATGGCGAAATTCAGCAGTTTCATCGAACTCGCAGAGCACAGATTCTCGGTAAGGAAGTTCTCCGACAAGCCGATCGAGAAGGAGAAGATGGACCGTGTCCTCAGAGCAGGACAGGTCGCTCCCACCGCTGTGAACTCTCAACCACAGAAGATCTTCATCCTCCAGAGCAAGGAGGCGCTGGATAAGGCGAAGAGGGTCACCCGTTTCACATTCGATGCGCCTGCGATCATCCTCATGTGCTCCGACAGGAACAGGGCGCACACCATGCAGGACGGACAATACATGGGTACCGTCGACTGCACGATCGTCCTCACGCAGATGATGCTGGCAGCCGAGGACGAAGGACTCGGTACCTGCTGGGTGAGGGGTTACGACATCAACGTCGCCAAGAAGGAGTTCGGACTCCCGGACAACCTCGTGCCCGAGGCCCTCATGCCTATAGGCTATCCCGCCGACGATTGCGTCCCCGGAAGGATGCATGCCGAGAGACTGCCGATAGAGGATACCGTATCCTTCATCTGAACGGGTTCAGCGGGACCCTTCCCATTCGGCGTAGAACTCCTCGAGGAAGGATTCCATGAACCTGTGCCTCCCCTCGGCCAGATCCCTGGCCGTGGGGGTGTTCATCATATCCTTCAGAAGCAGGAGCTTCTCGTAGAAATGGTTAATCGTCGTGTTCTCGTGACTGTAGTAGGTATCGGCATCCATATCCTCGAGGAATTCCTGTCCTGGCACATGCATCGGACGGCCCCTGCTGCCGCCGTATGCGAAAGCCCTGCCGATGCCTATCGCGCCTATGGCGTCGAGACGGTCCGCATCTTGGACTATCTTCCCCTCGAGGGTGTCGGGGACCACGGAGTCCTTGCCCTTGAACGATATCTGGGAGATCACGTGCACGACGCGGTCCTGCATGTCCTCCGGGATCCCGTTGTCGGTCATGAACGAACGGGCGTTGTCGTAATCCTCGGAATCGAACAGCTTGCGGTCGTCGACGTCATGAAGCAGTGCGGACAGCCTGATGATGTCCATGTCCCCGCCCTCGGTCCCGGATATCGTGACCGCGACGTCATGCACCCTCACTGAATGAAAGTAATCATGACCGCTGCCGTCGCCCTCGAAGAGGGAGCGGATGTAGTCCTTCGCTGCTTCGTATACGGTCTCGCTGAGCACGGACATGTATCATATCACTCCTATATTATGTGCTGAACACTAGGTTTATATACCATACTTGTATAGTGTGCCGTGCTAACATATAGCACGGTGTGAAGATGACCGACGAGCACGATCTTGAGAAGATTCGCATGAAGGACGCTGAAATCGCGAAGCTCATAGCCGAGATCTCGGCGATGACCGAAGGGATGGATGCCGTCTCGCTCGAGGAACTGAGATCGGGTTCCTGCTTCGATCCCGAGATCCGCAGGGTCATCGAGGAATCCATCGCCCGCCAGAAGGCCATGTCCGCCCATCGTCAGAAGAAGGTCGTCCGCCCGATGGACATAGCGATCGTCGGAGGGTCCGGAAAGATGGGAGAGTGGTTCGGCAGGTTCCTGTCCTTCTGCGGGCACAGGATCACGGTCATCGACCCCGCATCAGGCAACGGAAAGACCCTAGCAAACTGCAGGGACTCCGATGCCGTCATAGTCTCCGTGCCCATCCATGCCACCGCAGGTATCCTGAGGGAACTGGATTCGATATGCAGGGAGGATGCGCTGATCTTCGACCTCACGTCGCTGAAGAGCCCGGTCATCGACACGGTGAAGGACATGGCCTCCAGGAGGAAGGTGTGCTCCGTCCACCCGATGTTCGGACCTTCCGCCAGGACCCTGGATGACAGGAACGTCATCATCTGCGACTGCGGGAACAGGGACGCGGCGGAGGAAGTAAAGAAGATGTTCGACGGATTCGGCGCCAACCTGCGCATGATGCCCGTGGAGCAGCACGACGTGTTCATGTCCTACGTCCTCGGACTCAGCCACGCGGTCAACATAGCGTTCTTCACCGCGCTCGACAGGAGCGGCATACCCTTCGAGGAGCTGGAATCCGTGGCGTCCACGACATTCAGGAAGAACGTGGACACCAACATATCCGTGGCAATGGAGGACCCGGTCCTGTACTACGACATCCAGCACCTCAACGCGCACCGCGACGAGGCATGGGATCTGTTCTCCAAGGCCGTGGAGGACCTGAAGCAGGCCTCTCTGAGCGACGACCCGTCGGCGTTCATAGAGTTGATGAACAACGGAAGAAAATACTTCACCAAGAAGCAATAACGCTAAAATAAACCAGCAAAAATACCAGAAACAGGAGATGTACGAATGTTCGGAAAAGGAATCCGTATGGAGAGGATCATGGACAGGAAGACCGGAAACGCGGTCATCGTCCCCATGGACCACGGTGTGTCGGTGGGAC
>JAEEGH010020887.1_pt1 | contig 13570 bp, 9 predicted proteins | sample 9134181 | NCBI WGS metagenome assembly JAEEGH01 (sample SAMN16246544, study PRJNA631951) | gut metagenome | biome: gut microbiome; feature: rumen; material: DP-attached | host: Bos | place: Iran: Karaj | collected 2018-10
TTATGGCGATGGATATTTCGATGAAAAAAGAGTTCCTGATAACCTGCGTTGGTTACTCGACCATTATGCCAAGCAGGTAGAATACCTATATGCCCATCCCAAGGAGAGCATTTCGGTTCAATCTTCTTCATTAGAGTCTAGCGAAGTAGTGATTCCCGAGATGTTGACGACAAGATGGGGACAAGGTACACCTTATCGTAATTTGTGCCCCAAGATTAATGGCCAGCCGTGTGTGACAGGCTGTGTGGCGACAGCTATGGCCCAGGTGATGAACTACTGGCAGTTTCCCGCAGTGTTGCCTGCTCAGGCTGCCTATGTGACGTCAACACAGCATATTTCAGTGCCAGCCCTTCCTTCCGAATCAATCGAGTGGGATCTAATGCAGAATACCTACTCGCAAAGCAATTATGATGAGGAGCAAGCTAACGCGGTCGCTACACTGATGCGGTACTGTGGCCAGTCATGCAGGATGGACTATGATATTGCAAAAAGCGGCGCATGGCCTGTCGATCAACTTAAAGCATTCAAAGAGTTTGGCTACAATCCAAGCGCTGATTTAGTTAGCCGCGTCGATTTTACTGATGAAGACTGGACATCGATGCTGTTAGGTGATCTTACCCAAATGCGTCCTGTGATTTATTTCGGTCATAGTTCATCGAATAATCACTCCTTCATCATTGATGGTTATGACGGCAGCAAGTATCATATTAATTGGGGCTGGAATGGTTATCTGGACGGCTATTATGAACTTGATGCGTTGACTCCCATCGGCCTCATGCCCAACGATCCGCAGCAGATGATTCACGGTTTATCCCCATCTGATGATTCTTACAACTTTGATTTCATCAAAAATGGTATTGCTTATAATTTCCTAGATGAAAACTCGGTTGCTATAGCTCCTTTCAGTGACTATAGTGGTGATATCGTCATCCCTGACACCGTTAGGTTTGGTGGACATACCTTTAGAGTTACGGAGATTGCTGACAGTGCTTTTTATAGCAGCTCCATAGAGAGCATTGTGCTGCCCCAATCAATTACTGCCATTGGTACTTCGGCATTCAGCAATTCGGGCATAAAACAAATCATCATCCCAAAGTCGGTCACTACTATCGGAAACATGTTATTCCGGAATTGCGCAAGCCTTGAGTCTGTTACAATCAATTCACCGTTGACCAAAATTGTCCAAAGCATGTTTTATGGTTGTACCGCTTTGACAGATATTGATATCCCTGAAACTGTAACGGCTATCAGTGATTATGCCTTTTCTAGAAGCGGCTTGACTAATATCACGATACCCAGTACAGTGACTAGCATTGGTAAGAATGCCTTCTTTAAATGTGTCCGTCTCAAGACCGTTACAATCAACGCACGAATTACCAATATTAGTGAGAGCATGTTTGAGGATTGTATTGCTCTGAACCATGTAGATATACCAGAGACTGTAGTAACAATTAGTACCAATGCTTTTAAAAACAGTGCTTTGAATGATATCATGATTCCCCAGTCGGTCTCAAGTATCGGTAGATACGCATTCAAATATTGCAGTCATTTGTCACGTTTGGAGTTACAAGGAAATGCACTTACAATCGGTAATGAGGCATTTGCGGACGCTCCATTGACAGACATCACCTGTTTGACAATTTGTCCTCCCGTTGCCAGTGTGGATTGTTTCAAGTCGGTAGTGTACGGGAATGCTACATTGCAAGTGTTGAAGCAGGCGGAGGACCGTTTTCGGGATGTTGAGCCATGGAAAAGGTTTTCTCACATTGAAACCCTTGTTGACAGCACGTTTATACTTATCGGAGACGCTTATTATAGTCAAACCAGCGATACAACACTCACCTTGTGCTTGAGTCAGAGAGGCAATGAGACCGTTGAGATTCCAGAGGAAGTGTTGTTTGAGGGGCGCACTTTCACGATAGACGCCATCGGAGATTACGCCTTTTTGAATAATCATGACCTCATCACTCTTGTGATTCCCCAAACAATAAAAGTTCTGGGAATTGCTGCTTTTTCAGGGTGTGACAATCTAAAGAATGTAACTATCAAGTCAACAGAACTTTCGATGGGAAGTAATGCCTTCGACGGTACTGCCATTGGATTCTTGACATGTATGAGCGAGATTCCTCCTTCGGGGAATTCGAGTTGTTTCACTACATCGGTTTATCAGAATTGCATTCTTTCTGTTCCATCATCGTCTAAGCCATTATATAAAGTGACTGAGCCTTGGTCCAATTTTTCAAATGTCATCTCTTTTGGGAATGATTTGGTCGAGGCGGGTGATTTTTGTTATTATCTGTTGGACGATGAATCGGCTTATATCTTCAGTTATAGCGGTGAAGATCAGAATGTGATCATTCCCGAGACCGTTATCATAGATGATGTGGATTATCCCGTCAGGGTTATTGGTGACTATGTTTTCAAGGGCCATAATGAAATCTTTTCGGTTACGCTTCCTACTGCGATTCACCATATCGGAGTGTGTGCATTTGACCATTGCAGTAATTTGAAGGAGATAGTTCTTCCTGATTCATTGGAATATATTGGTGACTTTGCCTTTTCCTATTGCAATCAATTGACAGAAATCGTTTTGCCGAATTCGGTGAGATATTTAGGTCGTGGTGCATTCAGCGGCGATTCCCGATTAAAACAAGCAACTGTGGGAGATGGTATTACTGAAATCCCGTATCATGCTTTTTACAATTGCATGGCTCTTTCACGTGTGTATCTTGGTGATAACGTCCAGTCCATAGGGGATCAAGCCTTTTTTATGTGTTATAAGATGGACAGTCTATATCTTTCCCAGTCGCTATCCTCAATAGGTGTAAACGCTTTTGCGGTTTGCCAACAATTGAAGCACGTCTTCATTTCGGATTTGGCGGCTTGGTGTGGTGTTCGTATTAAAGATGGTTACGGCTCTCCGTTATATGCCTCGTCTGGGAAACTGTATCTTAATGGGGACGAACTTATTGAGTGTAAGATTCCTGATGGTGTGGCAATAGTCAACGACTATGTGTTTGCGGGATGTACTAGCATTAAGTGTTTGATGTTGCCCGCCACGGTGACGTCTATCGGCAGGGGAGCGTTTGAGTTTTGTGAATCACTTGACACAATAAGTTTCTCCGAAGGCTTGACCAACTTGGGTAATGCCTGTTTCCTGAATTGTAAAAAACTGAAAAGAATCAAAATTCCAGACAGTGTCACGTGCATTGGGATACAAGCGTTTACCAATTGCTCATCGCTATGTGAACTGAGGTTTGGGAAGACACTTTCCTCAATAGAGAGCAACGCATTTTACAATTGTGGTGCTTTGACATCGCTAGAGTTTCCCGATGCTTTAATAGAGTTGGGACCGGAATCCTTCAGAAACTGCTCCAATTTGTCATCAATCATTTTTGGCAAGGGGTTGAAGACTATAGGTGGGTTCGCTTTTGCTTCCTGCACTAAGCTGACAGCGTTGGAATTGCCACATGGCGTGACCGAAATAGGCGACGGGGCTTTTAGGGATTGTTATGGCTTGACCACGATCAGTTTGCCAGACTCTATTACAACAATTGGTTTGGCAACATTCACCAATTGCAGCGAACTACAGCACATTGAGATTCCCAAGGCTGTGATATCCCTTGGTGCAAATGCTTTCTTGGGTTGCTCATCACTGGAGAGCATTGTTGCAAAAGCTAAGATGCCACCTGTCTGTGACGCTTCGTTTGACAATGTGAACTACCAGAACGCAGTGCTGTTTGTTCCTGAACAATCGCTACAGGCTTATAAATCTGACCCTGAATGGAAACGATTCAAATCCATCACTGGTGTGTGTATGTCCAATGTGGTGGGAGATTTGAACTGTGATGATGAGGTGAGCATAGCAGATGTCAATGTGCTTATCAATGCCATTGTTGCTGAGGAAATGGACTCCAGAATGGACTTGAACGGCGACGGGGAACTGAATGTCGGTGACATCAATGAGATCATCGATATCATCCTTCAAACCGATTGAGATGTTGCCTTGCTTTTATCTTTTTGTCAGAGGATCCTGTTTTCGTTTTTTTTAGTATTCGAAAAAATAATTGCTTTTTTTCTTTGCCTATTGCAGAAAGAATGTGTAACTTTGCGGCGCTAAAAATGGAAAGGGGGTTGTTGATCCTACTTTAAGAAATTGATTATCAGTACATATCGACCCGAATAGCATCGCTTGGCACGTGGCTCGCCAGCGATGTCCTATCCATGTAGAGCCGCAAAACTCAGGAGAAATTCCAAACAATTAACAAACATAACAACATTTAAAACAAAACAAACTCATTATGATTATTGTTCCCGTTAAGGAAGGCGACAACATCGAGCGCGCCCTCAAGAAATTCAAGCGTAAAACTGAAAAGACTGGTGTCATCAAGGAACTCCGCACCCGTCAGGCATTCCAGAAGCCCTCTATCACCAACCGCAGGAAGATGATGAAGGCTGTCTATGTGCAGCAGCTCCGCAACCGCGAGGAGTAATACCGCTCGACGCAATTATAGGACAGGAACCGACAAAATTGTTGGTTCCTGTCATTTTTTTGGCCTAAAATTTGCAGTTGATAAAAATAGTTGCTAACTTTAGCACCGCAAAACTGACCTTGCCGCCATTGGCGGATATGAGGGCTCTGTCACACACATTGTTGTATGCCTATGAACGCTACAGTAGAGAGTTTCCTGCAATACCTGCGCCTCGAGCGCAATCTGTCCTGGAGAACGGTGGACCTTTACCGCCGTGACCTCGACCAGTGGGAACACTATGTGACTGCCGGTGGGCAGCATGGGCTGGATCTGCCTTCGGTAACAGCCGGTGACATCCGTCAGTGGCTCATCAGCCGTTCAAAGTGTGGCGATACACCAGGCACCTTGCGTCACAAGGTGCAGGCCCTGCGTGCCCTCTACCGTTACCTGCTGCGCCATGGCAAGGTGAAATCCAATCCTGCTGCACAGGTAGAACTTGCCAAACTGCCCAAGCCGTTGCCCAAACTTGTTCGTGAAAAGACCGTTGATGCCGTCCTTGATGCCGACATTGACAATGATGACTTTGCCCAGGTGCGTGACCGCCTCATCGTTATGCTCTTCTATGAGACAGGCATCCGCCTGAGTGAGCTCATCGGACTGCAGGACGCAGCCGTCGATACCCGCAAGCGGGAGCTTAAGGTGCGCGGCAAGCGCGACAAGGACCGCATAGTCCCCTTCGGCGATGAGCTGGCACAGTGGGTGGAACACTACCGCCACCTGCGCTCCACGGTAAAGCCCGAGTGTGGCAACCTGCTGGTGACGGCCAAGGGGCGCCCTCTGTATCCCTCGCTTGTCTATCATGTCGTTCACGACGGCCTAGCGATGGCAGGTGGTACCGGCAAGCTAAGTCCCCACGTGCTCAGGCACACCTTTGCCAGCGTGATGCTCAACAGCGGGGCGCAACTCAACAGTGTTAAAGAATTATTGGGTCACGAGAGCCTGGCAGCTACCCAGGTCTATACGCATGTGACCCTAAGCGAATTACAACATAATTATCAACTTGCCCACCCTCGGGCACTAAAAAAAGGAGGTTAATATGGATATTAAGATCAATGCAATCCACTTCGAAGCAACTGAGAAGCTCAATGATTTCATCAACAAGAAAGTGGACAAACTTGGAAAGTACAACGAGGAGATCTCTAATGCCGAGGTTATCCTGAAAGTCGTAAAGCCCGAAACTGCCATGAACAAGGAGGCGTCGGTTCGCCTCAAAGTGCCCCGCAACGATGACATGTTTGCCAACAAGGTGGCCGACACCTTTGAGGAAGCCATCGACAACTGTGTGGACGCCCTCAAGCGCCAGCTCGAGAAAGGACGGAAAGACAGGTAACGCATAACATCAAGACATCATTGAAATAAAGGAAACAACGCTCCCCCTGGCGCCAGATCATTGAGCAGCCAGGGGGAATTTGTGCCGTTTGAGGCTGGTTTCAGTCAATGGATCTTTGAATTTGGAAACTTCCTCGGGGTACCCCGTGTCTCCTTCTTTTTATATTAATAATGTGTAGTGGAGCAGATGGACCTAAAGTTGTTAATACTTTTTTATCCTTAATAATCTGTTGATATTCAGGCCATTGTTGGCTATTTGGCTAGTTTTGTGAGATTTTTTTTGAAAAAAAAGTGCGAAAAAGTTTGCCAGTTTAAAAAATGGCAGTACCTTTGCATCCGCAAACGAGAACGCCCCGTATCTCAATGCGAGAAGATAGACGCCTCTTTAGCTCAGTTGGCCAGAGCACGTGATTTGTAATCTCGGGGTCGTTGGTTCGAATCCGACAAGAGGCTCAAAGAACATAACACAATGGGTAGATTCCAGAGTGGCCAAATGGGGCAGACTGTAAATCTGCTGCGTCATCGCTTCGGTGGTTCGAATCCATCTCTACCCACATGTTTTGCGGAAGTAGCTCAGTTGATAGAGCATCAGCCTTCCAAGCTGAGGGCCGCGGGTTTGAGCCCCGTCTTCCGCTCAAGAAACAAACCGAATATTGCCTATGTAGCTCAGGGGTAGAGCACTTCCTTGGTAAGGAAGAGGTCGCGGGTTCAAATCCCGCCATCGGCTCAACGAGTAGAACGCTTCGCCTCTCACTGATTGCGGGTTAATGTTATCATAAGAGGTGAAGTGATTTACGCAATAAGGTAGAGTAATATAATTCATTCAATTTACAATAACAACTAACAGTTATGGCAAAAGAGCATTTTGAAAGAACAAAACCGCATGTTAACATCGGTACTATTGGTCACGTTGACCACGGTAAAACTACCCTGACCGCAGCTATCACCACCGTGCTTGCTAAGGACGGTGACATCGCCGGCGATAGCGTTCGTTCGTTCGATTCGATCGACAACGCCCCCGAGGAGAAGGAGCGCGGTATCACTATCAACACCGCTCACGTTGAGTATGAGACCAAGAATCGTCACTATGCTCACGTTGACTGCCCGGGCCACGCTGACTATGTAAAGAACATGGTTACTGGTGCCGCTCAGATGGACGGTGCTATCGTAGTTGTTGCTGCTACCGACGGTGTAATGCCGCAGACCCGCGAGCACATCCTGCTCGCCCGTCAGGTGAACGTTCCCCGTCTGGTTATCTTCTTGAACAAGTGTGACTCTCCCGACGTTGACGACGAGATGATCGAGCTCGTTGAGATGGACGTTCGTGACCTGTTGAGCGAGTATGAGTTCGACGGTGAGAACACCCCCATCATCAAGGGTTCGGCACTGGGTGCCCTCCAGGGTGACCCCAAGTGGGAAGACACCGTTCGCGAGCTGATGAACGCCGTTGACGAGTGGATCCCCCTGCCCCCGCGCGATCGTGACAAGCCCTTCCTGATGCCCATCGAGGACGTCTTCTCAATCACTGGCCGTGGCACCGTTGCTACTGGTCGTATCGAGACTGGTGTCGTTAAGGTGAGCGACGAGGTTCAGATCATGGGTCTGGGTGCCGAGATGAAGTCGGTAGTTACCGGCGTTGAGATGTTCCGCAAGATCCTCGATGAGGGTGAAGCTGGTGACAACGTTGGTCTGCTGCTCCGCGGTATTGACTATAAGACCATCAAGCGTGGTATGGTAATCTGCCACCCGGGTGTTATCAAGCCCCACGATCATTTCAAGGCTTCGATCTACGTCCTGAAGAAGGAAGAGGGTGGTCGTCACACTCCGTTCCACAACCACTATCGTCCCCAGTTCTACATCCGCACCCTGGATGTAACCGGTGAGATCATGCTCCCCGCTGGTGTCGAGATGGTAATGCCTGGTGACAACGTCGAGATCGACGTCAAGCTGATCACTCCGGTTGCTTGCAGCGAAGGTCTGCGTTTCGCTATCCGCGAGGGTGGCCGCACCGTAGGTTCGGGTCAGATCACTGGCATCATCGAGGACTAATTCCTGCAAGGGAATAAGTCGTCAAGCGCCTCGCGCCGCAACGGCGCAAGGCAAACGAATAAAAGGTCTGGCTGCATGCCAGTCAGACCTTTTTTAATACGGGAATAGCTCAGTTGGTAGAGCGACGGTCTCCAAAACCGTAGGTCGTGAGTTCGAGCCTTACTTCCCGTGCAACAAGAAAGACGAAATAAACAAATGAAGAAGTTTTTTAATAACAGGCTTACGGATATCAAGGAATCTTATAACGAGCTCGTTCATAAGGTTTCTTGGCCTACTAAGAGTGAACTGGCCAACAGCACTATCGTCGTGATGGTTGCTTCCATCATCGCGGCGCTGGTCATTTGGGTAATCGACCTGTGCATCAACGAAGTGATGCACCTCGTTTACGGCGTGGCTGCCTGATCATAGGGCGCCCCGTTATCCACTGCGCACTCGTGTGCGCGGCGTGTTTCATCCAGTACTATTATTTAACAAACTGTCACTGCACTAGTCACAACTATGTCTCAAGGTAAGCATCAGTGGTATATCTTGCGTACCATCTCGGGCAAGGAGATGAAGGTGAAAGAGATGATCGAGGGTTACAGGAAGAATAATCCTGTGTACGCCGAGAATATCTCTCAGATTCTCGTGCCGACCGAGAAGGTCTACACAACGCGTGCCGGGAAGAAGGTTCTCAAGGAGAAAGTCATGTTCTCGGGTTATGTGTTTGTAAAGCTGGAGCTCATCCCCGACATCGAAGTGACGCTGCAGGACACCACCAACGTGGTGAACTTTGTGCGCTCGCGTGAAGGCGAACGCCGCCCCGAGCCCGTGCCCGAGTCTCAGATTCTGACGATGCTGGGTCACGCCGAGGCGCGCGAGATGGAGGCCGCCGATGCCGTCAACGACTATGTCGTGGGCGAGTCGGTAAAGGTCAACTTCGGCCCCTTCAGCGGCTTCATCGGCGAGATCAAGGAGATCAACGCCGAGAAGCGCGAGCTCACGGTGATGGTGAAGGTATTTGGACGCGAGACGCCGCTCAAGTTGGATCATTCGCAAGTCGAGCGTGAGTAATGCCATTGCGGTCGATGTTACGCAACCGCGGCACTGCTTACATTGTTTTTAACACCTATATAAATTGAATTTGTACAATGGCTAAAGAAATTGCTGGACAGATCAAATTGCAGATTAAGGGTGGGGCTGCAAACCCCTCGCCTCCCGTAGGTCCCGCGCTGGGTTCTAAGGGTATCAACATCATGGATTTTTGCAAGCAATTCAACGCCCGCACCCAGGCTAAGGCCGGCAAGGTGTTGCCCGTAGTGATCTCTTACTACGCCGACAAGAGTTTTGACTTCATCGTCAAGACTTCTCCCGTGCCCGTTCAGCTGCTGGAGGCTGCCAAGATCAAGGGTGGTTCTGGTGAACCTAACCGCGTGAAGGTGGCTTCGGTGACCTGGGACCAGGTGAAGGAAATTGCCGAGGACAAAATGCCTGATTTGAACTGTTTTACATTAGCCTCGGCTATGCGTATGGTGGCCGGCACAGCAAGAAGTATGGGTATCACTGTAAAGGGTCAATTCCCTGAGAACGTTTAAAAACTTTATTGATTATGAGTAAATTAACGAAAAATCAGAAGTTATACAACGCGAAGGTTGAAGCGGGGAAGGCTTACACCCTTGAGGAAGCTGCAGCATTGGTTAAGGAAATCACTTTCACCAAGTTTGACGCTTCCACCGATATCGACGTACGTCTTGGTGTGGATCCCCGTAAGGCCAACCAGATGGTTCGTGGCGTTGTATCGCTGCCTCATGGCACTGGCAAGCAGGTTCGCGTTCTGGTTCTGTGTGGACCGGAGGCAGAGGCTGCTGCTAAGGAAGCTGGAGCAGAATATGTCGGTCTTGACGAGTACATCGACAAGATTAAAGGCGGTTGGACCGACATTGACGTGATTATCACTCAGCCCCAAATCATGGGAAAGGTGGGTCCTCTGGGTCGCATTCTGGGTCCTCGTGGCCTGATGCCCAACCCCAAGAGCGGCACCGTTACTCCTGACGTTGCAAAGGCTGTGAAAGAAGTGAAACAAGGTAAGATCGACTTCAAGGTCGATAAGGGTGGTATCGTACACACCTCCATCGGTAAGGTATCGTTCAGCCCCGAGCAGATTCGCGACAACGCTGCCGCGTTCATCAACACGCTCATCAAGCTGAAACCCGCCGCTGCTAAGGGTACGTACATCAAGAGCATTTATCTTTCGAGCACCATGAGCAAGGGCATCAAGGTTGATCCCAAGTCGATTGAGGCTTAAACATTTTAAAACGATTGAAACGAAATGAGAAAGGAAGATAAAACCGTATTGATCGACAAGATCAAAGAGACTCTTGACCAGTACAGTGTCGTTTATCTGGCTAACACCACTTCGCTGAACGCTGAGAAGACCGTGGACTTGCGCCGCGCTGCTTTCAAGGCTGGCATCAAGATGATGGTGGTCAAGAACACCCTGTTGAAGAAGGCCATGGACGCATGTGACGTCGATTATAGTGGTCTTTATGAGGCCCTGGCTGGCCCTACCACGCTGTTGCTGAGCGACACGGGTAACGCGCCTGCTAAACTCATCAAGGAATTCCGCGGTAAGAAGGAGACCATCCCCGCATTCAAGGCTGCTTATGTCGAGGAGACCGTCTATGTAGGCGAGCAGAATCTCGACACCCTCGTGGCCATCAAGAGCAAGAACGAGCTCATCGCCGATGTTGTGGCATTGCTGCAGTCGCCGGCCAAGAACGTTATCAGTGCTCTGCAGTCGGGTGGCAATAAGCTCCACGGAGTCCTGGAAACCTTATCCAAAAAAGAAAATTAATCAAAAACAAAAACAACAATCATTTTTAAATCCATACTATTATGGCAGATTTGAAAGCTTTTGCAGAACAGTTAGTGAACCTTACCGTAAAGGAAGTTAACGAACTCGCTCAGATTTTGAAAGACGAATATGGCATCGAGCCCGCCGCTGCAGCTGTTGCTGTTGCTGCTGGTCCCGCCGCTGGTGCAGCCGCCGAGGCCGAGGAGAAGACTTCGTTCGACGTTGTCCTCAAGGCCGCTGGTGCACAGAAGCTCCAGGTGATCAAGAAGGTGAAAGAGCTCCTGAGCCTTGGCTTGAAGGATGCTAAGGACATGGTTGACGGTGCTCCCTCGACCATCAAGGAAGGTGCTACCAAGGACGAGGCCGACGCTCTGAAGGCCGAGCTCGAGGGTCTTGGCGCCGAGATCGAGCTGAAATAATAGCACCCCGGTAACGGGTGTTTGGGTTAAGAATCACCACCGATAGTGGGTTCTTAACCTTTTTGTGTCAAAATTGACCTGCACAACATGATTCATCGGAGTTGTCCCGGCCTGTGGACCTCCACTTGCCGGGGCAACCCGTCCGATGAACTTGACCCTCAAGGTTTTGCGCACTTGCCGCAACATGGAAATAGCTGTGCAAAATAGACGATTATTTTCTGCTTTTCAACATCTCTCATTCGAGTTCACATAATTTTTCTTTGTCAATGTCAGTTTCAAAACAAGAACGAATCAATTTCGCGCGAGTAAGAAATCCCTATCCCTATCCCGATTTCCTCGACGTGCAGTTACAGTCATTCCGTGATTTCCTGCAACTGGATACACCGACTGAAAAAAGAAAAAACGAGGGACTCTATAAAGTTTTTGCCGAGAATTTCCCCATCGAGGATACGCGCAACAACTTTAAACTCGAATTCCTTGATTACTACATCGATCCGCCTCGTTACTCTATTGACGAGTGCCTCGACATCGGCTTGACCTACAGTGTACCGCTCAAGGCCAAGCTCAAGCTGTACTGCACCGACCCTGACCATAATTTCCCTACCGAGATTCAGGACGTGTACTTGGGTTCCATCCCTTACATGACGGACAAGGGCACCTTTGTCATCAATGGTGCTGAGCGCGTTGTCGTTTCACAGCTGCACCGTTCGCCGGGCGTGTTCTTCGGACAGAGCCTGCATGCCAACGGCACGAAGCTGTACTCGGCACGCATCATCCCCTTCCGCGGGTCGTGGATTGAGTTCGCTACGGACATCAACAACGTGATGTATGCCTACATCGACCGCAAGAAGAAGTTACCGGTGACCACCCTGTTGCGCGCCATCGGTCTTGAAACCGACAACGACATCATCCAAGAGTTCGGCCTGGCTGAGGAGATCAAGGTCAACAAGACCAACCTCAAGAAGGCTGTAGGCCGCAAGCTCGCTGCACGCGTGCTGCGCTCCTGGAGTGAGGACTTTGTCGATGAGGATACGGGTGAGGTAGTAAGCATCGAGCGTAACGACGTGATCATTGACCGTGACACCGAGTTGCAGGAGGAGAATATCGCCGAGATTCTCGAGTCTGGCGTGGCAACTATCCTGTTGCACCGCGAGGATGTGAACACGAGCGATTATCAGATCATTTTCAACACCCTCAACAAGGACACCTGTAACAGTGGCAAGGAGGCGGTGAACTTCATCTACCGCCAGCTGCGCAATGCCGAGCCGCCCGATGACAACAGTGCCCGCGAGGTGATCACCAACCTGTTCTTCAGTGAGAAGCGCTATGATCTGGGCGAGGTGGGACGTTTCCGCATCAACGCCAAGTTGGGCCTCACTACCGACCCCGACAAGCGCGTCTTGACCCGTGAGGACATCATCGAGATCATTAAGTACCTCATCGGCTTGATTAACAGCAAGCAGGATGTGGACGATATCGACCACTTGAGCAACCGTCGTGTGCGTACCGTCGGTGAGCAGTTGTATAACCAGTTCGGTGTCGGTTTGGCACGCATGGCGCGTACCATCCGTGAGCGCATGAATGTGCGCGATACCGAGCAGTTCGCTCCCATCGACCTAATTAATGCCAAGACGATTTCGAGCGTGATCAACACGTTCTTCGGTACCAATGCGTTGTCACAGTTCATGGACCAGACCAATCCGCTGGCCGAGATTACCCATAAGCGCCGTATGAGCGCCCTGGGCCCTGGTGGTTTGTCGCGTGAGCGCGCCGGCTTTGAGGTGCGTGACGTTCACTACACCCACTATGGCCGTCTTTGCCCCATTGAGACCCCTGAGGGTCCCAATATCGGTCTGATTTCCTCGTTGTGCGTTTATGCCAAGATCAACAACCTTGGCTTCATCGAGACCCCCTATCGCAAGGTGGCCGACAGCAAGGTGAACCTCAGCAATGATGAGATTGTTTACCTGACTGCCGAGGACGAGGAAGACCGCATCATCGCTCAGGGTAATGCGCCCTTGAACGAGGATGGCACCTTCGTGCGTGACCGTGTAAAGGCCCGCAAGAATGCCGACTTCCCCGTTGTTTCGCCCGAGGAGGTGGAACTCATGGACGTGTCGCCCCAACAGATCGCTTCGATTGCTGCCGCCCTGATTCCGTTCCTGGAGCATGACGACGCTAACCGCGCTCTGATGGGTGCGAACATGATGCGCCAGGCTGTGCCTCTGTTGCGCAGCGAGGCTCCCATCGTGGGCACCGGCATCGAGCAGCGCATGGCTTACGACAGCCGCACTCAGCTGCAGGCCGAGGGTGATGGCGTTGTTGAGTTTGTTGACGCCAGCGTCATCCGCATCCGCTATGACCGCAGCGAGGACGATGAGTTTGTTTCCTTCGACAGCGCTGTCAAG
>JAEEGH010020891.1_pt1 | contig 13569 bp, 11 predicted proteins | sample 9134181 | NCBI WGS metagenome assembly JAEEGH01 (sample SAMN16246544, study PRJNA631951) | gut metagenome | biome: gut microbiome; feature: rumen; material: DP-attached | host: Bos | place: Iran: Karaj | collected 2018-10
ACAATGGCTGGTATTACAGAGGTTAACCCATTGCCACCTCACTACAGATGTCCTAATTGCTATTATGTAGATTTTGATGGTCCAGAGGTGCAGGAGATTGTTAACCAGGGACTTTCTGGAGTAGATATGCCAGATAAAATCTGTCCTAAATGCGGCAAGCCTCTTGCTAAGGATGGATTTGATATTCCATTCGAAACCTTCCTGGGATTCAAGGGTGATAAGGAGCCTGATATCGATCTTAACTTCTCCAACGAATATCAGTCAAAGGCCCACAAGTACACTGAAGTTATTTTCGGTGATGGTCAGACATTCAAGGCCGGAACAGTGTCTACACTTGCTGATAAGAACGCCGTAGGTTATGTTCTTAAGTACTTTGACAAGCGAGATATTAGAAAGCGACGTGCTGAAAACGAGCGTATTGCAAAGGGTGTTGAAGGTGTTAAATCTACAACAGGTCAGCATCCTGGTGGTGTAGTAGTTCTTCCAAACGGAGAGGATATCTATTCCTTTACTCCGGTTCAGCATCCAGCCAATAAGGATACTGATATTGTAACTACCCATTTCGATTATCATAAGATTGATGCCAACCTGCTGAAGCTTGATATCTTAGGACATTTGGATCCTACTATGATCAAGCGACTGGAAGATTTGACTGGCATTAACGCCACAGAAATTCCGCTGGACGACAAGGATGTTATGTCTTTGTTCCAGAGTACTAAGGCTCTTGGCATTACACCAGATGATATTATGGGCACACCTCTTGGTACACTTGGTATCCCAGAGTTCGGTACTGATTTTGCCATGCAGATGCTTGTTGAGGCTAAGCCTCAGTACTTTACTGATTTGGTTCGAATTGCAGGACTTGCCCATGGTACTGACGTATGGTTAGGTAATGCTCAGGATCTTATTCTTAGTGGAACTGCCACTATCACCGAGGCTATTTGTACCCGTGATGATATCATGGTTTACCTTATTCATAAGGGGCTTGACCCAGCGGAATCTTTCACTATCATGGAACGAGTTCGTAAGGGTGTTGTTGCTAAAGGTAAATGCGATGAGTGGCCTACATACAAACAGCATATGCAAGAGCATGGTGTTCCTGATTGGTACATCGGTTCCTGTGAAAAAATTAAATACATGTTCCCTAAAGCCCATGCTGCCGCATACGTTATGATGGCTTGGCGTGTTGCTTACTGTAAAATAAATTATCCTTTAGCATACTATGCAGCATTCTTCTCAATCAGAGCCGGTGGTTTTGATTATGAAAAGTGTTGTCAGGGTAAGGCTAGATGTGAGCAGGAGATTAAGTACTACAAATCTCAGCCAGATTTATCAGCTACCGATAAGGATATTTTGATTGCACTTAGATTGTGTCAGGAGATGTATGCCCGTGGATTTGAATTTTTACCTATGGACCTATACCAATCTGACTCAAGATACTTTAAAATAGTAGATGGGAAGCTTCTTCCACCATTCAATGTTATTTCCGGAATGGGTGATAAGGCTGCTGAGCAGCTACAGATTGCTGCCAGCCAAGGAAAGTTCTTATCACAAGACGAGATTCGCGATAGAGGAAAGGTATCACAGACTATTCTTGATAAAATGGTTGAGCTTGGAATTGTAAAAGATCTTCCAAAATCAAATCAGCTTTCACTATCAGACTTTTTTAATTTTTAATTTTGGGGAGGGCAGTTGAATGAAGGTATTAAAAAGAATCATCGTTTTAGTTGTAGCTATTGCCATTGTTGCTGGCCTAGGATTTTATAAGTATATCAATACTGTAACCTACTATAATGACCCAGGAACAAATGGAAATACTATTGGCAATCTATACGGAAATGGATTGTTCTGCGAAACAGATGGAGTAGTTTATTTTTCTAATCCAAATGATAAAGGCAGAATTTATAAAATGAATCCAGATGAATCTGATATAGAAATTGTTGCAAATGATAGCGTCTATTTTATTAACGCCGATTCACATTACCTTTATTACAGTCGTAATCACAACGACAATGCAGATTTCGTGCTTGATGTAAACACGGAAAGCTTGTGTAGAATGACAAAGAAAAACAAAAAGGTCATTATTCTTGATCAGGCAAACTGTAATGCGGCTGCTCTCGCTGGAAATAGAGTTGTATATTTTCACTATGATTCCGAAGATGCCACTTCTCTTTACATGGTTGGCATCGACGGTGAAGAAAGAGTCCAGCTTTCAAAAGCTCCAATTGATCCACGATGCATGGTAGGCGAAAAGCTTTACTATTCAGGTGTGGAGCGTGATCACAATCTCCATAGTATGAATCTTGACACAAAAGATTCTACCTATGTTTCATCAGAGAATTTGTGGCTTCCAATCATCGATGGTAATACTTTGTACTACATGAATCTGGATGAAAACAATCGAGTTTACAGAAGTACTCTTTCTGGCGACAACAAAACTGGTATAACCACATACGGTACATCAGGATACAATATCTCTGGCAATTACCTGTACTATCAGTCAATCAAGGGAAATCCTGATGGAATATATAGAGTTGATTTGACTTCAGGTGCCGAAGTTCTTCTTGCCGAAGGTGAATTTAACAACATCAATGTAACTAGCAAATATGTATATTTTGCTGATTACTATTCAGGTACAACGTTCCATCTGGCAAATGGTAGCACAGAAGTTGGGCTATTCAATCCACCAATTTTAGCATTAGACAAGTAACAGAATAGGAGTAACATGAGAGACTTAGGAGACATCAGGGTAGAAATCGATCAGGTAGACAGGGAGATTCTCAATCTTTTCAACAAGAGAATGGAGCTTGCCTGCCAGGTAGCTGAGTACAAAATCGCTACAGGTAAAAAGGTTTACGACAAAGAGCGTGAGGATGCAAAGATAGAAAAACTTTCATCATATGTTGACGATGATTTTAGTGAGCAGGCTGTCAAAGAGTTATACACACAGATAATGTCCATCAGCCGCAAAAAGCAATTTGCTATTTTGCAGGAGCGCGGCGTATCTTTTGACACAGGCTTTACTCAGGTAGATAAATTCGATTTTTCTGATGCAATCGTTTGCTTTCAGGGAGTTCAAGGGGCTTATTCCCAGCTGGCGATGCTGGCGTTTTTTGATGACGAAATGAAAGACAGCTTTCATGTTGATTTATGGCGCGATGCCATGGAGGCAATCAGTACAGGTAAAGCTGATTATGCAGTTCTTCCAATAGAGAATAGCCTGGCTGGTTCTATTGAGGAGAACTTTGATTTACTTTCTGAATACAATGTTGCCATTATAGGTGAACAGATTCTCAAGGTTGATCATGCTTTACTTGGTGTTAAGGGTGCCACAATAAATGATATTAAAACAGTATATTCTCATCCTAAGGCGATAGCCCAGTGTGAAAACTACATTCGTAAATATCACATTGATTGGGATGTTAAAAACCTACGAAATACGGCTATGAGTGCTCAGAAAATCCAGGATGATGGAGACAAGACTCAGGCTGCTATTGGTAGTAAATATAATGCAGTTTTATACAACCTTGATGTTCTTGAGGAATCAATTCAGGATGATAAAAACAATGAGACACGTTTTGTAATTGTTTCTAAGGATAAGAAATATAAAAAATCTGCAGATAAGATTAGTCTTTGCTTAGAGATTTCTCACGAACCAGGAAGTCTTTACAGGATTCTTTCAAACCTCATTTTCAATGGCATCAATATGAACCGTATCGAATCTAGGCCAATCAAAGGCGTAAATTGGCAATACCGATTCTTTATCGACATAGATGGCAATCTCAACGATGAGGCAGTTAGAAATGCACTTACTGGTCTAAAAGAGGAATGCGTAAGCATTAGAGTTTTAGGAAACTATTAATTTCGTATTGGGGGAAACATGAAATTATTTGCAAGCATTTACATTGGCTCTTATGAGACCACAATGAAAGTTTTTGAAATCAGTAAACAGAAGGGGATTAAGACTGTGGACACTCTTAAAATCCCTTCTGATATTATCAGAGATGTGCTTGAGCATGGCCGTATCTTACCTCAGACTACGGACAAGCTTTGTCATGTTTTAAATGATATGCGTCGCACTATGGAAGGTTACAAAGTGGACAGCTTTTCTGTAGTGGCAGGTCCTAATATCAGGCAGGCTGAAAATGCTATCATCTTTCTTGAGCAAATAAAAATGCATACCGGATTTACGGTAAATGTTCTTTCAAATTCTGAGCAGCGATTCTTAGGATACGAAGCAGTTGCATCCACAGAAGGCTTCGAGGAGCTTATTAATGAATCAGCTGTTCTTGTTGATGTGGGCGGCGTCTCACTTCAAATCACTCTTTTCTCAAAAGGGAAAATCGTTACAACTCAACATTTATCAATGGGCACAGTTTCTATAAGCGAGAATCTTAGAAAGCTGGGAACTATATCAAATAATTCTTTTGAGCAAACCTACGAGATGATGTATAAGGAGCTGGAAGTTTTCAAGACCATGTTTTTGAGAGACATGGTTCCAAAGTATATGATTCTTTTAGGGGTGCAGGTTAGTACCATTGCTGAGAGAATATCTAATTTTTCCTCAAAACAGATTAAAACAAAGGACTACCTTGAATTCTTAAACAAGATTAATAAAAACTATATTAAGGCGTTCGAGCTGAAGCATGATGTTTATCTGGATAACGAAAATCTTATCGAACCAATGGTAATGCTTTATAAGGTTTTGGCTGAAACACTAGCTCCTGAAATTGTGTATGCTCCGGGAGTGTCTGTAAGTGAGGGTGTTGCATATAATCATAGCTATTCTAAGAAATGGCTTACATCATCCCATGATTTTGATAACGATATTATTTCAGCAGCTTGGGCTATTGCCAAACGATATGATAGCTATCAGCCTCATTTAAAAGCTTTATTCAAGCTTTCCAGCGAAATATTTGATGCTATGAAAAAGTATCACGGGCTAGGCAAAAGGCAGCGAGTTCTTATGCAATGTATAGCTATTCTTCATGACTGTGGAAAGTATATTTCTCTATCAGAAGCATCAAGCTGTTCATATACCATTATTATGTCTTCTGAAATCCTTGGACTTAGTCACAAGGAGAGGGAGATAATTGCTACTACTGTTGAGTTTAACAGAAAGCCAGTTGAACCATATGAGAACCTTTCGGACAAGTTCACCCAGGAAGAGTACGTTACTATCCTGAAGCTACTTGCAATTTTAAAGGTTGCCAATGCTCTTGATAGATCGCATAAGCAGAAGATTAAAAATGTTTCAATGCGAGTAAAGGACAGAGAGCTTGTGATTTCAATTGAGGCCAATAGTTCACTGGCGCTTGAAAAGGGATTATTCAAAAAGAATGCAGATTATTTCGAAGAAATCTTTTCTATAAAACCAGTTCTTAGAGAAAACTAGATTTTTTAGGAGGCGTTATGGGAAGCAAAATCAATATTTCAGATGCAAAATACTATGATAATAGAGAACTTAGCTGGTTAAAGTTCGAGCTAAGAGTATTGAATGAAGCTATGGTTAAAGAGCTTCCTATTTTGGAGCGCATTAAATTCGTAAGTATAACTTCGTCCAATTTGGATGAGTTCTTTATGGTTCGTGTAGCTTCGCTTAAAGATATGGAGCATGCAGGTTACACAAAGCCTGATATTGCAGGAATGACACCTACAGAGCAGCTCATTGCAATCAACGAAAAGACAAGAGAGCTAGTAGAGCTTCAGTACAACATATGGGGCAAGCATCTCAACCCGGCATTAAAAGAAAATGGAATCATCCTCTATGATAAATACGAGGATTTAAATGAAGAACAGTTGAAATTCGTGGATTCATTTTTTATGAGCCAGGTTTATCCCGTCCTTACTCCAATGGCCTTTGATGCATCTAGACCATTTCCGCTTATAAGAAACAAATCTCTAAATATTGCAGCGTTGATTGAAAAGAAGAAGGGGTCTACAGTAGCTGGTAATGAAAGTGACGATGTTGAGTTTGCCACTGTTCAGGTTCCATCAGTTTTACCTCGATTTGTATCCCTTCCATCAGACGAAAAACATCACGATTGCTTTATTCTTTTGGAACAGATTATCGAGCGCAACATGGACAAGCTGTTTTTAAATTATAATGTTGTGGCAGCTTCTCCATATCGAATCATGAGAAATGCTGATTTTTCAATCGACGAAGAGGGCGCAGAAGATTTGCTTCTAGAAATTGAAAAGCAGATTAAATCTAGACAGTGGGGCGAAGTAATTCGTCTCGAGGTGGAATCTACAATTAACAAAAAGCTTCTTTCTATTTTAAAGAAAAATTTAGGTGTAAATGAGATAGATATTTATAAAATCAAGGGACCTATCGATTTAACCTATCTTATGAAGCTTTATGGAATTGAAGGCCATGGCGAGCTTAGAGCGCCAAGCTTTAAGCCTCAGAACAATCCACGCCTTAAACCAGGTGAAAAGCTTTTTGATGAGATTAAAAAGGGAGATATTTTCCTTCATCATCCATATGAAAGCTTTGACCCTGTTGTTGATTTTATTGCACAGGCAGCCTTTGATCCACAGGTGCTTGCCATCAAGCAGACTTTATATAGAGTTAGCGGTAATTCACCTATCATAGCAAGCCTTGCTCACGCTGCTGAAAATGGAAAGCAGGTTACAGTACTTGTTGAGCTGAAGGCTCGTTTTGACGAGGAGAATAATATCATCTGGGCAAAGAAGCTTGAGAAAGCTGGATGTCATGTTATTTATGGTTTAGTAGGATTAAAGACTCACTGCAAGATTGCTCTTGTTGTTAGAAGAGAAGATGATGGTATTCGCCGCTATGTTCATCTTGGTACTGGAAATTACAACGACTCTACAGCTAAGCTATACACCGATTGCGGTATGTTTACCTGCAATGAAAAATATGGCGAAGATGCTACCGCTGTATTTAATATGCTTTCCGGATACTCAGAGCCAGCAAGCTGGAATAAGCTTGTCGTAGCCCCACTTTGGCTAAGGGACACCTTCGTTACTTTGATTAATAGAGAGATTCGTCATGCCAAAGAGGGAAAGGAAGCACGAATTATTGCAAAGATGAATTCCCTTTGCGACAAAGAGATTATCGAAAAGCTTTATGAGGCTAGCAATGCCGGAGTAAAGATAAATCTTATTGTTCGTGGTATATGCTGTCTTAGAACAGGCATTCCAGGAGTTAGTGAGAATATTCATGTATCATCCATTGTTGGCACATATCTTGAGCATGCTAGAATTTTCTATTTCTATAACAACGGATTAGAAGATATTTACATGGGCTCAGCGGACTGGATGCCACGTAATTTAGATAGACGTGTTGAAATAATTTTCCCTGTTGAGGATGTTATTTTAAAGAATAAAGTTAAGCATATTCTTGATGTCCAGCTTGGAGATACGCTCAAGGCTTACGAGATGACAGCGGATGGAAACTATGTTAGAATAAAGCCTGTTCGCGGCAAGAAGCCTGTGGGTGCACAGGACACCTTCTGCCGAGAGGCAAAGAAAAATAACGAGCCAGAGATTGATTATTTCAAAAAGCGTACCTTTACGCCTATCTTTGGCAATGAGGTTTAAAATGAACAGAAAAATACTTGCAGTTGATTTGGACGACACAACTTTCGATGACAATAAGGACATCTGTAAGGCCAATCTTGATGCTTTAAATGCAATGCTTGATGCAGGACATGTGCTTGCTGTAGATACAGGCCGTCCTATACACGTAATGAAAAAGCTTTTAAAGCGATTTGAAGTTTTTGATAGAGAAAATGTTTATCTTTTAGGTTACCAGGGAACCGTTGGCACTAGAGCCACCGATGATGAAGTATTATTTGGACATTTCCTTGATAATGAAGCAGCAATAAAGCTTATGACATATTCAAAAAATGCTGGCTTAACCACCATTATTTTTGAATTTGGTCAGATTTATTCTTTTTCACTAAATGCTGATACAGACAGATATTCCGAGATTTCAAAGGAGCCAATTACTGTAATTGAATCACCTGAGGATCTTAGGGGCCACAATCTTACAAAGATGATGGTAGTTAATTTTGAAGACCATGAGAAGCTGTTCCAGTTTGAGGAAGCTCATAAGGCTGAAATGGAAGATTCATTTGTCAGCATGTTTTCAAATGTTGCTTTCCTTGAGTATGTTGGAAAGGATTCTAGCAAAGGCGCCGGGCTTACAGAGCTTGCATCTATCCTTGATATAGATATGCAAGATACAGTAGCATGTGGCGATGAAAGAAACGATATCAGTATGGTTCAGGCTGCCGGTGTAGGAGTTGCTGTGGCAAATGCCAGAGATGAGCTTAAGGCAGTAGCAGACTATATTACAGTTTTAGATAATAATAACGGAGCAGTAGCAGAGGCAATTAACAAATTTATTCTTAATTCGTAGAAAAATGTTGACTCTGTGGGGTTTACGTGATATATTATTCGTGTTGTGAAAACAAAGTAGAGTATCCACTCTCACCTTAGCACGTATATTTACAGTGACTTGGGTCTTATATTTCACACAAACCTTGTTTGTGATGATTTATGGTGGATATTCTGTATCCACTATTTTTTTTATTATTTGGAGGTAGTACCATTAGCGAATTAATGATTAATGAGCAGATTCGCGACAAAGAAGTTCGTGTAATTGGCTCTGATGGGGAACAGCTTGGCATTATGTCAGCACGAGAGGCACAGAAGCTTGCCGATGATGAAGGATTAGATCTTGTAAAGATTTCACCAAAGGCTAATCCACCAGTGTGCAAGATTGTTGATTACGGTAAATACCGTTATGAACAGGCACGCCGTGAAAAGGAAGCTAAGAAAAAGCAGCATGTTGTTGAGGTAAAAGAGATTCGTATGTCTCCAAACATTGATGCTAATGATATGAACACAAAGGTAAATGCAGCTAAGAAGTTCATTTCAAAGGGCGATAAGGTTAAGGTAACACTTCGTTTCCGTGGCCGTGAAATGGCTCACATGCAGTCATCAAAGCATATTCTTGATGATTTTGCTGAGGCACTTGCTGATGTTGCAGTAGTGGAAAAGGCACCAAAGATTGAGGGTCGTAGTATGAGCCTGGTGCTTACAGAAAAGAAATCGTAATACAGGAGGAAATTTATCATGCCAAAGATGAAGACAAGAAGAGCAGCTGCAAAGCGCTTTAAGGTAACAGGAACAGGAAAGCTTAAGAGAAACAAGGCATACAAGAGCCACATCTTAACCAAGAAGACTACAAAGAGAAAGAGAAATCTTCGTCAGTCAGCAATCGTTGATTCAACAAACGTAAAGAACATGAAGAAAGTACTTCCATATCTCTAAAATAGATTTGGAAATGTTATTTATTTGGTTAGGAGGAATTTAAAATGGCAAGAGTTAAAGGCGGATTAAACGCTAAGAAAAGACATAATAGAACATTAAAGTTAGCAAAGGGTTACAGAGGCGCTAGAAGCAAGCAGTATCGTGTTGCAAAGCAGTCAGTTATGCGTGCCCTTACATCATCATACGCTGGTAGAAAGCAGAAGAAGAGACAGTTCAGACAGCTTTGGATCGCTCGTATCAACGCTGCTGCACGTATCAATGGACTTTCATATTCTAAGTTCATGTACGGTCTTAAGCTCGCTGGTGTTGAGATGAACAGAAAGATGCTCGCTGAGCTCGCTGTTAACGATGCAGAAGGTTTTGCTAAGCTTGTTGAAGTTGCAAAGTCTAAGGTAGCTTAATTTCAAAACAAACATAAAGAGTCTTGGTTTTACCAAGGCTCTTTTTTCTTTTTAAGCTAATATGCAAGAAATATAATAGAAAACTACTTTAACATTTTCGAGTATTCTGCTAATCTATTATGTGGTAACGAACTTTAAGGAGGTGCTTTATGGCAATATTAGTTACGGGTGGTGCTGGTTTTATTGGTAGCCACACATGTGTAGAGCTTCAGCAGGCAGGCTATGATGTAGTTGTATACGACAATCTTAGTAATGCATCTGAAAAGTCACTTGAGAGAGTAGAGGCTATTACAGGAAAGCCAGTAAAGTTTTACAAAGGCGATATCTTAGATAGAGATAGATTAAATGAAGTATTTGCAAATGAAAAGATTGATTCATGTATTCATTTTGCAGGTCTTAAGGCAGTAGGCGAGTCAGTTCAGAAGCCTTGGGAATACTATGAGAATAATATCGCAGGTACACTTACACTTGTTGATGTAATGAGACAGCACAACTGCAAGAACATTATTTTCTCATCTTCAGCAACTGTTTACGGTGATCCAGCAGAGATACCTATCACAGAAAACTGCCCTAAGGGACAGTGCACAAACCCATACGGATGGACAAAGTCAATGCTTGAGCAGATTCTTTCAGATATGCAGAAGGCAGATAATGAATGGAACGTAGTTCTTCTTCGTTATTTCAATCCAATTGGTGCTCATCAGTCTGGTACAATGGGAGAGAATCCAAACGGTATTCCAAACAACCTTATGCCATACATTACACAGGTTGCTGTTGGAAAACTTCCAGAGCTTGGTGTATTTGGTGATGATTACGATACTCCAGATGGTACAGGCGTACGTGATTACATCCACGTTGTTGATCTTGCAAAGGGACATGTTAAGGCTCTCAAGAAAATCGAGGAGAATGCAGGTCTTAAGATTTACAACCTTGGTACAGGAGTTGGATACTCAGTTCTCGATATTGTAAAGAATTTCGAGGAAGCTACTGGAGTAAAGATTCCATATTCTATTAAGCCACGTCGTGCTGGCGACATTGCTACATGCTACTCAGATGCTACAAAAGCTAAGGAAGAACTTGGCTGGACAGCAGAGTTTGGCATTAAAGAAATGTGTGCAGATTCATGGAGATGGCAGAAGAATAATCCAAATGGATATGAAGATTAAAAAAGTGCTTGACTTATGTCTGGATGCATAGTAATATATGTCTTGTTGCTGATAGCGACAGGGCAATATGGTTCCTTGGTCAAGCGGTTAAGACGTCGCCCTCTCACGGCGAAAACAGCGGTTCGATTCCGCTAGGAACTGCTAAAAAGACACCTGATTTCAGGTGTCTTTTTTGTTATTCTTATATATTTACTAAGTCAAATTTACGAGTATATTCCGTAGGATATGCATTGCCTGTTTTTGATGTCTGGACAGTGCGGTAAATATCACTGGAAATAATATCGTATTTATTAATTGTTTCATTTGGTGCTGTAAGTAAAGGAGCAGATGATGCTTCTTTTATTTTACTAAGAAGAATACTTCCGTTTTTACTGAATCCTAACATTCGTATATACGATATATATCCAGCTTCTTTTGCTTCCTTAAAATCATTTTCTGTAATACCTAAAAGAATATGACAGAGCACTCGGCTGATTCTGGAATATTCAAAGTTTTTCGTTTTTAAAACTTCACAGAATTGGCTGAATGAAACGAATTCAGGTAGCTTGTTTTTGATCCTGTCTGAAAGGTCATTGTTGCAATCTAAGTATTGCTCGTAGCTTTCTGTGGTAAGAAGCTTGTAATGAAGCAATTCTGAAATATCATCGGAAGTTACAAATGGACTGCTGTTATATAAATTCATTACTTCTTCAGGAACTGCTTCAAAGGACTTTGAAAGCTTGTAATGCTGGCGTATTGAACTAGCAGAACTAAGCTGTCCAGATAAGCTTAAATCGTTGTATTCGTTTCCTTGACGCTTCATAACAGCTATATCCATATCAAGATGATTTGCCTGGATATAACGACAGTATTCGATTCCTAATATATTATTAGGAGAGGAGATGATATCTTCAGCTAAGAATGTTTTTAAAGCCTTGGCCCTTGCAGTGGCATAGCTTATACCTGATGCAACCAGAGTGTTGATCTCGTTATTTATCTCTCCTGATTCTTCTAGCTCAACAAGCTTTTTGCTTTCCTTGATAAATAAATCCTTATCAGCGCATTCTCCTGAAAATAAAAGTGTGTCTACAATACCAGAGGATGAAAGAAGCTGCACACCGGCTGAGGCAAATTCCCTGGCAGAAGAGGTGGCAAAAATAGTAGGAATTTCCAACACTATGTCTGCACCACATTTTAATGCAGCGTGGGCTCTTGTGTATTTATCAAAGCAGGCAATCTCGCCTCTTTGTGTGAAGCTACCTGACATGGCGATTACAATAGCATCTGCTCCCAGAACGTTTTTGGCATATTCTATCTGTAGTTTATGTCCATTATGAAAAGGATTATATTCTGCAATAATACCAATAGCTTTCATAGTATTCCTCATTTCTACGAGTATTTTATCATAATCAAAGACTTAAGACAATTTATTATAATTTTGATATAATATAATTGCAGGGAGGAAAATAAAATGAATTATGATGAATTTAAAGAGATGGCAGTTTATTTGATGCAGAAAGGTAAGCAACAAACAATTGCTATGGAAAGATATGTTGATCATTTAATTGAGGAAGGAAAAACTGATGCAGAGTTGCTTAGTCATACTTTTGATAAATTGCTAGACTTGGCTTTTGTAGATCATGAAATAATAAAACCCATGTATTATAAATTGTTAAATTATACTAGACACATCCATGAAGATATAAGTGAATATTATGGTAATTTTTTTGTTGACTTTTTTGAAACACCAAACGAAGGTATAAATGAACCTACAAAAGAATATATAATTACTAAAAAAGGCAAATAAAGTGAATTGTAAAGTAAAATTTATTTGTTGTAAATTTAAGTGTTAAACATACAAAATATGGTATAATTTTGGTAGATGGAGTGATTGTATGAAAGCAATTATTGTTGCTGGTGGAACTGGTGGACATATTTATCCAGCTATTGCTATTATGAATAAAATTAAAGAAAATGAAGAGAATAGTGAATTCTTATATATTGGTACTAGTGATAGAATGGAAAAAGATATTATTCCAGCATTAGGAATAAAGTTCATTGGTTTAGAAATGACTGGATTAAATAGATCTAAACCTTTATCTAACATAGAAGTTTTACATAAATTTAGAAAAGCTATTAAAGAATCAAGAAAAATAATTAAAGAATTTAATCCAGATGTAGTAATAGGAGCTGGTGGTTATATAACTGCACCTGTGCTTTATGCTGCTCATTTAGAGGGAAAACCAGTACTAATACATGAACAAAATTCTATTCCAGGCGTATCTAATAAATTTATTGGAACCTTTGCTAATAGAATATGTGTATCACTTCCAAATAGTATGAATTTATTTCCTAAGGATAAAGTAGTATATACAGGTAATCCTCGTAGTGAAGAAATAATTAAAGTGGATAAACTTAGTAAAACAGAATTAGGTTTTAAAAAGAATAAAAAATTGGTTGTAGTAGTTATGGGTTCTTTAGGAAGTACTACGATGACTGAAAAAATAAAAGAATTAATACCAGCTTTTAATGATAAAGATTATCAAGTATTAATAATTACTGGTAAGAAGTATTATGATGATTATAAGAATATAGAGGTATCTGATAATGTTAAGATAGAACCTTTTATGGATAATTTAATTAATCTTTTAAAAGATAGTGATTTAATAGTATCTCGTGCAGGAGCAAGTACAATAGCTGAAATAACTGCTATT
>JAEEGH010020892.1_pt1 | contig 13569 bp, 10 predicted proteins | sample 9134181 | NCBI WGS metagenome assembly JAEEGH01 (sample SAMN16246544, study PRJNA631951) | gut metagenome | biome: gut microbiome; feature: rumen; material: DP-attached | host: Bos | place: Iran: Karaj | collected 2018-10
TGGACTTTTAAATTATGCTTTTGAAACAGCTATTTTAGGGGCTATGTCAGGAAAAGAGCTCTCTGACTATGACGCAGATACTAAAAACAGATACCTGGCTGCTTTAAACATCCTTGCAACAAAGGCAGGAGTCTACGGAATGGTTGGCGGTCAGTGTGCTGATATTATGGCTGAGAATTCAACAGGCCTCTCAGATAGCGAAAAAAAGGATGTACTTTTTTATATTGATGAGAATAAGACCGGAGCGCTGATCGAAGCAAGTCTGATGGTTGGAGCCGTACTAGGCGGAGCTGACAGATCACAGGTTGCAAAGATGGAGAAGATCGGAAGCAATGTAGGAATTGCCTTCCAGATCCAGGATGATATCCTTGATATCGAGGGAACTCTTGAAGAGCTCGGAAAGCCTATAGGCTCTGATGAGAAGAACGGAAAGAGTACCTATGTAGCCCTTTATGGAATGGAGAATGCCAAGGCAAAGGTAAAAGAGCTTACAAAAGAGGCTACAAAGAGTCTTGAGGAAATGAATTTTGATAATTCATTTTTAGATGAATTATTTCAGTATATGATCTACAGAAAGAAGTAATTGCTATAGTTTGCAGAAAAATCTGCTGTAGTATAACGAAATTAGGTAGGTGGAAGTTATGCTTCTAGATGATATAAATAAAACAGGCGACATAAAGAATATTCCACAGTCTAAGTATCCTGAGCTGGCCCAGGAGATAAGGGATTTTTTGATTGAAAAGATCTCTGTTTCAGGAGGTCATCTGGCTTCCAATCTTGGAACTGTTGAACTCACTATGGCACTTCATGTTGCACTTGATCTTCCGGAAGATAAGATAATATGGGATGTTGGGCATCAGTCATATACCCACAAGATCCTCACAGGAAGAAAAGATAAATTTGATACCTTAAGACAGTTTGGTGGAATGAGCGGCTTCCCTAAACGCTGCGAATCAGACACAGACTGTTTTGATACAGGACACAGTTCAACTTCTATTTCTGCAGGTCTTGGAATGGTAAAGGCAAGAGACCTTAAGAAAGAGGATTATACTGTAGTGTCTGTCATTGGTGACGGGTCACTGACAGGTGGACTTGCTTATGAAGCGCTAAATAATGCAGCAAAACTTGAGACCAATTTCATTATCATTCTCAATGATAATGAGATGTCTATTTCTGAGAGTGTTGGAGGTATGAAAAAATACCTCAATTCAGTGCGTACAGCGGAAGGTTATCTGAATCTGAAAGAGGATGTTTACGCCCAGCTTCGAACCAATACAAAAGTGGTTGATAATATCAGAAGGGCAAAAAACAGCTTTAAGCAGCTCTTTGTACCGGGAATGGTATTTGAGAACCTTGGAATTACATACTTGGGACCTGTTGATGGCCATAACACAGCAGAGCTTGTAAAGGTTATAAAAGAGGCCAAAAAGGTTAAAAAAGCCGTTATGATCCATGTTATGACCAAGAAAGGCAAGGGATATGAACCTGCGGAGAGGCATCCTGCAAGGTTCCATGGCACCGAACCATTCATTGTTGAAAATGGTCTTCCAAGAAATCCAAGGACTACATCCAATTATCAGGATATTTTCAGTACTGTTATGTGCAAGCTCGGGGACAGGGATGACAAGGTTGTAGCCATAACTGCGGCTATGGCTGACGGAACAGGACTTAAGAGATTCAGGAACATGTATCCCGACAGATTTATTGATGCAGGAATAGCAGAAGAGCATGCAGTAACTTTCGCAGCCGGGATGGCAGCCGGTGGCTATAAGCCTGTTTTTGCAGTTTATTCATCATTCCTGCAAAGGGCATATGATCAGATATTAGAGGATGTATGCCTTCAGAAACTTCCTGTTGTATTTGCGATTGACAGGGCAGGACTTGTTGGAAGCGATGGAGAGACTCATCAGGGAATATTTGATCTGTCCTATCTTTCATCTATGCCTAACATGACTATCTGTGCACCCAAGAATAAATGGGAACTGTCAGACATGCTTAAATTTGCCGTGAATTATGGAGCACCGATAGCAATCAGGTATCCAAGGGGCAATGCATATGATGGCCTTAAGGAGTTTAGAGCTCCTGTGGAAGCTGGCAAGTGTGAAGTTATCTATGAAGAGAAAGATATATGTCTTTTTGCACTTGGATGTATGGTGAAGATAGGTGAAGAAGTAAGACAGATCCTTAAAGATAATGGCTTTAAATGTACTCTTGTTAATGCAAGATTTGCAAAGCCGATAGATACTGATTATATTCATGTTGCATCTTCAGATCACAAGCTCTTTGTCACTATGGAAGAGAACGTGGCAAGTGGTGGTCTTGGTGAGAAGGTCAGAGCCTATATTGATGAGAACAGGCTGGATTGCAACGTGTTGCAGATTGCTATACCTGATAAATTCGTAACTCACGGAAATGTTGATAAACTCAGAAAAGAACTGGGAATTGATGCACAGTCTATAGCAGACAGAATCATGAAAGAGATACAAAGGTAATATTTATGGCAAAAGAGAAATCAAGACTTGATGTCCTTTTAGTTGACAGAGGCTTTGCTCCTTCAAGAGAAAAGGCAAAGGCACTTATCATGGCAGGTGATGTTTTTGTCAACGGACAAAGAGAAGATAAACCCGGAACAACCTTCGATGAGGCCAAGATAACAAGCCTTGAGGTGAAGGGGGATACGCTTCCATATGTTAGCAGAGGCGGACTCAAGCTTGAAAAAGCAGTTAATAATTTTGGCTTTTCTTTAGAGTCAAAAGTATGTATGGATATAGGGGCATCCACAGGTGGATTTACAGACTGCATGCTGCAGAATGGAGCCACAAAGGTTTATTCAGTGGATGTTGGGCATGGACAGCTTGACTGGAAGCTTAGAAGCGACGAGAGAGTTGTCTGCATGGAAAAAACAAACTTCAGGTATATGGTGAGGGATGATATACAGGATGACCTTGATTTTGCATCCTGCGATGTTTCTTTTATCTCACTTACCAAGATACTTCTTCCGGCCAGAAGGCTCTTAAAGGATAATGGAGAAATGGTATGCCTTATCAAGCCGCAGTTTGAAGCGGGCAAAGATAAAGTGGGCAAAAAAGGCGTAGTCAGGGACCCTAAAGTTCATGAGGAAGTAATTCACAGGATCATGGACTTTGTAGGAATAGCAGGGTTTGACGTTCTCCACCTTGATTTTTCTCCTATAAAGGGACCCGAGGGAAATATTGAGTACCTTATACATATAAGGAAAAATCCTGAAATGAATGATGTGGCAGGGGAACTGTCAGAGGCTGATGGCGAAAAGAAGTTATCTGAAGTTGTTCTTGAAAAAAGTGGAATATCCCATGAACCTGATATGGAGAGTCTCATAGCAGAAACTGTTCTCAGGGCTCATGGAAAACTTGATAAAAATGCTGGGGAATAAAGATGCACAATTTTTGCATTGTCACAAACAGGAGCAAGGATGTCAATCTTGACATCACAAACTACATTAAAAAATATCTTGAAAAGAACGGAAAAGAATGTGTTATCGCAGAGAGCACAAAGATCCGTGATGACAAGCACACAGGTAAAGAGTTTCAAAGTTCTATACCGGAAGATTCAGACTGTTGTATAGTGCTTGGAGGAGACGGGACCATGCTTCAGGCTGCCAGAAGTGCAGCGCGCCTTGATATTCCTCTTATTGGTGTTAATCTTGGAACACTGGGATATCTTGCTGAAGTTGAAAAGAGCGGTATTGACGACGCTCTTGAGAGGATCCTTGCAGGAAAGTATGAGATAGAAGACAGGATGATGCTCTATGGAAGCATGAATGGTCAGGAGGGGTATTGTCTAAACGATATCGCAATTACCAGATATTCATCTATCAAAGCCGTAGATTATGAGATCTATGTCAATGATCTTTTGCTGTGCAATTACCACGCAGATGGAATCATAATTTCTACTCCAACAGGTTCAACAGGGTACAATATGTCAGCAGGTGGCCCGATCGTGGAGCCTTCTGCAAATATGATATTGATAACTCCTATCTGTCCACATACGCTTAATTCCAGAAGCCTTGTATTATCAGCTGATACCAAGATTGAAGTTGGAATTGGCGGTTTCAGAGATGGTATAAACCAGAAGGTCGTTGCTTCTTTTGATGGAAGCGGAATAATAGAGATGACTACCGGGGACAGGATCGGTATAAAGAAATCCAGTAAGACTACTAAGATATTAAAACTAAACAGAGTTAGCTTTTTGGAAGTACTGGGGGAAAAATTCAGATAAATAAGTATTAAAGAGAGGGGAATCGTAATGAAAAGAAACAGACATGATAAGATAATTGAGATCATAGCATCAAATGTTGTCGAGACACAGGAGCAGCTTGCAGCTCTTTTGAAAGAAGCAGGATATGACGTTACGCAGGCTACTGTATCAAGAGACATAAGACAGATGAAGCTTGCCAAGCAGGCAACAGAGGATGGTAAATATAAATATGTTTACACAACTGCAGACAGTGATGCTATGCAGGATAAATATGTAAGTGTGTTAAGAGCAGGGTATTTGAGCATGGATGTTGCACAGAATCTGCTTGTAATAAAGACAGTGTCAGGAATGGCAATGGCGCTTGCAGCAGCTATTGATGCATTGGATTTTCCACAGATAGTTGGATGTATTGCAGGCGATGACACTATAATGATTGCTATAAAGACCAGCGAAGAAGCAGTTGAGGTCATGGAAGAACTGCGTTCGCTGATGGGAAGAAAATAAAAAAGTTTTTTAGCATGGCGGGGTCCTCTTTTGTGAGGAGAAAAATATGTTATATAGTTTACACGTAAAGAATCTTGCTCTTATTAAAGAGCAGGAAATTGAGTTTTCAAAGGGACTCAACATTTTAACCGGAGAGACAGGTGCAGGTAAATCAGTAATTCTTGGCTCTGTCAATCTGGCACTTGGCGCTAAGGCTGATGGGAGTCTTATCAGAACCGGGGAAGAATATGCGCTTGTAGAGCTTGTTTTTGGAGTTGAAAATGAACTTCAAAAGAAGCTTCTTTTGGATATGGATATTCCTGTTGAGGAAGACGGAAATGTTGTGATTCAGAGGAAAATCATGCAGGGACGCAGCATCTCCAAGGTTTGCGGCGAGACAGTGACCACAAGGCAATTAAAAGATATTGCCAGTGTTCTTATCAATATTCATGGACAGAATGATCATCAGGAACTTCTTCACAAGAAGAAACACATGGAGATTCTTGATGATTATTGTTTGGACAAATTGAAGCCTCTTTTTGAAAAACTATCGACTGAGTATTCAAGGTTAAAAGAACTTGAGAAGGACCTTGAAAGTACCAATATGGACGAGGCAGCGAGACTGCGAGAGCAGGAGCTTCTTGAATTTGAGACAGGTGAGATATCCGATGCAGAAATAGTTGTCGGCGAGGATGAGAAGCTTGAGACAAAATACCACAAGATGGTAAACAGCCGCAAGATTTCTGAGGCTGCCTGTGTTGTATCTTCTATGACCGGGTCAGGAGATGGCGATGAAAATGCGTCAGATATGATTGGAAGAGCAGTCAGGGAATTGTCATCAGTTGTTTCCTACGACAAGGATTTAGAGGAACTTCTCTCACAGCTTTCTGATGTGGAGAATCTTTTGACTGATTTTAATCATGCGCTTTCAGGTTATCTTGATGATCTTGAGTTTGATGATGAGGATTTCAGGACAACAGAGGATAGGCTCAACACCTTAAATCACCTGAAGGATAAATATGGCGGCTCTTTGGAAAAAGTTCTTGAGTACTACAATGAAAAGATGGCCCGCCTTGAGACATTAAGTGATCTTGATGCCAATAGAAACAAGATGATAGCTGAGATAGCAGCTCAGAAGGAGAAAGTTCTTTCTCTGTGCAAAAAGATATCAGATATCAGGAAAAAGCAGGCTTTAGTTTTACAGGAGAGCTTAAAAGATTCTCTGATAGACCTTAACTTCATCGATGTCAAACTTGAGATAAGGATTACCAGCGATGAAGATAAGATATCGGCAAGAGGCTATGATGATGCCCAGTTTATGATATCAACTAATCCTGGTGAGAGCCTTAGAGCTATGGACCAGATAGCAAGTGGCGGTGAGCTTTCAAGGATCATGCTTGCCCTTAAGACAGTGGTCGCTGACAAGGATGATATCAACACACTTATTTTTGATGAAATAGATGCGGGAATAAGCGGAAAGACAGCCTGGAAAGTATCCAAAAAACTTGGAGAGCTTTCAAAAGAGCATCAGATCATCTGTATTACACATCTTCCACAGATCGCAGCTATGGCTGACACCCATTTCATGATTGAAAAAGGTCTTGAAGATGGAAGAACTGTAACAAATATTTACAGACTAAAAGAAGATGATGGAACAAAGGAACTTGCAAGACTCCTTGGCGGAGACGAAGTCACTGAGGCAAGTTTACAAAATGCGAGAGAGATGCGACAGCTAGCGGAAGAAACTAAACGAGGATAATGAAATGACTATCGACAATGATGATCTTTTAAATAGTGTTATGGCTTCACTGGGAAGAATTGATACCATTTCCCTGTCAGATATGCCAAATATTGACCTGTATATGGATCAGCTTACAACTTTCATGGATGAGAGACTAAAAAAGACAACAAGGTATCCTGATACAGACAAGATACTGACAAAGACCATGATCAATAATTATGCCAAGAATAATCTTTTGCCTCCTCCTGTAAGGAAGAAGTATTCAAAAGATCATCTGATACTGCTCATTTTTATTTATTACTACAAGAGCATATTGTCCATAAATGACATACAGACACTTATTGAGCCTTTAAAAGAAAGATTTCATATAAGTGACGATGAGTTTAATTTAAGTAAGATCTACGAAACTACCTATGAGCTTCAGAACGAAGAGCTTGAGCCGGTAATGGAGGATCTTAAAAAGAAATATGCCAGATCACTGGAGACATACGAAGATGCGGATATTTCTGAAGAAGAGAGAAAACGCATGCAGATGTTTTCTTTCATAACTCTTTTATCCTATGATGTTTATGTAAAAAAACTTCTGATAGAGAAGATACTTGATAACGTTGTCCTTGACGAGAAAGAAAATGGCAGCAAAAAGGATAAAGCGAAGGACAAGAAGAACAAAAAATAAGGAATAATATTTAATGGGAATTTACGATACACTTAATGCGCAGCAGAAAAAAGCTGTGCTTCAGACAGACGGACCTGTGCTGATACTTGCCGGAGCCGGTTCCGGGAAAACAAGGGTTCTAACGCACAGGGTTGCCTATTTGATAGATGAATGCAATGTCAATCCCTGGAATATCATGGCAATCACTTTTACCAACAAGGCAGCAGGTGAGATGCGTGAGAGGGTTGACAAGATAGTAGGATTTGGAGCAGAGAGTATATGGGTTTCAACCTTTCACTCAAGTTGCGTAAGGATCCTTAGAAGATATGCTGACAGACTTGGATATGGAAACAACTTCACAATCTATGATACAGATGATTCCAAGTCTCTTATGAAAGACATTTGTAAAAAATATCAGCTTGAAACCACAACACTTAAGCTTCGCGGTATCATGGGAAGCATTTCAAAGTGTAAGGACAATCTGGTTACAACCAATGAGTATGCATTAAACACTCAGAATGAATATAACAAGGTTCGAATCTCCAAGGCTTACACAGAGTATCAGAATGCTCTTAAAAAGAACAACGCCATGGATTTCGATGACCTCATTTTTAATACTGTTGAGCTCTTTAAAAAGAATCCTGATGTTCTTGAATATTATCAGGACAGATTCCGCTATATCATGGTGGACGAGTATCAGGATACCAATAATGCCCAGTTTGAGTTCATTAGACTTCTTGCTGATAAATACAGAAATCTTTGTGTAGTTGGTGATGACGATCAGAGTATCTATCGCTTCAGAGGAGCCAATATCAGGAATATTCTTGATTTTGAAAAGGTATACCCTGATGCAACTGTCATAAAGCTTGAGCAGAATTACCGCTCAACGCAGCAGATCCTTGATGCAGCAAATGCAGTTATTGGAAATAACTACGGACGTAAGGAAAAAGCTCTTTGGACAGAAGAAAAAGATGGTGAAAAGGTTCACCTTCGTCAGTTTGATACTGCATATGATGAGGCTGAGTTTATAGCTTCAGACATAGGAAAACTTAAGAGAAGCGGCAAGCTTTCTTACAGCGATACAGCTGTTTTGTACAGAACAAATGCACAGTCCAGACTTATAGAAGAGCGATTCGTCCATGAGGGAATTCCTTATGACATCGTTGGTGGTACGAATTTCTATTCCAGACGAGAGATAAAAGATCTTTTGGCTTATCTTAAAACTATTGATAACGGCAGAGATGACATCGCAGTTAAAAGAATAATAAATGTGCCCAAGAGAGGAATTGGCGCTACTACACTTGAATATGTGCAGAATTATGCGGATGAGAGGCAGATAAGCTTCTTTGATGCCCTGTGCGAAGCGGACCAGATAATGGCCGTTAGCAGAAGTGCTTCAAAGCTAAAAGATTTTGTGACTATGATAAGGGCTTTCAGGACAAAGCAAAAGTCCTACTCTTTGGAAGAACTTCTTAAAGATGTTATAGACATTACAGGCTATATGGACTTTTTGAAGACTCTTGATGACGACGATGACAGCGGAGATAACGACAGAGCTGCCAACGTGGACGAACTTATTTCCAAGATCGCAGCATATGAGGAAAATGATGAGGTTGAGGAACCGACTCTTTCAGGCTTCCTTGAAGAAGTTGCCCTTGTTGCTGATATAGACAGGATTGGAGAGGACAATGAGAAGGTTCTTCTTATGACTCTTCACAGTGCCAAGGGACTTGAGTTTGAACATGTTTATCTGGCAGGAATGGAGGAAAATGTTTTCCCTTCATATATGACTTTGCAGACTGAAGATTCTGATCCTGAGGGAATAGAGGAAGAGCGAAGACTTGCCTATGTTGGAATAACAAGAGCAAAGAGAAACTTAACTCTTACAGCAGCAAAGCGCAGAATGGTAAGAGGAGAGACATGGTTTAACCAGCTCAGCAGATTTGTAAAAGAGATTCCCAGTGAGTATTTAGACAGGGAGAAGCCAGAGTTTGATAAGCCGGCATTTCTTTTTGATGATGGCGACTCTATCGATGAGTACGAGGGCGTTGAGGATACCTATGGAACTTCTGGAAGATATAGTGATGAGGATGATTCCTATCGCAGTTCCGGAAGATACGGCAATGGAGATTCCTACGGGAAATCAGGCGGATATTCCGGTATTGGCGTAAAGTCATCCTACCAGAATAAGAACTTTGGAAGCGATAATGGCGCGTCCCAGCTTTCTAACAGTTACAAGATAAAAGCAAAGCCTGCTCCTAAAAAGCCAAGAGCTGTTCCGCAGAGTAAGCCATATATCGCAACAGCAGCCAAGACCCATGTTAAGGGCTCACTTGCAGGTATCTCTAAAGGCATGCCTATGAAGACTGCAAAGCCTGAATATGAGACAGGAGACAGAGTTTCTCATATCAAATATGGTATTGGCACAGTCACTTCTTTGGAAGAAGGACCCAGAGATTACAAGGTAACAGTTAATTTTGACGATTGCGGACAGAAGATCATGTATGCCGCTTTTGCAAAATTAAAAAAGATGTGAGTATGTCACAATTCTCAGTGAAGTAATGAATGAGCTGGGAATTATGGTATACTGATATTAATAAATTTTTCTTATAGAAAGGGGTTACTTATGGAAGTAAAAACAAAGATCGATGACATTATTGAAATGACACGTATTAACGAACTTCTCGACAAGAGAGAGGCTGCAAATGCTAAGAAGCCTTCCAACGTGATCCTGTGGTGTTTGGCTGTTCTTGGTTCTATTTCAGCTGTTGCGATCATTTCTTATCTTGTTTATCGCTACATGACACCGGCATTTGAAGATGATTATTATGATGATGACTTCGATGATTTCGAAGATGACTTCGACGACGATGACTTCATCAAGGAAAGTTAAGAATTTAAAAAGTGAAGAAAAAAGAAGTTTATACAGGAATAGTAAAAAGGGTTGAATTCCCTAACAAAGGAATAATAGAGGCTCCTGACGGGAAGATCGCTGTTAAAGGCGTTCTTCCTGATCAGAAAGTTTCAGTACAGATACAGAAAGTAAGAAACGGTAAGGCAGAAGGAAGACTTTTGGAAGTCTTAGAAGAAGCTCCTGACTGCATTGAAAGTCCATGTATGCATTTTGGTAAATGCGGTGGCTGCAGTTACCTTACAATGCCTTATGTTAAGGAACTTGGCCTTAAGGAACAGCAGGTAAGAAGCTTACTTAAGCCTGCAGTAGAAAGAAATACTACAAGGTTTACTTGGGAGGGCATCAAAGTAAGCCCTATTAAGTTTGCCTACAGAAATAAGATGGAGTTCTCATTTGGCGATGAAGTCATGGGAGGGCCCCTTTGTCTTGGCATGCACAAAAAAGGAAGCTTTTATGACATTGTAACTGTCAGCGGCTGCAGAATTGTCGATGATGATTACAGGGCTATCCTTTCAGCAACACTGGATTATTTTTCACCTATGTATGATAGAAAAGAGATTTCTTTTTACCATAGGATGAAACAGGAGGGCTACTTAAGGCATCTCCTTGTGAGAAAGGCAGTCAGAACCGGAGATATCCTGGTTGACCTTATCACAACAACTCAGGAAGAGCATGATCTTACAGGCTTTAAGGAAGCTCTTTTAAACCTTGAGCTTGATGGCAGGATCACAGGAATCCTTCACACAAAGAATGATTCCCTTGCTGATGCTGTAATTGATGAAGGCACTGAGATCTTATATGGTCAGGACTTTTTCTATGAGCAGCTTTTAGGACTTAAGTTCAGGATCACACCATTCTCATTTTTCCAGACTAACAGCTTAAGTGCAGAGGTTCTGTATCAGACAGTAAGAGGCTATATTCAGAGTCTCTACGATCAGAAGAACATAAAGCAGGACGGAGTTATTTACGACCTTTATTCAGGAACCGGCACGATTGCTCAGCTCCTTGCCCCTGTTGCCACAAAGGTCATTGGTGTTGAGATCGTTGAGGAAGCTGTTGAAGCCGCAAAAGAGAATGCGAGGCTTAACCACCTCGATAACTGCGAATTTATCACAGGCGATGTGCTTAAGGTTCTGGATGATATTGAAGTAAAACCTGATCTTATTATCCTTGATCCGCCTCGTGACGGAATTAATCCTAAGGCGCTTACCAAGATCATAAATTATGACGTAAACTACATTATTTACGTCTCCTGCAAACCAACTTCCCTTGCCCGCGACCTGGAAATCTTCCAGCAGAACGGCTACATGATGAGCCGCGCCGTGGCTGTGGATCAATTCCCGTGGACAAGCCATGTGGAGACTGTGGTGCTCTTAACAAAAACGAGTGGCAGCGAAGGCTGAGTGTTACAGGCGCGGTTGTTTTTGCGAGATAACAATTATATGACTAATTTGCAGTCCGCTGTTCTTGGCGGACTGCTACTATTCTTTCATTCGAAAGACAGGCAGTGATAATTTCAAATCTTTTCGCTGCTGATATTCCAAAGTTTAACGACATATAGCATGTTTTCTGCTGCTTATGGCATGATTTTTGCTGCTTGTGGCATGATATCTGCTACTTATGGCATGATTTCTGTTACTTGTGCGATTTCGGTGATAGTGGCAGTTGATTTTAGTGAGGTGAACTCTGCCTATATTCCTAGAGTTGCCTGTGTAGGCAGTTGATTTTGAGGGATCAGTTCTGCCTATATCCCGAGTATTGCCGCTATAGGCAGTTAATTTTACGTTGGATAAACTGCCTATATGGCGGGAATGGCAAATGGTAGCAGAAAATTGCTGCTTAAAATCAATGCCTATATTGCAAGAGAACTGGATTTAGGCAGAACAGCAATTGATAATTGCAATGCCTATATTGGCTGATAGCTGCATAGTGGCAGTATGACTGGTGAAAAAACAGAAAGTAAAAGAAAAAATAAGCAATAGAAACAACAAGTAAAAGAAGAAACAAGTAAGAAACAAGTAAAAAACAAAAAGGAGAAATAAAAAATGATAGGACTAAAGAAATACTTAATTGCAGAAGAGAAAAGACTAAAGAAAATCAAACAGGGTGTAGATAAAAGACTTGTTGAAGTGCCTGAAGGCAATCTTAGGATAACATCATCCGGCAAACATATTCAGTACATGCATTGCAAAGAAAAGGATGGTAAGTATCAAAAACAAGGAGAATACCTAAAGAAAGAGGATATGCCTCTTGTTAGAAGACTGGCTCAAAAGTCTTATGACCAGAAGATGAAAAAGCTGGTAGATAGGAGACTTAAGCAAATCCAGAACATCAACAAGGATTATATAGATGATGAGATTGAACTTATCTATACCAATATGAACGTCAATAGGCAGGCTCTGGTTACACCTGTTGAAAAGACATGGGAGCAGAAAGTGGCTGATTGGAAAGCAATCCCATATACAGGGAAAGAGTTTGAGGAAGGTGCACCTGAAATATATACCAAAAAAGGAGAGAGGGTAAGATCAAAGTCAGAAAAGCTGATCGCAGATACTTTATTCGATTTGGGAATTGAATACAAATATGAATGCCCTATTGTCTTAAAAGGCTATGGGGTGGTGTATCCGGACTTTACAATTCTCAGTCGCAAGACAGGAAAAGAAGTATATTGGGAGCATGATGGAAAAATGGATGATCCTAAATACTCCGAAAAAGCAGTAAGGAAGATTAATTCATATATTTATAATGGAATAATACCCGGGGATAGACTAATGCTCACCTTTGAGACATCAAACATAGTGCTTAATGATAGAACCATAAAGAAAATGATTGATAATTTCCTGCTATAATACTTAGAGAAAAAATAAAAAGCCTGTTGACTCTTCCCTTAGGGAACCCCTTAAGGTGGATTTATAAACAAGAAGGAGGTTCCGAAAATGGAAAAGAAAATGACATCAGGAGAAATGGCAAGGAAAGCGGGAGTATCACAGAAGGCGATACGCCTTTATGATGAAAAGGGGCTGCTCAAACCCACAGGATATTCTGAAGGTAACTATCGCCTTTACGATGACGCAGCACTGCAGATTTTGGAAAAGATTGTGGCACTAAAGCAGATAGGTTTTTCTCTTGAAGAAATCCGAGATAATCTAAAGAGTGGTGAAGCTAGTGACATTAAGGGCGCGCTGGAGATTCAGCTTAAGAAGATGGAGGAAAAGAAATATCAACTGGAGAAGATTACTGACGCAATTAAAAGAACTTTGGCACGAAAGGAAGAACTAGACTGGGATGATGTCGCCGGGATCGTACAGTATGTAAGTGCTGATCAGTCTGCTGATGAACGCCACTGGGATGCACTTAAGCATACAAGCGGAGAACTTGACTGGTATGTGAGAATCTTCAGGTCTCTTGCTCTTAAAGATGGCAAAAGAGTTCTTGACCTGGGATGCGGTTACGCCAAGCTCTGGAGAAACAATTGGACTGATATTCCCAAGGGAACAAAGATTACAGGGTATGACATTCACGGCAGCTGGGCAGATGATT
>JAEEGH010020896.1_pt1 | contig 13568 bp, 6 predicted proteins | sample 9134181 | NCBI WGS metagenome assembly JAEEGH01 (sample SAMN16246544, study PRJNA631951) | gut metagenome | biome: gut microbiome; feature: rumen; material: DP-attached | host: Bos | place: Iran: Karaj | collected 2018-10
AATGTAGTAATTGATAAATCAGGAAGTATGAATACATTGGGGAAGCCGGAAGTAATTCAATCGATAATTAGAGAATTACAGCTGACAGAAGGAATTGATTGTAAGTTTTTTCTCTGGGGCCAGAATGTAAGCTTGGCTTCTGAAAGGGAAGAAAGAATAAGTATTGATTTCAATGGGAAGTCTTCGATACATGCTTTGCTTGATTTCTTAAAAATTAACAATGATGCCTGCATTCTTGTAACAGACGGTTTTTCTAATGAAGATAAATCAAATCTGACTGCCTTTCTTAGGGATAATTCTAATTCAAAATTTAGAATTGTTTTAGCTGGAGCTGATTCAAGAGTTATTAATGGCAAGTCATTTTTCCCGGAAAATATGATTGTGTCAGAGCAGAAAAAATACATCTTTAATGCTCTTGAAGTTTCTGCAGCAGTTGAATCATTAAACTATTAGGACCCAGACGATATGTGGAATACAAAATGGAAAGGAGCCTGTGCTGAAAGCATAGGACCTTTGCACATAAAAGAAAAATTACCAATGCAGGATTCTCATAATTTATTCCTGTCAAAGAAATGCTTTATTGCAGCAGTTTCTGATGGACTGGGAAGTAAGGCTCATTCTGATTTTGGTTCTAAGACTGCCTGCTCTTTGTTTGTGAAGTTAGCAAAAGAATGGATTGCTGGTCAGGACAAATCGCCGGAGGATTTTACTTCCCTTTTTGTAGAAAAATGGGTTAGTGAAATTCAGAAGAGTTCTTTTGATATCAGCGATTGTTCGGCAACTTTTCTGGGGGCAGTATATCACAATAGCAAGCTATACCTTTTCCAGTTAGGCGACGGAATGATTTCCTGTCTTTTTGATGATGAATCAAAGAATACTGTTATGACAGATGTAAAAGATGAATCTTTTTCTAACATGACAAAATCACTGAGAAAAGCAGTATTGCCTGATGACTGGATAATCAGAACACTTCCTGCTGAAGACCTGAAAAGCGTCTTTTTGTGTACAGATGGAATTTCTGATGATTTACAGAAAGGGGCAGATGCTGCCTTTGTTTCGGAACTGACGGAACAGTATCTGTCTAAAAGAAGTAAGAAAATAAAACAGGATATGAAAAACTGGATATCACATTGGCCTGTTCCAAAACATAGTGATGATAAGACTGCTGTCTTTGTTTGCAGGAAGGATAGAGCATGAATAACGAAGAAGAAAAAGAAGAAGAAAGTCTCACCGTAATTGATATGGAAAATAGAGTATTCCATACTTCCTCTGAAATTGGACATGGTGGTCAGGGAATTGTATATCATGTAAAAGATGACATGGACATAGCAGTCAAAATTGCAATTGATTTTAATGGAGCCCCTGTTGTTGATCATAATGCAATAAAGGAAGTTTCGGAACGCTTAAATAATATTCGCAGACTTCCAATTCCAAAAGATATAAATCTGTCGCAGCCGTTGTCTATTTTAAAAAGTCATGCAGGCTATGTAATGACTTTTATGAAAGGAATGAAAAGTTTTGAGTCCTTCCTGAAACTAAAAGAAAAAGTAAAAGAGATTCCTTCCTGGTTATGTAACGGGGAGGGCAAGCCTGTTGAAAATGCTGAACTCTGGGCTAATTATTGTATTTCTGGAGGACTAAGAACACGTCTTATAGCTCTCTACAAAATATCTGAATTATTAGCTTCCCTGCATATGAATGGATTAGTTTATGGTGATATTTCTGCCGGCAACCTTATGTATAAGAAAGAAGGGGAAAACATTTCTGGTGGATTAATTGATGCAGATAATATTAATTTTGCTGGAAAAGGAAAGACATATTATACCCCAGGCTATGGAGCTCCAGAGATTATTACCGGACAGAACGGTGCAACAATATTTTCGGATTCCTACGCTTTTGCCGTTGCAGCTTTTTTTATTCTTACAATGATGCACCCCTATAAGGGAGAGAAAGTTTTAGGTGTAAATAGCGAGGATGATGATGACTGGGCAAAGACTGTAACAGTGCAGGCTCAGAAAGATACTGGTGATTTTAAGGATGATGGAAGGCTGCCCTGGATTTTTGATCAGGAAGATGATTCGAATTCCTTTGGAAGTTTTGAACAGGTCATGGAGTTATTTTTGACACCAGAATTAATGGCCCTGTTTGATAATACTTTCAGAGTTGGACATACAAAGCCAGAATTAAGAACTCCTTTAATCCGCTGGCCTCTTGCATTTGCCCGTGCTGCAGATAAGACAATAAGATGCAGTTCTTGTGGAATGACATATTACTATTCTGAGGAAAGAGATGAATGCCCTTATTGCTCTGGAAAGACAGGGGATGTGTTGAAGGTAACAACAAATAAGGCGAATGGTGAGAAATCGATTTTTGTTCATGAATTGTCGGATGAGCAGGAAGTTGAAATTCCTTCCAGATGCTTTGAACCTTTTAGAATTGGTAAAGGTGATGAATCTGTTATCGGCTTAAAAAAGAAGGGAAATACTATTGAGATAATAAAACTAAATGACTCAATTGTTCCTTATATTGTATTTGATGATGGTAAAGAAGAAACTCTCATTGGAAAGAGGGTATTAAATAAGAGCACTGCATTTACAGTATTTTACAAAGACGCTATGTCCGAAAAAGTTCGCATTGAAGTTATTGGAGAATAAGTTATGAAGTTGAATGAAATAAGATATGGTGAACATTTCCAATGTCGTATAGAACCTTATTCAGATAAATCTCTGTCTATCCTGAATGCGAAAGATGGAAAAAGAGTCTCTGTAGGTCAAGTTTTAAAAGACAATAGAATTCCTGACGCTTTTATTTTAGATATGAAGGGAGAATTAAAGATGGTAAGAATCACAAAATGTGAAGAATTACCAGCTTTAGAAAACCGTCTTGCTTCTGGAATTCCAAATTTATTTGAAATAACAGATTCTCTGTCTAATAACAGCTTTGATATAGAAGTTGTTTTCTTCAGCGGAATAAGAACAATAAAAGACGAATTCGTCATCAATTTAACAGACGAATTACTGGATAAAGAAAATCCTCTTTCGGCAAAAAAGAATGGAATTAGAGGAAAGACATTATTTGAGATTGGGAAAGAATTTGAGTTTGAATTCGCAATTGGTTCAAGAGAAGATCCTTTTTATTTATTTGTTGGTTCTTCTGCGACAAAAAACTCTTTCCAGGAAGAAACTGCAGGATCAGGAGATTTTTCTTTAGTAAGTAAAAACAGACAGCTTTTAGTTAAAGGCTCGGAGAATAAAGGAGAGACTTACTTTTTTGCTAAAGGCGTAAAGAACAGGACTCCAAGAAACTTTGATAATTCTGTCTGCCTTTTTCATGGAAAAATTAAATTTAATGATAAAGGTGCAGAAACTATTTCCCGCTTAAATGCCATTGAAATTCAAAATGACTTGAAAGATGGCAGCAGTTATATTGGAAAATGGGACCAGTATAATAATATGATTGGTGAAAGACTCCTGGAATCATCCAGAAAGATTGGATTTGTTTCTGTATCTGGAAAACCAGAGCCTGTTGGAGATACTCATACACTGCGATTCTGTTTTTCAGATAGTGTAAATAAAGGTGACTTCAATGAGCTGTCTATAGATCTTGATAGAGTAGATATAATCCAGGAACTTCCTCCATATCTGAAAAATTATTCAATGTCTTATGAAGAATGGATAACAGAAGATGTTGATAAAAAGATTTCTCAGGAAGACACCAGAAAAAGGCTTTCGGATGAAGAAAAGCAAAAGCAAAGGGAAGCAAAGCTTTGGAGTAATTTGAAGATTGTCTCTATTGGTCCTGATTACATTGATATTCAGACTAAAAATAGTGTAAAGGCAGGAACTGTGCCAAAACGAGGAGACAATGGAGATTTATTTATTGTTCTTTCAATTTTCGGTGATCAGATTCAGGTAGAAAGAAGACGCCGTGCCCGACAAAATATTGTTCAGGGAAAAAGTCAGATCAGCGGTTTAGCTTTAATCCTTGACGGGAAGGAATCTGCAAGTCTTTCGGTTCCTGGAATTAATCGCAGTCAGAAAAAAATGTCTGCTAAGGTTCAAACTAAAATATTTGAACACGAGCCGACTGTTAATCAGGCAAAAGCAGTGTCTCTTGCCTTGAATAGTCCGGATGTGACAATTATTCAGGGACCACCAGGAACAGGAAAAACAACCGTAATTTGTGCAATCATTGAAGCTCTCAATGAAGATTTCCAGAAAGGAAATAGAATTGCCGGAAAAATACTGGTAACCAGTCTTCAGCATGATGCTGTAAATAATATTAACCGCAGACTGTCGGTGAATTCTCTACCATCAATTAAGTTTGGTCATTCCGGGGAAGAAGATGAGTACAGTTTATCAAATACTGAAGAGCGTATTATTCAATGGAGTATAAAGAAAGCTGACGAAATTGAAAAAACAAATCCGGCAATTGAATCATCAATGGATTTATATAACCTTCAGAGTTTATTCCTGGATTATCATAAATCTCCGTCACAGGAGATGGAAAGAAACTTGCTGATGGGAATAAAAAATCTTTCTCCTAGATTTGTAACGGAATCAATTATAGATAGAGTTGATGCATTGTTAGATGACACTAACAAGTCGGAAAATTCTTTTTCAACTGAACAGATTCTTAGTTCCCTATATTCTCTTAGAACAGACGAAATTTCTTTTAAGGATGATGGAGTATACAGAGCCTTAGAATTAGCAGACATCCTGGAGGAAAACGGAGAGCCCCTTTCATCAGTACTTGAAAAAGCCTGCCGCTGGGTACCGGAAGCTCCTCTTGATTTTCTGGAAGAGCTTGATGAATATAAAGAACTTCTTATTGATGAATATCTGCCGGCTATCGATTTCCGTGTAAGCAAAGAAAACCTTGCAATTAATCAGATTCTTGATGAAGTAACGGAAAGAATAAAGAACAATCCTTTAGATCCTGCAGAAAAGAAGAATGCTGTATTATCAAATTTTATTAGTGAACTCAGAACAAATCCGGAAGGAGTATGGAATACGCTTCTGGAATATAATCCTGTTTTTGCAGCAACAGTACAGCAGGTTGAAGGAAGTGAAATATCCAGGGCAAGAAAAGGCATGGAATTAGATACAATAGAAACTGGAGAAACTCCTTATGAATATGTAATTGTAGATGAAGCTGCCCGTGTTGCTCCTCCTGATTTAATGATTCCTTTAGCAAAAGGAAAACACATTATCCTTGTTGGTGATCAGAGACAGTTACCGCAGCAGGTAGATCAGCAAATTGAAAGACATCTGGAAGAAGCAACGGCAAACAAAGAAGAAATTGCATATTTGAATGAAAGTACTTTTGAAAGATTATTTAATCAGCTGGATGTAAGTAAAAAGATAACTCTGGATAAACAATACCGCATGCATCCGGTATTGGGAAATTTTGTAAGTGAATGCTTCTATAAACCTCATAACGAAGGATTTGATTCCCCTATGGGACCAGAAAATTTTAAGCATACTTTACCCTTTGTCAGCGGAAAGGCTGCAGTCTGGTGTGATGTACCTAATGATGAGGGAGATTATAAAGAACAAAAGAATAATGCGAAAAGTCATTATAGAACGGCAGAAGCCAGAGTTGCTGCTAAGATGCTGAAAGAATGGCTTGATAGTGATAAAGAAAAAGAGAAAACATTTGGAATAATCAGTTTTTATTCTGCTCAATGTGCAGAAATAAACAAGGAATTACATAACCTCGGAATATGTAATAAGAATGGCGACTTTCTTGATGAATACAAATTTGTTGAATCGGGCAAAAAGTCTGAAGAAAATGAATTTGGTGAAAAGATGGAATTGAAAGAAAGAATCAGGATAGGAACTGTAGATGCCTTCCAGGGTATGGAATTTGATGCAGTTATTCTGTGTGCTGTTCGAAGTACTTCTGAGAAAATTTTCACAAGTGCTTATAACAAATATCTGAGAGATTCAGAAGAGGGCGACAAAGAGCAGCAGCGTCTTTTCGGCTTCCTTATGTCTAAAAATCGATTATGTGTAAGTATGAGCCGTGAGAAAAAGGTTCTTGTAGTTACCGGAGATAAAAAATTGTTTACCAGCGATATTGCGAAAACAGCAGTGCCAGAACTAAATGCTTTCATTGAGCTCTGCGAGAACAATGAGTATGGCAAAGTAATCAATGCTAAAGATGTAATTAGTGGAGTGGGAGTTTAATTATGGAAAATAAAGAAAATCTTTTTGTCGATTATTACAGAGAAAAGTTTCAGAAAATAATTCATAATGATGATCGCTCAGCTAAATCAGCGTTTCCGGTAGTTAAAAACACAGTCACAAAATTATTATGGCCCTGTGCTTTATATAGAGTTGAAGTTCAGTCATCAAAAATGCTCCTGGATGTTTTTGAAAGAACAGTGCTGGGACTAGCTGAATGTAAAATTACAACAACAGCGGAAGTGTCATCTAATATGAAGATGTCACCCGAAATAATTGAATTCATTCAAAACAGATTGGTTTCTAAAAGTCTTCTGGAGCCTAGAACTTTCGAAATCACAGAAAAGGGAAGTGAATGTTTACAAAAAGTATTATCAGACCAGAATTCAGAACCTATTGTTGTTTGTATTTTGAAAGACTTAATTTCAGGAAGACTTCTTGATTATGCAGAAGTAAATCCACCTTTGAATTCTATAAAAGGAATTTTTCCAGGAAAAGAAAATTCTCCATATGTCAGATATTTTCTTCCCGGAAATACAGATTCAAAAGCTGACCTGGTTTTTCCAGAATCCCTGGACATCATAGAAAGAAATATGCACACAAAAACCGAGCCTGCTTTGATTTTACGAGCTATAAGACGATTTAATAAAGTGGCTGATGAGGAAGATAAAATCCCTTTGAAAAAATCCTCGAACAAGGCAGAAATTAAAACAAAGGAACTCGTACTGGTTGCAACAAGCGCTTTTGCAACTACTGCGGGAGATATATATTCAACTGATGTTACTGGTACAGGAATATCAGATGTTTATACAGTTTTCATTCGGGAAGCAGATAATGAAAAAAATCCATGGCTAAATAAGATATTTGAAAATGGAAAAGTAAGACAGGATGCTGAAAATGAGGAATCAAAAAGTGATGTTCCAGGATTTAAATATCCTGGTGTGTCGAAACCTTTATTTGAAACATATAAGAAAATTGAATCAATAAAGAATTTGAACATAAAAGAAGGGGTAACAGAGCGTCAGGAAATTCAAAGAAAAGGAGAACAAATCATTTATGATTTATATTCTGCTTTTGAAGATGTAATGAAGCTGCACTATCAGAATAGTCATGATACAAATGAAGAAGATAGTATAATAAGAGCTGCTGATGAGGAAGCCAGAAAGCTGAATAAGCAAAGACTTTCTGAATCAGAAACTATAGACTCCAGCACTGTTTTGTATTATCCCCTGGCAGAAGCTCTTTATTTTGAATTAACAGAACAGGAAAAGCAATCCTTAAAAGTTTATAAGGGAAAAATTAAGGAGATGAGAGAGGGAGGTCAGTCAGAATTTGCACCACTCTTATGCCTTATGCTCGCTTATGCTAATTCGCAGGATGATACTCCGCTGGATTATCTTTGTGAAAAACATCCGGATTTTATTTCTCAATTATTATCATTGAAAGAGCTGCGCGATAAGACATATATAGCTCATGGGCCGGGCCTTGCTGCAAATGAAATAAAATACGAAATTGTTTCAAGATATTTGAATCTGATTTTCAGTTATTCAGCAATACTTTGTCCTGAACTGGAAGATGATATTAAAGCAATTTCCGGCTTTAGAATCCAGGATGTTGATTATGAGAAATTCTCTGCAAAATACTATCAGCGTTTTAATGAAAAGATGAAGTTGTATAAAACATTTGGTAATTCTACAATTAATTCATTAAATTCAAATATTGTTAATCAAATGATAAATTGCAGCATGAGTTTTGATGAACAGAGATATATTGTTGGAAGCATCTGCTCCGTTATACAACAATTGTTTGACGAGAGTATTGTATCTATATTAAGAAGAGTAAATCCGCCTGTTAAAGAACAGAGAAATACAAAGTATGCATCAGACAAATGCAGAGAAGCTGGTTTTTATCTGACAGATGGTATATTACCGGCTTCTCTTAATACGGTAAATTATAAGAGAGTTAATAAAGCTGTATGTGGTGCCTGTGAAACATTGGGTGCAGCAGTAGTTGGTTTTATTCTTCTGGCTGGCGACAGTGAGTTAAAGGATATTGCATCAAGACATCCAAAGATGTTCATTGATATAGATACCCTTTTAAAACAGCGTAGACATAAAGATGTAAGAGAATATTCTTCAGCAGAAGTATCAACTTATAAAAATATCTACACTTATATAATCAAAGAGATTTTAAATTTCATCGAATAGGAGTTATAAAATGGGATTGTTTAACAAAAACAAGGACGACAAACAAAAGGCATTGGATCTTCAGAAAAGAACAGAAGCTCTGGCTTATCAGGCTGATATGCTGAAAACAAAAGAAAGTAATCTTGAAATTGCAAAAAGCGAGTTTGAGAATGCAAAAAAACAAATCTCAGAAAAATTAGACGCAAGAGAAAAGGATATCGATGAAAGAGAAATCGAACTGAATAAAGCTAAAATTGATTTTGAGCCAAAACAGAGAGAAGCAGAATCTGGATTTGCAAAACGCAATGCAGAAACAGATAGAAAAATTGAAGAGAAGATTACAAATTATTCAAAAGAAATTCTCAAAAAACAGGAAGAATACGGAGAAAAACTGCACACTTTGCACCAGCAGATGGAAGCAGAGCATGAAGCAAAACTTGTTGAACAGACAAATAAACGAATTCAGGAAACAGATGAAGAACTCCTCGAAAGACGAAACCTTCTGGCAGAACAGGAAAAAAAGCTTCGTGAGGGTGAAAATCGCCTGAAGAGTGATCAGGAAGAATTAGATCAGAAAGTTCGCGAACATGAAATAAATAAAAATAAACTCGATGCTGCTAAACAGAATATTTTGAATAAAGAACAGTCTCTGGAAGAAAAAGCAAAAGAACTTGCTGATGCAAAGATTCGTGAAATGACTGCATTGCTTGAGAATTATAAAGAAGAACATGAGCGTCTTAGTAAGGAGCGGGCAGATCTTGAGACACAGATAAATTCTTTTAATGAAATTAAAACACGCCTGGATGGAGAAGATCCGGAAGTTATTCTTATAAAGCTACAAAGTCTTCAAAGACAGGTTGCAGAATGTAAGAAGGAACTTGCGTCTTATCCAGAAGATGTTCAGAGTGAGATTGCAAAGAAAGATCTTGAACTTAAAACAGTTTCAGATCAAAGAGATGAATTAAATCAGCAACTTTCAAAAGTAAAGAATGATATGTTCCTGGGTGAGCACGATAGACTCACTATTACGGCTCTTGAAAGAGATAAAAAAATACTCGAAGAGAGTAATCAGAAACTTGATACACTGAATTCTGAATTAACTGAGGCTCTGCAGCACTATAGAGATTTGTATGATAAAGAGACTGCTATCGCTGACAAGATAAAAACAATCATGGCTCCTCATGAGAATTTTACAGAAGAAAAGATTCGAAAAGAAGCCTTATTTGCTGAGGAAAAAGCAGAAGAAACAAGTGACCAGGAAGATGAAGACGACGAATATGTTGATTATGATGAAGAAACATCTTCTCCAGATTCCACAACAGCAGAGTCAGAAGCAGAAGCGTCAGAAGAAAACAATGAAGCTGTTTCAGCAAATGAATCTGTTGAACAGGAAATGGAATGGTTTAATAATGTAAGCAAAAAAATAAAGGAGTATGGTCTCGAATTCAGTCCTCGTATATTAAAGGCATTCCACACAGCTTTGAAAACAGCCGAGTGGTCTCCCTTAGCAGTATTGGCCGGTGTCAGTGGAACAGGTAAATCTGAGCTTCCTCAGTTATATGCAAAATTTGGAGGAATTAACTGTCTGAATGTACCAGTTCAGCCTAACTGGGATAGTCAGGAAGCAATGCTTGGTTACTATAACACTGTTTCAAGTAGGTTCGAGGCACAGCCATTGTTGAAATATCTTGTTCAGACTCAGACTGCAAATTGTGAAAAAACAGAGAAACATGAAGAATATAAATGCAGCTTAAAGGATCAGATGAATATTGTACTTTTGGACGAAATGAACCTTGCTCACATAGAACAGTATTTTGCTGAGTTCTTAAGTAAACTGGAAGAGCGTCGTGGAAAGGAAGAAAGTGAAGCTCAGTTCCCAGCCCTCGCTGTAAAATTAGGCGGTACAGATGCTTATCCATTACCAATGGGTAGAAATGTACTTTGGGTTGGAACAATGAATCAGGATGAAACAACAAAGAGTCTTTCTGATAAAGTATTGGACCGTGGTATCGTTATTAACTTCCCTAGACCAGACGAATTCAAGCGCCGTCTTAATTTGAACCGCGATGTAAAAGCAGAAGAAAAGTATCTTTCTGTTAAAACATGGGAATCATGGAAACTTAAACTCAATGATAAGCAGGTTCTTGAAACCGAAAAAATTATCGCACCATATAAAGAACTGGTAGAGAAGATTAATAAGTCGATTTCAAATATTGGGCGTGCTATTGGACACCGTGTATGGCAGTCAATTGAGAACTACATCTGGAACTATCCGGATGTCAGAAAAGAATTCCTTTGCCGTCCTGCAGATTTATCGGGCGAAGATTTTATAAAGGAAATCTCTAAAAAGATTGACCCGGCATTTGAAGATCAGCTTGTTCAGAAGATTATGCCAAAGCTTCGCGGAATTGAAACCCGCGGTGAATCGAAAAAATGTTTGGATGAAATCCGAACTAGTATTGAAACTTTCAAGAACTCAGGCCATGCATTGAATATTGCCAAGGATTTCGATAATGCAATCAAATTTGGTGATGGACAGTTCCTTTGGGTAACTTCTGAATATTTGAATGAAACTTCTACAAACTAAATAACGGAAAAACAATGCTCTTATTAGAAGATAAACGAACTATTGACTATCAGATATTTCTAAATTATCTCAAAGGAAAGAATCCGAAAGCTCTTCTTTTGCTTCAGCTGCGAAACTGGCTTTTTTCGGTTCTGAAATTTGATCCGAATACCGGAGACCCTCTTTTATCCGATATGACATCCTTTCTGGATAAAGTATCGGGACTAATTCCTTTTAACAAAGAAGAATTAGAGGAAATAAAGAATAATAAGTTTGATTTGTTATATAAAAGTTTATCTTATAATAGACGATCTCTTTTATATCTTCTTGGGAGTCCAAGAAATGAAATTATTCGGTCTCATGAAAGAATGAATATTTATCAGGCCCGTGAAATAGACTCTGCGGGAATAATGGAGATTTCCAGAAGACCAGGAAGAACTGTAAAAGAAAAGGTTGCAGTAAAGCCAACAATTCTTGCTGTAAAAAGAGAGCAGGGGGCGGATACTCTTGAAAATCGACTATTTAAAAAATATCTGGTAAGACTTGTAAATGTTTTGGATGAACGTCAGAAGTGTTTTGATGAATTGGAAAATGAAGATTCAACTTTATCAAGACTCTATTCCGTTATTCGCCGCTGGTTGAAAAGTGAAGAAGCGGGTTATATTGGAAAATGGCAGAATCTTCCTCCAAATAATATTCTTCTTCATGATAAGAATTATAGAAAAATCTGGCGTGGCTGGCAGTTCTTGTTGGATTTAGATGAGATGGTTCTGAATGACTGGAATGATATAGATAGACTTTTGTCGGTATATATCTTCTGGAATACACTATCAATTCTTCAAAGTAAGGGAAGTAAAATCTTACAGTCTCCACTCAAATTTGATTACAATAAATTTGAAATTTGTAATATACCGTTTGAATCTGGTAATTGTGTACGGGTGGAAGCTGAAAATTATGCTCTTGAAATGAAATGCAATAAAATAACTGTAATTTCAAAAGAAGGTGAAGAGCATATAATCGAGATTTACTTTGATAAACTTATTATAGAGAATAAAGTAATGCCAGGAGCTCTTGAAACTCTATCTGAAGCATATGAGGTTTCCAAAAAACTGGCTAAATAAATAGATAAGATATCAGAAAAGAGAACAATACCAGCAGGTTTTGAGGAAGAACAACAATTTACTGCAATCAATTTTTCAGAATTCCCATATAAGGCTGTTTCTGTTTCAACTTCTGATAATTTTGAAAGCCGTGATTTTTCTACTCGTTTAACCCGTCAATTCTGGACTGCAAATACGGATACTGATTGGATTAACCTTGAATCATCTAACTCTCCAGCTACTTATTCTGAAAGAGTTAATGATTATAAAATTGAGACTGTTTCATTTGAGGATGTTTTCTTTGATTCAGATGATCATATAATATCAGAAGAGAAATTGTCTTCTGCAGCATATGATTTCATGAATAGTATTCGTGCCTTTTATAACACAAATACGCTCTATTATCTTTTACCAGACTATTTAGAAGACTTTTCATTAAGTAGGATTCGTTCAACTGCAAATACAGTTTTCCCGAGTGCAAATCCTGTCCCAAAAAGTATAGGTACTGTGTTTGCTTTTCATAAAAGTGAGGAGTTCAAAAATCTTTCTCTAGACGAGAACGATTTTGTTTTTGTAATAGAAAAGAGTAATGATAATTCTGTGTTTTCTATTACTCCAATACAGGTTAAGACAACTTTTGAACTAGGTAATCGGAAAATTCTCAAACTGAGTGATTATCCAGAAATTCCTTATGGAATTAGGTGGGAACATCATCCGTCTGTTATTATAGAAAGTTATGATCCATCAAAAGTTATGGATTATATTAAAGCAACAGTTTCCGCAACAGAAGGAATTGAAAAGGCAAGAAAGATAGTTATTATTTCTGGACAAAAATCAATAGAGAAAGCTCGCTTGGAACTTCCAGCCGAAAATTGGTTCTTCTTTAATAAATCATTTGAAGCTTCTGACGGAGCTGCCTTTTGTGCATATATTCAAGAAAAGGTAAAAGAGATTCCTATGTGGAGTGAACATCTTCCTGTTCTTCAGATGACTTATCTTAAGAATGGTAAAAGATCAGGAAGTAATCTCACTTATGGAAAAACAGTTCTTCCAATTCGAGGACAAAGACAAAGAATTGATATTCCGGATTTATTTATTCTTAATAAAAAGGTTCAGACTTATCACTTCCGTTTGAGTAGAGGCAATTCAGATACATCATCTTCACTTAGATATGAAGCCTGTCTAACTAACGCAGCTTTCCCTCTAGGAAGAAATACAGAATGTCGTCTTGAGATGTATTATACATACGGCGAAGAACATCCGTTTGAATTGTATTTTGTTCCAGTTAATAGTTCCGAATTTATTCGTGCAAAAGTTGAATGGCGCAAAATTGATGAGAATGCTTTCCCTGTTCCAAATTTCCCTCCTGTACGTTCTTGGAGTGAATTTGTAAATTGGAATGATGGGTATACAGTTGAACCACGTGATCTTGAAGACTGGCAGTTGAAGAATTTCAAGCGAATTGAAAGTATTTTGGATTTCATTGAAAATATACCAAATGAATTGCATCGATATACCTGCCACGTTC
>JAEEGH010020898.1_pt1 | contig 13567 bp, 13 predicted proteins | sample 9134181 | NCBI WGS metagenome assembly JAEEGH01 (sample SAMN16246544, study PRJNA631951) | gut metagenome | biome: gut microbiome; feature: rumen; material: DP-attached | host: Bos | place: Iran: Karaj | collected 2018-10
ATCTGAGAGTCGACAAAGAACATGTCAATTCTGTTGTCATTTGTCAGAAAGTAGTTGATCAGTTCTGAATAAAGTTGGTCAACAGAATCATCGTTTCTGATCCGGATATCCGGATGATCCTTCTCATATTCATCAAGCAGGTTGGCATATGCACCCCAGTTCGTAACAATCGTAGTCGTTCCAGCATAGGCTAAATATGGAAACAGCAGTATAAGAAAGAAACAAATAATCGACATTAACTTGCGCACTTGGTCCCATTCCTCTCTTCAATCCCGTACCGGAGGCATTGCTGCCTCCGGCCGGGTGAATAATGGTTTTTTAGTTGCTCTTGAAACTCCACGAACCTGCAATTCCAATGCTCGTATAGCCCTTTACAATTTTACCGTAGTGATAGTAACTCGATCCCTTTGACTTCAGCGTGTATGCCTTTGTGTCTCTTTTTACTACCTTCTTATTTACCTAGGTTGATTTCAGTGTTTCTCCCTTGGCGTTTTCCGTTTTATACCAGTCGCCTTTATTGTCATTCCAGTAATTGGCGGTAAACTTCAGGGTAATCTTTTTTGTGCTGTGATTAACCGTATACACATTAAAAGCCTGGGCAGTGAATTTGGATGCTCCACTATAGCACTTTGTTGTAGTGTCACTCTCATACATTCCATTACCGTTATTAAAGTTATCCATGACCCTGGTTTCACTGGTGCCGCTTGCGATATTCGAACTGCTGGGCGGACTGTTTTTCCCCCATGCGCTTGCGTTCGCAAACACACTCAGGCACAAAACAATAACAAGTACTAACGTGCATACCATTTTGGATTTTTTCATTTTTGTATCTCCTTTTTTTGTAAATTGTTTTTTGTCCTGTTTTACGATATCATTATGATGTTCCCACAGAACAGTCACCGTATAAACGGTGGATGCGGCCAGGCATTTGTTTTGCGGGAACATTTCTCATGTCAGGACCGCGTATACATTTCTGCATATACTTCACCTCCATCAGTACATATTCCAAATAACAGCTCCTCGCTGTAATTGGCATTCAGATACGCTGCCGAAAAGAATTCTTTTATCCTGTCATTCTTCTCCATATATATCAGGATAATATGAAAACAAGCAGCTTAGAAAACATCAGCATAATTCCTGTCGTATTGTCATCTTTGAGAGGAGTCATGCATTGAACAGAAAGCGAAATTGAAATATCTACCGACCTGTCACACATAAAAGACTCCTTCAAGTGTATTTCAATACTAATAGACACTTTTAAAGAGTTTTTTTTGCAAAAATTGCTGTATTTTTTTAAGTTTTTTCAGATTTGCTCATATAAGCTGTATTCCGGCAGTCGCCATGTCACAACTCTTCACTCTCAACTCTTCACTCTTCACTGAACCGCTGAGAACAATCCTCTCTGTTTCATATATTCAATTCAGGCATCACAAAAGCGCCGGGGTTCATTCCCCGGCGCTTTTCATACAGGCGCTGCCTGTTCAGGTAAAGAAGACGGTAATCGCGTCCCAGATCGCTTCGAAGATCCCGATGATCTTCTTTTCCTTGCGCGCTTCTTCCTTCTGGAATTCCGCAAACTCCTCATCCGTGAGGGGCTTGCAGTCTTCCTCTTCTTCCTCGATTATTTCTTCCTTCGCATTTCCATATGCTTTTCCCTTTCAGCCGGAGTAAGCCGGTCAATGGAAGTTCACGCGGGTAAGCTCCAGCAGGTAAGCGTCCACAATCAGCTTGTTCCTGTCCATCATGCGTTCCTGCCTCTTGAACGGCTTCTCGGTTTTTCCTTTCGCCTGGGCCTCGAAGGTTTCTTTCCGGTTGGTGTTGGTCGTGTTTTCCATCGTGTCTTCCTCCTTCAGATTCAAGGGGACCTTTTCCCCGTGGGAACTGTTTTGTGTTCCGGCCTTACGCCGCGTTCGGCAGCTCTTCCTCTTCAGGTTCCGCTGCCTGTTCCGGCTCCGCGTACTGCTCCTCCGCGGGAACAATCCCGTCCGGATATATCTGCGCGAAGTCGTTCTTCATGGAAATCGGGATATAGCCTTTTGCCCGGTATTCTTCGGACTTGGTTTCCCAGTCCTGTTTGCCCCATTCGCGCACACTGTCATCCGCGATGACCATGTACGCCTGGGCCGGATAGGGGTTCCGGCTGTCGATCGTGTAGTTCATCATGCTGGTGTCGCTTCCGCTGTTGCCGAAAGCCAGCACCGGCCGCTGCCCGATCTCCCGCTCAATATAGATGGCCTTGTTGCCGTTCAGGTTCTTCTGGATGAACCCGCCGGTCAGCACCAGCTCGTCACCGTTTTCGTACTTGAAGTTCATGTTGGAGGCTTCATCTTCGTGCCCCTTCTGCTTCACTTCAAAGTCGGTGCCGATCACATGGTTCGGCGTCACATAATCCTTAAACAGGGAGTTGGCCACAACCGCCCGGGTGGTGGTGCGCTCCGTACCGCTGATCACATAGATCGTGAATCCGTTTTCGTACAGGTACTTCACCACTTCCGCCATCGGCAGGTAGGTGTTGTCGATGTACCGCATGTTCGTGAAGCTCGCGGTTTTCTTCTGTCCGAATTCAACGATGTAGTCGTGGAACTCTTCCATCGTCATCCCGGCAAAAGCCTTGGCGAAGTTTCGTGCCAGTTCTTCTCCCGCCGTATATCCCGGTTTGATTTCGGCCGCCGCCTGCTTCAGCTCGTCCGACACCCGTTCCGGATGGTCGTTCAGGCAGTACTCGATGAACATCATCGTATCGAAGTAGGTGTAGTAGGTTTCGCATACCAGCGTCCCGTCCATGTCGAACACCGCGATCCGGTCCTTTTCGGGAATGTAGTTCGCTGTGTCCGCCGGGTCGGTCACCTTCGCCACATAGTCCCGCAGGCTCTGCGCCGCTTCTGATTCCCCGGTCCAGTATTCGCCCAACTCCGCCTTCGGTTTTTCCGTCTGTGCTGCCGGTATGGTCCGGTCATTGTTCAGGTAGTAGATCACCGCGAATGCGATCACCGCTGCCAGGACGATCAGTGCAATGATCGTCATCATCCGGGTCTTTGCTTTCCGCTGATCTTCCATCCCGTCACGCTCCTTGCCTCTTTCCGAAAACAACTATACCGTATCGTGTCCAACAGATGTCCACCTCGAAATGGACAAATCAGCACTTTTTATGCCTGTCTTTGCAGAATATTGAGGGATTTTCGCCCAAAAAACGGTAAAAAAGCAGAAAAAAGACCCTGCCGTCATTCCGGCAGGGTCTTTTTCATTGGGGTCACTCTTCGGCTGTTTCTTCCGCTTCTTCCAGGATTTCATCCACCGGGGCCAGGTAGTCCGCCAGGATGTATCCGTATTCGCTGTGGTACACGCACAGGATAAACCCGTTCTGCTCCTCCTCCGGGTAAGCGAGCACCAGCGCTCCGAGCGGCACCCTCTCAATGCGGGCGGATGACTTGTCCGCTGCCTTCCGCAGGGAAACATAATCGCTGCAGTTCACAATCTGCATGTTCGGTCCCTGCTCCCGGCGCAGCGCGGTGCCGTCATACCCGTAGGCGTTTACGAACGGCGAGTCCTCGTTTGCCTCCCCGGTATCCTCAATCAGCAGGTAGGTGATATACGTATTGTCCTCCGGCCAGGCTTCGGAGTAGACGTTGTAGACGCATTCCACGCCGTATCCGCTTCCGGTATACTCCGGGTTGTCAGTGGAGGAGAAGTACAGCGTCAGCCGGTCCATTCCCCCGGTCACCAGCTCAAATGTCCAGGTGCCCGTGTAGGTGTACGCGAAGCTTCCGTCGCTGCTTTCAAAGCGCGCGGTCAGTGTGCCGTCCTCCGCGAATTCGACGGTTTCCGTCACTTCCCGCGGTTCCTCCCCTTCAGCCTGGACCTCGTCCGTGGCGGTCCATATTCCGGGAATCAGCTCCAGCAGCTCCTCGTCATCCGCGAAAGCCGGCACGGCCAGGACCAGCACCAGGAGAATCATCCCAAGGCATACCAAAATCGAACGGAGGGACGGTTCTTTTCGTTCGATTTTATCACTCATCATAATCCCCGCCTTTCATCATTCTCATTTCCGGATATACCGTTCCCGGATTTCATCAATCACGTGTGCCGTGCTCTTCTCCACCGTGCCGTCACGGAAGGGATTCAGCAGGTTTCCGGTCTCCAGCAGCTCGTAATAGCCTTTGGTTCCGCCGGCGCGGCACAGCCGGAGGTAATCCTCCCAGGCTGCTTTCCGGTCTTCCTTCATACGCCCGTAATACTGGAACGCGCAGATCTGGGACAGTGCGTATTCGATATAGTAGAACGGATACATGAAGATGTGCTGCTTCTGCATCCAGAAGCCGCCGCCCTCCAGGAACTCATTGCCGTCGTAATCCCGCCAGGGCATATATTTCTTTTCAATCTCCCGCCACATCTTCCGCCAGTCCGCGGGCGTGCTGTCCGGCTTCGCGTACACCTCATGCTGGAATTCATCCACGCTTACCAGGTACGGAATCGTGCACAGCGCGCCGACCAGGTGCGCCGTAATATACTTCTCCGCGTTTTCGCCGAAGAACAGTTCCATCCAGGGATAGGCAAAATGCTCCATGCTCATGGAATGGATCTCGTTGATCTCCGAAGTGGAGCCGGTCAGATCCGCCACCGGGATGGACCGCATGGCCAGGTAGCCCTGGAAAGCATGGCCCGCCTCATGGGTCAGCACGTCCACGTCTGCCTGGGTTCCGTTGAAGTTGCTGAAGATAAACGGTGCCTTGTATCCCGGAAATCTGGTCATGTATCCGCCCATCCGTTTGCCGGGCTTCGTCTCCAGGTCAAACAGTTCATACTCCGTCATGAAGTCGAAGAACTCGCCGGTTTCCGGGCTCATCTCCCGGTACATCTTCCGGGCCTTTTCCACCAGTTCCTTTTCGGTGCCGATGGGGACCGCGTTGCCGTCCGGGAATTTCAGCGCCTCATCATAATAGCGGAGCTTGTCCACACCCAGCCGTTTCCGCTGCGTTTCCCGGATTTCCGCCACCGCCGGGGTGATAATGGTCCGCACCTGTTCCCGGAAGCGTGCGGCGTCCTCCCGGGTATAGTCAAACCGGTTCCGGGCAATATACGCCATATCCGTATAGGTTTCAAAGCCCATCTTCTTTGCCTTCGCGTCCCGCAGGCGCACCTGCTCGCCATACTGTTCCTCCAGCGTGCCGCTGATCTGCTCATACAGCGCTGCCCAGGCTTCAAAGGCTTCCTTCCGTTCCGCCCGGTCCGTGCTTTCCATATGCTTCAGCAGGCCGTAGAAGTTGCATTTCTCTCCCCGGAATTCCGTGGACGCAACGGCCGTCACCTTCTGGTATGCCTGGCGCAGCTCGCCCTCCCGGATCGTTTCGGCAATAATCCGTTCGTCGCTGGTCATCAGCCCGGCATCGATCTTCCGGAACAGCTGCTTTCCGAATTCCGCCTCCAGCTCCCCGCGGAAGGGAGATTCCGCCAGGGCCTTCTTCCACGCGTTGAACTGCGGAATCGCTTCCGCAAAGGCTGCCTGCAGCCATTTGACTTCTCCTTCGTAGAAGGCGTCGTTCGTATCGATCGTGTTCCGCACATAAGCCAGGCTGTACAGGGTATCGGAAACCGTTTCCTTTTCCTGCAGCGCAAAATAGGCGTCCCGGGCCTCCGCGGCGCTCTTCGCTTCGCGCACCTTCCGGGTGGCTTCCTCCACCGCCGCCTTCAGTCCTTCAATATCCGGACGCTCATAGGGCATCTCACTGAACCGTATCATCGATTCTTTCCCTCATTTCCATTTCAATATGGTATTGTAACCGGTCTTCCGCATCAGCATACCACATAACGAAACCCCGGGCAAGCACGTACACAATCCGGGATAATTAAAAGCTGCATGCCGTATTTCCGGCGCGCTGTATTTTTGTTTTCATTGATTTGCATATTATGTAGTGCTGTCGTTTTGCATTTGCATCCCTTTATTATATTTTGCAAATATGATATAGTGTTTTGAAAACAATTTTGAGGTCTGTTATGAAAAAGCCAGCTTATATCAGAACAATTCTATATTCCGAAGCAAAGTGCTTTTTCCATAATCGGAGGCAGGTGCTGGCTGCTTTCCTGCCCGGCCCGCTTGTTGTTCTGCTGCTTATGTTTTTAATCAGCCACATCACAGCCATTCCATCCCGGATTGATGTGTTTGGCGGTGAAGAGTATAGAAACTTCATACAAACGACAATAAACAGCCCGGATATCATATCATTCACTGAAAACAGGGCAATCGGCCCGGATGTTCTCTCCAGGCAGAAAAATTATGCTGCCATACAGGTCGGTGCCGATGAAATATGCATTCAGTACAACTCATCGTTGATATCGGATCCCGGTCTCATTTCCAAAGCGAAAGATATAGCCAGATGCATCGCAGTAATCAGGGAAAGCCCTGACCGGCTTGCAGAATACAGCGATACACTGTCAGCTTACCGTCTGACAGACCTCAGTACATATGAAGATCAGATTGATTCAGTGCTGATTCCTTTTCTCAGCCTGTTTTTCATTCTGTTTTTCATGCTTGCCAATAACACTGTCGGCAGCTTATCAATAGATACAATAACCGGCGACAAGGAGCGCGGTACATTTGATATGCTCGTTCTGAGCGGTGCCGGCATTTTTTCAATTCTGGCCGGCAAATACCTGTTTATTGCCCTGCTCAGTTTATTGATTCTCATCTTCGGCGCTGCGGTTGTTCTTGCGGGATTGTCTTTTATTCAGCCCGTCCTTTATGCCGTGCTTTTTTCCGGTACTCAGTCATTCCCGGCAATATGCCTGCCGTTCTTTGCCTGCTTATTTTCGATTGCGTTGTTTACTCCTGCGTTGTTCATCGCATTGGCGTCTTTTTTCTCCAAAACCAGGCAGGCATCCACATATACGGGTATCGTTCAGATCGTACTGTCCCTGTTTACCTATGCGCCGATTGCCCTCAACAGCAGTGTCCTTGGTTATCTGCCTGTAAGTAACCTGTGGTCGGTATTAAAGAACGCATTGCTCGGGAAACCAGTCTTCAGCTGTGTTGTTTCTTCAGCTGCCATTTCTGCTTTTGTTGCCGTTACCGCCCTTTTCATTGCCAAAAAGAACGTAGAAAGGGAAATGAACCAATGATTACCATGAAGAATATCAGTAAAAGATATCGGAAAGGCAATGTCCTTGCGGTCCGGGATGTATCTTTTGATATACACGACAACGAGATATTCGCTTTGCTCGGACCAAACGGTGCCGGCAAAACAACTACATTGCGCATGTTGTCCACCCTGCTGACGCCTACAAGCGGAGTGATTGAATATGATGGTCTTCCGACAGCCGGAAATGAAATAGCGATTAAGAAGAAGATCGGCTTTCTGACAAACGAGATTCGGCTGGATGGCCAGTTTTCCCCCAATCAGTCTGCGGAGTTTTACGGCCGGTTATACGGCATGTCTGAAGAAGAAATCAAAAAGAATAAAGAAGCGTTGTTTGATTATTTCCGGATCAATGAATATGCCGACAGAAAATATGAAACCTTTTCAACCGGCATGAAGCAGAAAACCTCCATCGCGATTTGTCTGATCCATAATCCGGAAATCATTATTTTTGATGAACCCACGAATGGGCTGGATGTCATCACACAGCGCCTGATTGAAGATTATATCCTGCTCCTGAAACAGAAAGGAAAAACCGTTATTCTCTCAACCCATCTGCTGGATGTTGTTGAATGGCTTGCGGATCGTGTCGGCGTCATTATTGATGGTGTGTCCGTTTTTTGCGGCACCTGCGAAGAAATGATGCAGTCAGAAACTGCCGGGACGATGAATGATGCTTTCCTCTCAATCTACACCCGGAATCATACAGAAGGTCCCTCAATAATCCGGAAGCATCACTTGCTGAAAAGCAGTCATTGAGGAGGTCGTCATGCAGGCAGGATTATTTGTGTTCAGGCATGAGATGCGAAAAATCTTCCAGGATAAAAAAATCCTGGTATCCATATTTCTGTTGCCTGTCCTGATCGTTTACATTACATCATTCCTGTCAACCTCAGTAACGGCCGCGAAGAAAAGTCATATCTATGCCCTGGGCAACGCATTGGATAAGCTGGAATCCGCACAGTATGAGATTATTCCTGTCGAACAGCAGACCATAGAGGAACTCGCTGAAACGACTGTGATTTATCCTGAAGATGTTGTAGTTCACGTGCAGCCCGGCTTTACAAATATCTATTATCATTCCCTCAATTCTTCCTCTGCCGGAAGCGCATCAGCCTGTAAGGATCTGCTGCTTGACCATTACCTGGTTTCTTCTGCGCTTATACACGAGGATGAAATCAGCCAAAGCATTACCGTTGCTGATGTCAGCCCCGGCAATAATACGTCCGGTCAGCTCATGGCAATGATATTGCCGTATATGCTGATCCTTCTGCTGTTTTCATCAACATCTGAATACTCGGTTGACACAATTGCAGGGGAAAAAGAAAACGGGGTATTCAGCACACTTCTTCTTACACCGCATAAGCCCGGCCAGATAATTCTGGGCAAGCTCATAGCCTGTAATGTATATGGCATTGTGTCAACAGCGGCATATTTCCTGGTCATATATGTCATGTCTTTTATTACCGGCCGCAATTCCCCCGATATTCGTTCTGTTGATCTGAATGCAGTGACCGTCCTGTTCTTTGTCCTTGCTTCGGTTCTTCTGAGCTTTCTGTTCTCCACCCTGGCCATTTTATGTTCCCTGCACTCAGTGAACCGCAGGGAAGCCCGGTCCCTCCGGCTTCCTGTTTATGCTGTCACACTGATCCTTGCGTTTGCGGCCTTTGTCATATCCGATAATGTTCCGGATATTTTCTGCCTGATTCCTGTATACAATGTTTCCTGTGTGATGAAAAGCATGCTGTCATCCGGCGCGGATCCGGTACAGATTCTGCTGACACTTCTTTCCCTCAGCGTATGTTCCCTTATTGCATTTTCTCTCTGTATAATATCTCTCAGAAATGAAGAAATCAGATGCTGAAAGATGTATAATATAACCGGATCGCCCGCAGGCGGTCGTTGGTGCTTTTTCCCCTGCGTTCAGTCTGGAGGTTGATCACATGAGACTGTTTACCGCAATTCAGCCGTCACCCGGGTTCCGGGCCGCCCTGGAGGACCTGCAGCAGCGGCTGCGGGAGACCGGGGTCACGGGCAAATACCGGGAAGCGGACGGCCTCCACCTGACGCTGGCGTTCATCGGCGAATGGCCGGAGGATATCACAGAGCTCCTGCCGGTAGTGCGGAAGCCCTTTTCCGTCACGCTGTCGCACCTGGGAATCTTCCCGGAAGCGAATGTGCTGTGGGCCGGTGTGGACCCCTGTGAGGAGCTGGACCTGCTGGCAAAACAGGTGCGGCACCGCCTGGCGGACGCGGGCATCCCCTTTGACCGGAAAAGCTTCAACCCGCATATCACCCTGGCCCGGAAGCCCTTTGTGCCGGAGAAGGTCGTGCTGTCGGAAATCCAGGTTCCCCGGGTTTCCATGATTGTGGACGATGTATGCCTCTACCGTTCCGACCGCGGAAAGGACGGAATGGTGTACACCGTCATCGGCAGCAGTTCGGAGAACGCGGGATTGTGAGGCCTTTATGACACTGGCAGAACTGACAGAATGGATTTTCGATGAATACAGCGTGGAGCCGGAGCATCCCTTCCCCCGGGATGATGTAAGCTGCGTGTTCCGCCACGCGGACAACCGCAAATGGTTCGCCATTACCATGAACATCCCGTACCGCACCCTCGGGATTCCCCGGGACGGAAACGTGGACGTTCTTAACGTCAAGTGCGATCCGTTCGTGGCGGGTCCCCTGCGGGGAAAGCCCGGGTTCCTCCCGGCGTACCACATGAACAAGGACAAGTGGATCTCGATCCTGCTGGACGGATCCGCGCCGAAGGAAGATATCACCGCGTTGCTGGCCATGAGCTACAGCATGACAGCGGCAAAGGAAAGGAAGAGGAAACATGTTCCGGCCGATGAGGAGATTTAAGCAGCAGGTCAGCGAAGAAGAATGCATCCGCATCCTGAAGGAGGAGAAGCGGGGCGTCCTTTCCCTGCACGGGGAGGACGGCTATCCCTACGGTATCCCCATGGACCACTGGTACTGTGAGGAAGACGGGAAAATCTATTTCCACGGTGCGAAAGCCGGCCACAAGATCGACGCGCTGGCCAAAGACAACCGGGTCAGTTACTGCGTATACGATGCCGGATTCCGCCGGGAAGGCGAATGGGCGCTGAACATCACCAGCGTGGTCGTCTTCGGGCGGATCAGCCTCGTCACCGACGAAACAAAAGCCGCCCGGATCTGCGAACAGCTGTGCCGGAAGTTTACGGATGACGAGGCGTATATCCAACGGGAGCTCACCAATGCCCTTCCCCGGGTTCAGTGCCTGGAGCTGGAGATTGACCACATGACCGGAAAACTCGTCAACGAGTCCTGATCCCGAACCATATTAAAACGTCACCGGAAGCCACTCCGGTGACGATTTTCGTTTGTCCCTCACAGGATAATCAGCAGCGCGATGATAATCAGCACCACGCTGATCAGGATCGAGAAGGAATTGATGGCGCTGGAAAGCTCATAGTCGCCCTTCAGCTGGGCGGTAAAGGCAGGCACGGCACTGCTCACCGGCCCGAGGAACGGAATCACCAGCGTCTGCCGGTATACCGCCGGAACGGGCAGCAGGAACCAGCACAGCGCCGCGAACGCCAGGCCGATCAGGTACCGGGGAACCAGGATGCGCATCACCTCCGGCATGCGGCTCTTGTCAATCTGGAAGCCCACGCCCAGCATCAGCATGGCCAGGAAGGCGTTGGCGCTTCCGATAATGCCGGCCAGGTCCACCACCGGCTCCGGCAGGCGGACATGCAGCATGCACAGTGTGAACATAATAACGTAGGTCACCAGCGGAACGGACTTCCCCAGGGACCGGAGAATCGGCATAAGGGAAAACCGCTTTTGTTTTTCCTTCACCATGCCAGCCACACAGTATGCGCCGCCCAGGCAGATCACGCCGTTGCCCACGTCAAACAGGCTCACGGCCAGCACGCCCTCCGGGCCCAGGAATCCCTGCGCGAAGGGAAGCACAAAGTTGCTGACATTCACGCCGGACATGTTGAGCACCCCGAACGCCCTGTCCTCGTTCCCGCGGCGGTGGTTGAGGAAATAGCCGGCAGTCATGAGGACGACTCCGAAAACAAATCCGATCGCGATCAGCACAAACAGCGAATACTCAAATTCACGGCCGGCCAGGTTGGTGACAATCGCCGCCGGCAGCGTAATCCGGATCACGATTTTGCTCAGCAGGTTAAAATCCTCCCGTTTGAAAAAGCCGACCCTGCGCAGGATCATGCCCAGGAGGATAATGGCCACAAAGCACCCGGCCCGGGAAAGAATGTCAATCATCGGTAAAAAACTCCTTTGGCGCCCGTGCGCCCGTCCCCGTCAGAAAGCACAGATGCAGTTTAATCCTTTACGCCTCCGCATGCAATACCGAAACGGATTCCGATCCGGACAATCCGGCTGAAATCATCCAGGGAAGCGCCCGCAGCCGCCGGCTTCTTTCCCGGAAAAGGAAACATCCGCCGGTCTCCCGGCGGATGGCTTTCATATTCCCCGCAGGCAACAAAAACCGTCGGCGCAGGAAAACGGGCCGGGAGTCCATCCTCCCGGCCCGTGTATTCTTTCCTTATTTTCCGCCGTTTTTCTGGCTGCGCTTGTGCGCGTACATCAGCTGGTCCGCGCGCCGCACCACGTCCGCGGCGGACTGGTCCGTTTCCGGATCATACTCCGCCATGCCCCGGGCGACGTTCGCCTTCTCCCACGGGTTCTCGGCGATCGCGTGCAGGTCCTTGCAGCGCTCGTCAAACAGCTCCAGCAGCTCGTGCCGCTTCTCGTAATCCCCGTGCTGCAGCACCGCGGCAAACTCGTCCCCGCCGATGCGGAACACCGGGCTGTGGGCGAACACCTGGCAGATCGTCGTGCAGGTGGACTTCAGGTACAGGTCGCCCTTCTCGTGGCCGTACCCGTCGTTGATCACCTTCAGGTCGTTGCAGTCAAAGAAGCACACGGCGTATTCCAGCTTTTCCCCGCGGCTTTCCGCCTGCTCCGGCAGCCGCTGCAGGTACAGGTCGAAGGCGCTCTTGTTGCGCACCGCGGTCAGCGCGTCGCCGTAGGCCTTGTCCTTCAGGTCGCGCACGTAGGATTTCAGGTGCGCCACCAGGTGGCTGAACGCCCCGGTCAGGATGCCGACCTCGTCGTCCCCGTGCGGCACCAGCTCCACGTCGTAGTTCCCGGCCTCCACTTCCTCGGCGGCCTTCGTCAGGTCGGTCAGCGGCTTCACAATCCGCCCGGACAGTTTCACCGTCAGCAGCACAAAGGCCACCAGCAGCACCGCGGACGCGGCGCAGTGCTCAATGATCCACCGCTGCCAGTCCTCATTGATTTCCGCCACCGGCACCGCCACATTCAGCCGCATGCCGTTCGCCAGCGGCAGCCATACGGCTTCCTTTTCCACGCCTTTCCACGTGTACCGGATCAGGGAATTCTCCGCCAGCATCCCGGTGGGCGACTGCCGGTTCCTCTCCAGCTCCAGTTCCTCATCCGTCATCTCCGGATGGTATACGATATATCCGGTGTCGTCGTTGATGAACGCGTACCCGTCGTCATACAGCCGGATATGCTCCACATGCTCCGCGATGGCCATATAGTCCAGCTCAATCCCGATCACGCCGACAAATGTGTCCCCGCAGTAAACCGGCATGTTGTAGGAAAGCACCGTCACATCCAGGTTGTCCGTCACATACGGCGGCAGCCACACGGCCTTCCCGGTCGCCTTCGGCACGGTGAACCATACCAGGGCGGATGTGTCAGAGGTATCGTACCGGGTGATGTCCGTCACCTCGTGCTCCACAAAGCCGTTCCCGTCCAGGTTTGTATACCAGAAGCCCTTCGTCTCCTGCGAAACTGCCGGATCAATGCGGTAGTAATACGTCAGGATCCCCTGGGTCTTGCTCGCGGTCTTCGCGAAAATCGTCCGCGTCCGGCTCACATGCTCCGCCAGTTCCGCCTCTTCCAGGCTTTCCAGGTCCTCCCCCACGAAGCTCGCCACCATCTCCACGGACTGTTCCGCGCTGGTGAAATAGGAGTTCAGGTGCTTCTGCCCCGTTTCGCACAGCAGCCGGAGCTGCTGCTCTGCGCTGCTCCGGCCGATTCCCCGGATCGCGTAGGCGCCCTGGAAGGTCGTAATCAGGATGGTCGCGATGATCGCGCATGCCGTCACCAGCGTAATTTTGGTCCGGATGGATTTTGTACGTACCGCTTTCGCTGCCATGTCATATCTTCCCAACTTGTCATAGTTCCAAGGTTCTTATATAGACCCGTTCCCGGCTTTTGTCAACCCTGCGCGCCGCTTTTCTTTGCCTTTGCAAAAAAAGCAGCAGCGAAGGCATTCCGCCTTCGCTGCCGGTTTCCTTCTGCCCGTGCCTTACAGCGTGCAGTCCAGGGCGGCCAGCGCGTCCTTTACGTACTTCACCACGAAGTCCGCGGCTTCGCCCGCC
>JAEEGH010020899.1_pt1 | contig 13566 bp, 9 predicted proteins | sample 9134181 | NCBI WGS metagenome assembly JAEEGH01 (sample SAMN16246544, study PRJNA631951) | gut metagenome | biome: gut microbiome; feature: rumen; material: DP-attached | host: Bos | place: Iran: Karaj | collected 2018-10
TCATCCGCAGTGTGAATGAGAATAGCTTTCGAAGTTGAATTACGCAAAGATTTAGTATATGACTCATTATCATCTATCATTTCCATATAAGCTTGATTCATCAAGGCTGCAATTCCGGCAACATACGGAGCCGCCATAGATGTTCCTTCCTCATCTTTATAGCAAGTTCCTTTCGTAGAACGATTGCAAGGTTCACTCGAGAACACACCATAATCAAAATTGAAACCAATTCTTAAATAATTAGATAGAACATCATCTTCCTTCCATTCAACGTCCGTTTCAAAATAGCCATCACCGCCATCTCCAAGATTCCATTCGAAATCAACATGTTTATGTTTTTTCTCTGAGTAATAAAAATCTACTCCTTCTGCCAAGTACAAATTACCTCTCATAACCCTGAAGAACGAACGAATATGTGCAGGTATTCTCATACGGATCTTAATATGATCACCCCTTTTCACATCAAATGGTGTATTCCTGAATGTTCTATGATCCCAATTAACATATATCCCACTACGCAAAGGATAACCATCAGAAATTAGAAGGACTTTGTCATTCAAAGATTTATTATCCGAAACAATATTTATACTCTGATACCATTGCTCACGCACATAATTACATAGGGCCCCATTTAAAGCTGCTTTGCCATCATTATCCGCTTTTTCCATATCTTCGATATACTTTTTATTTGACAAAACAGATCCAGGAACCAAACAACCAGAGATTTTTCCACCATCAGCATGAGATAACTTTCCAAACTTATATGTCAAACCAAGACGTTCAAATGTAATTTCATCTAAATAAACTTCAAATTTATTATTAGCATCAAAAGATCCCTGAAACCCACTTCCTGGCGCCATGACATCAGGCTTAATTCGGCCATCCCATGTTGGGCCTAGACTAGAATTTGTATTCGGAATCTTAGTACGGCTTGCATAGTTACCGACCACAATTCCATTTTTTGTATCAAAAGAAATGGAATGGTATCCCCTACCATAATTACATTTTTTTTCCTTCCCATCTTCATCTACACGGTAGTCACCTAAAGCATAGTTACCAGCAGCCACAACAAAGGTCTTCGGCTTTGGATCCTCACTATCCTTCCAATTTTTAAAAATCGCTTTCTCTGTATTAGTTTCATAACCGCCTACATGCGAGTGATTTACAACATGGCCTCGCTGAGGATAACTAGCACTTGACCCATTCGAATAGAATTTCACCTTCGGTGCAACGCCTCTATACATGTGATTAGGAGACTCAATACCATTGCCATTACCACCTATGATTCCAGCCACATGCGTTGCATGGAAATAGTCATCATCATCTCCATTCGAGCCATTCTCAATTGGATCCTTATCCCCATAAGCTCTTCTCGCTTTCGGTTTTCCTCCTTCCCATTCTATCATTCCGTCATGATCATAATAAATACCAGTATCATAAACACCGACTACAATATTTTCCCCTGTGTATTTTAGCGGTTTACCCGAAGCATCTCTTAGCCACGATGTTTCCACATTATCGTTGAAACCGGTAAAATCAATATTCCATCGGCGCCATTCATTTACTTGAAGATTCTCTATGTTTATAGCGCTTCGACCATAATCATTTTGGACTGGTTCATCTCTAACAACATTAAGAGAGTAAATATTTCTATTATTTGCCAAACAATTTATAGCTTCTTTTGTATTCTTAGAAATGACAACATAATTGTTAATTGCGGTATTGGTTCCGCCACATTCATCGACAATTCTTTTACAGCTATCCATGGCAATATCGTCCCAACAACGATTGCTCATTCTTACGCTCTGCAGATTTGTAATTTCTTCATGGCAAGAACCTTGAGAATCACAAACCATTTGGCGTTCAGTCCAATCTTCAGGTTTAAATTCTACTTTGAGCCTAGTAGAATCGTCAACACTGAAGGAATTGTAGAACCCATAGACAAGGGAATCAAGCTTTCTCTTTTTCACATTGGCGTTCGACTTCATCAATATAAGGGTCTTTTCACCCCATGCCGAAGCAGAAAGCCTCGTAACACCGGCCTGTTCCAGCAAGCCCGCTTCCTTTCCGTTCATCGGAACGTCCTTCAGCATCCAAAAACGGCCCGCCTTCTGGACCTCGGACGCATTCCCATCGTACTTAGTCACGACAGAGTTGCCGCCACGGTCATGCCACACCTCGACATCGGAATTTGCCTTCCCGGTCAACGGATCATCACCCCAGAGGATGTTCCCGTCCGAATCATACACGGCAAAGAAGTAGTTCGGCTCGGATACACCCGAACTCTTCTGGTACGACCAGTCGTTCGCAGCACTCCAAGTGGACCAATCGCTCTTGTGGATCCTGAAGTTCACCTTCAGCGTCTTGCCCGGATTGAGCGCACCAGTGAATTTCAGCTTCACGGCGGTGACTTTTCCTGCCGTTGATACCGTCTTGTGTACTGGATTCAGCCTGCTGGCATAGTCCACATCAACCTTCAGAAGGGAGTCCGTGGCTTCCGCGGGATTACCGATGGAAGCACACTGAGCGGCGTGCTGCGGATTGTTGCAGTACTGAATCCACGTATTTTCCGCAAAATAGCGGACTTCGGGGTTCTGTATCGGAGTCGAAGTGGTGTTGGTGACCGAGATTCTGTATTCAATCCAGTTCCATTCCGTTCGGTGGCGTTCGCTAAGAAGGCGGACAGACGGTTCCGACCAGGCGACATTTGTCATCAGGACCAGAGAAACGATTGTTGTTATAAAATATTTCATACAAAACATTCCGTATAATAGATATGCGGAATATATAAATTAACAATACCAAATTACCAAGAAAAAAATTTGTATTCATTGACAAAACGTCAAAGAAACCATCAAAGTTTTATTTTTATTTACAATAAAACCATTCAATTTTGCAAATTTATTAAAAAAAATACACAAAAGAGTTTTTACAGTCAAAATTCTCAGTTCTTAACTTCGAATTTCCCGATTTCGTCCTTTAACACCACGCGATCGTTCTTGATGGCGACAACAGTCACGCCCCAAATTTTCTGACCGACGCTCACGACAGCGGATTCCCCATTGAATTTGAGGATTGCAACAGGATTGTTTCCAGGCAGAACAGCGTCAAGGGTAATAGGTGGATGTTCCTTGGGTGGCGTAGAATCTACAGGCTTTGCAACCTTGACCGGCGCAGCTTTCGGCTTGGGCATCAGTTGCTTAGGCAAACTAAATGGATCACGTATTTTGTCAATCGAGAATTCTTGCGGTTGCAGCAATGTAAGCATGTCCTTTAGAGTCAATTTCGATTTTTTCCCTACCGAGCCTGCCGTTTTCGCCGTATCGTTTGCATTTCTGCTCAAAACAGAGAAACGTACCGATGCAGAAACAAGGCCATTTTCATTGCGATTCAAGCCTACATCGTCGGCACGGATGCAGAAGATTCCGTTTTCCAGTTCCTTCAAAAACTTCAACACGTCAATAAAGGGTGCGTAAGTCTTAAAGAACACTGGAATTTCGATCTTGTCTCCAGAATAGCGCATTTCTCCCGTAGATAAATCATTTAAAACAATTCCCGTTTTCCCTGAGACATCATGAACAAACGTGAGGATTTTCGAGGAGGTTACATGCACATTCGTGTATTTCTTAATACGCGAAGAAACGTTGTTGTATTCAGCAATCAAGGAATCCGGAGACGTATCGGCATTCTGTACCGATTCGGACATTTTGATTTCGGAACGAACCATAAAAAACGTTTCCGCAGCGTGCTTTGCCGCAGGCACAATAAAGCCGAAGAGAGCATATAAGGTAAATGCAACCGCGACGACTGCAATTATACCATACTTCTTTTGCGAAAGGAACATTTTCATCGAACATCCTCCGCACCTAAATTGAACTTCACCACCTGAAGCTTATTCCATGTCGTCTTTTCGGTCGTCTTCAGCCTAACATTGACAAGATTACGCTCTTTTTCAAGCGTCGATAAAAAATCAGAAAGGTCTTCAGGCGTAATGGCATATCCATGCACGGAATGATTCCCATGAGAGACATTCCAGCTCGTAATCCAAACGTTATCTGTAACATTAACAACAAAATTTTTCAAAGATGTCGCGACATGGCTACGATGCATCAAGAACGATTCCGAAGCAGCCCTATCATTTTCCAGATTTTCCAACACTTGCGAAAGTTCTTTTTGTTTCTGGACTCTAGCCTTAAATCCCTGAATCTTGGATTCCGAACGATCGACATACACTCCCGCTCCGGTACGGAAGGCAACCAAAATCACAAGGGACAAAGTAAGCAGAACTAGACAAACCTTTAAAATACGACGAGAAAGCGCAGCCTCGCGAATTCGGTTCAACGCATCCTTGTCCGCCATCGTATGGAAAGCAGGAACCCCATCAGTACGAAACACCCAGGCATCTTCGGCAATGGTTTTCGCGAGCAATTCCGCATTTACCTCAAAATGTTCTTCAGCGGCATTCTTCAGGAAAAAATGTTCCTGGGCAAAACTCACCATCCGAGCACAATCATCGCCCGGAACCTTGTAACCCGCCACAATTTTTCCACCAGACGAAAGCAATAGCCGAACAAAACCGCCATCGCAGTTGGTATAGAGACAAGGTTCATCAGAAGAAATGTTAATCAGTTCCACGGCGACAAGCAACGATGGGACATGGAGCAAAATCTTGAAGCGCCACTTCTCAATTTCGGCAACAAAATTCTCAACGGCACTCTTTAGCGCCACCACCGAAAAATCGCCACTGACCGATTCTACAGAATCCAAATTCTCGTTCTTGTATCCAGGAAAATCGGCAACCGATCCCACTTCATCCGAAACGACTTTTACCGGAGTAACACCATCAACTAGCAGAACACCGTCGGCGCCACCGCCGTTTTTCACCTGGAATTCGCGGCATTCCTCGATAGTTCCCGAAAACGAAAAATCGACAAAGCTGCGACCCGCTCCACGACCGCGCATCACGCGCAGAATATGGGCCGAACCCGCATTTACGGAATCACTTACAACAAGCACCCACCAGAACCGGCCGGTGGCATCGTCAAGCATCTTTCCTAAAGCCGTCGCCACTACTTGTCCACCGTATCCTTAACAACTGGTTCAGTTTTTACTTCGGAAGATTCTACGGCTTCCACTTCAGCATTATCGGCACTTTCGATTTTTTTGACAAATTCATCATCAATTTCAACCGTTTTTTTCTTTTCCTTTTTCGGGACAAGCGGTTGCTTCGCTTTTTCTAGTTCGTCAGCGATATCGACACTGCCCTCGTGACCGTAGTAAATATGCGGCGTGACAAAAATCATAAGTTGGCTCTTGCTACGCACACGTTCCACGTTCTTGAACAACCAACCAATCACCGGAATCGAGCCAAGGAACGGAACCTGGTTATACACGTCGTTCACAGATTCTTTCACCATGCCGCCAAGCACAATCGTCTCGCCATCACGCAAACGGACAGAAGACTTCACGTAACGCTTGTTAAGCGTCGGCGGAACAGAACTATTAAAGCTACCCTCCGGCTCCGAAAAGTCCGGAACAATCTCGCAGGTAATTTCGCCTTCGCCCGTTACATAAGGAGTCACCGTGATATTGGAGTTCGCCTCAATTTGTTCAAAACGTTGCGTTGTCTTTGAAGTAACCGCATCGCCTTGGTTGTAATCCACCTCGGAAGACATCATGTAATACTGCGTTTGGCCAATCGTGAGCACCGCCGTTTCGCCATTCAACGTGGCAATCTGCGAGCGAGCCTTCACATCGAGAATTTTCTCCTGCTCCATGGCATTGATTTTAGTCACCATGTCCTTCGGAACGCTGACAACCTCGCCAAGTCCAAGCCCATTGAAAATCCTCTGCGTCTGCTTGGCATTCAAGGTCTGGTCTATACTCGGGAACAACTTTTCGGAACCCATATTCTGCGAAGCCTTTCCGAATAGCAAATTCAACCCGTGGCTATGCCCCTTTTCGATATCCATATCCACAACGAGCACTTCGATCAAGATCTGCGCCACCGGCAAGTCCATCTTATCGACATACTGCGAAATAGCGTCAAGAACATCGTAGTTACCCACAGCCATCAAGGCATTCTGCGACTTGACCACCTGAATCTGCGTGCTCTTTGTAAGCGTCGTGGGCAAAAGCTTGATGACATCTTCGGCACGCAAATGCTTGAGTTTGATCAAAAGCGAATTGTCGGCCGTCTGCATCTCATGGGGGCCGATAAAATACACACCGTCACGTTCCCAGAACGTGTAAGACGTACCGCGGAACAAATACTTGAGAGCATCCCGTATGGAAATTCCCGAAATGTGCGATGTCACCTGGCCCTCGATTTTACCATAGACCATCGTGTTCAGTTTAGTCTGAGCAAGCACTTCGCTCAAGAGAGAAGCTAGCGGAGCATCAATCGCCTCGATATTCAACAGAGAATCGTTGACAAGCTTAACCCTAAAGCGCCCACCACCTTCTTGACTTTTTGAACCAAGATTCCACGAAGGTTTCTTGAGGGAAACGACACCACCTTCATCCTCGTAGTCCAGTTCAGCCGTTTCCGCCACATGGCGCAGAGCCCGTTCAAACGGCATGTTCTGCACATAGACCGTCACAGTCTTGTTACCGTCCTGCTCCAGCAAAATGTTCTTCCCCGTCACCGAGACAATCTTGCGGACAAGCTTGCCCAAAGGAGCGTCTTCGACATCCAAAGTCAGTGCACCGCCCCTGCTTTCGACAACAAAATGTTTCTCAGGAGGTTTGGGCGGTTCCGGCGCCTTCTCCACATGTTTCTGCACGCGAATAGTCCCGCCATCAATAACGTACTCGTAACCGTTCCACTGCAACAGCAGTCGCAAGGCGTCCTTGAGCGGCTGGTTATTGAAATTGACCGTAACCGGGCCACGCACATCGGGAGCTAAGAACAAGTTCAGGCCATACTGGACCGCCATTCCCTGCAAAAGATCGCGAATCTCGGTATTTTTGACATTCAGGTTCTTGACAATGATGGAATCCGCAATCGGGAGCGGAACAAAGGACTGTGCAAGCACTGTTGTACAAAAAGCGAACAACAGCACAAAGACAAACTTGCATTTGCATATAAAATTCATAGTGCGAAATGTAGAAAAAGAAAGTAAAAAGAAAAAAAGTTCCTCATAAACAAGAAGCGTTTATAAGCAATTTGATAAATTGTAAGAAAAATGCGTTATACAGCGTTCCTACTTTTTTACGACTGTAAAATAAAATTGTATATAACAAATTATTCTTTACATCCACACACCAGTCTCCACCAACTTACGAAGTAATTAAATTTAAACAAAATCCCAAATCATCACACACAATATAAAGCAAAAAGAACGTTCATCGGCCATCATTTTTTAGAACAAGAAAACAGTCAAGCATAACTTTTTCTAGATTTCATCTTAATTTCAGGGATACCACATTGAAAAAAGCATTTTTATTCATCCTCGCTTATTGCGCCATTTTCCTCACCTCCTGCCTCCAGGACGAAGACACGGATTCGCGTCTCCCCGTTCGTTACACGGTCATCGTCACTGACAAAATATCGGGCGAGGCGGTTGAAAAGGCCAAGGTCGAACTGACAAACGAAGTTCAATCCGCACAAGTGCTATACACTAATTCGAGCGGCACGGTGATATTCCCTTCTGAAGAGAGTTACGTCAACCAAGTTGTTGTCACAAAAGACGGCTACTTCCCCAAAGACACCGTCGATGTCATCAGCAATCCGGACACGTCATTGAACCTGATTCTGCGTTCCATCAGCATTTTCCTTGTTCCGACAGACACTGCCAAGGTTGACTCAACAAAGAAGTAAGATGCCTTTTGAGCTCAAAAATCCGCCACCGCAAACGGCCTTGCGATTTTTACCGCAAGAGCTGATGGTTCGTTATTCAGTCATTCCTGTCGATTACAACGAAGAGAACAAGCGGTTGACGGTTGCCATGGCCGATGTTGATGATTACGATTTAATCAACGATATACAGGTCGCGGCCGGAGTCTATGTGAACCCGGTCCAGGCAGACGAAGACAAAGTCACTCAGTGGATTAGCGCATTCGCAGAGCGTGCCGTTCCGGCCTTCGGTTCAACATCCGCAGGAAACAAGGCAAACTCCCCCGTCATTCGCATGGTCAACGAAATCATATCCGAAGCGATGCACACGGGCGTCTCAGACATACACTTTGAGCCGGGCGAGAAGTCATTTCTCGTGCGATTCCGCAAAGACGGTGTGCTTAAAATCGCACGAAAGTTGCCCCTGCGAGCCATTTCCGAAATCACGTCTCGTATCAAAATCATGGCGAGCATCGACATTGCCGAAAAGCGACGTCCGCAAGACGGGCGTATTCATTTTGACGACGGAACCAAGGCCGTCGATATCCGCGTCTCTGCATTACCTACAGATTATGGGCAAAAGATGGTTTTACGTCTTTTGGACAAGGGAACAATCATTCACAAACTGGATTCACTCGGCATGACATCCACACAAATCGGTCTATGCGAAAAAGAAATCCATAAGCCTTACGGGATGTTCCTGATTACCGGTCCAACGGGTAGCGGTAAGACAACAACGCTTTACACGCTTTTGCAGATGATTCGGAGCCCGGAACTGAATATTTCCACCATCGAAGAACCGATTGAATACAAACTAGACGGAATCACGCAGACTGCAGTAAATGCAAAAATCGACTTGACATTCGCGGCAGCCTTAAGAACGCTCCTCCGTCAAGACCCGGACGTCATCATGGTGGGCGAAATACGCGATAGTGAAACGGCCGAGCTAGCCATTCGTGCCGCCCTCACGGGACATCTTGTTTTCAGCACACTCCACACAAATGACGCCCCGTCTGCAATCGCACGCCTCATCGATATGGGTGTCGAGCCCTTCCTCGTTGCATCGGCGGTAAACTTCATCATGGCGCAAAGGCTTGTTCGCAAGGTTTGCCCAAAATGCGGAGGACGCGATCCGAGCTGCCTCACTTGTGGAGGCAGCGGGTACAAGGGGCGTGTCGGCATTTTCGAGATGATGCCCATGACGGAGACTATCCGCGAGATGATTCACAAGAGTGCGTCCAACGCAGAGCTGCGCCGGACCGCAATTGCAGAAGGCATGAAGACTCTCGCCATGGATGGCGCAGATAAAGTTGCCCTTGGGCTCACCACAGAATCCGAAATCGCCGCAGAGGCAATGATTTAGAAAATGTGCGTGGTAGGCAACAATCGCGGATTCACGCTTCCCCTTACCATAGCTATTCTTGTTATCATCGGATTTCTCGTTTCTTCGTTTTACACGATGGTAAAAAACGAACGAATAGAGTCTTTTCGCAGGCTTACGGACGCCCAAGCAACGCTTGAATTAGAAAGCGGCGTCAACTACGCATTTTACCGCATGCAGAACGAATACAAACCATGGAGACCCGACAGTCTACAACACGAAAACAAAGATGGGAATATCCATTTTTCGCTCTCGCAAGTACAAGACGGCGCATTCGCTTTGCTCAACGTATTCAACCACGACTCATCGCGCCATTTTACCGTACATACGGGATTCATCCCTTCAAATAGACCAGCCCTGACTTTACTCGCGTCACAGACAAACGTAAGCCTTGTCGGCAAGTCACACATTGAAGGAGGCACTGCGCTAAGAAACGGAACAATTTCATATAGTAGCCATTACAAGATGCGCGCAGAAAAAGAAGCCTTTTTCGACACCGTCTACGTCGGCGATACACTTGAATATTTCGACACACTTAGATTTTATCCAGAACTTTCACGAGAACAATTCCCAAATACGTTTGAAAAAGACAGATGCGTCTTTGATGGAACGGATGCAGTTCCAGAAAGCCTCAACTGCCGTGTAGTCACCATGCAAGGGGACAGCCGTTGTAATTATTGTAAAATTACAGCGGACAAAGTTTTTTTACGAGAACGAACCAGTTCCATAAAGGCAAACGTCATTGCGCGCACAATTTGTCTTAGCGACAGCATTTCGCTTTCAGGAACTTTTTTTGCTCAGGATTCACTTGAAGTATCCTTAAAGCGCAAGCAAGAAAATTCCATCAACCTAATCGTTCAAGGACGCAAAACCGGCGAAGTAGAATACACCGGATCCTTGACCATCAACAATTTAGAAGCAAACAAGGCGCTCATCCTGTTTATGGGCGACAATTGGGACGAAACCATGAAAGGGATCTCTGTGACTATAGCCAAAGACACAGACATCAAAGGCGCAATCATTTCAAACGGAATGGTGGACTTCCGAGGCAAACTAACAGGGCAAATGATCGCCTACCATATCGGTTTTTACGAAGGCGAGACTCTCTGGAGAGGCTTTTTCAGAGACGGCCAAATCCAAAACGACACAACAGTTCACACGTTCCTTCCCGATATCGTTTATCTAGGCGGCGAGGCCAGCTATGAAAAATAACCGATCCAGGATAGGAAGCACACTCGTCGAAGTGCTCGTCAGTTTCGCCATACTTTCCTCCACAGGCGTTCTTGTTGTTGGGTATTTATTCCGAAACCCAATGTCTAATAAAGCATGGATAAACAATTATGGACAAGAGTTAAGCAAGATCATCTTATTGACGACGCCAATTGCAAATGACACCATTGTCACGCATTCCGATGAAAGCGGGAATTCATGGGAAACAGTCGTAAAAGTTGCAAAAGACCAAGAAGAATCGTGTTACAGCGCAATTTCTGTCCGCCACAAAACAGACACGACAAGAACACTCCACTATTGCAAATACGGAGCTAGCAAATGAAACGTTCCGGCAAGAGAGGATTTACGCTAATCGAACTCGTAACGACAATCGCCATTTCGGGAATTTTCTTCACCATGGCGATGAACTTATATAGCACGGCAAACAGCGCTTTTGTTACAGATAAGCGATACGACGAACTCTATTTCGAATACAACGTTCTAAAGGCGCAAACAGAACGTTTTCTACGGGAACATCCCGACTTTTGTTCTAGAGCCGAAATTTACGAAATAGAATACAAGCTTCCGCTCAGTCCATTACATTGCCAACTCTTGGACAAGAAGCGCCACCTAGTCTATTTCCAAGGATACATGGATTCAACAAAGCACGCGCTTGTCGGGTTCAGCACCATTATCGGAGAATAGCACTTACAACATCTTGCCCGTTTCCAAGAAGCGCGTATGCATCTCGAACGCACGGGAAAGCGCAAGCGGCAGGTGAATTCCCTTCGCATGCTTGATGCCGTATTCCAGAACATCCGTGAGTTCATCACGGTAATCCGGATGGGCGCAGTTCTTGATTATCAAGCGGGCGCGTTCTTCGACAGGCAAGCCGCGAAGGTCTGCAAGCCCCTGCTCCGTCACAAAAATCTGAGTGTCGTGATCCGTGTGATCGACATGGCTCACGTATGGCACCACGCTCGAAATCGCACCACCCTTCGCCACAGACGGCGTGAGGAAAAATCCGAGAGCGCAGTTGCGGGCAAAGTCGGCAGAGCCACCAATGCCGTTCATCATCGCAGAACCACAGACGAGAGAACTATTCACGTTGCCAAAAATATCGACTTCCAAAGCAGTATTCATGGAAATCACGCCCAAGCGACGAATCACGTCGGGGCTATTGCTCACTTCTTGCTGGCGAAGCACAAAATGCTTTTTCCAGTCCGCACTATTTTCAACAAATTCTTTCTGCGCAGCCTGAGAAAGCGTAAGCGCCGTTCCCGAGGCTATACCGAGTTTGCCTTTCTTGAGGAGCGGGAGTACGGCTTCCTGAATGACTTCGGTATAAAGATCGATTTGACCAAGGCGTTCGTCATCGGCCATCGCGCAAAGCACTGCATTCGCCACTTTACCCACGCCACTCTGGTATGCAAGCCCCTTCGGGAGTCTGCCATGCGATTCTTCAAAACGGATAAAGTCCAGAATACGTTCGCCAATGTTCTTTGAAACCTCGTCAGGTTCTACGAACGGCGTCACTTCATCGTAGGCATCATTTTCGACAATTGCAATAACCTTATTCGGGTCAATGCGTACAAATTCGTCACCGACACGGTCACCCGCACTATAAATTGCGAGCGGCTTTGCATGTGGCGGAAGCTCCGGAAGCGCATTGTCGTGCACGCCGATGCAACTATCGCCCAGGCGCGTGTTCAATTCCAGAATAATCTTCGGCGCCATATCCAAATAGCAGACCGAATTTCCACCCGATGTCGAAAGGCAAACGCGGCCATCCGGCAAGATCGCAGACACTTCGATAATCGCAACCGTCGGCGCAGGGACAGCCCCTGTACGCACAAGATAACCCATCTTGCCCAAGTGTGCGTCGATGTAATGGATGCTGCCGTCATTTATCGCCTTGCGCAGACTCGGATTTGACTGGTACGGCATGCGAAGCGACAAAGCCTTCGCGCGCGCAAGAGCGCCGTCACAACTATCGCCCGTCGAGGCGCCCGCAAAAAGTGTCACCTTGAATTCCTGACCCGCTTCATGGAGTCTTTCTGCACGAGAAGCTATCGCCAGGGGAACCGCCTTGGGATATCCAGCCAAAGTAAATCCGGAAACCCCGAGAACATCGCCATTATGAATCATTTCAGCCGCTTCAGCGGCACTGCATTTTTTTCCAGTAATCCAATTCATGCCGCAAAAATAGTATTTTTACCGCCGTGAAACACTTTATCAAATACAATATTATCGGTGTAATAAACACTTTAATTACTCTTGTCACAGTTTGGATTCTGCATCAAGTCCTCGACTGGAATCTGGAGCTTTCGAACTTTTTAGGATTCGTCGCCGGCGGTCTCAACAGCTACATCATGAACCGCATCTGGAATTTCGAAAGCAAAAACAAGAAACGCACCGAAGTCGCGCGCTTCATCATCGTTTTCCTCTGCTCGTACGGCATAAACCTGCTTGTTCTCGAAGGCTGCGCCTACGTTCTTGCAAACGCCGCCTGGTGTGTCGGCTTTACGGAATTCATTTCAAGGTTCATGAAGCCAACCTACTTCGCGAACATCATCGCAAACGTCGTCTATGTACTCGTAAGTTTCACCCTCTACAAAAAATGGGTGTTCAAGAGTTAGTCGATAGAACTTAGAAGAGCGCACGGGTGGTGCGCTTTTTTGTTATTCCGCTTATATTATTGCTCAGCTTTTTTAGCAGCTCTGCGAATTCATGACATTGCGTAGCACATCCATGGCAACTCGCGTCATTCAACACAATACAAAAAGGGCGTCCTTACGGACGCCCCTTTTTAGATTTCATTCAGATTCGAAGATTACTTTTCGAACGGAACGAGTTCAACACGGCGGTTGAGCTTGCGGCCCTTCTTCGTCTTGTTATCTGCGATCGGCTTGTCAGAACCGTAACCAACTGCGCGGAGACGTTCGCTGTCAATGCCCTTCTTGACGAGGTACTTGACAACAGCCTGAGCACGCTGTTCGGAAATGACCTTGTTCCTTTCTTCCTTACCGGTATCGTCGGTATGGCCCTGGATTTCGAGGTTGACGTTCGGGAGTTTCTTCATCAACTTAGCGATGTTGTTCAAGGTCTTGTTGCTGCTTGCAGTGAGCTTAGCAGAACC
>JAEEGH010020900.1_pt1 | contig 13566 bp, 12 predicted proteins | sample 9134181 | NCBI WGS metagenome assembly JAEEGH01 (sample SAMN16246544, study PRJNA631951) | gut metagenome | biome: gut microbiome; feature: rumen; material: DP-attached | host: Bos | place: Iran: Karaj | collected 2018-10
TTTCCCGCGGCGGTAGTCGTCCAGATCCCGGGGCAGGATGTTCACGTGCACATGGTTGTTGCCGATATGGCCCCAGATCGCGGACTGCAGGCCCAGCTCCGCCAGCCCCTCCCGGTACATGGCGAACACCCGTTTCAGATCTTTATCTTCCACGGACATGTCGGTACCGAGCTTCGTGATCTGCGGATGCGTCTTGCGCCGCTCGTCGATCAGCATGTTGACGGATTCGGGCACCGCGTGGCGGAACTCCTTGAAGCGGGCGATCTGCGCAGCGTTCCAGCCGAACCAGGTGCGGTCCGGATCGCCGCCGCAGTCCTTCAGGCAGGCCGTGACCCGCTCCAGTTCGCCGAACGCCTCTTCCCTCGAATCCGCGTGGATCTCGACGAAGAGCAGCGCCTGCACGCCGTCCGGCACGTCCGCAATGCCGCGAAGCGATGCGTCCTTCGCCTTGCGGTCCTTCAGGACCCGCAACGCGCCGGCGTCGAAGAATTCGATGGAAGCCAGCCGCGGACAGCTGCGCCGCAGCGCGTCCGTCAGTTCCAGCGCCTGCGCTTCGGTCTTCAGCAGCAGGCCGCATTCCCAGATCTGCGCCGGAAGCGGCGTCAGGCGCAGCAGGATCTCCGTGATGACGCCCAGCGTGCCGTCGCTGCCCGCGAACAGGTCCACGGCGTCCATGCCGTATTCGATAAAGTAGCCGGACGCGTTTTTCACGGACGGCATCCGGTAGGAAGGCAGCGGCAGGAATACCAAACTTCCGTCGTCGCAGCGCAGCCGCAGGCAGCGGCCGGAGGCCATCTGTTCGCCCCTTCTCAGGGTCACGCTGCGCCCGTCCGCCAGCATGACCCGCAGGCCTTCCACGTGCCTGCGCGCAGCGCCGTAGCGGTACGTCCGGGCGCCGGACGCGTTGCAGGCGGTCATGCCGCCGATGCTGGCCGTGGTCTCCGTCGGATCCGGCGGAAAGAACAGTGCGCCGTATTCCGGCTGCAGAGCCGCGACCGCTTTACGAAGATTCGTCAGCAGCACGCCGGGCTGCGTCCGCAGCAAAACGGCGTCCCCTTCCCGTTCGGCGCCTAAGACACGGTCCATGCGGCTGAGGTTCAGGACGAGTCCGCCATGGGGCACGCAGCCCGCGGCGAGACCGGTCCGCCCGCCCTGCGTCGTCACGCAGAGGTCCTTCTCCCTGGCGAAGGACAGCGCTTCGCGCACGTCCTCCTCGCAGACAGGAAAACAGATCCAGGCCGCTTCGCCGACGGACCGGGATTCGTCCCGCAGATACAGCGCGTATTCGTCTGTAAAGGGATAGATCCGCATCCGCCTCTACTCTCTCCAGTGCTCCAATCCGTACTGCGCGAAGACGGACGGGATCAGCCAGTCGTCGAACGTCTTCTCTTCGGGCAGCAGATACCAGCCGTCCGCAGCCTTCGCCAGGCGCGCGATCTGCATGGCCTGCTTGCCCGCCGGAACCTCTCCTGCCGCGTAACTGGCCAGCGCTTCGCCGGTGGAAGCGTCCTTCAGGATCACGCGGAGGCCGGAAACGCTGCTCAGGTCCTTGCCGCTGCGCGCTGCGTCATAGACGCCCGCGACCAGGGCAACGGACTCGTAGTCCTCTGCCAGAACGTCCAGATCCAGGCAGTATTTCTCCAGACCGAGCACGTTTTCGATATCGTCCTCCAGGTGCTTCGCGCCTTCCGTGCGGAACGTCTCCGGCTGGTTGTAGAACACGATGTCGTAGCGGCGCTCCAGTTTTCCGCCCTCTTTCAGCAGCAGCGGATACGCGTCGACGTCCACGTGCCCTTCCCTGTCGCTCCAGTCCGTCTCCACGACGATCTTCGACGCGTCGATCTTCGCCGGTCCGCTGACGGAGGGCAGCAGCGGCGCGGTCCGTCCGTCTGCCGCAACGGGCGGCTTCTCGAAATATTTGCGGCACATGAACCACTCGTATTCGTTGGGGTCCGTCACCGGGGGATCGCCCTTTTCGGGGAACTTCACGTACTTCATGTCCGCCATGGGGCCTTCCGCCTTGCAGGAGACGTCCTCCCAGGGGCAGGTGACCACGAATACGTCCATCCAGGCGTAATGGGGCACGGAGAAATGCGAGGGACCCCTGCCGTAATGGCGCAGCATGGCCTGTACCGCTTCGCCGTGCCGGCTGCGGAACTCTTCGCGCTTCACCTGGGTCAGCTTGCCGCGCAGCATGACGCTGCGGTAATCGTGGAACACGTCGCGGTAATAGAAGTCCGGATCCGTGTTGTTATAGAGGTAGGCGCACACGCAGGTGACGACGGGCTCTTTGCGCCACAGGTCCACCTTGCGGCCTTCGCGCGCCGAATGGATGTAGAGGCGCACGCCTTCCTCGTCGCACACCGCGCCGTAGCACAGGGGCACGGAATACGGCAGACCGTCTTCATCTGTCGCCGACACGACGACGAACGGCGCCGTGTCCAGGATGGCGGCGATCAGTTCCTTTTCCTTCACCTCGTGCTCGAATTTGCGCATGGGTACTTTTCTCAATCCGTATTTGCTCATCTGTCTCTCCTTTATCTGTCTTTGCAGAAGCCCTGCAGATACTGCGGCAGCAGCTGCATGGAATATTGGGTCAGGGAATAACTGCCGTGGGAGATGCACCAGTCGTACATCAGCCCCCGCTCGAAGGTGGCGTAGGCCCGGGTGACGTCCTGCGTGGTGAACTCCTCCCGGAACAGCCCCTGCTGCTGGCCCTCGATCACGACCTGCCGCAGCAGTTTGTAGTAGGTGCGGGTGGGATCGAGCAGGCTGCGTTCGCCGCCGGAGACCAGCTGCGACGCGAACAGGCGGCTGAGGATATCGATGGAGACCGTGTTTTCGATCATCAGGAACAGTTCCTGGTTCATGTACACCAGTTTGTCGATGACCCCCATCGCGGGGTCCATCGCCTCCGTCAGTTCTTCGTACTTCTCGTCGAACAGGTAGGACAGCGACGCCGGCAGAGACTCCTTGCTCTCGAAATAATGATAGAAGGAACCCTTCGACGTGCCCGACGCCTCCACGATGTCGTCCACCGTCGTGCGGTCGTAACCCTGCTCGTAAAACAGCTTCCAGGCCGCGGAAACGATCTTCCCTTTTGTATTGTTTTGCGATCTCTTCAAAGTTTCTTTTGCCGTCCTTTTCTCAGTCTATAATTCAGTTTAGCAATAAATCGTTAAAATATCAACATTTTCAATACAGATATCCATATGAGATTCGCAAAATAGTCTAAACTCTATTCCGTATTCCATTCTTGTTTTTCCTGTGCTACAATGCAAACCAATTTATATATTATCCCCCGAGGGGTGGCGGCCAAAGAGGCTCGTGCCAAGCGGAGTGAACGATGCGACTCCCAAGTTGGCTCCCGTCGCTAGTGAACGCAGCGATGGCATGAGGATGTGTTGGCCGACAGGACCCCGAGGGGTGGCGGCCAAAGAGGCTCATCGAGATCGCAGCACAGACAAAAGGATCAGCATCATGTTTAAACTCAACACCTACATCGAACCGGATCTTACGCAGAAACAGTTTACGGACGCGCCCGACTGCAGGCTGGAAAAGGCGCCCCGCGCCAAGGCGGCGCCGAAGAATTTCCACGCCACGTCCATCTACCCGGAGTATTTCAAGATCGGCGGGCAGTGGCATCTGGCGAAGGACACCCGCATGGACGCGGTGGCAGTCTGGCGGGACGGCGAGGTGCAGGTCGTCGAGTTCCGCAACATCCGCGAGGGCGATCTGGTGATCACCGGGCGCACCGAAGACGCCTCCGAAGGCATCTACGTGCACGCGGACTGCTTTACGAGCGACGAAGAAGAAAGCGCCGAGAACGTGTTCTCCTTCCGCCGCAGCCGCAACCGCGAGACCAGCTTCACCTACGACTACGACCGGCTCGTGAACCTTCTGAAATACGAAAAGGAACACGGCGGCTACGTGGTGTGGGTGCTCGGCCCGGCCTGCAGTTTCGACGTCACCGCCCGGGAGATCATGTCCCGTATGATCGCGGAGGGCTACTGCCAGGCCCTGCTGGCGGGCAACGCGCTGGCGACCCACGACCTGGAAGGCGCCTATCTGGGCACGGCCCTGGGCTGCGACATCCGCAACCAGAAACTGCACCATATGGGTCACTACAACCACCTGGAGACCATCAACGCCATCAACACCTACGGATCCATCCCCGCGTTCATCGAGGGCGAAGGCATCGACAGCGGCATCATCTACAGCTGCGTCAAGCACAGCGTGCCCTTCGTGCTGAACGGATCCATCCGCGACGACGGCCCCCTGCCGGAGGTCTACGAGCACGCCTACGAAGGACAGGATATGATCCGGTCCCACGTACGCAGGGCGACGACCGTCATTGGCATGGCGACCATGCTGCACACGATCGCGACGGGCAACATGACTCCGACGTACCGCGTGCTGGCGGACGGCACCATACGGCCGGTCTACTTCTACATGGTGGATTCCTCCGATTTTGTGGCAAGCAAACTGGGCGACCGGGGCTCCCTGTCCGCCAAGAGCATCGTCACAAACGTGCAGGACTTTATGAAGAACGTGGGTTCCGGGCTCGGGCTTTACGAATATCGGTAAGCAGGTGCCAGAGCGGGAGCAGGAAAATATAGAAAGCGAGAAGAATGGACAGGTCCGGCGCCGCGACGGTGGAGAGCACGCTCGCCGCGCCGACAGACCAGGGCCAATACGCGCAGGTAACGATAGCGGAGTCTTCCAGAGCAAGGGCGGCTTCGCTTTTCGTTTGGTAGAGATCGCCGCACAGTTCGTGGGTGAGCACGACGTTCAGCGTCTGATTGCAGGAAACGACGGAGGTGACGAGGGCGGTCAGATAGCTCGCGCCGAAGGGAACGGTCTTTTGCGACAGGCGGTGCACCAGGCCGTGCAGGCCGTCCAGCAGATGCGTTCCGCGGAAGATCCCGGAGAACGCGGATACGAACGTGAAGATCAGCGCGATGCGCCGCATGGACAGGATGCCGCCGCCGTTCAGGACTGCGGAGAGCGCAGGATCCGCCGTCCGGTAGCCGCGCCACAGCAGCGGAAGCAGTTCCTGCGGGTCCATGTGCTGCAGCAGAACCGTCAGGATGACCGCCGTCAGCGTGCTGCAGCCCATCGTCAGGCGCATGTTCTTTTTGAAAGCCGCCAGCGCCAGCAGCACGGCCGCAGGCAGAACGCACAGCGGAGACAGGATAAACTCCCGGGAGAACATGCCGCGCAGATCCGGAACGGCACTGCCGTGATGCGAGGACAGGCCAAGCGCCAGATAGACCAGACAGCTGGCGAAGAACGGAACGGCGCAGCTCTTCGCCATGTTGCGGATATTATCGTAGATATCGGTCTCTGTCAGGCCGCTCACCAGCAGCGCGCTGGACGAGACCGAAGACATGCGGTCGCCGAAATAGCAGCCGGACAGCACCGCGCCACCCGTCAGGACGGCGCTCACGTCCATCGCGGACGCCATGGCCATGCTGATGACCCCCATGGTCGCCGCGGTCCCCATGGCGGTGCCCGTCAGAAAGGAGATCAGGCTGCACAGTACGAAGGCCATCATCAGGAAGATGGACGGACGGATCAGGCCGGTCGCCGCGGTCACGACGTAGGGAATAGTGCCGGACGCCCGCCAGCTCGCCGTCAGCATGCCGATAAACACGAAGTTCAGGAAGATATAGCGGTTGCGCCAGATCCCGTCCCGGCACATGCGCAGCAAAGCCGTCCACGAATGCCCTTCCCGCCTGCCGTACCACAAAAACAGCACGAGCCCCGCCGTCAGGGCGTATGCCGTAGACTGTCCCGTGATGACGCACAGCAGCAGCGCCGCGCTGAATCCCGCAAAACAAAGATACGCCATAAAAATACCCGGCAGGAAAATCTCCCGCCGGGTTTTATTCTACTCCTTACTTCAGCTTGTCGCAAAGCATCTTGCCCAGCTTCTTCGTAGCCTTCTCGATATTTTCGGGAGGTACGGCGCCGAAGCTGATGCGCATGCAGTTCGTGACAGGCTCGCCGTCGGTGAAGAACTTCTCGCCCGCGACGAACGCGACCTTGACGTCAGGCCGTGTGATGGCTTCTTCTCTCAGCTGGGTCGTGTTCAGACCGCCGGGCAGCTGCGCCCAGGTGAACAGGCCGCCGTCGGGAACGGTCCACTTCGTGCCCTTCGGGAAGTATTCCTCGATGCACTCCATCATCTTCTGGCAGCGTTCTCTGTACAGGCTGCAGATCATCTCGTGATGCTCCGGATAGTAGCCTCTCTTGAAGAACTCCGCGCACAGGACCTGCGGCAGCATGGACGTATGGGAGTTCATGGCCGTCTTGACGTCCTGCAGCGGCTGCATCATTTCGGGCAGGCCTACGATGTAGCCCAGTCTGCTTCCCGCGGAGAAGATCTTGGAGAACGAGTTGCCCAGGATGACCTTGCCGGCCTTGTCGAAGCTCTTGATCGGCGCCAGGTCGTGACCCGTAAAGCGGATGTCTCTGTAGGGGTCGTCCTCGAACACCAGCACGTCGTACTGTTCCGCCAGTTCGGCGATCTTCTTTCTTCTCTCCAGGGTCAGCGTTCTGCCGGACGGATTCTGGAACGTCGGGATGACGTAGATCATCTTCGGATTATATTTCTTGATCTTCGCCTCCAGGTCGTCCATCTTCATGCCGTCTTCGTCCATCTCGACGCCGATGCACTTCGCCTCGAACATCTCGAAGGTCTCGACCGCGTGTACGAACGTGGGTCTTTCGACGAGCACCACGTCGCCGGGGTTGATGTAGATCTCGCAGGTGAGGGAGATGGTCTCCAGACCGCCGGTCGTGATCATGATGTGATCCGCGTCGGTCTTGACGCCCTTAGGCGCCAGCAGCTGGTCGACGATGATCTCTCTCAGATCCTTGACGCCGAGCAGCGGACCGTACTGCAGGGCTTCCACGCCTCTGCCGTCTCTCTTCAGCACGTCGTTGGCGATCTCGCGGACTCTTTCTACGGGCAGAGCCTCCTTCGCAGGCGCGCCGATGCTCAGGGAGATCAGTTCGGGATCGGCAAGGGAATTGAACAGGCCGCGGACGACTTCCGCGGAGCCCGCCATTGTGTGGATTCTTTGTGCGAATTTACTGCTGCTATCCATAAACATACCTCCTGTATTATGAATTCAGTTTCCGTCAAATACATCTTACCACAAAACAAATCCATCAAAACATTGATGGATTTGATAGAGACTATAAATCTTTTGAATTGAGGACGATGGTGAAGGGGCCGTCGTTCGTCAGACTCACCTTCATGTCGGCGCCGAATTCGCCGCGCTGCACGTTTGGACAATACGTTTTCGCCTGTTCGATGATGTATTCGTACATGTCGCTGGCCATATCCGGCGCGCCCGCGCCGGTGAAGGACGGCCGGTTGCCCTTTCTGCAGTCTGCGTAGAGCGTAAACTGCGAGATCAGCAGCAGGCTGCCGCCCACGTCCGCCAGAGACAGATTCGTCTTGCCGTTCTCGTCTTCGAAGATGCGCAGGTTGCACATCTTGCGGACCATCTTGTCCGCGATCTCCTTCGTGTCGGTGTCCGCGACGCCGATCAGGACCATGTGGCCTTTTCCGATCTCGCCGCGTACTTCGCCGCCGATGGTCACCTTCGCTTCGGTGACCCGCTGGATCACAAAAATCATGGATTCCTCCGTTTACTTGATCTCGTAGGGATTGGGCAGCCCGTTCAGCGCCAGGTAGCTGGCTTCGATCGCCGTCTTCAGCTGTTCGTTGGCGGACAGATACGTGCAGAACGCCATGTGCTGCAGCAGCGTCACTTCGGGCAGAGCTTCCAGCGCCTGTATCATCTCGGGCACGGGGTTATTGCGCTGATCCGTGTAATAGTAGCCGGATTCGTTCTCCATGACGTCCAGCACCGCGCCGCCCAGTTTCTTCGCCCGCAGGGCTTCGATCAGCGCCCAGGTGTCGATCAGGTCGCCGCGGGCAGTATTGACGATATAAGCAGAGGGCTTCATGAGCGCCAGCTTTTCCGCGTCGATCAGATGATGGTTCTCCGGGCTCGCGAACGCGTGGAGCGTAACGATGTCGGACTGCGCCAGCAGTTCCTCCATGGAGACGTATTCGCAGAATTCCTTCAGGCCGTCGTTCTGATAGATATCGTAGCAGAGGATCCTGCACTCGAAGCCGCGCAGGCGCTTCGCCACGCACTGGCCGATCTTGCCCGTGCCGATGATGCCGACCGTCAGTTCGGACAGGTCGTGGCCCCGGCAGTCGTTGATGCGGAAATCCTTCTCGCGGTAGTGGCGAAGGATGGTCTCCGCCCTTCTGGCCGCCATCAGGATGCACATCACCGCGTAGCTGGCCACGCTCTGGGGCGGATACACCGCGTGATGGATGCCGATGCCGTGGCGCTTTGCGGACTCTTTGTCGAAGTGGTCGAAACCGACGGACTGCGTGATGACGTGCCGGACGCCGGCTTCCTGCAGCGCGTCGAATTCCGGATCGCTGGTGGGATGGGGGATGGAGATGACCGCGTCGAAGCCCTGTCCCTTCAGATCCTTATAATCCTGCAGCGACGGCTGATCCTCCGTCGCGTCGTATTCCAGCCCGTAACCCTTGAAGAGCTGATCCAGGAATTCCTCCTGTGCCGCCTGTTTGCAGTAGAGTTTAACTTTCATGATGTCTCCTTTATCTGTTCAACGTTATATGTAAAACAATCTCGTATAGACCATGCCCAGCGCCTCGCGGATGAAGTAGCGGATCTTGTACGCCTGAAGGCTCGTCGGCGCCGGGTAGGTGCCGAACTCGTAGTCCAGCAGGTGCCGTCCCACGTAAGCCGCGCGGCAGAGGTGATACTCGCTGGATACGATCACCAGTTTCTGATCGCGCCAGTCCGTTCCGCAGTCTTCCGCGATAAGTTCGCAGGAAAACCTCAGGTTCTCCCGGGTGTCGGACGCCTTCTCCTCGGCGATGACCCGCTGTGGGGCGATCCCCTTCTCCAGCAGCCAGTCCCGCATGCACCGGCCTTCGCTCATCACCTCGTCCGGTCCCTGCCCGCCGGTCACGACGGCTCTGCAGTCCGGATGATCTTCCAGATAGGCGAGCGCCGCCCGCAGCCGGTCGTCCAGCGCCCGGGACGGACCCCAGGGATCCACCTTGGCGCCCAGCACGATGATGTAATCCGCATCGTCGTAGTTTTGCCCCTTGCTGGCGCGGATCACCAGGGATTCGGAGATGCAGAACGTGACCGCCCCGATCAGAATGACCGCCGCGAGAATGCCGAGCACGATCTTGATGCCCCTCTTCATCCCGCGATCCTGGAATAGACCAGGTTCATGCCGGTGGGCTCCGCGCTGCGGTCGCCATCCGGCCACTCGTACCACGTGACGTACATGGCGTCGTTGTCCGGATCCGGGCGCAGCTGCATCTGCCACATGCCGTCGTCCGACTCGTACACGATGACCCAGTCGTCGGCTGCCTCGCCCTCGGCGAGGCTGTCGCTGGTCATGTTCATCTCCGTGATGAGATACGGTCCTCTCGGGTCGTTTTCGTTGTTGTAATTCATGTAGAGCTGCCCGCTGTCGAGGATGTTCAGCTCGCCCGTGGAAAGACCCGCGCCCACGTACGTGATGCCGTCGTCGTTCCATGCGCTCTGCAGGTACCAGGTGCCGTAAATATCGCGGAAGCTCGGGAAGTAAGGCGCTTCCTCGCCTTCGCGGTAGATCTTCGCGCCGCCGGCGCCCGCCGCGTAGAAGTCGTAATACGGATCCGTTGCCAGTTCCGCGAACTGCGCGTCGTCCGGCTCGACGGAGAAGCCGTTCCAGGAATACGTCAGGCCGGTCGTCAGCGCCTCTTCATCTGCCTCCGTATCGTCGCCCAGCGTCCACCAGGCGATCCTGCAGACCTCTTCGTTATAGCCCGGGAACTGCTCGGACGCCGCGTTCCTGTAGCCTTCGCCGTCCAGCGGTTCGTTGGTGTCCCCGCCGGTATAGTAATAGATGTGATACTCGCTCAGCGTGTCGCCGTTCGTATCCTCGTCGATCATCATGCACCAGGCGATATCGCCCGCTTCCACGCCGTTCTCGCCCAGGAAGAGGAAATCCTGCACGTGATAAGCCTGGTAATCCGCCGCCTGGACGGGTCCCATATAGATATTGTCGTTCGCGACCAGATAGCGGCCCTCCTGCCCGACGTACATGCGGAAAGCGTCCTGGTCGGCGAGATCCGGATGGGAGTGATCCTCCCCGAACGGGAACGCCAGTTTTTCCAGCGTCTCGCCGTCTTCGCTGATCTCATAGAACGTATCCACGTTCGACCAGTCGTCGCCCGGTTCGTCGCAGATCAGCTCCAGCCGGCCGTTTCCGTTCAGGTCCGTGACCGCGTAGAACGCCGGATACAGGCTGTCTTTGGCCAGCCAGACGTCTTTGTTCGCGACCAGCAAAGCGAGCTGGTCTTCCACGGAAGCCGGCTCCCGCGTGGGTTCCGGTCCGCCTCCGCTTTCGGAAGAGGTGCAGGCGCCCAGGGAGAACAGAAGCGCCGCTGTCAGGAAAATGCTTAAGATCTTCTTCATATCAACCCACTCCGTTCGTAAATACCATTTTTTCGATCACCGGATCTGCGCCGGGATCCTCTTCGCTCCACCAGTACCAGGTGACGTACAGCCGTCCGTCGTCGGGGCCTATCGTCGCTTCGAACCGGTTCAGTCCGTCTTCCGTGCTGAACACGACCATCCAGTCCGCGCCGCTCCCCTCGCTTTCTTCCCCTTCTGCCGGGGCCCCCATGCCGTCTTCCGCCATCGCGAGGGGCATGCCCTCGAGCTCGATGGGGCTGCGGGCGTCCGTCGGGTCGTTGAAGCTGAAGGAAACCATGCCGTCCTGACCGATGATCATATGGCAGTCGATCCCGTTTTCGATGGCGTTTCTCGCTTCGAGTTCCGTGGAGATCTCCTGCAGCGTCCAGTAATCCGGCAGGCTCTCCATGCCGTAGGTGATGGCGGCTTTTTCGCCGTTCTCGTATAATTCGTCATAATAGGACGAAGGAGCCACGAACAGGGACTCGAATTCCTGCGTGCTCTTGCGGAAACCGAACCCGCTCCAGGAATCGGCCAGCCCTGCCGGGACGTCCACTTCGCTCTTCCTGGCCGCCTCGTCGAACTGCTTCCAGCGCAGATCCATCACGTAGCGGTCGTAAGCGTAGCCGAAGAAATCGTCTGCAGAACGGGCGAACGCTTCCGGGGTCAGTTCTTCTTCCTCGTCGCCGGAGGCGTAGTAGTACGCGTGCAGCTCCGGTTCCCCGTCGCCGTTGGAATCCTCCGCCAGCACGAGGCAGTACGAGATCGTGCCCGCGTTCACCACGCCGTCGCGCAGCACGAAGAAATCTTCGTAATAATAATTTTCCGCGTAGCCGTTGGCCATCTGGTCCGACGCGACGACGAAATTGCCGAGCTCGCCTTTATAACTGCGGAAGCTCCCGGTCCAGCCCAGATCGGCTTCGCTCTGCGCGCCGTCCAGATCGTATTCGACCGGTTCCAGTTTGGAAAAATCCTCGCTTACTTCATAGAAGCGCGTCGTGGAGAACCGTCCCGTCCCCTCCATGACCGTGGAGATCAGCTCCAGGCGGCCGTTTTCGTCCATGTCAGCCACGGCGTACTGCGTCAGATCCGCCTGCTGCGGATCCGTCGAAAGCCAGAGGTCTCTGTTCTCCGCGATCAGTTTCACCTGTTCCGCCGGATCTGAGGCGTTTTCGGGCACCTCCGGCGCAGGCTGCGGTTCTTCCTGTGAACCCGTGCAGGCCGCCAGGGAAAAGATCAGCGCCAGCGCGAGCAGAATACTCGATACTTTTTTCATTCTATCCTCCCATACCCTTGGGATATACCAATACAGTTTAGATTATACCACAAAAGGCGGACAACCGTATCGCGGCCTTTCATGTCAACATACATCTGTTATTATTCATATGTCTATCATACAACAATTTTCCATTATGACCTGAAACTGTTGATTATGCGGCAAAATACAGATATGATGTTCGCGAAAGGTAGGATGGAAGAATGCACAAAAATACAGAAGACAGAAGAGCGAAACGCTCGAGGCGGATGCTGAAAGAAAGCCTGCTGGCCCTTATGCAGGAAAAAAACTTTCAGGAAATCTCCGCCCGGGACGTGACCGACCGCGCAGATCTCAACAGAGGAACATTCTATTTGCATTATCCCGACACCCAGGCTCTGCTGGAGAGCATTATAGTCGACACTATATCAGATGGAACAGAAGTGGCGAAACCGCATCTGGCGGAAATGGAAAGCAGTCAGTCGATAGAACCTGTTGTTCTTCCCCTTCTGGATTATATTCTGGAGAAGAAGAGTACCATCGAACTGCTGATGGCCTGCAACGCCGGCTGCTTCCTGGATAAACTTCACGAACTGTTCTACAGCACCGCCAAGTCCTACGCAAGCGCGCGGTACGGGATCACGGACCCGGTCCAGATGGATTATTTCATCAATTTTGCCGTTTTGGGATTTCTGAGCATGATCAAGGTCTGGATCCACAGAGGCGCGGACCTGCCGAAACAGAAACTGGTCGCCTACGCGGACGCCATGCTTCAAAAGGCCGCAGAAGCAGCATTCTAAAAAAAACAGCAAACGAAAAGACTGCCGGACGGTTCCGGCAGTCTTTTCGTTTTTAATCGATGTGAATGATCTTTTCGAGCAGTTCAGAGGCGTTCACGTTGCGGTCGGGGAAGCGTTCGCGCTTTTTCGTGATATTGCCGATGTTCAGCGCAGCCTCGGGGCAGAGCTGCACGCAGCTCAGGCAGCCCATGCAGTTGGCGCCGAACGACGGCTTTCCGTTTTCGATACGGATATTGCCTCTCGGACACAGCGACGCGCACAGACCGCAGCCCGTGCAGTTTTCGTCCGCCTCGAATTTTCTGATCCGCGCGGCGTGGGTCTTGCCCAGTCCCTTGCTCATCAGTTCGAACGGTTTCGCCTTCGACGGCCTTCTCTCGCTTCTTTTTCCCGCCAGGACGTCAGCGACGACCTTGGCGGCTTTTTTATCCACGCGCTTCTGCGCGTTCTCCGGGGACGTGGGCGGGAACGTGAGCGTATGCGGCATCAGCCAGATCGCGGTGGAGTGGTTCGACACGCCGGTCCAGTAGTTCAGCGGTACGATCTCGTCGATCTTGCGCAGTCCGCAGCCGAGATAGCCCGCGTATTGCTCTACGGCGAACGTATAGGTGCCCGGAGCGATCCTGATCGCCTTGATATAACTCTCCACGTCTCCGGGAAGACCGCCCGCCATGCAGGAAAAGATGAAGCCGACCCGCTTCGCTTCCGTCGCGTCCGTCTTTGCGGGGAAACTGCGCATCATGACGATATCGGTGTCGCCCAGCCCCTTCGCGATGGTCTTGGCCATGTCCAGGCAATGACCCGAACCGGAATAGCAATAGATGATATTTTCGCTCATTCGTCGTTCCTCCTTACAGATTCCAAGTGCTTCTGCCGCTGCGGGTGAAAAACAGATAATCGAGCAGACCTTTCTGATACGGGATAAAGCTGCCGTCTGCGATCATGGCCTCGATCTCCGCCTGCGTCGCCCAGC
>JAEEGH010020901.1_pt1 | contig 13566 bp, 4 predicted proteins | sample 9134181 | NCBI WGS metagenome assembly JAEEGH01 (sample SAMN16246544, study PRJNA631951) | gut metagenome | biome: gut microbiome; feature: rumen; material: DP-attached | host: Bos | place: Iran: Karaj | collected 2018-10
AGAGGTCCGCGTCGCCGGTGGCGTCGATGACCACCTTGGCCAGCACGGCCTTGCGGCCTTCCTTGGATTCAAAGATGACGCCCTTGCAGACATTGCCTTCCATGATGGGCTTCGTGCCCCAGCTGTGGTACAGCACCCGGATGGAATCCTTCAGTTCATCCAGCATGATGTCCATTTCGATCTTCAGCTGGGTGGGGTCCAGCATGAAGCCGTGCTCCACTCTCGCGGGGGGGATATGGGTGGCGCCGCCCACGTCGCCCCATTTGCGCACTTCCTCCGGATCGGTGATGCCTGCCAACTCCGGGCCGGGGCCGCGCACCGCGCCGGGGATCTTGCTCAGGCGGGTGTACCACTCCTCCTGGATGCCCCGCACATAGGTCTTCTCGTGGAAGGAGAGGCTGGGGATCAGCAGCACGTAGCCGCCGGTCACGTCGCCGCCGCAGTAGCCGTAGCGCTCCATGAGGATCACGTTTTTGCAGCCCGCCCTGGCCGCCGCCACGGCGGCGCTGTGGCCCGCGCTGCCGCCGCCCACCACCAGCACGTCGCATTCATCGTAGATGGGGACGAGGGTTTGGGGTTCCAGATAAGTCTTCGCGTTCATTCTTTTCCCTCCAGACGAGGCCGCAGCCTCATTATTTTTTCTTTATAACCTTATCATACCACAGGCATTGCCCCTGTTCAAGCGCTCATTCCACGCGGCAGCGCTTTTCGCCCCGGGTGAACGCCCGGATATTCTCCATGATCTCCTGGAGGCAGCGCTGCCTGGTTTCCAGGGCGCCCCAGGCCATGTGGGGGGTGAGGCAGACGTTGGGCAGGCTGCGGATGGCATAGAAGGGGTGCTCCTCCGGGAAGGGCTCCCGACTGTAGACGTCCACCCCCAGGCCCCCCAGCCTGCCCTCCCGGAGGGCGGCGGCCAGGGCCTCCTCATCCGCCACCGCGCCGCGGGCCACATTGATGAAGATGCAGTCTTTTTTCATCCACGCTATCTTTTCCGCGGAAAAGAGGCCGCGGGTCTCGGCGGTGAGGGGCAGGTGGACGGAAAGGACATCCGACATGCGGCAGAGGGTCTCCAGGTCCGTGCAGGGCTCCCCCGGCGCGGGATCGCGCCGCCAGGCCAGCACCCGGCAGCCCAGGGCACGGGCGATCTCCCCTACCCGTTTTCCGATGCGCCCGTAGCCCGCGACGCCCCAGGTCATGCCCCGCAGCTCATGGTAGACGGGGGCAAGCAGGTTGGCGGTGGGGCCGTGGGTGTAGCTCCCGTCCCGGACCGCGCCCATGTAGCTCCCCAGGCGATTGACGAGATAGAGGGCCATGGCGGCGGTGAGCTGGGCCACGCTGTCGGTGGAATAGCCCGCCACGTTGCATACCCCGACGCCCGCGCTTCGGCAATACGCGGTGTCCACATTGTCGTAGCCCGTGGCGGCCAGGCAGATGAGCCTGAGCTTTTTGCAGCCCCCCAGGTTGTCCCCGCTCAGCTTTATCTTGTTGAGGACGGCCACCTCCGCCTCCGCCAGGCGCTCCGCCACCTTCTCCGGCGGCGTTGCCTGCCAGACCTCCACCTCCCCCAGGCTCTCCAGGGGGCTCAGGTCCAGGTCCGCGCCCAGGGTGGCTGCGTCCAGCACGACGATCTTCATATGCTTTACCTCCAGTTATCCTTCCTATGTATAAGTATACTATATATTCCCGCCCAGGGAAAGCGGCAGCTGCAAGAAAACGCGGCGCCGGCGGGGAAGAAAGTGTCGCATTTCGCCGGCGGATGTGCTACAATGACCTTGCTTTCCACCAAATCCGATGCATAAAAGGAGACAGCTATGAAAAAGCTTGCGATTTTCCTGGTCCTCGCGCTTTTGCTGGGTCTGTGCGCCGCCTGCACCAAGTCGCCGCCGGAACCCACAGCTGCGCCTACCCAGGCCCCCGCGCCTACGGAAGCGCCTGCTCCTACGGAAGCACCCACCCCCACGGAAGCCCCTGCCCCCACGGAGGCGCCCGCCCCCACGGAGGCGCCCGCCCCCACGGAAGCCCCCGCCCCCACGGAAGCACCTGCGCCTGCTACGGAAGCACCCGACCCCACAGAGGCGCCTTCTCCCACGGAGGCCCCCGCGCCCAGCGGCGCGCCTGCCCCTGCGGGCGAGCTGGCCGACATCCTGCCGGGCAGCTATTGGATGGGCGTCAAGCTCGATACGGTTTATGAGGGTTCCGAGCCCGAAACCTATGTATTCGAGGACTGGGAACAGGACACCTTCAACCTGCTGCTGAAGGAAGACGGCACCGGCATATTCCGCAGCACCTATTGGACCCCCTACGACATCGACAACGGCTATATCAGCTGGACCATCGACGGGGCCAACCTCATGACCATCCACCTTCCCAGCGATTACGCGATACCCTGCTATCTGGAAGGGGAAAACCTGGTCCTCTCGGACTATTACGGCTGCACCGTCACCATGGAGCAGCGCAGCGAGGCGGCCCCGGTGGGCACCGAGCTGACCCCCGACAAGCTCATGGGCAGCTGGATCGCGGACAAGCTGACCATCGAAGGCTATGAATCCGATCCCCGCGAGGACCACCTGCTGATCTATCTGGTCTGCGGGGAGGAGGAGGGCGCCAGCGTCTATTGGAACGAGGCGGACGGCTGGGCCAGCTTCTGCGACGAGTATATGGGCATCTGGTACAACTGGACGCCCCTGTACTATCAGCACGGGACCAACCAGATCTGGATGGCGGACCTCATGTCCCATTACCCCAGCCATCGGGAATACAGCGTCACCGTCACCGGGGAAAAGGAAGCGGAAATGCTCATCTACTTCTATTCCCCCACGGAGGAATATCCCACGGTGGTTGCCTGCCACCTGATCCCCGCCAGCCCCAAGAGCGTGGTGAAGCCCGCGCGCGAGCCCGTCACCGTGGACAACGTGAGCGACCTCATCCTCAATCTGCGGGACGGAGCCGAGATCCTGCTGGAGCCCGGCACCTACAACATCACCGAATGGCTGCGCAGCCATCCCTACGAGGTGGGCGACTGGAGCTACGTCACCAATGAGGCGTATGCCTGGGGTCCCTACAGCTTCGGCTATGAGGACCCTGAGCTGCTGATCGCAGGGGTGAAGGACCTCACCATCAAGGCGGCCAAGCCCGGCGAGCTGACGGAGATCGTCTGCGAGCCCCGGTATGCCAACGTCCTGTCCTTCCAGAACTGCTATAACATCACCCTCGACGGCATCACCATGGGCCATACCATCGAGCCCGGCTACTGCTCCGGCTCGGTGCTGAATCTCCTTCAGTGCAGCGGCGTTTTCCTCTCCAACATGGACCTTTACGGCTGCGGCGCCTACGGCATCACCGCCGGCGACTGCGATTATCTCACTCTGGATAACAGCATCATCCGCGATTGCACCTATGGCTGCGTCAGCATCCACGGTTCCTTCTCCCTGCTCTTCACGAACGACGAATTCCGGGACTGCGAAGGCTTCACTATGCTGGAGTTCAACTATTCCGGCGCCGATTTCCGGGGATGCAGCTTCTCCAATCTGAACGGGAAGTTCCTCTATGTGGACAACAGCGCCCACGTCACCTTTACCGGCTGTGAGATGGACGACGATACCAGGGCCTTCCTGGAGAGCCACCCCGCCTTCGGCACCCAGATCGAGGGCGACTGGGAAACCGACTCCTCGCCCAAGGCAAAGGGATGAGCTGATCCCAATCACAAAACAGCCGGGCGGCCATTCAGGCCGCCCGGCTGTTTTGTTTTTGCTTTGTTCGTTTATCGTCCCGCGGCAAAACCTCTGCGGGATGCGAGAATTCAGCTCACCGTCAGGGTCGCCGCGTCGGAGGTCACGGTCGTGCTGCCGCTTTTCACCACGCAGCGGTATCTGTACCCGTTGCGGCTCGCCGTGACAGGCACCGTCAGCGTCGCCGTCTTGTTGCCCTCCGCGGGGGAATTGGACCAGCTGTTCCCGCCGTTGGTGCTCACCTGCCACTGATACGTGAGGTTCGGCCCCTGGGCCTTCACCGTGAAGGTGGCGGTGCTCCCCGCCGTCTGCGTCACGCTCTTCGGCTGGGTCGTCACGGCTACCACCGTCAGCGTCGCTGCGCTGGAGGTCACGCTGCTAGTGCCGCTCTTCACCACGCAGCGGTACTTATAGCCGTTGCGGCTGGCAGTGGCCGGGACCGTCAGCGTCGCGGTCTTGCTGCCCGTGGCCGGGGAATCCTTCCAGGCGGTCTTCCCCGCCTCGCACACCTGCCATTGATATGTAAGGTTCGTGCCGGAGGCGACCACCTTGAAGGTCGCGTTGTTCCCCTCAACGACCGTCGCGTTTGTCGGCTGCGTCGTGATCTTGACTCCTGCCGTCACCGTCAGCGTCGCCGCGTCGGAGGTTACGCTGTCACTTCCGCTCGTCACCACACAGCGATACTTATTTCCGCTGCGGTTCGTGGTGGCCGGGACGGTCAGAGTTGCGGTTTTGTTTCCGGCCGCGGGGGAATCCTTCCAGTCGCTGCTGCCCGGATTGCAGAACTGCCATTGGTAAGTCAGATCCGTCCCCGTGGCGGCCACCGTGAATTCCGCGTTGCCGCCCTCCGCCACCGTAACGTCCTGGGGCTGGGCCGTGATGACGATCGACGACTGTCCCGGATCATAATAGACAAAAGAAGCGATCTGCGTCCTGCCTTCCCCTTGACCGGAAAGGAACAGATAGTACGTCACCCCGTGCTCCATGGCGTCGGGAAAAACCGTGAACGCCACCGCACCGGCGGAGGTCGACGCCTGATCGATATACCGGAGGTTGTCCTCCGTCGGGTTCGACGCGTCGCTCTGCATCGTGATCAGATAGTAATCGGCGCTGAGGCCGGTCACCGTTACCGTGAACTTCTCGGCTCCTTTGTAAAACGAGACGTCCGACGAGTCGATCCGGATACTGCTCTCCGTGATATCGCCGCCATCTGCGGTGAGCGGTATGACCGTAACATTGGCGCTGGTCTGCAGGCCGTAGACGCCCGCCTGCGTCTCGTTCGCTCCGGCGAAGACGGACAGCAGCAGGATCAGGGCGCACAGGACAACGCCGAACCGGGCAGCTTTTTTCATCAGCACTCACTCCAACAAAACTATTATTTTCCGAGTTCTCTTACCAATTATTCTAGATGTGATACTCTCAAAAATCAAGCCGTTTTACATACATTTTCTCTGTGGTCTGTGTTCTATCCTCGCTCGTGTTGCAAAAAGGTTAGATTGCCACACGGAATGATTTTGGGTCGCTATAACGTTTTTGGTAGTTTATGAGATGCGAACATGAATTGTTACAGCGTTGTACCCCTATATCTCCAATATAACCAGTATTTCAATCCTTCTTGCGGTGTCATATTGAAAATGACCCAGCAAAACATACAGGCATTGACAGACCATGATACTGACTCAGTTCACGGCGGATCTTTCGACCCAAGCAAGGTAATAATATCCGCCGGATTGGTAAATGATCTGATAGGCGGAGACCACGTTTCCGTTTTTCTTTTCTCCAACCACGGTCACGCTTGTTCCTTCTTCAACCCTGCCGAATTTCTCATCCAGGTTGTCCTGTCTGAAGGTATCGACTGCACTACGCACGGTCATCGTTTTTTGGTCATAGCCCGGTTTGATAAAAAAAGAGGAGAGGTCTGCAAATTTGACTGTGGTACCGCTGCCTGTCGGGTATTCGACTGCTACCAGATCGTTGTCATAGATATGATAGATCGTGCAGAGGTCCTGATTGCCATTTGGATTATTAATCTGATTTCCCACCTCCGTACGGTTCATATTCGGATAAGATGAAACGACGTTTTTCGAAAGGGTATAGCATTTCAGCGGAAGATAATTGACGGATTTCTCATGGAAGGTAACGCGATTTTCGTAGTTGGTTACATAATCAATTCCCACTTCCAGCCCGGCCTCAGCCAACTCTTTTTTAATTGTTCCGTATTTTTCGAGGAACTGCTCCCAGGTCCATTCACAATCGCGAATCTGGCATCGATTGCTCCCACCGTTTGCATCAGCAAAGCAAATGTAATCATCCGTAACCGCCTTTATGATAATAGAATGATGCCACTGTTTTGGGTTTCCTTTACCATCATACCCCGCACGCAAGATCCTCACATGTGCACCAACGCCTGCTCCCTTTCTTGGGCCTTTAGAATCATGGATAAGCAATTCTTTTAGTTTTGCAAGGCCCTCTTCCGGCCGCCATGAACCGAAATTGACGAATCCGTTATCATCTGATTTGCCTGCAACTGACCGGCCTGTTTCTGATGGTATCCAATAATCATCCCCCGATGCCTCAACCGACCCGTACATCACAGCCTGACAGTACTTCGCAAAGCCTTTGCACTGTCTTGCGTTCAAATCAATTTCAACCGATTTTGTTTCCAGCTTATAATAATTTGTGTCTTTAAAGCTATAGATGCAATTACTGACACTATCGTGATTTTCATCACAAGCTTTTCCGTTTTTCGTGTAGTAGTCCCCAGCCTTATACCTGATATCCACGCCATTGATCACAATGTTGTCCGTAACGGGAGTACTGTATTTATAGTTGAACTCCAAGCTGCCTTCTGCGATCATCGTTCCTTTGGCGCTGATTGCGGCGACACTGACAAGGTATAGTGCACCTTCTGTCAGCTTTTTTTTCTGCAAGTGGCCAGACGGAAGAATCCGGGAAATGGAATACCGAAAATCTACCGTCTTTCCATCAACCTTCATTATGTAAAACGCAGCGCCGGAAACGGCTTCCCAAATTATGTCCACATCATCATCCGAAACCACGGAAGTCGATGGGGCAGTAAAACTGATTTCCATCGTTCCCCCCACCGAAAACACCACCTGTGTCTGTGCCAGCTTGATCCCGTTTCCGTCGAAAGCACCGATCCACGCCCGGTATTCGTGACCATCTGAGAAAGCGGCGGAATAACGGGAAAGCTCAAAACTGGGCTCCTTGACCACAACGCCATTCTCGTCGTTCGGATCCGAAACCACCATCTTGTCCGTGGTCAGGTCCCGCACACGCACCTGATAGCTGGTCGCGCCGATCTGCTGCGTCCAGCGTATTTCAGGCAAAGAGCCCAAATAGTATTTGCCGCCATCGGAATCCGGACTGATCAGATCCAGTCCCCGGGCAGTCACGATGACCTCGCCTGATTCCGCCTCGGTTTTGCTGCCGTCGGGGGAAGTTACTGTGACCTTAAAGGAATACACACCGTCACTCTGCGGCAGATAATCAAAGGTATTCGCGCTGTCGGAGGACGGGGTTGTCTGCTGCAGCTTTCCACCTTTATAAACGGCATAACGATAGGTATAGCCGCCGCTGCCGCCGTTGGCTGTGACCACGACATGGATCGGCACGCCCGTATCGACCCGGTCAGCGTCGGCTGCCACAGTCAGGTCAAGCTCGCCGGTTTCCGTGCCGGCCTGGATGATCCGGACCGAATGCCTTGCTTCGCCGCAGACGATTTGAATGACGCCGCTCCTGGCCTGGCTGTCGGAATTGGCTGCTGCCGTAAAGCGGACTGTGCCGTTTCCAGTGCCGACAGCGTTCTGCAGGCTGATCCAACTGCTGTCCGAGCTGGCGGACCAAGCTCCGTTGGCTTCTACCGAGATCTGACGCGCACCGCCGGCAGCCAGCAGACTGAGCTCCGTGGCATGGACCACCAGGCTGTCGCCGGACCAAACCCAATCATCGGGAACATCGGGTCCGTAGGCGCCGTCCTTCAACCAATCGGGCAGGGGCCAGTTATAGGCGACGGTATAATCACCCTTCGTATAGATATTTGCTTCCTCGATCCTGCGGTAAAACAGGCCCTTACTGTCCACCTTGCTGCCCGATTTCGAGTCCATATGATGGAAGCGGGCAAATGCATTGTAAACCATCCAGTCCGGAATATCCGCGCCGTACTGCTGCAAAAACAGATTGATTCGATATGGGGTTCCGTCGCCGTTCTTTTTCCCGAACTGATCGCCGAGATTGAAAGAGAAGGAAACCAGCGCGTCAAATTGATTCTGATTAAAGCTGATCCCTCTGGACTTCATGAGATTATTGACGATCCCCTCCGCCTTTGCAATATCATGCTCAAACAATTCGTTAACCTGCGCTTCGGTAAGGGTAACGCCTGCATACGTCTTGTTCTCGAGCTCTTCTGACGTAAGTTTGTGCCCGATCCCGATCGTTTTGTAGCCGGCGGGATCCGCATACTGCTCATAGTGCTTGCCTTCCCGCCTGACGAAATAATCGCGCAGGTTTTCGGATGCGTACATCTCGCCTTCCCAGGCTGCGTATGTATGCGCGGTGATCGTGATCTCGTCGCTGGAGAGGAAATCATGGTATTCCGAATACGACGGATCGTCGGAAATATACGCCATGATCGTATAGCTGCCGGAAGAGGGCAGCGCAAAGGAGATGACCGGCCTATTACCGGAGAATTCAAATTCCCTCGTATCTCCTCTCGGGTCGGTAACGACCAGACAGCCGTATGCATAGCGGCCAGCTTCCAGTTCGACCCAGACAGTCTCCCCGACGATGAAACCATCGTACCCGTCCGACGGATTCAGGATCCGCACGCCGGACATTTCTTCGATGTAGGCCCCCTGATTGACGTCGATCGTCTTTGCCACACCATCGCCGACGAAAACAATCTGTCCGCTCCGGCCTTCCATTGCCTCATTGGTTGCTACCATGAGCGCAAACAAGCGCTTTGTCCCGGTTAGAATATTGCCTCTTCCCTTTGTTCCTCCTTCCTGCAGGGAATCAAGCTCGATCGCGGTTACCCAATCCGGCATTGAGTCAATGGACCACTCTGTGTTGGCATCGACCTCCAAAATGCGGGTGGAGGATTCATAACCCGGATTCCAGGAATCAATGGAGGTATTCAGGTAGGCCAACGAAGCCGGCACTTCATTTGAGCCGCCTGAACCGTCGGCTTTGACGCTGAAGTATATGTTTTTCCCGTCGATCAGACTACCGTCGCTCCGGTTCGCCGCGATCCAAAGGCGGTATTCATGACCGGCGATAAGCTGTCCGGAAAGGATGCTCGTCTTCAGCAGATCGACTCGCTTGTTTATGATCTTTTCCGCTTCTTCGGAGGGAATCGAGTCAGGGAACAGCGTCATGTCCCGCAGCGCGACCCAATAGTGATCCGCATCAATCACGTTCTCCCAGGTGACCAGGATATTATCCCGCTCGATTTCAGCCCCGTCTGTAATGCCGGAATAACGGATCTCCGTATTTCCCTCAGGGTTGGAGGAACCAGCAATCACAGGCTGATCCTCCGCTTCTGTAAAGGTCTGAGTATCGAATCCGTCGATGGCGAACACCACGGAGCCTTCGGAGATCCGGTTTCCCTGCGCGTCATAGACGCCGACAGTCAACCGATAAGCGTGTCCGTAAACCAGAGCACCGATGGGAATATCGGCATAGCTCGTGATGATGTTGTTCTCAGTATGCACAAGCGCGCCGGTAACGGTGTCCTTTAGCGATAGTTGGTAGTAAGCATGAGTATAGTTGTATTTCCATGTTGCTCGGAAAGAAGCATAGTCCAATACGCTTCCCTGCTTCGGGGAAGTGATTCGCAGGGCGCCGGAGTTTTTTGAGCTTTGTCCCTCCTGATTGACTGTGTATACGGCGGTTCCTCCCTCGCTGTTGCTGAAGGTGATGCTGGCAGTGCGCGGGAATTCGCCCGTGTTTTCTGTGTAGATTACGGCGACCTGCTGGGAACCTTCTCCGGAAGACTCGCTGATCGACAGCCATGAGGCAGAGGAGGTCGCGGTCCATCCTTCGCCGGAGGTCACGAAGAAAGCTTTTCTGCCAGCATCTGCGCTGGCCAACAAGTCCGTGGAGGAGAGACTGATGAAGCCTGCCGCGCCGACACGAAAATAATAGGTTTCCGACCACTTCCCGTTGCCGTAGGCATCCACCGCTTTGATGCGGAATTTGAACTTTCCGCCCATATACAGCTTGCTTTTGGGGATCGTATAGGCTGTATCCGCGATGTGTTCCACATCCAGGATCTTGTCCCAATCGCCCATATAGTAATCGAACAACTGGAAGCGATAGTCTTCGGCGCCGGTCACTTCATTCCAGGTAACGGGCATATTGCAGAGAGAGCAAATTGGAAAGTCGGTCCGATCCGTGGACAGGACGGGCGACAGCAGAGCTGGTGCAGGAAGGTCACTATTGACAAATTTCAGGTAATAGACGGAAAAGGCTGAATTTCCGGCGCTATCTACCGCAGCGATGTTAAGCTCATACCGCTCGTTTGTCCATAGTCCGTCTTTCGGAATCGTCACTTCCGTCACTGTGATGCCCGTTTGTTCGAAATCCGGCGTTTCTTCATCATCCATGTAAAGCGAGACTAAATACGAAACGGCAGCTGATTCCGGTTCCCAAACGAGAGACAGCGGCTGCAACGTCATTATTGTAGGATCGCTGGAATCCATAGAGAGCTCCATGGAGGTGAGCTTCGGCGGATCGAGCCGAAGTGATCCTATATAAGGTGCACGGAACCATCCATCTTTGGATCGCTTATAGCATTCCGCGGTATGATGGGAATAGATCCGCACCTCATACCGATGTCCGCTGACCAACGTGGTTGGATCGATTACAAAGGCTGGCGCATTGATAAGATCATATATCGTTTCTTGATTGTCATTGTCATAATCGAAAAGATGTACGGAGAAATACGCCGCAGACGGCACGTCCAGCCAGCTCAACCGGATAGGCTCGTAGGCCGGATAGGTAGGGATGGAGTATAGCTCGCTCCCATCGGAGAGGAAACTACTGGTTATTGTTGTAGCATCAATATTGTATTCATCAACCGTGCCTTCTTCGCCTACGTTGAAGTAGGATGTATTCACTGATGTGTTGCCAAAATCATCATAAGCCTTGATTCGCAATTCATGATAGGCGCCGTTGACCAAGACCGATTTGGGAATGGTATATGAATCCGCCTTTCCATCGACAGTGGTTAACAGGACTTCGTGCATATTGATACCGCAGGAATACTGCAGCTTGATTTCAATAGCACTGGCGTAATTCATTTTGGTCCACTGCACTGTCAGATCGTCATACTTAACGTAGCAATCTTCTCCTTGTACTTTATTCGGTACAAGTATCCGGGGGGTGTCTTCAAAAACCAGACTTTCCACACCGGTAACGGAAAAGTGGAAGTTGGAGCGGGAGAGTCTCGTCCCGGAAGAATCATAGCGCAAAAGCGAGACGCTGTACTCATAACCGCTGGAAATATCGGACGCCGGAATGGTGTATGTGGTTCCGGTGTAGTTTTCCTCCTCTATATCAAGACCTATCTTCCTGCATTCTACATAGAGCGTATAATATGAATCACCGGATTGCTTTGTCCAACTGATGGTCACTGCTCCGGGCGCCACTCTAAGGTCACTTGCCGAGGATCCGACCAGTTCTTCCACGGGTAGGGTATTGCTGTGCGTGGGCGTGTTGTAGTTTTCGTTCAACCGTGTCTCCTGAACAATGGTAACTGTAGGACTGGTCGCAGCGGATTCTGTTCCATAGTCATCCACTACCGAACACACACAGTAATACATCCCCGGTTCCGTCAAATACATCGACAAGGAATTATTGGAAGTATCAAACACTTCCTTATACAAATCTCCGTCTTTATAGACAGCGTAATTAAACTGCAGCGGACTGCTGACGCCGCCCGTGGTGTTTCGCATTCCAAATTCCTTTGTTATTTCGGTAGAAAACACGACCGTGCTTCCGGTTGCTGCCTCTTCGGCATTCACGGAAACCGCTTGGAGTCCCCAACGCCCGGAAACCACCACCGCATGATCCAGGAAAAAATATGCCGACTGCGTATCGGAATTCCTGATTTCCAGGGCAAGTGAATAGATCCCTTCCTCCTCAGTGGTAAAGGAAAGGCTGCCCTCGCCGGTAATGCGTTCCAGCTTTCGGTTATTCAGGTAAACATCCGCCACGAAGGAGCAGTCTTCCGTTCCATCCGCTGTGATCACCAGCGTCTCGCCAATCCGCATGCGGTTTTTATCGAGATGCACCGAATCAACGGAGAATTCCGGTAAACTGATGCCGATGCCGGTCATGGTATTCTCCGCAATGCGGCCCAGAGAATCAGACGCTTCGACGTACAGGGTATAAATACCCGGGAGGTTTGGTGTAAATGTATAGGCGTCTTCAGATTCCGACTCTGAAACTGCGATGACGACGTCATCTTTGTACATGGTGAAATAATACTTCACATTTCCGACGGCGTTGCTCGTTGATGTCTCAAATCGGATCGATTGCCCTACCAGAGCACTCTGCATTCCCGTTGCATGGATGGCAAACACACCAGGCATCTGATAAGATGCCTCGTTGCTAACCTCTCCATAAATGATGGTTTTATCCTTAAGGCTGGAAAAGGCCTGCACGGTGTATGAATATGTACTGCCGAAGGAGACGGAATCTGCGATAAAGTGATTTGTATAACCATCCGCGACAATGCCGATCTGAATCCCATTTTCAAAAACTATGTAGCCTCTGGCATCGGCAACCGGCTCCCATTCCACTGCAAGGCTGGAACCGTTGACCAAGGAAACGGTCACGCCGTCCACCTTTTGTAACCCTGCAACGGGATAAATGTTTAAAACGCCGGCTTGACAACAAGGAATCATCGTGTCGATTCCCTCCATGAGAAACGCCTTCACGGACGATCCTGACTCTATAAGGAGGCCCGTTACAGATATGCTGTTGTCGCCGATATATAGATTGATGGTTCTGGATTCGCTTCGGATCATCCGCCCGCTTGCATCATAAAGAGCAGTGATTAGTAAACGTTCCGTCCGTTCTTTCGAGCTTATATGAATCGTAACCTCGTCGCGAACTGGTTCGCCGGATACATACTCTATATGCTGTAATTCCCCATCGAAGCGCAGATTGTCGGTTTCGCTGAATGTTTCAGGCATCGCTGCCATATCAGTCGTTATGCTACCCGCAAATACCGCCGAAGGAAAAAGCGAAAGGCAGAGCATTATTGAAACCATCCAAGCCAGCAGCCTTTTCATTCTCTTGTTCCAGTCCCTTCTTATTCAATCTACATTAGTATTCCGTCTCTTACGAATTCAGCCCCGTAGATAGCCGGGTTTTCGGGCAGTAGAAACCATCTCAACTTAACGGTTTCATTCTTCCCCGACAGTTCGCTGATTGCATACAAATCTTTACAGTTTAATACATCACAACAATCCGCGCACCGTGGTACAAACAGTATACAGTTCCCAGTGTATCTAATAAATGAAACATATCGACAAACAATGCTTCAAATCACAAATCGTACGCTTTGAACTGGTTTACAGTAAGCTATTTGGTAAATCCCTCACGGCATATCCGCAATTCCAATCCTTGTCTATGCTGCATGGGTTCCAAAAGATCTTTGTAGTTTTTCAGTGAACATTACTTTGCAAACTATACCACACAGTGAACCATTTCTCAACGCTTATAGACACCCTTTTCCGGAGGAATTCTGACTTTCACTCAACCACCATATACCGGCTCACGCCATAGCTGGCCTCGCTCCTGCGAATCA
>JAEEGH010020904.1_pt1 | contig 13563 bp, 15 predicted proteins | sample 9134181 | NCBI WGS metagenome assembly JAEEGH01 (sample SAMN16246544, study PRJNA631951) | gut metagenome | biome: gut microbiome; feature: rumen; material: DP-attached | host: Bos | place: Iran: Karaj | collected 2018-10
CCGTCTGACCGGGCCGTGCTCTATACCGCGAACCATCGCAGCTACGCGGATATCCCGATCGGCTATCTGACAGTTCCGACTCTCACCGGATTCATCGCAAAGAAACAGATCAAAAACGTTCCTTCGCTGTCCTGGTGGATGACCAATATGAACTGCCTGTTCCTCGACCGTCATGACCTGAAGCAGGGCATGAAGACGATCCTCGCCGCCATCGACAATATCAAGGCGGGCTTCTCGATGTTCGTTATGCCCGAGGGAACGCGCAATCATGAGGACGAAATGCTCCCGTTCAAGGAGGGCACTTTTAAGATCGCGCTCAAGTCCGGATGTCCGATCATCCCCGTTGCTATCACGAATTCCGACGCCGTCTACGAGCTTCACCGCCCGTGGGTACGCAGGGCCAATGTCATCATTCATTACGGAAAGCCCATTTTCGTCGAGGACCTCACTCCCGAGGAGAGCAAGACGATCGGAGCGCGGGTACGCGATATCATTGCGGAGATGCTTAAAAAGGACGCTCCCCTGCTCAACGAAAAGAAGCGCAAAAAGGCCTGAGAACGCTTTGGAGTTTAGGCATATTTCCCTTGAAATTTGCCTTGCATGATGATACAATGATGAACGGATTTTGCGCGGGATAAGGGCCGCGCAGGGAAGAAAGAATGTAAGTCAAAGGAGTTATTTCAAATGTCAACAGGTTGGATCATTTTTATAATCGTTACGGTTCTCCTTATCGGAGGTCTTGTTGCCCTTACGATCCTGGGCAAGAAGATGCAGAAAAAGCAGGAAGAATCCGAGACCACGATGCGTCAGGGCGCGCAGATCATGTCGATCTTCGTTATTGACAAGGCCCGCAAGAAGCTCGTTGAGTCAGGTCTCCCGCAGATAGTCATCGACCAAACGCCCAAGTATCTCCGCCGCTCGAAGGTTCCTGTAGTAAGAGCCAAGGTCGGCCCGAAGGTTATGATGCTGATGTGCGACGAGAAGGCCTTCAATCTGATCCCCGAGAAGAAGGAAGTTAAGGTCCTGATGAACGGTATCTACATCGTTGAAGCAAAGAGCGCGCGCGGCGGCCTCGAGGCTCCGCCCGTTAAGAAGACCTTCAGACAGAAGCTTCAGGAGAAGTACTCAAAGCTCCGCAAGGAAGAGAAGGAAGCAGAGTCCAAGAAATCAAAGAAGAATAAATAAATTCGACAATGCAGCGAGTGCCTGTCACCGAAACGGTGACAGGCACTCTTATTTTGTGTTCTTTTATTGCTCAATATAAGAATTGATCAGGTCGATGATAATGTCGGTCGCGTCCGCCTGGGTTGCGCCCTTCATCGCCGTGATATATTTGTCCTTGTCGGCAAATACGGTATTGATCGCATCGAGCAGAGTCTCGTTAGTTACGATCTCCTCCTCGAGCACGTAGCTGTAACCGTGATGCTCGAATGACTCCGCGTTGAGGATCTGGTCGCCTCTGCTGGCAGCCGCCGAGAGCGGGATCAGAATGTTGGGCTTGGCGAGCGCTAAGAGCTCACATACGGCGTTGGCGCCGGCACGCGAGATGATCAGGTCCGCAGCAGCAAAAAGGTCCTTCAGCTCGTCGCTGATGTACTCATACTGTCTGTAGCCGGGGATATCGGCCAGGCTTTCGTCGCTCTTTCCTTTACCGGTCAGATGGATGATGTCGTAGGTCTTAACAAGAGTCGGGAGCAGGTTCCTGATCGCTTCGTTGATCGCCGCAGCGCCCGTGCTTCCGCCTACCACGAGGATGATGGGTTTATTGCCGATGAATCCGCAGAAATCCAGTCCTCTCTGTCTCTCTCCCGCGAACAGCTCCTTACGAAGGGGCGTCCCGGTGTGGACTGCCTTGCCCTCGGGCAGGTATTCGAGAGTCTCCGCGAAATTGCAGCAGACCTTGTCGGCCTTCGGTATGCAGAGCCTGTTCGCAAGGCCCGGAGTCATATCCGACTCATGGATGATCGTCGGGATCTTATGACGGTGCGCCGCGAAAACCACGGGAACCGTAACATAGCCGCCCTTTGAGAATACCACATCGGGCTTGAGCTGCTTCATAAGCTTGTTTGCCTCTCTCATACCCTTAAGCACCTTGAAGGGATCCGAGAGATTCTTAACATCGAGATAACGTCTGAGCTTTCCCGAGGAAATCCCGTAGTAAGGGATCCCGAGTTTCTCGATCAGGCCTTTTTCAATGCCCTCATAGGAGCCTATATAGCTGATCTCGAAATCCTGCTCGCGCAGACGCTCTATCAGTGCGATATTGGGCGTAACGTGTCCTGCCGTTCCGCCTCCGGTCAATACTATCTTCTTCATAACAATCCTTCTTCGGTTTATTCCCCGATCGCTCCCTTGATAGCCTGTGCAAGCTGGTCCGGACATGATGTGGGCTTAAAACCGCACTTGATGCCCTCCATGCGCGAGATCGCGTCATGAACCTCCATGCCTTCCACAAGACGTGCTACGCCCTGTGTATTGCCGTTGCAGCCGCCCGTGAACTTAACGTTCGAAACTACCTTGCGGCCGTCCTGCTCGACGATGTCAAAGTTGATCTTCTGGGAACATACGCCCTGAGTCTTATATTCGTACATTGCTTTTCTCCTTAATTATGACTAACAATGAAACTTAACGAAGTGTACACCATTTCGGAGAAAAAGTAAAATGAAAGTTTTGTGAACACGTTACTATTCGCGAATAGTAACAATATCACAAAACTATCGTAAACGGTCCGTCGTTCACGAGCTCCACCTTCATATCCGCACCGAATTCTCCGTGCTGTACGACGGGAACTCTCTCCGCGCAGTACTTTACGAACTTCTCATAGAGGTCCTCCGCAAGATCGGGCGGCGCAGCCTCGGTAAAGCCCGGCCTGTTCGAGCGCGTATCCGCGTAGAGAGTGAACTGCGAAACGATCAGCAGCTCACCGTTCACCTGCGCGAGATTAAGATTGGTCTTGCCGTTCTCATCCTCGAAAATGCGCAGCTTCAGGAGCTTCTCCGCGTATTTGGCCACAGCCTCTTCATTGTCCTCTTTTCCGACTCCGAGCAGCACGAGATATCCCTTTCCGATGCTGCCTACGGTCCGGTCCCCGACCGTCACCGATGCGCGAAGAACGCGCTGTATCACAAGCTTCATGCTTTCTTTACCTCCAACTTCGTTCCGGCATGCCTGCCTTAATCGATCGGTCTGCAGATCATGACGATCCTGTAGGGAATGTAGCCCGAGTAGTTCGTCATGTTTACCGAAGGCGAGGTCGCGTGGACCATCACTCCGGCGTTGTCCGCGTAATCAGGATAGTAATATCCGTAGCCGTAAGCCGAATTGCCGTAAACATTCCCGGCCGCGTAATACATCGCAACATGGTCGATGTTCATATAGCGGTCGTTGGTGCTGCTTGAGTAAAAGATCAGATCTCCGGGCTTCAGCTCCGAAGGATCGATGTATTCGTAAGCGATCGCCCTGCCGTCGGCCTCGAGCGCCTTCGCGAGGTTCGCCGCAGTGGGCGCGTATTTCTTCTCTCCGGCCAGGTCGCAGCCTGCTGCCTTGTAGGCTCTCCATACCAGCGCGCTGCAGTCGAAATACCCTTCCTCCATGCGCTTGTCCTGGCTGTACTTGGCTCCGATAAAGCCCATCGCTTTCTTGGCCGCTGTATATGCGATACCGCCATTGCTGACCGTCACAAAGCATACAAAGCTGGTGAGGTCGCCGCATTTTACCGTAATGTATGTGCTTCCGGCCGATTTACCCTTGACGGTACCGTCCGAGGATACGGATGCGATCTTTTTGTCCGCGGAGGTGTATTTGACCTTAATGCCCCCGGGCAAACCCGTAACCTTTATCTTCTGGGACTTTTTCTTCTTCAGGAGCAGGATGTCGTCCGAGATATCGGGCGCATAAGCCTCGATCGTATCCGTAAACTTCCTTCCGTCGGCAACGATCGTGAGATTGCATTTGCCGGCGCCGAGGATCTCGAGACAGTCTCCTTTCCAGCAACACACCTTGTCATTATCGCATTCGACATTGATCCCGCTGTATTCGCATACTCCGGAAAGATCGAGATATTCGTAATGTCCCGCGAGCCTGTATCCGTCGACGGGCGTGTAAACGGGATCCGTAATGTAGACCGTGATATCGGCGGATCTTTGCTCGCCTTCCTTGTCGGTCCTGTAATAAACCTTAAGCTTTACGCGGCCTTCCTTGACGCCTTTGACCTTATTGCCGTCAAGCGCGATCTCGCCGTCATAGGGATTGTACCACCACCAGTCGCTCTCGTTTGTGACCTCTGCGCGCTCAAATGAGGCGTTCTCGGTCTCGATCGCGGCCTCGCCGTCCTTTATGACCACAAGATTCCTTTTCGCAGGTCCGACGCCGCGCACCGTAACCGTACATGACGCCGAATGGTCGTAGTAATTCTCATCGTACAAATGGATCGTAACCCTGTAGGTTCCGCCTTCGAAGAACACGTAGCTGAACTTGCCGCCGCCCTTTTCCTCGTACTCGCACAGGTCGTACGCATAGTAATAATCGCCCGTGCGCTCGTCGAGCTTCTGAACATTCGTATAGTAATAGCTGCCTTCGTAAGAGGACTTGATCTTCAGGCTCATCCTCTCGTAGGCGTCTACCTTCGCAGTGCTCTTGTTCAGCTTTGTGTCGGCCGCCGCGGCAGGCCTCGCGCCGAACACGCCGGCCGCCATCAGCAGCGCCAGCAGCAATGCTCCGATACGTTTAAGCTTTTTCCCCATACACAGCTACCCCCGTGTCTTATCAGTCAACGTACGCGACAAAAATATTGCCCGCCGCGGAAAACGCCGCGGTCGCCTCTCTCGTCGAATACTTAACGCTCTTTTTCTTTGCGGGCTCGTAAACCGTAACTGACACCGCGTCATACCCCGTGATGACGACTGCCGTACCGTCCGCCTTGAATGCGATGACGGGCCTTGATTTGTAAACGTAATACAGGATCTCGTCAAGCGTCGCGCCGGTCATGTCGAGCACAACCGACTTCATGTTCCTGCTCATCCATTCCTGTACGCTCATCTTCGAAGCGTCGAAGGATGAGGTATCGATATCCAGATTCTTGTGCATCAAGACCATCTTCATCGCGGCCTGCACGGAATCGTGCGTCGCATCCGCGTCAAATGTCTTCACGCCCGAGATCTCTGACCTCGCGGTCTTGATTCCGCGCTCCCAGATAACCCTGCCGTTCGGATCGAGCACGGTACCCGTCGAAGCGTCGGCCGCAGCGACGGTTTTTGCTGCGGAAGTGTCAGCAAATATTACACTTCCGAACGAATATGCATAGAACTGTCCGGTCCTGCCTTCGGGCTCAGAAACTCTCGTGGTCGTATCAAAATTGATGACCGTGTTCAGCGCGCCCGCAAGCTTCGGAGTCTCCGCGATGTCCACGGACGAAGGAAGCGAAACGTAGTACTCGGTAAGGATCCTGTCGGTAATTCTCTTCGTAACGGAGATCATGCGCGAAGGCTCGGTGTAGCGGTTCATGATCGAATCGTCGTCGGCCGGCTCGTAGGTCACGGGCGAGCCGAGAAGTCTTTTCAGGCGCTTCAGCGTGAGCATGTTCTCGGTGATCTCGACGCCGTTCACATAGTAGCCGGACTCTGTGTAGGTCTTCAGCACATTGCCGTGGCCGTCCTCGATGCACAGCTTATAAGCCGGGAGCAGCCTGCTGCCGTCGGCGAGTATCGCGATGTCGTTCAGATAAGCGAACCCGTAGATGATATTGTTGTTTATCCTGCCGTAGAGCCTGATCGTCTCGCCTTCGCTCGTCGTGATCGGATGGATCTCGCCGTTGGTCAGGTCCATGATATATATGGCCTTGGACTTCAGGTCGTCCTCATTGTCCTGCCATGCCAGATAATGCTCTTCCTCGCAGTACAGGAGATGCTCCGCGGGAACGCCCTCCGCGATAACTGTGAGCTTCTTCGTGGTCAGGTCGAAGGTATAGATCGACTCATACAGCGAGAAATAGAAAATGTTGCGGTCGCCGAGGTACGCGAAATCGGTCATGTCTGCGGTCAGCAGCTGGAAGCTCGAATTGACCGCGATATACATCTGCTCCTCGATGCGGTTGTCGGCCTTGATGAAGCGATACAGCACGATGCCCACTCTGCCCTCGTATTCGCCGCGGTTCATGTAACCGTAAACCATGAAATCCGCGTCGCCGTTGTCATAGACATTGATCAGCTTAACCGCGTGCTGGTCGTAGTAATCGCGCGAATAATCGCCGTTGTCCTCCCTGAACGTAAACGCCTTCATCAGCGTATTCGTTGCGGGCTCGTAGATCAGCAGCTCCCTGCCGTATACAAAGGCCAGATACTGTCCGTTCGGGCTCGCGCCGGTCTGGGCGTTGGTATCGTTCGTGATCCCGAGCTTGAACTCGTCGCGCATCAGCGATGTATTCGCGACATCAAACAGCGTCTCCATCGTCCTGTCGTAGGTGTAGAGATATGTGCGCTTCTCGGTATATGTGAAGCGGAAATGCTCTTTGACAATATAGTATTCGGTGCCGCCCTCGAGGTCGAGCGAGATCAGGTATTTCAGCTCGATCGAGGCCATGCTGTCGTAGAATTCGGTGATGGTCGGGGTCTCCTCCCAGATGACCTTCGGCTCCAGGCTGCCCCATGTCACCATCGTGAAACTCGATTTGATCGTAACCTTCGCGAAGCTCGAATTGTCCGCGGACCTCGAGCTCTCGAGATACTTCTTCAGGCCCTGCTTTGCCGTATCGCTGTTGCCGAGGAGGACGGATGAGAACTCCTGCGCGAAGTTAAGCTTCGCGTCGAGCTTGCCGTCATCGTACATCTTGAGACGGGTGTAATAATATATCCTCTTACTCTTGTTCGTGATGAGGGTGATCTTGCAGATGTATTCCTGTCCGGACTTCATCGTCTCCTTCAGGGCGATGCGGACCTTCTTCGGCCCCTCCGTCACGTCGAGCACGGTGAAGCTGTCGGACTCGACTTCGCGGCCGTCCGTATTCAGGATCTCGTAGCGGAGCTTCTTGACATTGCTCTCATTCTCGGCGATCAGCACAGTAAATGTGCGGTTCGATGTGATCGGGGTGATCGTCTCCCTCATGATCATCTCGTCGAGATTCGAAACATAGCCGTGGAGGCGGTTGATCTCGGTTCCGTTCACCTCAAAGCTGACCGTGGGCAGGCTCGCGCCGCTCATCGGCGTGGTGGAAGCCGAAGTCTCGAAGACCGTCTCCTTGATGTCCCCTCCGAAATATATCAAAGCCGCGATGAACACGACCAGTACAATCAAAAATCTGTATCTGAATTTCATACTTTGTCCTATCTGTTATTTCTCTTTTTCATCGTTCAGAAGACGGTAGAGCGTTGGGGCGGCCCCGATCTCCTTCATGACCTTTTTATAGTCTTCCTTTTGGTCCCCGTTCTGAGCCTCCGTCCGCTTCTTAAAGCCCTTCGGCATCATCTTCGGCCCGGTCTTTACGGCGCGGATCAGGATATTCTTCGGCGTGTGCTCCATGTCAATGAACTCAAGTATCTGAGTCTTGTAGCCCTGCGCCTCGAGCATGTTCGCGCGCAGCGCGTCGGTGTAGAGCGCGGAAACACGCTCCTTGATCAGTCCGTATTTCATAATAGGCTTTCTACTGCTGTCGTCTATCTGCCCGTTCAATTCGTGCTGACAGCACGGAACGCAGAAGATGACCTTCGCGCCCCACTTGATCGCCTTGAAAAGCGCGTAATCGGTCGCAGTGTCGCACGCATGCAGCGTCACTACCATATCCACGCTGTCCGTGCCCGTATAATCGGCGATATCGCCGTGCAGGAATTCAAGCTTCTCATAGCCGAAGCTCTTCGCAAGCCTGCTGCATTCCGCTATGACATCCGCCTTCAGGTCGAGACCCGTGATGTGCACGTCATAGCCCTGTTTCTCATGAAGATAATAATACAGCGCAAATGTAAGATACGACTTGCCGCAGCCAAAGTCAATGATGGAGATCTCGCGGCCTCTCGGGAGCGAGGGAAGGATGTCCTCCACGAACTCCAGATAGCGGTTGATCTGGCGGAATTTGTCGTAGCGCGCTTTGACCACCCTGCCGTCGGGCGTCATGACGCCGAGCTGTACCAGGAAGGGCACGGGAACGCCTTCCTCGAGGAGGTAGTTCTTTTTGCGGTTGTGCGAGGGGATGGGGCTCAAATCTCCCGGAACGGGACATACGCCGCTGCCCTGCCGTATGGCCGGACCCGGATACGAGCAGCCGCCCTCGGGCATGTTAGGGCCCTTCTTTCGCGCGGCGGGTGCATCGGGAGCTGTACCTGCTGCCGCGGGATTGCGGTGTTCCTTCACGGTTACGGTTCCCTTCTTGCTCACGAGCGTTACTACAGATGTAGAATCATTTTTAATTTCCAGCTGTCTGAAGTGCTGTTTCTGTGTTGTATCCGACGGATCGAGCGATGACGCCAGCAGCTTTGCCGCATCTTCCGCGCTCAGATTCTCATGCAGTTCCTTCGTACCCACCGTGCGGGTAACCTGAAATAAGGCAGCGCCCTTTATCACCACGGGCTTTACCTTCAGCTTGACGGGCAGCGTGGCGTTCTTTTCCGCGGGGTTGCTTGCCACCGCGAGGATCAGGCTTCCGTCCATATATTTCAGATATTTCTCATATAAGTCCTGCATGAGTGTCCTTTCGTATCGTGCTCTGTCTCTAAGTCAGTGTTGAAACCCGGCTGTCAGAAACGTATCTCCGGCTCGTAGAGCTCGAATATCAGCACATCGTTGGTCTTTTTAAGCTTTTCTATGTCACAGTCCGGACGTACCGTCCATACCGCGCGCATCGCTCCGAACAGCTCGGAGAGCCTTACGAGCGGCGAATGTTTCTCTTTGTAATATGCTATAAAATGCGGTCTTGCGAGGAAGTTGAGCAGACAGTTCGAGAGCAGGAACGCCTGCCATCCCGGAACCTCCTTCTTCATCTCCCCAAAAGGAGACGCCAGCTGTCCGCGCATGATGTCCGGCGCGTTCTTCTTAAACCACTGCACGATCAGGGGAGAGAAGCTCTCGATGCAGAACAGTCCTTTGTACGCGCGCAGCATCGGAAGCGTCTTGCTGCAGAGCAGGTTATTCCTCGGTCCGTTCTTGAATTCCACGAGCAGCGGAACACGTCCGTCCACGAGCTCCAGAACCTCAGAGAACAGCGGGATCTTCTGATCCGTGCCGCAGAGCCTGAACTCGCAGAGCTCCGCGTATGTATACGCATCCACTCTTCCGTCGACGCCGCACACACGGTTCAGCGTATCGTCATGGAATACAACGATCTGCTCATCCTTCGAAAGCTGCAGGTCGAGCTCGATGCCGTAACCCGCATCCGCCGCGCGTCCGAACGCCGCGAGCGAATTCTCCGGGATCTTCTTATCCTTCGTATGCAGCCCGCGATGCGCAAGATTCAGATGATGAAAGTCCTGCCTGGTCTTTTCGCAGCCCCTGCCGGGCGCGATCATGAAACAGACCAGCACTATTATAACCGCCAAAACGGCGCATATTACGATCCACATATATTACACCTCTTCAATAATGCAAATAATCCCGAGTACTCAGTCCCCTGCCTTAACCGTATAACGGCCGCACGCGAGATAGAACAGCGCAACCGCGGGCACGCCGCATCCCTGTCGGACATAGGACACCAGCTGCGACACTCCGCTGTACTTGGCAAGTGCGTCCGCTCCTTTTCTTGAGTACAGCACTATTCCGAATGTCTCGATCCATGTCGACGCGAGTGAAAACAGCACGGATACCGCAACCAGTGTAATACACAGGGCGATATTCCTTTCATTTCCTTTGTTCTGCAGCGAACTTACGAAAATCAGGTAGATCACGAGCTGCACCACCATCGAGAAGAGCACAACGGGAAATACGATCCCGGTATCCTTCGGCGTCCACCCCATGAGCGAAGGGAGCAGCCTATTCTGCAGGAACATTACGACAACTGCGAGCATAACTCCCAGTGCCTGAACGGCCAGGGCGAGGATCGCAAGGATTTTTGTGGTTTTCCGGTTCACTTTTTTATCTCCTTCATTAATAATACGTACATTTTCCTGTATACATTTTCGTCCGAAAGAGGGACGTTGTCAATCACCAATGATCGCTCCGGTTTCCATTATTGTGCAAACAATACGCACAATAACATAATATCGTATTTTCGTGCCGTTTCTTCATAAATATATTGCTTTTCACGCAAGTCTATGCTATAATTTTACAAATTGTAGAAATAATCCATGTTTTGTGGAAGAGGCAGTACACGATGGATGAGAAACAGCAAAACAGACGTAAATATCTCTCCGAAATCGCTAAGCAGCTCTCCTGGCTGACGCAGCTCGGGTTGTCGCTCATTACACCCATTCTGCTCTGCATACTGGGCTGCGTGTTTTTATGCAATAAATGCGGCGTAGGCGAGTGGATCTTCATTCCGGGCTTCATCTTGGGTCTCGGTGCCTCGTTCATGACGGGATACAAATTCTTTCTTTCCGAATCTTCTAAAAGTCAAAAGGATAAGGATAAACGCAAGCGCGGCTATAACCGCCATACTTGACTTATACGGGCATCCATAGTTCTTCACGTTCAGTAAGTTCTAAATCCAAACGGATGCCTGACGCAGGATCGACATGCTTCAACCCGCAGTTAAAAAAGAAACTCGAAACGTACTGATCATCACCGCCATCGGAGTGGCGCTGATGTTCATCGTTTTTACCATACTTCATTATATCATACCGGATAAGGTTCCGCTCGATTATAAGGTATTCCTCGGCGGTATCTGCGGAGGCGGCGTCGCCTTCCTGAATTTCTTCCTGATGGCGCTCACGGTGCAGAAAGTCGCAGGTATGGAAGACCGCGACCAGGCCACGAAGATGATGCGCCTCAGCTATTCTCGCAGACTCGGTATCCAGTGTGTCTGGATCGTAGTCGCGATATTCGCTCCCTGTTTCAATGCGGCAGCCGGTATCATCCCGATCTTCTTCCCGAGCCTCGGCATCAAGATCTACGGCATTTTCCGCAAGGATCTCAAGACTCCCGCACCTGCCGATGCGCCGTCCGAAGCTCCCGAAACTCCGTCCGATCACACGGAACAGTGATCCTCAATCCCGTAATTAATTAGTTACATAATTAATTAAATATATCTATTACCCAGGACAGGAGGTGAAGAACTGGTAAATGGACAAACTAAGTATTACAGGCCCCAAAATCCGCGCCGAGATACCTTTTCCTATCATGGGTCCGATACGCATCACAGACACGTTGATCGTCAGCTGGGTAGTTATGCTGCTGATCACCCTGCTCTGTATATGGCTGACCCACGGTCTTAAAGTCGAAAAGATATCAAAGAAGCAGGCTTTTGCCGAAATGCTCGTTGAGATGGCGGACAAGTTTGTAATAGGCAATATGGGCGAGAAATTCGCCTATATGGTACCGTTCGTCGCCGCGTTGTTTGCGACCAGCGTTCTTTCGAATCTGATAAGCCTGTTCGGCGTCTGGAGCCCGACGGCGGATCTGAACACGGAAGCCGCGTGGGCTGTTGTAGTGTTCATTATGATCACCAGACAAAAGATCAAGGCCAACGGACTCGGCGGCTACCTGAAAGGTTTTACCGAGCCTATTGTCATCATGACGCCCTTTAATATGCTCTCCGAGCTGTCGACGCCGATCAGTATGGCCGGCCGTCATTTCGGAAACATCTTATCCGGTGTCGTAATCAACGGCCTGATGTACACAGCGCTTGCTGTGCTGAGTTCTAAGGTGCTCGGGCTGCTGCCCGGCGCTGTGGGAGCGCTCCTCTCACAAGTCCCGATATTCGATGTCGGTATCCCCGCCATCCTTTCGGTTTACTTCGACTGGTTCACAGGCGTCATGCAGGCGTTTATCTTCTGCATGCTGACCACGATGTATATTGCCAATGCGGCCGAAGCATGATCTAAAAAATTTTTAAACATAATTTTTCAGGAGGATTTATTTTATGGAAATACTCGCAAAAGGTATTGCACTTGCAGGTTGTGGAATCGGAGCTGGCCTTGCTCTTATCGCTGGTATCGGCCCCGGTATCGGTGAAGGAAATGCAGTAGCAAAAGCTCTTGAAGCTATCGGACGTCAGCCCGAATGCAAGGGAGACGTTACCTCCACCATGATCCTTGGCTGCGCTATCGCGGAGACCACAGGTATTTACGGTTTCGTTACCGGTATGCTTCTTATCTTCGTTGCTCCCGGTATGTTCCTTAATCGTCTCGGCTGATGACCGCGGGAACCGTAATTTCAGAATAGGAGGTTTTAAAAGAACGTGTTATTCAACATACCGTTTTTAGCAGAAACTGCCACGCAGGATCTGGTTGCGGTCGTTCCGTGGACCTTCATCGCGCAGATATGCAACCTGTTCATTCAGATGCTTTTGATCAAGAAGTTCCTCTTCAAGCCCATTCGCGAAATGCTCGCGAAGCGTCAGGAGCTTGCGGACGAGAAAATCCGCATAGCCGAGGCTGACAAGACAGCCGCCGAAGAGCTTAAGGCAACTTACGAGAAGAATATGGAGCAGGCCCGTGACAAGGCCAACGAGCTTCTCGCCACCGCCCAGAAGACAGCCACATCGCAGAGCGACGAGATCATCCGTGCGGCAAATGAGCAGGCGGTTGCCATCAAATCAAAGGCAGAAGCCGACATTGCCCAGGAGCGCCGCAAGGCCGTCAACGAACTGAAGGGCGAGATCGGAAGCATGGCAATGGAGATCGCCGGTAAGGTTATCGAGCGCGAGATCAGCGAAAAAGACCACGCGAAACTGATCGACGAATTTATTGAAAATGTAGGAAAAGCCTAAGTCCCAACGGATGTGAAAGGTAGAGATAATTATGACAGAGCGTGCAGGAGTATATGGAGGCAGCTTGTATGACCTTGCTGCCGAAGAACAACTCACTGAACCTATAATGAAGGATCTGATCGAGGTCCGCGGAATATTCCGTGAGAATCAGGATTATCTGAGACTCCTCGCAGAGCCCTCCATTAAGAGAGAAGAACGCATCGGCCTGATTGAGAAAGCGTTCGGCACGGCTTGTGAAAGATATTTTGTGAGCTTCCTGAAGCTTTTGTGCGACCGCGGCATGCTCGGTGAATACGAGGGCTGCGTAGAAGCCTACAAAAAGCGTTACAATGCAGATCACAATATCGCGGAAGCAGTTGTTACCAGCGCCGTTGCGTTGAGCGACGGGCAGCTTAAGGCCCTCTCGGACAAGCTGGCAGAGATGAGCGGCAAGACGATCGCCCTCTCGTCCAGGGTTGACCCGAAGGTACTCGCAGGCATTAAGGTTGAGCTCGAAGGCAAACAGCTTGACGGCACCGTTACGGGACGTCTCGCCGGAATGTCAAAGAAGCTCGAAGAAATTATAATTTAAGGATGGAATGGACTTATGCAATTAAAACCCGAAGAAATATCCCAAGTCATCCGCAGTCAGATTAAATACTACGAGAATTCGATCCGTCAGGACGAGACCGGAACCGTACTGAACGTCGGTGACGGTATTGCGCGCGCCAGCGGCCTTA
>JAEEGH010020907.1_pt1 | contig 13561 bp, 19 predicted proteins | sample 9134181 | NCBI WGS metagenome assembly JAEEGH01 (sample SAMN16246544, study PRJNA631951) | gut metagenome | biome: gut microbiome; feature: rumen; material: DP-attached | host: Bos | place: Iran: Karaj | collected 2018-10
ATTAAGGATGATGAATCTTTGCTTGACGAATCGGGATATTTGGAATCGGTGACTTATGCAATTCCATGTAAAACAGTAGAGGAAGACAATTGCGAATATGGAACGATGACGGATGAACGTGATGGACAAATATACAAGACGGTGAAAATTGGTGACCAGTGGTGGATGGCTCAGAACTTGAATTTCGCGTACCTGCAACCTACAAGTGAATTGGATTCCAGCAGTTTTTGTTATGACGACAGTCCTTCCGGTTGCGAAAAGTATGGCCGTCTCTATTTATGGAGTGCTGCCATGGATAGTGCTGGGCTGTATGGCGAAAAGGGCAAGGGATGCGGTTATGGAAAAGTCTGCTCGCGGTCTTCGGGAAGTGTTCAAGGCGTTTGCCCCAAAGGGTGGCATTTGCCGGATTCGACTGACTGGAATACATTGTATGCGGCGGTTGGTGGATTCATGTTTAGTGGCAAGTATCTAAAGGATACTACTGATTGGAAACGCAACTCTAGTACGGATGCATTCGGCTTTTCGATACTCCCTGCAGGCTTCAGATACGCCAAGGGCGGGTATAACTATATGTATGAATATGCGTACTTCTTCAGTTCTACGGAACTAGATTCTGGCAAGGTGAGCGATGCGTATTTCCGCTATGATAATGACCACGTGATTGGTAATGATGTCGCTAAGAATCTTGGTGTATCTGTTCGCTGTTTGAAAGATTAATAAGATAGCCTGACATCATTTTGTTGTGTCTAGGTTAAGGGTACTTTGCTCCAGGGATGTCCTTGAGGATTTCTTTCCAGAAATCGCGGAATTCTTTGTCGGTGACGGTGCCGCCTGCGCTGAGTAGGCGGTAGTGTTCGCCCTGCCGGTGGTATTCGACAGGTGCTGTGTCAAAGCCGTTGCGCAAGTAAAAATCGCGGCGGCGGTTCCTGCGTTCGAGTTCTTCGGCGTCCTTGGAATCTTCTTCGACTTCGATATCGACGACAATGCGGGCGTCTGGATGCTTTTCTCGGATTGCCTGCAAAATTTGTGAGCCGTACCCGCGGCTGCGCAGTTCGGGCACGACGGCGAAATAAACGATGTTCGTGATGTCGCCGTGTGAAATGGAATTTGAAAATCCGCAGAAAGTATCTCCATCAAAAAACGCCCAAAATTCCCGCTTGATTTTATCGTCGAGCAAATGCTTTATCGGGATGCGCTCGTTCGCCGGGAACGCCGATTCATACAGCGCCTTGACCCGCGGCAACCATGGGGATTTCTTTGTGACGTTGAAAAAATGGAGCATGGTTGTCTACCAAAATAGGTTCCTATAGCTAGTTCCGAGAGCGTCTGCAAGGCGGTGGGCCATCTTGCGTCCGATGGGTTCTTTGCCTCGTTCCATGGCGGATACTTGCTGTTTGGTGATGCCAGCCTTATCGGCCAATTGTTGCTGCGTGTAACCGAAGGTGGTTCGCAAAAGTTTCAAACTTTCTGCTGGAGTGGTTTTGGACTCCATTTCTTTGAACCAGTCGTTTTTCGAAATTTCGACATAGTCTTCGTCAGTTTCTTTAACTTCTTCCACGTTAGGGAATGCCGACTTCAGGAATATGACAAGATAGTCGGGAATGTTTTTCCCTTCAAATGTGAAAATAGTCCCGTTTTTGGCTTTGCTAGTAAGGCGCATTTTCACGGCTTCCAACATAGGTGACCTCCAGTTCAATTCCTTTTACAGTTTCGATCCAACATGCTGCCCAGTGGTATGATAGGTGGCAATGGTATGTATTCGTCTTAACGAGTTTCTTGTAGTTAGGCCAGTTAGGTAGAATAGGACCTTTCTCCTCAAGATCTTTGACTAGTTTGACGAATAGTATTTGCTCCTTTTGGGGCATGAGCCTTACGGCTTTTAGAATTTTTGGTTTTGTTATTACTTTCATAATATATGAAAATTCTTTCCTTGTGTCAAGATTTTTTCTTTACATTTTGCGAAAAGAAAAAAGCTAAAAACAAAATCCGCCAAAATCGAGAAACCCCTTGATTTTGCAAACAGGTGATTGCAACTATCAACAGAAAATTTTTTTACATGTGAATATGTCGCCTATGGTTGTCAGCTATTCACATAAAATGAACAGGAATGGTATATTTACCTATATGAAATCGTTTGAAGATAAAGTGGTCGTGGTGACGGGCGGAGCGCATGGGATTGGTGCGACCGTCGTGAGTGAATTTGAGAAAGAGGGGGCGAAGGTCGCTTACATCGACATCCGCGAGAATCCCTGCTTTGTGGGGGACCTTTCCAAGAAGGATGTCCTCGAAAAGTTTGCGCAGTTCGTGATTGAAAAATACGGGCACGTGGATGTGCTGGTAAACAACGCGCTTCCGCTGATGAAGGGCGTTGACGAATGTAGCTACGAAGAATTCAGCTACGCGCTGGCCGTGGGTGTGACGGCTCCGTTCTACCTCGCGAAGCTTTTCGCGCAGCATTTCGCGAAGGGCGCGAGCATCATAAACATTTCTTCGAGTCGCGACCGCATGAGCCAACCGCAAACCGAAAGCTATACGGCGGCAAAGGGCGGGATTGCAGCCCTCACGCATGCGCTGGCCGTGAGTTTTGCTGGTCGCGTGCGCGTGAATTCGATTTCGCCGGGCTGGATCGATACGGATTTCAAGGTCTACGAAGGCCCCGACGCCACTCAGCAGCCCGCGGGCCGCGTCGGCCACCCGCTCGATATCGCGAACATGGTACTTTACCTCGCGAGCGACAAGGCCGGCTTTATTACCGGCGAAAACATCTGCATCGACGGCGGCATGACTCGCCAGATGATTTACCACAACGACTGCGGCTGGAAATTCGAAGGGTAGCGAATGAAACCCCTTGTCATTTATGTGCACGGAAAGGGCGGAAACGCTGACGAAGCGCTGCATTACAAGAGTTTGTTCCCTGATGCCGATGTTCGCGGGTTCGATTACAAGGCGGAAACCCCGTGGGATGCCAAGAAGGAATTCCCGGTATATTTTGATTCCGTCGCGGCGGGCTACGGCGAAGTGATTCTTATAGCGAATAGCATCGGGGCGTTCTTTTCGATGAATGCGCTGGCCGATAAGCCCGTCAAACAGGCCTACTTTATTTCGCCGATAGTCAACATGGAAAAACTGATTTGCGACATGATGACGTGGACGGGAGTTTCCGAAGAGGAACTTCGCGAAAAGAAAAGCGTGCCGACGAGTTTCGGCGAAACGCTCTCGTGGGAATACCTGTACTACGTGCGTGAAAATCCAATCGAGTGGCGTATCCCGACGAAAATTCTGTACGGCTCGAATGACAACCTGACCTCGCTAGAAACGATGCGCGAATTCGCCCAGAAAATTGGAGCTCCCTTGACCATAATGGATGGTGGCGAACACTGGTTCCATACTGCCGAGCAAATGGCCTTTCTGGATAAGTGGATTAGGGAATAATTATATTATTCCATATGAATAACAGCGGAAAACATCTCATTACGAACTTGCTTAAAACTGGCTCTATAATCTCTTTCGCCCTTATCATCGCGGCATTCATTGCCGCGTGTTCTACACCGACGGTTTCTAGTGATGATTTTGATGGCAAATCTTCATCTTCAGAAAAGATTGAAAAGGAAGGTGATTTGTCATCGTCTTCTAACACGAGCAATGGTAAAGAGGTCAATGGGTCTAGTTCGTCCAAAAAGAAAGCGGAGTCAAGTAGTTCGGAGAATCAGCCTGAATCGAGCAATGGTTCTGCGGATGAGGTCGAGCCTTCGTCGAGCTCAGTAACTTTGGCAACTCCTTGCAAGACAGAAACCGAAGACAACTGCGAATATGGCGAATTAAAAGACAGTCGCGATGGTCAAACCTACAAGACTGTAAAAATTGGTGCTCAGTGGTGGATGGCGGAGAACCTGAACTACGAAATGGAAAATAGTTGGTGCGGTGGTGGAAGTGGCGAGACAAAAGGCGATTGCGCCACCTACGGCCGCCTCTACACTTGGGCGACGGTTATAGGCAAGTCAGAGAATGAGTGTGGCTATGCTCACAAATGCAACTTGGGTGCGGATAACGAGCAAGGCGTGTGCCCCGACGGCTGGCATGTGCCGACCTATGACGAATGGGGAATCCTTTTCGCTGCAGTGGGTGGAGAATTTACCGCAGGTCGGAAACTCAAGGCGCAGAATGGCTGGAAAGCGTATGACGACATCACCAACGAGGATACATTCGGCTTTGCCGCGCTGCCTGCTGGTGGCCTTAGCTACTTCGATGATGTCGGTTTTTATGGTGCTGGCAACAATGCCCTCTTTTGGAGTGCCACGCAGGAGGATGAGAACTACGCCTACGTCATGAACCTATATTTCAACGCCGACTTTGCGATCCTGGGTTACCTCACAAAGGACTTCGGTTTCTCAGTTCGTTGTCTAAAGGACTGATTTGGGGTAAAAGAACTTGTAAGGTTCAAACTTTTTCACTATTTCCAAGTCAATCTTCAAATACAATCTTGCTGAAGGAGTTATAGTGGTTGCTGGTGTAATAGATGTTACAACCGCTGCTATAGACGAGGCGGTTCGTACCACGGTTGCTTGCGAAATAATCAACATCGGCTTCGTACCAAGTCCCTTGGGGCAATAATCCTTCGCGGTTTTCGAAATAATCTCCTCCAATCATCACGCCGAGCGTTGAGAGAGGATTGAAATTCCATTTGGTAAAATTGCGGCCAGTTTTTTGTTCGTAGAGCCTTTTCCCTTCGCTTTTGCTCACGTAATTCGAGGGGAGATGCCCGTTTTCGCAAATGTATTTGGCAACTTCGTTTTTTGTGGTGTACGGTACTTCTGGTTGATTTGTTGAAATTATAGGGGTGTCGCTCAAGGATGTTTGCGACGATTTGTTGACAAACGTATGGATGCCGGATGCGATTGCCAAGATGACACATAGCGCGAACATGAAGCTGCGTAGCGATTTGTTCTTTTTATGGTAGCCGGTATTTGATGAGTAACGTGGGTACTGTTCCTGGCGTAAAGCTACGCCTTCGAGGATGCCTTTCTCGATTCTAGCCCCTTTCTCTGTTTTGCCGAAATTGCTGATGATAATTGTGTCGCCTACTTTCGGTGACCGTACGGGATGCCCTAATGCAGAAATATGGAAAAAATATTTAGATCCGTTTGCCGTGGCGAATCCGAATCCTTTTTCTTCGTTCCATTGCGTGATGGTTGCTTTATTCGTGATGGGCATGGACTGCTCCTGAAAGGCGCATTTAACTCAGATTGAAATATAGAAAGAAAACAGATCGCCTTTGGGGACAAGTGAATTAGGAAATAATTATATTTCTGCCGGGAAAATAAGCCTTTGGGGCGAAGGAGTTCTTATGAAAAAGATTTTTGTGGTGTTGAGCATGGTCGCGTTCTTGGTGGCATGTGACGATTCGGCGTCGGCAGGAAACAATGAACCTACGACTTTAAGTAGTGCCGATGGGCAGGGAAGTTCGTCTTCAACAAAAAAATCTACCGATTCTAGCGATTCAAACTGCGAGGAGTGTAACGACAAAGCAATCTCTAGCGACAGCAATGCGGAGTCGAATGGGTCTAGCCGGTCTAGTTCATCCGAACAAAATGTGGCGTCAAGTAGTTCAGAGAAATTGTCCGAGACAAGTAGTAGCTCTGCGGACAAGGTGGCGTCTTCGTCGAATTCTGAATTTTTGGCAACTCCTTGCAAAACAGAAACTGAAGACAACTGTGAATATGGGACTGTACTTGATGACCGCAATGGTCAAGTCTATAAGACTGTGAAAATTGGTGACCAGTGGTGGATGGCGGAGAACTTGAACTATGCTTACATCGGCGTTTCCTATAACTGTGATGGTTATACCTCCGATTCCACTAGTTGGTGCTATGATAACAACGCTTCCAACTGCACCAAGTACGGTCGCTTGTACACTTGGGCGGCGGCAATGGATAGTGCGGGTACATGGTCTGCAAACGGCAAGGGCTGTGGTTATGGAACAGATTGCTCGCCGACAGATGCGGTGCGTGGCATCTGTCCGAGCGGTTGGCATCTGCCAAGTAATGACGAATGGAATGCCCTGTTCACCGCAGTTGGCGGACAATCGAATGCGGGCAAGGTTCTCAAGTCCCAGACCGGTTGGAATAACAATGGAAACGGTACGGACACTTACGGTTTCTCCGCGTTGCCCGCCGGCCGCAGGAACTACCATGGCAACTTCGACTACGATGGCTACTACGCGTACTTCTGGAGTGCCACTGAGGACGGTATCTACTTCGCGTACTACATGTCCTTGGGCTATGACTACGAGAGTGCGGACCTGTACTACTACCATAATTTCAACGGGTTTTCAGTTCGTTGCCTTAAGGACTAGCAAGTCGAGGGTCGCGGAAATGAGCGTGCTCATTTCCATGACCGAGACGCAGCAGCCTGCGCTACGCAGTAGCGCCAGGACTAGCAGTGAGGCGAATCCTGCACGGAAATGCTTGCATTTCTGCATTGTTGAGCCGTGCAGCGAGGGACTACATAGTAGTCCCCTAGCAGGGCGAATACGGATTGTAAAATTTTCTTCCGTCCCTTGCCAATTTTTTAGAATATAGGTACATTACCGCTGAACGCATCTCGCTGTTTTAAGGCGAGGTGCGTTCTTTTTTATCCTGAAATTTGGATTGAAGGGAACGCCTCTAACAATAAACCAGCCGCGAAAGCGGCGTCGCAAACTGCGACCACAAAACGGAGGCTATATGGAAAACAACATCAAAAAAGGTAAAGACCTTTTCCCGTTTAGAATTGTGTCCGAAACACCAACTGGCGATGGTTTTGTTGATTGTGTTTGGGAAATGCCTGTGTGGGTTGTCAAAAAACTTGAGGCTGAAACGAAAAAACTTGACAACTAATCAAAAATTGATTATATTCAATTATGTACAATGTAACTATAACAAAAAGAGCTCAAAGAAGTGCTGCGACGATGCCGAAGGCTGTGCAAAACAAGCTCAAGGCTCTCGTTCAGTCTTTAAAGGTCTCTGGGCCGGTGCAGCCATTGTTTTGGCATTACTCCAAGCTCGGGGGCGACAGGTATCATTGTCACTTGGCCCTAAACTGGGTGGCGTGTTGGACTTGTAAGAACGGCTCTATAGATATAGAGGTGTATTATGCTGGCAGTCGTGAAAAGGCCCCGTATTGAAATCAGGGCGAAACATATCCCCGCTCCGCTTGTCAGGTTTCTGAAAGACACCTATAAACCGGAGAATGTAATCGTCAGTGACGAAGATGTTGCTGTTCCTTTTGAGGAGTCGGAATGGTTCAAGTCCTTGGAAACGACCCCGGGTGAGATGATTGTGGCAAATAGGGATTTACGCAATTGGTCGCAGGTGACCCTGGCAGAGAAACTCGGAATCCAGGTGCAAAACCTGTGTGCTATGGAAAACGGCCGCAGAACGGTTTCCCGTAAGATGGCGGTAAAACTCGGCAAAATCTTCGGAACGGATCCCGCAGCATTTTTTGATTTCGGAAAGTAAGATTGTTCTGTAAGGCGGTCGAAAGGCCGCCTTTTGTCGCTTTGGACGAAATAAGTTACATTTACGTTGAATTTGTAATGTCGGGTTATCGGAGGTTTTATGAGTAAACACGTCATTGCGCAAGCGCATGACCGCATCGGCTCAACAATGCCAGTCTGCAAGCAGCCTGTCGCTGTACGCGCCTCGCACGTCATTGCGAGCATGGAGTGCGCGGCAGGTCACCCTCGACTGACAAGGAGGGGGTCCATCCATCTTTTATTAGCACTTGTCTTGACATTCTTTTTTGTCGGGTGTGATGACAGTTCGTCGGCATCTGCTAGGTCGAATGATGAACCGAGTGTAGAATCGTCTTCCTCAGTTAAACGAGACTTATCTTCGAGTGACGGCAAGGTCACTGAGCGCCTGTCCTCGCTTGGCGGGGATGCCGAAGTGAACTCGTCAAGTTTAGGTGAACAGTTCGAGTCAGGCAATAGTTCAGTGGACAAGGTGAATTGTTCTGTGTTTTTGGAAGGCGAAACCCGATGGAGTTGGGATGTGCCGAAGGAATGCCGATTTAATCCTGATATTGACTATGGCACTATGACTGATATCCGTGACGGCAAGGTCTATAAGACTGTGAAAATAGGTTTGCAAATCTGGATGGCGGAAAATCTCAACTACGCCGATAGCGTAAAGACCCCGAGCCTCAAGGGCAAAAGCTGGTGCTACGATAATGACGAAAAAAAATGCGATGTGACGGGTCGTTTGTACACTTGGGGGGCAGCGATGGATTCTGCAAAGACTGGCTATGGATACAATTTTTCGGACTCTCTGGTTATGCCTGTTCAGGGAATCTGCCCTGCGGGTTGGCACCTGCCAAGTTTTGAAGAATGGAACACCTTGCTCGCTGCGGTGGGCGGAAAATCTACAGCTGGTAATGTTCTTAAGTCGCAGACGGGCTGGAATAAAGGCGGTAATGGTATAGACGCTTTTGGTTTTTCTGTGCTACCCGCAGGTGAATACGGTGGCTACTTTCATGGGGAGGGCTTTTTTGCGACCTTCTGGAGTTCTACTGATTCAAATAGGGTTCGCTCGTACCCTTTGAATTTCTACTACAATTACGAGTATGCATATATACATAGCTTCTATATGGAGGAGGGGTTCTCGGTTCGTTGTCTCCGGGATGACAGTAAAGGGGATGCTTCCCATGAAATGGTAGAATTCTCTGGTAGCTTTAATCTGGATATTGACTATGGTTCTATGACAGATTCTCGCGATGGAAAGACCTATAAGACTGTTGTCATTGGCTCTCAGACTTGGATGGCCGAAAACTTGAATTACGCTGATAGCACAAAGACTCCGAGCCTTAAGGGGAGTAGCTGGTGCTTTAATAACAATACTGCCAACTGTGAGGTGGCTGGCCGTCTGTACTCTTGGGCTGCAGCAATGGATTCTGCTGTGACGGGCTGCGGATATGGTTTGAGATGCGCGTTGACCTTGCCTGTGCAGGGTGTTTGTCCCTCGGGCTGGCATTTACCAAGTTTTGACGAATGGAAAATTCTATTCGATACGGTGGGAGGAGAAACCGTAGCAGGTGATATTCTTAAATCGCAGAAGGACTGGCATAGCGATAATGGCCCTGATTCCTTTGGATTCTCTGCGTTGCCAGCCGGTAGTTATGGTCTCGGTTACTTTCATGAAGATGGCTATGCGACGCATTTTTGGATTCCCGATGAATTCAACGATGATTGGGCGCTTAATATATATCTGGCCCGAAGCGGAAAAAGCTCGCTAGGCAATCCCAGTAACAAGGATTATGGATATTCGGTTCGCTGTATAAAAGACGAATTGTAAAACTAATGTTTCGCTAGAAACGTGAGCCGTTTAATGAATCTCCATCTTGGAGAATAGGTTCAGTACGGCGACACCGCTGATAATCAGCAAAAGCCCGATAATGGCGCCCATGTCGGGTGTCTGCTTGAAAAAGAACATGCCGCTCAGTGTGATGAGCGCGATACCAAGTGCCGACCAGGTGGCGTATGCAATGCCGATGGGAATGGTGCGCAGGCAAAGGCTGAGCAAGTATAGCGACGCTACATAGCACAGCAGCGAGAAAATGCTCGGGACCAGTTTCGTGAACTGTTCTGAAAATTTAAGAAGCGTCGTTCCCGCCGCTTCCATGACAATGGCAAGAATTAGAAAAAGGTAATTGAGCATAAAACCCCCGTTTTGTGATAAAGTATAGGAAAAATATCTCCTTTGGAAGTTTTGGGGTGAAAATAAATTACATTTGGTGTGGATTTATTATATCGGGTTATCGGAGGTCTTATGAAAAAGTTTCTTGTGGCGATGGGTTTGGTGGCGTTTGCTGTTGTCGGGTGCGATGACAGTTCGTCGGCGTCTGCAGGGCCGAATGACGAAACGGGTGTTGAATCGTCTTCCTCGGTTGAACAGGGCTCATCTAGCAGTGAAAAGGCGAAGACTTCGTCAAGCGACACCCAGAGTGATGCGAAGCAATCTAGTTCCAGTGAAAAGACTGGAAAGTCTAGCAGTAGTGTGGATGCCACTTCGTCAAGTTCTGTCAAGTTGGAAATGTCATCTTCTGTTGAGGATTCGCAGTCATGTAGTAGTGAAACTGCGGTAAATTCTAGTAGCAGTGTGAATGAGTTATCATCTAGTTCTGTTGCGTTGGCGACGCCTTGCAAGACTGAAACTGAAGATAACTGTGAATATGGAGAGTTGATCGATGACCGTGATGGGCGAATTTACAAGACTGTTAAAATTGGTGATCAATGGTGGATGGCTGAGAATTTGGACTATTATGATGATTCAAATATGAGCTTAAAAGGCAAAAGCTGGTGTTATTACGATAGTGCGTATTTTTGTAAAAAGTACGGTCGCCTTTATTCTTGGGTGGCTGCGATTGATTCGGCGAAGTTGGCGAACGATGAAGATAATCCGCTGAATTGTGGTAGCTTCAGAAATTGTTCCCTGCCTGACACTGTATACGGAATTTGTCCGTTAGGCTGGCATTTACCTTCGCAAATGGAATGGGGTGACCTATATATGTCTGTGAATAGTCAATTGGTTGCGGGCAGGGCTCTCAAGTCGCAGAGTGGTTGGTATAATAATGGTAACGGTACGGATGCTTTCGGCTTCTCCGTGTTGCCTGCCGGCATCAGGGGCGACGATGGCTATTTCTATGATGAAGGTGCTAACGCTAACTTCTGGAGTGCCACTAAGTACGATGCTCTCATCGCATACGGCGTGTCCTTGTACTACGGCAGTGAATATGCGGTCATGCTCAATTTCAAAAAGAAGCATGCTTTTTCTGTTCGTTGCGTTAAGGACTAATCCTTTTTGCTTTGCTTGAATCGTTCCGACAGCAAGCAGTAAACGAACATTCCGTAGCTGTAATCCACGAGTGCGAGGATTGCAAGCCATTTGATGGGCGAAATGATGAACCCGAGGAACACGAAGAGTCCTCCGAAAAATGGAACTCCGGAGATATGCCTGCCCGTTCGCTTGCTTTGGATAAGTGCCCCGTAAGACATGACTATAATGAACATGCCTATGGCGATTAGAATGGCGGGCGCTGCCCACGGGTACCATGCTGGAGTCATTTAGTGAAATCCCATCTTGGAAAACAGATTCAGTACGTTTTGTGGTAAAGTATAGAAAAAATGCGCAAAATTCCCACTTTTCGCAAAAGTGGCGTATATAGTATTAGATAGGGACATCCCTATTCAGCCAAGCGGGGGCGTTCCCGAAAATAAGAATAAAAGATGAAATCAAATGATTCTTTCCAAAAAGACATATTGACAAATGTATGTACAAAAGGTATATTGAAGGATGGGGTTCATGGCTAGATGGAATCCCGAAAAGAATGAACTGTTGAAAGCGACTAGAAATGTCCCCTTTGAACAGGTCGAAGAAATAATGCGCAGGGAAGAGGTCCTTGACGACTATGAACACCCGAATCAGGAAAAATATCCTGGGCAGCGGGTTATGGTTGTTAGAATCAATGGCTATTGTTGTCTTGTTCCGTACAAACCTGAACCTGATGGCGATATTTGGCTTAAGACTATTGTGCAGAGCAGAACTGCGCAGAAAAAGTATGGAGGTGCATAATGCGATCTTTCGATGAACATGTGAAAAAGTTTAATCTCGATGACGAAGAACGTGAACTTCTTGCTGATTATGAGGCGAATCATCAGGGCAAACCGCAGATTACAAAAGAACGTAAAAAGGAACTTGCAGCCTTGGCGGGGGCAACCTTTAAAATTCGGGCTTCGGCGAAAAAGCCTTATACGATTCGTTTGCATTCGGGGGCAGTTGAAGTTATCAAGGCTTTTGCTGATCGCTTTGGTGGGCATTACCAAACGCTTGTTGATGATGCCGTGGTGGAACTCGCTGCGAAACTGAAAGCGGAGAATGCGTAAAATTCGTGATAATAAAATGATTTCTGAGTCAATGTTAAGGCGGTGGTGAGGTCGCCTTTTGTTTTTTTTGGGGGAGTGAAAATAAATTACATTTGATGTGGATTTATTATATCGGGTTATCGGAGGTCTTATGAAAAAGTTTCTTGTGGCGATGGGTTTGGTGGCGTTTGCTGTTGTCGGGTGCGATGACAGTTCGTCGGCGTCTGCAGGGCCGAATGATGACCCGGGTGTTGAATCGTCTTCTTCGAATGTATCCCAGAACGGAGCAAAGCAATCTAGTTCTAGCGAAAAGACTAGAACGTCTAGCAGTAGTGTGGATAGTGTTTCGTCGAGTTTGGTGAAGTCGGAATCTTCGTCTAGCGTTACATCGTCTTCTTCTGTAGAGGAGCCGAAGTCGAGCTCTAGTGAAATTGAGTCAAGTTCTAGCAGTAGCGAGGACAGGGCAAATTGTTCGGTGCTTTTGGAAGGAGAAAAGAGATGGAGTTGGGATGTGCCGAAGGAATGCCGCTTCAATCCTGATATTGACTATGGCACCATGACCGATGAACGTGATGGTAGGGTTTACAGGACGGTGACGATTGGCGTCCAAGTATGGATGGCGGAGAACCTGAATTTTGACCCTGATCAGGGCGGTTCAGGTGAAGATAAATATGACTGGTCTTGGTGCTACGATAATGAACCCAAGAACTGCGAGGTTGCTGGGCGCTTGTACACTTGGGCTGCGGCTATGGATTCCGCAAAGACTCATTGTGGATTTGATGTGACATGCCTTGAAGACTTTCCTATTCAGGGGATTTGTCCCACGGGTTGGCATTTGCCTTCGCAAGAGGAATGGAATGCCCTATTCAGGGCGGTGGGTAGTAAAAGGGCTGCAAGTCAGACTCTCAAGTCGCAGAGCGGTTGGTATGTGTATTGCAATGGTACGGATGCGTTCGGTTTTTCCGCGCTACCCGTCGGTGGTAGGAGTTACCTTGGGGGGTACTTTGCCTATCTCGCCGGTGATGCGTACTTCTGGAGTTCTACTGAGTATGAAAGTGTCAGTGCGTACTCCATGAATTTGACCTCCGACGCAGGCTATGTAATCCTGGAAGAGGACTACAAATACAACATGTTTTCAGTTCGTTGCATAAAGGACTAGATTGGGTCTCTAAGGCGGAAGAAAATGTGTCGTCGAGCGAACATTCCGGAACGGCCATGTGAGCGAAACGAGCACATTTCTGGAGCCGAGGGCCGCTAGAAGCCGGGGCGTTGCGGGGTGTCCCCACCTTGGTGGCCATGCGCACTAAGGAGCAAGCTCCTAAGTGCTGTCCGCCCGCAGAGGGGGTGTATGGAAGACGGCTTGGACGCAGATGGAAAAGGAGGTCCCCGCTCGGAGGCGGGGAAGACAGTTCGTTGGGCGGACAAGGCGGCTGCAATCAGGGGGATTCGTCCCCCTTTTTTCTATTATGGATTGCTTCGTCACTTGGTTCCTCGCAATGACGTTTTTTGATATAAAAGGAGATTCCCGCCTGCGCGGGAAAGACAGGTGCTGGTTGGAATTGCTATATTACCCCCCGGAACAATTTTATTTAACAGAGGTTCAAAAAATGAATTATTTCAATTCTATCCCTATGCGTCGCCAACTCGAAGAAATTGGCCACTGCC
>JAEEGH010020910.1_pt1 | contig 13560 bp, 14 predicted proteins | sample 9134181 | NCBI WGS metagenome assembly JAEEGH01 (sample SAMN16246544, study PRJNA631951) | gut metagenome | biome: gut microbiome; feature: rumen; material: DP-attached | host: Bos | place: Iran: Karaj | collected 2018-10
CCGATGCAGATTCTTTGAATGATTTGATTGAACACCACCCAATCATTGAAAAAATTCTAAATTGGCGTTCGATTGCAAAATTGGCGGGAACATACGCGGATGCACTGCCCCACCAAATTGCGCATGAGGGTCGCATTCATACAACATATTTACAGACCAGTACGAATACAGGTCGCCTTTCGTCGCGCGATCCGAACCTGCAAAACATTCCGGTTAAAACAGAACTGGGCGAAGAAATTCGCAAATGCTTTGTCGCACCCGCGGGCCGCGTTTTAATTGCGGCGGATTATTCACAGATTCAACTGCGCCTGCTTGCCGATGTGGCGGACATAAAAACATTCAAAGCCACTTTTAATGCCGGTGCCGACATCCACGAACAAACCGCGCGTAAAATATTTAATATTCCGGCATCGACCCTCGTTCCACGGGATTTGCGCCGCGCGGCCAAGACTGTAAACTTTTCAATCATATACGGCATATCATCTTTTGGATTGGCCGCACAATTAAACGTGCCACGCGCCCGGGCGCAAGAGATAATAAATTCATACATGGCGGGATTGCCGGAAATCAAAGACTATATCGAAGGCATCAAAAAATTTGCAACCGAAAATGCGTGCGTTTATACCCCGTGGGGTCGCCGCATAGAATTACCCGAAGCAAAAAATCCCCGTATGCGTGCATACGCAATGCGGGCGGCAATAAACGCACCAATCCAGGGATACGAGGCCGATCTGATGCGTCTTGCCATGGTAGCGATTTATAATAAAATTGTTGTTCCGAATCGTGACAAAATCAAACTGATTATGCAGGTTCACGATGAAATGATTTTTGAATGCGATGAAACGGTCGCCGAAAAATTTGCAAATGATATAAAAAGCGCAATGGAAAACATCGTTAAAATATCGGTACCACTGCGCGCAGATTATGTAATTGCCCCATTTTGGGGAAAATAAAACTACATTTGAATAAATGATTTTGGGTTATCAACCAGGCCCTCTATTGCCTTGTCCAATGTTTCGCGATATTCCAAGAATTTTTGTTTATTTGCAGCATCCAAATTATTTATCGCCGGCAACTTTACCGTCATCGGATTCACATGTTTTCCATCTTTGATAATTTCATAGTGCAAATGCGGTCCCGTTGAAAGTCCGGTTGAACCCGAATATCCGATAATCTGCCCCTGTTTCACAACCGTACCAACATTCACATTTTTGGCAAATTTTGACATATGCGCATAAAGTGTTTCAAACGAACCATTGTGACGTATCTTTATAAAATTACCATGTCCACGATTGTATCCACGTGCGACAACGCGCCCCGCCCCGGCGGATGGAATTGGTGTTCCGGTCGGTGCACGAAAATCAACACCTTTGTGTGCACGCGTAAACCCAAGAACCGGATGTTTACGGCGCGTAGAAAAACTGCTTGTCACCTTGGCATTATTTATTGGTGTCCGCTTTAATGACTTAATTGCGCCATTGCCATTTGGGTCATAATACCCAATTGTGTTATCCGATTTTCGGAATCGATACATTTTTACATTTCCACGCAACGCATCAAATGAAACGACAATGACCGAACCGTTATCTATTTTTTTGTTATCATGATAGTTTTCTTCATATACCACCGAAAATTTCTGACCGGCGCGTACATCGCGTTCAAAGTCCATTTCAAATGCCAACAAATCATAAACATCTGCCAAAATACCCGCCGGAATATCTGCACGCATTCCCGCCAGATAAAAACTGTCACCATCCAAGATTTCCCCCTGGCGATAGACCAAACGGGTATCGCGTTCAATATCAATTGCATTACAGTCCCATTTTCCTGCATCATCACATGTCAATTCCACACGCCGCCATGGCCCCGGCACAACAACAATTTTTTCAATCGGGGCATCGGTCGCATCACTTTCACGAACAAACTCAATCTTATCACGATCGGCGCGCAGCCCGGTAATTCCGGCCTTGTCTTTTAACACCTTGGCTATCGTATTTATATCATTATGATTTATACCCTGGGATGATAGTATCTTGGACAAACTGTCACCCGATTTAACATCAATAATTGTTGTGTTATCGGGAATTACCGGTTCAATATCAACATTGCGTCCCCGTCCACCAAACACCAGAACAACCGCAACGGCAAGAATTGCCAGAATCCCCGCCAGCCATAAAATCGCACGCACAAATTTATGTGATGTAAGAATATTTTTTGCTTTTTCCATGGCGTCCATTATAATAGTTTTATGACAATAAATCAAGCATTTGACCTTTTAAAAGATGCCGGTGGAATTCGCGCCGCCCGAATTATTACAGACAATGTAAAATATCTGCCATGGTGGCGTGTGCGTTGGATTGCCTGTAAATTGCGCCATGGGGTGCCGGTGGCAAAAATTATTCATCAGAAATGGTTTTATGGTCTGCCTTTCTACACAAATTCGCATACATTGGACCCACGACCAGATACCGAAACATTGGTCGCCGCCGTCATATCAGATAACCCAGATAGCCCAAAAATTTTGGATTTGGGTACTGGTACCGGATGCATAATCGCCGCACTGGTAAAAAATATTTATGACGCATCAGGCACGGGTGTTGATATATCACGTGGCACCATACGCGTTGCCCGCCGAAACATCAAAACATTAAATTTAACAGAACAAATAAAAATTATTCACAGTTCTTTTGCAAATAAAAATTTAACCGCCGAAAAATTTGATGTAATTGTGTCAAATCCACCATATATTGCACGTGGGGATAAACGCGTTAACGCGGGCGCAATGCACGATCCAAAAATCGCATTATACGCAAAAAACAAAGGGCTTGCCGCATATGAACAAATCGCAAAAAATGCAAAAAATTGGTTAAAACCGAACGGCAAAATCTATCTTGAAATTGGTGCGGGTCAAAAAACGGCGGTTCAAAAAATTTTCAAAGAAGCAGGTTGGAAATTCGTCCGCGCCGAAAAAGATTTGTCCGGCATCACGCGGGTTTTGGTATTTACAATCTAAAACCCCCGAATTTCTTCGGGAATTATTTTTTCCCTTTATCATTCTGAAAAAATTTTTCAAAAATATTTTTCATGATAAATGAATCGGGGCATTGACCATTTTTAATTTTCTCAAAACAGGTTCTTTCTGGTACAACATCACCAAACTCATCCCGAAATAATCCACACAATGGCTGTTCACGTTGCATAGGATTTTTCCAAACCGATGTAGGTGTTATCTGCAAATATTGTCCTTGCGCATCTCTAGAGTACATCCATGGTGCCCCAGAAACATTGTATGTCTTTAATATAAATTTATAACCAGAACAACATCTTGTTTCTGGAAGCGCAAAAGATCTTAACTGTTTTAAATAATCAGACACTTCATCATCAGGTATGTATCCCAATTCTAAAACACCTATCCGTTTAAAAAAAACCTTTGTCATTGCGCGACTGTCTGTATCCGCCATTTTTTATCCTTTTGTTTGACAAAATATGTCTGTCGTTCAACAAAACATAGCACAATTTGCGGTAATGTCAAAGGAATATAGATTTAACCGCACCCATCATAGAATCATCGCCATGGCCATGAACCACATAGGTATCGTCTGGCAAATTGCGTGCCATCAAATTCGCAATAGATTCACGCAAAGTTTTCTCGTCACCACCCGGCAAATCGGTGCGACCAACACCATCACGGAAAATGGTGTCGCCCGTTAACAATATTTTATATTCCGGAAAGTAAAACATCACACCCCCACGCGAATGCCCTGGGGATGCAATTATTTCCATTTCTATATCACCCAAAATCTTGGTCGTCCCCGCGTGCAAATCATTTGGTTCCAAAAAATCATCAGGAATTCGTGGCAATTCCCAAAAATCAAGTATCTGATTTCCCCACAGGACAAGTGGCAAATCCGCCCTATTCATAAACCACGGAACATTGTGTCGCCGCGCCAATTCAGGTGCCGCAGAAATATGGTCGTCATGCCCATGCGTCGCATAAATTGCCTGTAATTTTAACCCACGCGATTTTAATAACTTATCCCAATCATCGCTGTGGCCCCATGCATCAAAAATTACACAATCACCACCCGACGACACCAATACAGAATTGGTGTTTTCAGGGGGCATGCGCAATATTTCAAATTTATTTTTTTGCACCGGTTTTCTTTTTCGCTGTCTTTTTCTTGCCAGATACAATTTCTTTGATTTCGTCGCCGGTAAGCGTTTCGCGCTTTAACAATTCTTCGGCCAATTTCTTAACCGTTGCTTTGTTCTTGGTAATAATTTTCAATGCATCCGCATAGGCCCTATCTGTCCACGACTTAATTTCTGCATCAACAATTTCCGCGGTCTTTTCAGATGCGCTTTCCAATGGCACCTTATGCCCAAAACTTTGCACTTGGTTCACCGCGACCATACCGATTTTTTCAGACATACCCGCGGTTGTAATTGAACGCCGTGCAAGACGCGTTGCCATCGCAATATCGGCCTCGGCACCGGTGGTAATCTTATTCGGTCCAAAGAAAACCTCTTCGGATGCGCGACCCGCCATTTGTATTGCAAGATCTGCGCGCACTTCGTCAATTGACATTGAAACCTTATCATCTATTGGCAAATGTTGAACCATCCCCAGCGCACGTCCACGTGGGATAATTGTTGCCTTGTGAATTGGGTCGGTTACATTGGAATAAATTGTCGCAACAAATGCATGACCGGCCTCGTGATAGGCGGTCAGTTTTATATCTTCGGGACGCATTTTGCGGAATTTACGTGGTCCCATCATTTGTTTATCGCGCGCTTCTTCCATATCTTCTTGGGTTACCAATTTATGTCCAACACGTACGGCATGCAATGCGGATTCGTTCAACAGATTTTCCAAATCAGCCCCCGAAAATCCGGTCGTTCCACGCGCCACATTTTCAAGATTTACATCTTTATCCATTTTGATTTTTTTCGCGTGTAATTCCAAAATTTCGCGTCGACCGTTCATATCCGGTAATTCAATATAAACCTGGCGGTCAAAACGCCCCGGACGTAACAATGCCGGATCCAACATATCAGGCCGATTCGTTGCACCAATAACAATAATGCCTGTTTCGTTTGAAAATCCATCCATTTCAATCAGCAACTGATTTAATGTCTGTTCACGATCTTGGTCATTAAATGAATTCTGACTGCGCCGTTGACCAATTGCGTCTATTTCATCAATAAACAGCAAACATGGTGCATTACGCTTTGCCATTTCAAAAATTTCCTTAATCTTTGCAACCCCAAGTCCGACAATGATACCAGAAAAATCACTGCCCGAGGCGGCAAAGAACGGCACATTTGCCTCGCCCGCGATTGCACGTGCCAACAATGTTTTACCTGTTCCCGGTTCCCCAGACAGCAACACCCCACGTGGCACACGCGCACCAACGGCGGCAAATTTTGATTTATCGCGCAGGAAATTTACAATTTCCATCAGTTCCTGTTTTTCAGAATCTATGCCCGCGACGTCTTTAAATGTCGTCTTTGGTTTCCCAGTTACAATTTTTGTTGGGTTTTGACCCAATAACGCGCGCCCTATTCCACCACCTGCACCACGCATACCACGGAAAATCCACCAGATAAATAATATACCCATCAAAATAGGAACCCATGTTTCAAGATAGCCCAACCAACCACGCGATGAATCTATGGTTACCATGGTACCGTCTTTGGAAAACTGTTCCAATAATTCAGGGTTATACACCATAACCGCACTGTATTTGGTTCCATCGGCAAGCACGCCTGTGGCCTTGTCACCCTTTATATTCATTGTTTTGATATCTTCTGCGCGACGCAACACATCCGAAAACGACAATTCCACCGGTTCAGATGCAACGACGACGCCATCGGGATTTACCGTTTCATGCGGTTTAAAAGAATACCCAATGACCACGGCGAACAATGCCGCCGCCAAAATCAAAAATAAAGTTGAATGATTATGTGGTTTATTTTTTCTGTTTAACATATCTTTTTCTATTCCTTTTCCTAAAACTTGTTTTTTCACCTTCGGGAACAATTAAAATTTGACCCCGCAGACGGCGCACCGTACAATGCCCCAACGTGAATTTGCAATCGGCATGCAGTTTATTTAGTGCCGCCGACAAAGAATTCAACCGTGCCTGATATCTGTCCCCTCCAATTTTTTGAATAAGATTGCCTAAGAACTTTAAACTAATATCAGGCCCCAGGTCAAACAGAAAAGTTTCATCAAACAATGCATAGCCATCTTTCATAACACGACGAACAAGATGCGCAACATTTTTCTCTGAACTGACACGCACCCGCCCAAGATTTTGAATCGCCAACAGCATACGTTCATCGGTAACCCCGATTGCATCTTGGAAAATATGACGATTCTGGCGAATTTTTACACGTGTATAATGTGGGTCATCGTTCATTTCATCCGAAAAATATTTGATATTATTGTCATCGCAATATTTTTTAATTCCGCCCGAAATACATTTAACAGTGGTCGCAGAATTGTTATTCCATCATTTGACCCTATACTGCGCATCGCTGCAAGGCCATAGACACCACTGCCCCGAGCAAGATTCATCCAAAATGTTTCAATTTGGTCATCGGCCTGGTGTGCGGTAATGATATATTTAATGTTATTTTCATGGCAGAAATCTGTCATAAATTTATATCGTGCCAGACGCGCCGCATCTTCCAAACCATTTTCTGGTTTTTCCCCGCGCCAATAAAATACGTGGCACGGCACATTTAATTTCTTGCACAAATCTTGGACATATGCGGTTTCTGTATCAGCCGCGGCACGCAGACAGTGGTTGACATGTAAACACACCACATCCATGCCCATTTCCACCAGCCAGTGCAACAGCGCCACCGAATCAACACCGCCACTGACCCCGACGGCCATTTTTTGTCCGACAAATTTTTGCATAAAATCGATAAAATTCTTATTCATGGTTTGAATATTTTATGATATAATTTCCAAAAATAAAGGAAAAAGATATGGGACACAAAATCAAAACCGTTGCGGTTTATTGCAGTCATACATTTGGTTTATACCCCGAATTTATGCAAGATGCCGAATTAATTGGTGAACTTATCGCGAAAAATGGTCTAAACATGGTATTTGGGGGTGGTAATGTTGGTTTAATGGGTACGGTTGCCAGTGCGGCACTTGAAAATGGGGCGCATGTAACTGGAATTTCAACCGAACATGTTGTCGCACTTCAAGAACCGGTCCACAAACAAATAGACGTTGAAATTGTTGGCGGGGTAAATGAACGGAAACAAAAAATGTATGAATTATCCGATGCATTTATCATATTACCTGGGGGCATTGGGACATTGAACGAGGTAACAGATATCTTAACCATGCAACAGATTGGTGAAACCAGCAAACCGATATTCTTTTTGAACACCTGTCGTTTTTGGGCATCGTTCCATGATTTGATTGTTGATATGTTAAACAATAAATTTATTGAGACATTGGACGATTATAAAGTTATTATTTGCGCCACCCCCGACGAAGTCATTGATGGTATTTTACATTACAAGGCCTAAGGGATTTCAATAACTTTATCGCGCGAAGTTTCGCCACGCACAATTTTTATCTGTGATTTTGGAATCTTAAAATATTCCGCCAGCATTTTTATAACCGCAGCATTTGCCGCACCGTCCACTGGTGCGGCGGTTATATGCACGCGATATGCTCCAGAATCATCTATATCTATTTTGTTTTGACGCGCACGCGGAATTACGCGCAAATTTATTTTTCGCATAACATTTCCTTCATCAAATTTATGCATGCGGGTGTTTTTTCACCGGCAATCAAATGCAAATGGAAATGAAACACACTTTGGTTAAACAATGGTGCGGACAGCCCTGCATTTGCAAACACATTAAATTCGCCATCTACGCCCAATGCTTCGGCGGTCTTGGAAAAGCAATCCCAAAAACCCGTCTGTTCTTTGGCCGATGCCCGACGGACAAAATCAAGAATATTTTCATATTCGCCACGTGGAATTACCAAAACATGTTTGTCACACATTGGATTCACATCATAGAAAGACATTGCGTATTCGTTTTCATAAACCTTTTTTGACGGAATTTCACCGCGAATAATTTTTGCAAAAACATTATTTGAATCGTACATAAAATCCCCCTTTTTGCTAAACAGTCGGGATTTTACAAAAAAACATATCATATATTCAATAAAATATTTTACCACAGATAGCGTTGCATTGACCCCACTTGAAATCGTTAATTTTAGTATTATATTTCTGTCAACGGCATAGTATTGTATATAAAAGGAGTTATTATGTTTAAACCATTAAATAACTATGTTTTAATCCAAAGAATTGAAGAAGAAAACAAAACCGCCGGTGGAATCATTATTCCCGATACGGCCAAGGAAAAGCCAAGCCGCGGCTGTGTAATTGCGGTTGGTGACGGTGCATTTGAAAACGGCGCACGCGTTCCGATGACGGTCAAGGCGGGCGATACGGTCCTGTTTGCAAAATGGGCGGCATCCGCGAACGAGGTTAAAATTGACGGAACGGAATACGTTCTTATCAAAGAATCTGATATTTTGGGTATTCTGCCTGAAAAACGGTACGCATATAAATAAAAGGGGTATAGATTATGGCAAAAGAAATCTTATTTGATACAGATAAACTTGCGGCGGGTGTTGATAAATTGGCAAACGCCGTAAAAATCACCATGGGACCCAAGGGTCGCACGGTTGTAATTGATAAATCTTATGGTGCACCGGTTGCAACCAAAGACGGTGTTACCGTGGCCAAGGCAGTGTCTTTAAAAGACCCAACCGAAAACATTGGCGCACGCATGATCCAAGAAGTCGCCAAAAAGGCGGGCGATGATGCCGGTGACGGCACAACAACTGCAACGGTGCTGGCACAGAAAATTGTTCGTGAAGGTCGCCGCGTTATTGCCGCAGGTATGAACCCAATGGACATTAAACGCGGAATTGATTTGGCAACAAACGCCGTTGTCGCAGACATTGAATCACATGCGCGTCCGGTTAAAAACAGTTCTGAAATTGCCCAGGTCGCAACTATTTCGGCGAACGGCGATGCGGATATTGGTAAAAAGATTGCCGACGCCATGGAAAAGGTTGGCAAAGAAGGTGTTATTACCGTTGAAGAAGCCAAGGGATTGGACACCGAAATTGACGTGGTTGAAGGCATGCAATTTGACCAAGGATTTATGTCCCCATATTTCGTCAGCAACAGTGAAAAAATGTTAGCGGAATTGGACAACGCACAAATCTTGGTTTCCGAAAAGAAAATTACGGGGCTTCAGGCATTATTACCAATTTTGGAACCAATCGCCCAACAGGGTCGTCAATTATTGATTATCGCCGAAGATGTTGAATCCGAAGCGTTGGCGACATTGGTTCTGAACCGTCTGCGTGGCGGTCTGAAAGTTTGTGCGGTCAAGGCCCCCGGTTTCGGCGATCGTCGCAAGGCAATGTTGCAAGATATCGCAATTGTGACCGGTGCAACGGTTATATCCGATGATATGGGTATGACATTTGATAATATCACACCGGCGGTTTTGGGTTCGGCAAAACGCGTTGTTGTTGATAAATCGTCTACGTTAATCGTTGGTGGCGCGGGCGACAAGGGCGCAATTGCAAACCGTGCCGATGAAATCCGTAAACAGATTAAAGAAAGCACCAGCGATTACGACCGCGAAAAATTGGCGGAACGCCTTGCTAAACTGGTTGGTGGTGTCGCGGTTATTAAGGTTGGCGGCATGACCGAAGTAGAGGTCAAAGAAAAGAAAGACCGCGTTGATGACGCATTGGCGGCAACACGCGCCGCGGTTGCGGACGGTATTGTTGCCGGTGGCGGTGTCGCATTGGTTCGCGCAACATCCGCACTGGATAAGGTTAAGGGTGAAAATACCGATCAAAATGTCGGAATTGACATTGTCCGCCGCGCAATCGTTGCACCGTGTGCACAAATTGCCGAAAACGCGGGCGTATCGGGCGAAATTGTCGTTGGCAAAGTTTCCGAATCAAAAGATTACAATTTCGGGTACAACGCACAAACCGACGAATATGTTGATATGATGCGGGCGGGAATTATTGACCCGGCCAAAGTGGTTAAAACCGCGATTATGGCGGCGGCATCCACCGCGGGCGTATTGTTAACAACCGGCGCAGTTATGTCGGAAATTCCCGAAGAAAAATCATCCGCCCCACAAATGCCCGCCGGCATGCCGGGAATGATGTAGGGCAAGTTGTAAGTGATTAGTTGTTAGTGAGAAGTAAAAACGGTTGCGATTGCAACCGTTTTACTAACCACTTACACTAACACTAACCACTATTCACTTGCCACGACATACGCAAAGTTTATATAATGTTCCTTATGAAATTGGAATCATCCGGAATTTTAATTGCACTGCGACCGTTTGACGAGAAAAATGCTATCGCACATATATTTACACGTGAACATGGTTTAATGTCCGGTATGATGCGTGGCGCAATTATTGCGAAAACAAATAAGGCACTGGTTGGACAAATCGGGTTGGCAACATGGAACGCGCGCCTTGATTCCGCGTTGGGTGTTTTTCATTGGGAAAGTGAAAGAAACCTTGCCGCACCAATTATGATAAATGCACAGAAACTTTCATTTATGAATTCTGCATTTGATTTGATTTGCACAATGTTGCCCGAACGCGAACCATATATAAATTTATATGACAAAACGGTTGAATTGTTATGCGCCCTGCCCCATGCCGAAAATCCAACCAACGAATATGTTAATTGGGAAATTTGCCTGCTGGGTGAATTGGGTTATGCATTGGACCTGACGCATTGTTCGGGATGCGGCAAAACAACCGACCTGAATTACATATCGCCAAAAACCGCACGCGCCGTATGTGATTCTTGCGCGGCGCCATATTTATCCGTCCTGTATAAAATGCCGGTAACATTAGATACAACATTAAAATTTCTTGGAAAAATCTGTTCAGCCCAAGGCGGTGGCATACCAAATTCGCGAATTTTATTGAATAATAAAAAAATTTAACATTTTTGTTGCAAATTCAATTTTTTTTCTGCTAAGATAACACCGTTCAACAAGCAAAGGAGAAAATCATGTTTTGGACAATAGTCGTTCTGATTATCGGCATTGCACTGTTCTTGGTCGGTGGTTTCGCTGCCACGAATGGTAAGGCGCCAACATCCGTTGCATCAACCGTTATCAAATTGGTTGCTATCATTTTGATTGCGGCATGCACATCCCGTGTCGTTACAAAAACATATTTGACACGTACAAACCCGGCCATCTTGCAAGAAATGGTTACTGCGATGCAGGAACAGCAACAGGCCGAAAAAAACAAAGCAATTCGTTCATACGTTAAATCAAACATGGGCGAAATGATTGCGGACGCTCCAATCTGGGGTAAAGAAGACGCAAAAAAGACAATCTTTTTGTGGTCTGATTATTCATGCCCATATTGCCGCCGTGTCCACAGTGAATTGGCACGTGTAATGGCGGAACGTGACGACGTTCGCGTTGTGTTAAAGAACTTCTCTATCCATGGCGACTTATCTGATGCACCGGCAAAAGCGGTTATCGCTGCAAAGATTCAAGGCAATGACAAAGCCGCAGCATTGGATAAAAAGTTGATGGAAAAAGAATATTACAGCCAAGAAGATATGAAAGATCGTTCTAAATTGGGTGCCAAGGTTCAAAAGAACGTTATGGCTTTGGCGGCCGAAGTTGGTTTGGACACCGCACAATTGGAACGTGATATGAAAGGACCAGTTGTCGCACGTGAAATCAAAAACGTTCGTGATTTGGCACAACAGTTTGATATCAGTGGCACACCGTTCTTGATTATCGGCGACCAGGCATTTCCAGGTGCCCTTCCATATGCTCAGATTATGGAAGCGTTGGATAAATAATCAAAACAGAACTTTAAAAAATCCGCCAATATGGCGGGTTTTTTATTTCTGATACTTATTTGTCTGGTAATTTGTATTTGCCATAAATTTATTATATTTTACTTTTCCACTCAACATATCTAAAACCAATGCTTCTAATGTTGGACAACGAATAAAAACAGAATCTATGACTTTTGACATTTCGTCTTTGGCCCAAGATATCGCTTTGTTTTGGGCAAGTTTGTCTGTGATTGGCGTCGCATTTATTTTTGCATCTAAGACCAAACCAATATTATTTATCTTGGCGCGTTCACCCTTGGTCATATTTCCAATTATCAAATCTGCGACATCATATAAAACATTTTCATCCACATTTGAAACATTAATATGCACATCATGCATATAACGTTTTATTATTGTTAATGCGAAACTTTTAGATTCGTGTCTTATGCCAACTAATTCCAATTCGGCAAACAAATATGCCAATATCGCAAACAAAATTCCGGCATACATTGGCGCATGGGCATTTCTATCACTTGCCAACTTCTGAATAAAATTCTTGTCTTTTGGGTTATGTTGCAATTCGTTTTCCGGTGCCAGCACACCAACCAACACCCCAAAACCAAACCCGCACAACAGAACAACCAATGCATGTTTTATACCATTACGCCGCATATCGTGCGCATATTGTTTGGTATAACTTTTTGTCATCTTTTTTAAATTTTTACGCATCATTATTTCCTTTGATTGCTAGCAAAATATTACCATAAAAAATTTATTTGTCAAAACTAATCGTCCGTTTGCCCACAGGAACACCCTTATCAACCCATTATTACCTTGTTAATTTTTGTGGTAACTTTCCGACCGCCACGTTCATTGCAATGGTCACAATTGGCAAAATCAGAATCTTTAAAATCGGTATCATGCCCAAGATTTATCAATCGCACATCTTGATTGTGTTTCAGAAATTTAAACAGTTCCGCGAACACTATTTTATCATCTGGTAAACAATCTGTATAATCTTTGCGATACGGTGGCAACACGACATAAACATTATGTCCTTTTTGCCGTGCCAATTCCACAATCTGCGCCAAATATTGAATTTGGTTGTTATTTCGGATTGTATTTTTTAAATGTCCTGTGGCGATCTTTTCTGTCTTATCGGAATGGCCAGAAATATAAAACGATTTACCACGGTAATTATTCGGCACATTTGTCGTCGCCATTAAATTTTCTATATTCTTAACAATCCGCCTATCTACTGGATACATCTCGCACGCATAATCTATACCATATAGAATTTTATATGGTACACAATGCAGACACTCTTTTGTTTTTTCCAATTGAAATCCGGGATGAAAAACGCTCCAAAACACAATCACATTTTTCAAGTTCTGACCTTTATGCTTTACCACATATTCATATAATTTATACATGCGGTATAAATCTTGGGATGAATTTGCTAAATTATAATCACGCGCCCTTGGAATAAACGCGTCACGTCCATGCGAAGACCCAACAACAAGATTTTCTAAATTTTTGCATCTTTGCAATCCGACAAATTTGTATATATCACTTTTAAAATCGGGAATACAATGTGTATTAAAGTAAGAAAAAATTCTTATGCCACAAAAGTATATGTT
>JAEEGH010020913.1_pt1 | contig 13559 bp, 12 predicted proteins | sample 9134181 | NCBI WGS metagenome assembly JAEEGH01 (sample SAMN16246544, study PRJNA631951) | gut metagenome | biome: gut microbiome; feature: rumen; material: DP-attached | host: Bos | place: Iran: Karaj | collected 2018-10
ACAAAAAATCATCCCCGCTTATTTTTAGTGGGGATGAATTTTTTTACTCTCAACCCATGAAAAACTTGCTGGTTAACTAGAAAAATTTATTTGCATAACTAGGGCGTAAAAAAACGATGCTTTTGTTCTGCTGGTATATTTTGTAAGAATGTACAGTTTTTTGAGCAAGTATGACTATGTTCTTCTTGAAGTATAAAACAATAATCCCCGTTCACTTGAATGAGAACGGGGATTTGTTATTATGTTTAACGATATTGTTTACTGATGCTGTTCGCGCAGCAGGTCGTTAACGGTCTTAACGGGATTGAAGGTGCCCAGGGGAACCTCGACAAATACGGTGCTCCAGTTGCTCATGGCACCATTCCACAAACCTGGCAACTCGAGGGCTTTGAGCTCCTTACCAGCCTTTGACTTTGACGAGATGAAACCTGTGGTCTTGTCGACAAACTCGGGCAGGTTGAATGGCTTACCCTGATAGTCCTTAACAGCGCAAACCAAATCAACTGGGTTGAAGTGGGTGCCCTGGGTAAACATCTTCATGTAGGCCTCGTTGTTGGTATCAATCTGGCTGCTCTCCAGAATCTGCAGGCTAACGGTACCATCCTGGTTGTAGGTAAGGAATGGGCCGCCACCAGGCTCGCCTACATTCTTAACTACACCGCACACACGCATGGGGCGATTGAGCTTGCCACGCAGATAAGCGGCATCTACCTTATTATTCTTGGCATCGGTACACAGGTTGTTGGCTACAAACTGGGCAATCTCCTGCAGCTGGGCCTCGCTGGCACCTGCATCCAATACCTTGAGATACTCGAAGGCTTGCTTCGGCAGGGTTACCAATACGCCTGCCAGTACCTGCTTCCACTCTACAGTCTCGGGCTTCAAACGGTCGGGTACTACGTTGTCGATATTCTTAATGAAGATCACATCGGCCTCGATCTCGTTGAGATTCTCGATGAGGGCACCGTGACCGCCTGGACGGAACAGCAGACTGCCATCCTCGTTGCGGAATGGGGTGTTGTCGGGGTTAGCGGCAACGGTATCGGTTGATGGCTTCTGCTCAGAGAAGCTGATATCGTACTTGATGCCGTATTTCTGTGCGAAGAAGTCGGCCTTCTCGGCTACCTTAGCCTTAAACAGCTCCATGTGCTCGTGACTGACGGTGAAGTGTACGTGAGCCTCGCCGTTGGATGCAGCATAAAGGGCACCCTCTACCAGATGCTCCTCCATAGGTGTGCGTGCACCCTCGGGGTACTTGTGGAACAGCAGCAGGCCCTTTGGCAGCTGACCGTAGTTCAGTCCCTCGGCCTTCAGCATGTTGGCTGCTACAGCCTTATAGTTGCCCTCGGCCATCAGGGCCTTGATGCCTTTACCCTCGTTCTTCAGGCAAACAGCGTCGAGTGCCTCGTAGAAGGCGAAGTTTTCTATCTGGTCGAAGTATTTCTTCTCAAAGTCGGTGGTGGGCACATCGTAGTCGGCATCAACAAATGCAAACATGTTTTTGAACATACGACTGGCGGCACCGCTGGCGGGCACAAACTTTACCACGCGCTTGCCTGCTGCCTTGTACTCGTTCCATGCGGCAACCAGCTTCTGGCGCTCGGCTGCGTCGGGAGCAATAATACCGTTACCGATACCTGCTGCTGCCTCCAGCTTCAGAAATGGGAAACCTGTCTTAAACTCGTTCAATTGATTTTCGATCTGCTCCTTGGTGATACCTTTTTGAGCAATCTGCTTCAAGTCTTTCTCCTCTAACATAATAAAAATGGTATTTAATCAATAAACTACGGCAAAAGTAAGCATTTTTTTCGAAAAATGCTAATTAATCGAAAGAAAAATGTATCTTTGTGGCAAAATTTAGAAATTATGGCGGAAAAATTCGCATTTACATACGAGGAAAGAAAACGAATGGCATCGCAGACGGCCGAGATCCTGACTGAGGAAATCGGTTTGAAAGGCGATGCGATAGAGGCTGTACAGCTGATACCTGAGATAGAGGAGGGCAACATTGCGCTGGATGAGGTAGAGCAGAAATACGGCGCATCGGTGGCGCGCATATTGCATGGTTTGAACCGTATACAGCAGTTGTATGATAAAAACCCGGCGGTGGAGAGCGAGAACTTCAGAAATCTGCTGCTCTCGTTTGCCGAGGATATGCGTGTGATACTGATAATGATTGCCAATCGCGTGAACCTGATGCGACAGATTCGCGATACGGAGAACGTAGAGGCCAAGCTGGAGGTATCGCAAGAGGCTGCTTATCTGTATGCCCCGTTGGCGCATAAGTTAGGACTCTATAAACTGAAGAGCGAACTGGAGGACCTGTCGCTGAAGTATATGGAGCACGATGCCTATTACCATATTCGCGAAAAACTGAGTGCTACCAAGGCGGCACGCGACGCTTATATAGATAGGTTTATTAAGCCTGTTGAACAGAAGATGATGGAGGCGGGTATCCGTTGCCATATCAAGGGTCGTACCAAATCGATCCACTCTATCTGGCAGAAGATGCAGAAGCAGAAGTGCCCGTTTGAGGGTGTGTATGATCTGTTTGCCATCCGAATTATTATCGATTGTCCGCTGGAGCAGGAGAAGATGCAGTGCTGGCAGGCTTACTCGATTATTACCGATATGTATCAGCCTAACCCTAAACGACTGCGCGACTGGCTTTCGGTACCCAAATCGAATGGCTACGAGAGTCTGCACATTACGGTGCTGGGCCCTGAGCAGAAGTGGGTTGAGGTACAGATACGTACCGAACGTATGGACGAGATTGCCGAACGCGGTGTGGCTGCCCACTGGCGCTATAAAGGCGTGAAGGGCGAGACGGGGCTGGACGAGTGGCTGACGAATATCCGTACGATGCTGGAGCATGCCGACGGACTGGATGCTATGGACCAGTTTAAGATGGAACTGTACGAAGACGAGGTGTTTGTGTTTACACCTGCTGGCGATTTGTGGAAGTTCCCCGCAGGTGCTACGGTGCTTGATTTTGCTTACCATATCCACTCGAAACTGGGCAACCAGTGTACGGGCGGTCGCATTAGTGGAAAAGTGGTGCCGATACGCTACGAACTGAAGAGTGGCGACCAGGTTGAAATCCTGACATCGGCTAACCAGAAACCCCGACAGGAGTGGCTGAATATTGTGAAGACCTCGCGTGCCAAATCCAAGATACGTTTGGCCCTGAAGGAAACGCAGGTTAAGGACGGACTGTTTGCCAAGGAGATGCTGGAGCGTAAGTTCCGCAATCGTAAGATTGAACAGGACGACAGCATCATGTTCAACGTGATCCGTAAGATGGGTTACAAGGAGGTGAGCGACTTCTATAAGGCTATTGCCGATGGCGTTTTGGATACAAATGATGTGCTTGATAAGTTCTTGGAACTCAGGGATAAAGAAGCTGTTGTTACAGGAGATAATCAAGCCCGTTCGGCTTCTGAATTCGAACTAGACGAGTCGAAGATTGCGGGCCTGAATCAGCAGGTGAACGATGACGTTCTGGTGATTGACCGCAACCTGAAAGGCTTGGATTATCAGCTGGCAAAATGCTGTTCGCCCATCTATGGTGACGATGTGTTTGGCTTTGTTACCGTTAATGGCGGTATCAAGATTCATCGTTGCGATTGTCCGAATGCTCCCGAGTTGCGTCGCCGTTTTGGCTATCGCATTGTTAAGGCCAAGTGGAGTGGTAAGGGATCGTCGCAATATAGCATCGCCCTGCGTGTGATAGGTAACGACGATATCGGTATCGTGAACAATCTAACGAGCATTATTTCGAAGGAAGAGAAACTGGTGCTTCGTAGCATCAATATTGATAGTCACGACGGTTTGTTTAGTGGTAATATTGTGGTGATGCTTGAGGATACCTCACGACTCGAGGCGCTCATTAAGAAACTGCGTACCGTTAAGGGTGTTAAGCAAGTAGATAGAATATAAATAAGACAATTTTATGAATACGAAACTTTTATTTGTTGCATTGGTAGTGCTGTCGCTGTCGGCTTGTCGTGGTCGTAATTCTCAGCGCGAGGAGTTTGTTGAGGAGAAGGTGGAATATCATCCATTGGTAACTGATTCGGCTGCCATCGATTCGATTGCAAATTCGGGTCTGATTGATAACGAGGCTGCTCTGGAGATGCCTGATATCCCCAAGGATAAGCAGGTAAACATGAATGCTAACGATGCCAGCGTGGTGGATCTGATGAGTGGCAGCGGCGATGGCGACCTGGATAAAGAGGCCGACCCGCTAAAATAACCCACTTGTTAAAGCGAGGCTATCTACTCGCGATAAATCCATGTTAACAGCTTGTTTACCCACCTGATGGAGAATCGGAACCATCGGTAGGTGCTTTGTTCCTTGCCTCCGAAACGCAATATGAATTCGCGGTAAGGATTCTTGTGGAAAGGTAGGCCCACATCCATGAAACGCATGTGCTGATAACCCTCGTTGTAAGCGTGCTTCATGACATCCCACACCACAATAGTGTCGGGGTGCAAATGGTGGAATGTCTTGCGCCTGAAGGCAGAATACCATAGGTAGGCATCGCCCTGACTATATACGCAGGCGGCACAGGCAATCACTTTTTCGTGATACTTGGTAATAAACAGGTTGCCGTTTTTGCCGTCCATCAGCTCGCGGAAGAAAATATCGTCGGGGATATAGCGCTTGGGCTTCAGGATATGGTGCTTACGTAGTAGTTTCGAGAAAGCTTTATAGTCTTGTTCGTTGCTGACTATCTCGGTTTGTGCACCTCGCTCGTGGGCGTGGTCAATGCGTTTCTGCAGTTTGGGTGTGATGCGTTCTTCGGGTGCGCGACGATGCAACGAGTTGTGTATCGACATCCAGTTTACGGGGTAGTAGCCGTTTTCGCGCAGAACCTTATAGCCAAACATCTTGGTGCTCAGGTTACTCATCTCCATAAACAGTACGCGTTTGTTGAGTTTGCGTGTCAGCGCACTTAGCATTCGGTCGAACAGCTCGTCTTTCTTGTAGCCGCAGTCTTCGTTGTACACACCTTCGCCTAATATCCGGCAATGTATCAGCAGGAATGGTGGTAGTATCAGTGTGCGGAATCTGACGATGCCCAGCATGTGACATAGCTCGCGGCCCGATTCGTCGTTAATTACCACCATATAAGGTCGCTGGCGTGGGGCTGCCTCGCATACTTCCATCAGTTCCTGACTGTGGAAATAGCTGCCCTGACGGAGTGCTGGCATACCTTTGGATTTGGTGTATATGGTGGTAATCAGTTGGTCCATACTGCAAAGATAGATATTTTTGGGCACGAATGGCACGAATTTCACGAATTTTTTAGTTTTAAAAACTTTTTTCGCGTTAATTCTCGTGATTCATGCCAAATAATCACTATCTTTGCACAAAAATTAGGTAGATTATGACAAGTTTTAAAGATTTGGCGCAGTTGCGCCGCAGCCATCGCAAGTTCTCTGATAAGGAGGTTGATCCCGAACATCTTAAGCTTATTCTGCGTGCAGCCTTGATGTCGCCCACGTCGAAGAGTCAGCGTGCCTGGCAGTTCGTGGTTGTTGATGATAAAATGGATCTTGAGAAATTGGCTGATGCCAAGAATATGGGCTCACAATTCCTGAAGGATGCCCCTGTGGCTATTGCCGTATTGGGCGACCCCATGCAGAACGACTGTTGGATAGAGGATGGCTCGATTGCTACCATCTCTATGCAATATCAGGCAGAAGAACTGGGATTGGGCTCTTGCTGGATTCAGATGCGAGGTCGTGGATTGAGCGATGGTACCAGCGCCGACGAGGTGATTCGTGGCGTGTTGGGTATTCCTGATAACTACAATTGTCTGTGTATTCTTGCAATAGGTCATTGGACCGATGAACGCAAACCTCAGGACGAAGAGAAACTGAAGTGGGAAAACGTTCACTTGAACAAGTTTTAATATTTAATCTTTAATGTTTAATCTTTAACGTGATTAATTACGATTTAAATAAAATCAAGGCCATCATTTTTGATATTGATGGCGTGTTGAGTACCGAGACGATTAATCTGAGTGCCGACGGTACACCGCTGCGTACGGTGAATATCAAGGATGGTTATGCCATTCAGTTGGCCATGAAGTTAGGCTTGCGTATTGCCATTCTTTCTGGCGCAAAGGTAGATAGTCTGCGTGTGCGCTACGAGGGGCTAGGTGTTGAAGATATTTACCTGGGTTGTGCCGTGAAGATTGCCACCTACGATGAGTTCCTGGCCATCTATGGCTATACCGACGAGGAGGTAATGTACATGGGTGATGATATTCCCGACTTGGAGATTATGCGTAGGGTAGGTTGTCCTGTATGCCCCAAAGATGCCTGCGCAGAGATTCGTGAGGTGAGTGTGTATGTGTCGGATCGTGATGGCGGTTATGGTTGTGGTCGCGATGTGATAGAGCAGGTATTACGTGCCCAGGGAAAGTGGGTAATGAATGCTAAAGCATTCGGATGGTAAATGTTTGATAATTAGTGATTTATAATGAATAGATATAAATATGTTTTGGCGAGCAATTCGCCACGCAGAAAAGAATTGTTGGCAGGATTGGGACTGGATTTCGAGGTGCGTGTGATTGATGGTATCGACGAGTCGTACCCCGCTAATCTGCCCGCAGCCGAGGTGGCACAGTTTATTGCCGAAAAGAAGGCTGCTGCTTACAAACCAGCACTCCAGACTGGTGAGCTGATTATTACTGCCGATACGGTGGTGATAGTAGGTGATGATATCTTGGGTAAACCCCACGATGAGGCCGATGCCGTACGTATGCTCCGCGAAATTAGTGGGCGTACCCATCAGGTTACAACAGGCGTTTCGCTGCTTACCGCTACCAGTCAGCGTTCGTTTTCGGTTACTACCGATGTAACCTTTAAACAGCTTACCGATGCTGAGATTCAGCACTATGTGAGCCACTATCGTCCTTTTGATAAGGCTGGTGCTTACGGCATTCAGGAGTGGATTGGCTACATAGGCGTTACAGGACTTAACGGCAGTTATTATAATGTGATGGGCTTGCCCGTACAGCGCATTTATACCGAACTGCAAAATTTGTAATAAAAATTATGGCTGCAGGAAAATGGATTGGCGGATTTGCCGGTTGGATGGCTGGTGGTCCACTTGGTGCATTGGCAGGTTATCTGCTGGGGTCGCTATTTGATACCGTGCTGAATGGGGTGAATACCCCCGAAAACTCTGGTACCTGGCAATCGTATAACGAGAACTACCAGCAGGCTTATCAAAGGCAACAGCAGCAAGGACAGCGCAATAGTTTTATGTTTTCGCTCCTGGTACTGTCGTCGTATATCATCAAGGCCGATGGTAAGGCTATGCACTCTGAGATGGAAATGGTTCGTCAGATGTTGCGCCAGAACTTCGGTAACGCTGCCGTACAGCAGGGTAACGAGGTGTTGAACCGCTTGTTTGAGGAACAGAAACGCGAAGGCTGGCAGCAGTTCAAACAGACGGTATGCGACTGTTGTGCACAGATAAGTCGACAGATGGATTACTCGCAGCGTTTGCAGCTGCTTAACTATCTGGTGATGGTGGCAAAGGCCGATGGTAGCGTGCCCCAGAGCGAGATAACAGCCCTGAAAGAGTGTGCCCAGTGGATGGGATTGCAGGTTAATGAGGTTGACTCGATGCTGCATCTTGAGGGTGGTAGTCTCGACGATGCCTACAAGGTGCTGGGTGTGAGTCCGGATGCCAGCGACGATGAGGTGAAGAAGGCCTACCGCAAGCAGGCTCTGCAGCACCATCCCGACAAGGTGGCTGCTTTGGGCGAGGATGTACGCAAGGCTGCTGAGAAGAAATTCCAGGAGATTAATGCCGCCAAAGACCGCATTTGGAAGGCGCGTGGACTTTAATTTGCCGCTTTTGTTCCTCTAATTTACCACTTTTTCAAGAAAAAGTTTGGAGGTTTAAAGTATTTTTTCTACTTTTGTACCCATCAAGCATAAAGCTTGGGGTTGATAATTTATGAAGCTGAGACTGATTAACATTCTACTTATATTAACGTTTGCCCTCAAGGTAAATGCTAATAATCTCGGCTATTCGGATTCTAAGCCCTTGATATTCGGAATAGATCAGGATTATCCCCCATTGGAGTATGTGAACGAGAAAGGTAATCCCAGCGGTGCCGATGTGGAATTTACCAAGATTCTGATGAAACGCATGGGTATTCCTTTCAAGTATGCGCCAAACACATGGGGAGCTATTGCCAACGACATATTAGGTGGTAAGGTTGACCTGGGTATGATGGTATATTCGCCTTATCGCAAGGATATCACCAATTACTCGCGTGCCGTAATTCGCCTGTACTACCAGTTGGTAACACGTAAGGGTAGCAAGAAGAACTACGGACTGCGCGACATGCACAACATGGAGGTGGCCCTGATGGCCAGTCGCCCGGTACGCGACACGCTGCAGAAGATTGGTGCACGACTGGTGATTGTGGAAGATCTGACCAAGGCGATGAAGGAGTTGTCGGCAGGTAAATACGATGCGGTGGTGTGCTATCGTTATCAGGCTAAGTATCTGATAGGTAAGCATAAACTGCAGAATCTGGAACAGGAAGACCTGACGCTGACACCACGCGAATACTGCTACGTGAGCAATAATAAAAAGCTGATAAATGCCATCGACAAGGAGCTCGACAAGATGGAGGAAGAGGGCCTGATGGACGAGGTGTATGGCAATGTGGCTTCAACCTTCAACGGCGTGATTATACCCCGATGGGTGTATATTGCCATTGTAGCCTTTGTGATTGTGGTGCTGCTGGTTGTGATATTAAACCAGATGCACAACACGCGACAGCTGAAGAAAGCGCTGGATATAGCCCGCGAAAACGAGGAGAAGGCCAAAGCTAACGAGGAAAAAGCTAAAGCCAGCGAGGAAAAGGCCCGAAAGAGTGAGGAGGAAGCACGAGCCAGTGCCGAGAAGGCCAGGGAGAGTGAGGCTATCGCTAAGGCTAATGCCGAAAAGGCCAGAGCCAGCGAAGCTCAGGCGCAGCGTATTGCCGATGTGGCTAGGCGAAACGCCAAGGAGGCTGAACACAATGCGATGGTGGCCTGTCAGAACGAGGCTAAAGCCCGGGAGGCTGCCGAAGCTGCCAAAAAGAGCGAGGAACTGAAGGATATCTTCTTGGGTAACATGAGTCACTCGCTCCGCACACCACTTAATGCCATCATTGGATTCTCGGATTTGTTGATGACGATGGATGATAGTGCTTTGCCACCTGAGGAACGTGCCAATCTGTTGCAGTTGATTAATAAGAACGGACTGGAACTGCTGCACCTGATTAATGAACTGTTATCGTTGAGCGAGGTGGAGGGTGATACACAGTTGTTTAAGCGTGAGGTTACCGATGTGGATTACGAAATGGGACAGTATGCCTCGGAGATTCGCTTGCAACTGCAAGATGGTGTAACCCTCGAGGTGGTTGAACCTATCGATGGTTTGCGTGCGCTGGTGGATAAGAAGCTGATGCGTATTGTAACCATGCACCTGCTTGAGAATGCCATGCAGCATACCACCGAGGGTAAGATAACCCTGACTTACTACCTGAAAGAAGGCGGTATGTATGTAGAGGTAAAGGATACGGGTAAGGGACTGCCCGAGAAACTGAAACAGAATATATTCGGACTGTTGGCCGACAGAAATACATATACCCACGACGAGAATCAGGATAATCCAGGACTGGGACTGAGTGTTTGTAAGGCCATTATCGACCGATGCAGTGGAAAAATAGGTGCGCGCGATAACACAGAAGACGGCAGAGGTACTATCTTCTGGTATTGGACGCCAACGGAAATATTAAGCTAGGGGGCATAGGGAAATGACACTAATCATCGTCATATTACTATTGTTAGGATACGTTGTGATAGCCACTGGCCATACAACGGGAGTAAACAAATCGGCTATTGCCATCTTTATCGGCACCGTAGGGTGGGTGGTATACATCTGTTACGGCACCGATTTTGTGATGGAGCGACATGCCCAGGATTACTGGGAGTTCTTAGCGGGAAGCTTGCCATCGAGCGAGGCTGTTAAGTACTATATATATAATAATGTATTCCTTTATTATGTGGGGCGTGCTGCCAGCATTGTGATGTTCCTGTTGGCTACCATGAGTATTGTTGAAATTCTGCATAATAACGGCTGCTTCGACTTTGTTACCAAGTGGATCAGAACCCGTAACTCTAAGCGACTTTTGTGGACCATCACACTGGCCACTTTCATTCTGTCGGCAAATCTCGACAACCTTACTACGGCTACCATGATGCTGGTAATCATGCATAGCATTGTGCAGAACCGTCGTCAGCGCATGCTGATTGGTGCTGCCATTGTAATTGCTGCCAACTGTGGTGGATGTCTTACGGTGATTGGCGATCCTACCACCTTGGTACTGTGGGGCGACGAGGCTATCACAGCCACCAACTATTCGTCGTATCTGGCCCTGCCAGCCCTTTTGGCTTGGATTGTACCTACCATACTGATTAATCGCGAACTGCCCGAACGCCTGGATACCCAGTGGGCGCCTATGCCGTTCCGTGGCGACGATACCAATCTGTTGCCTTGGCAGCGTGTGGTGATGCTGTTTGTAGGTATCGGCGGCTTGTGGTTTATCCCAACATTCCATACCATCACCAAACTGTCGCCGTTCCTTGGCGCCCTGTGTGTGCTCAGCATACTATGGGTAGTAAACGAGGTGATGAACCGAAAACTGAACAGTTCCGACCAGATGATGCAGCGCCTGACACCACGTTCGGTGCAGTACGGATCGTTGCAGCAGATACTGTTTGTAATGGGTATCATGCTGGCGATGGGTGTTGTCACTGAAACAGGTGTGTTTGGCGATGTGGCCGAGTGGATGGATACTACCATTCACAGCGTATGGGTACTCGGTCTCGTATCAGGTTTCCTCAGCGGTATCGTTGATTCGTTTACCATTGCCATGAGCGATATCTCGCTCTATCAGATAGCCGATGCTGCCTACGTAGGTTCGTACGACGAAAACTTTATAGTAAATGGTGCCTACTGGAAGATTATCGCTTTCTGCACCGCTGTAGGTGGCTGTTTGCTTAGCGTTGGTTCGGTTAGCGGACTGGCCCTGATGAAGATGGAGCACATGCGTTTAGGCTGGTATATTAAAAACCTGACGCTGAAGGTGCTGGCAGGTATGCTGGTGGGCTTGGCTGTGCTGTGGATTGAGTTGAATTATGTATAACTAAACAATTATAGTAGTAATATGACAAAGATTAAGACAATTGGTATCCTGACGTCGGGAGGCGATGCTCCAGGAATGAATGCCGCTATCCGTGCTGTGACACGTGCCGGTATTTACAACGGTTTTAAGATTAAAGGTATATATCGTGGTTACGAAGGACTGATTCACGATGAGGTCCAGGAGTTTACCACCGAGAATGTAAGTGGCATTGTTACCCGTGGTGGTACTATCCTGAAAACAGCCCGTTCGAAGGAGTTCCCAACACCAGAGGGTATGCAGAAGGCTTACGAGACTTGTGTAAAGGAAGAGATCGACGCACTGGTAGTTATCGGTGGTAACGGTTCGCTTACCGGTGCCCGTAACTTCGGTATGGAGTTCGATTTCCCTGTAATCGGTCTGCCTGGCACTATCGATAACGACTTGTATGGAACCGACAACACCATCGGCTACGATACCACCATGAATACCATCATGGAGTGTGTTGACCGTATCCGTGATACTGCTAACTCGCACGAGCGTATTTTCTTTGTCGAGGTAATGGGACGTGATGCCGGATTCCTGGCACAGAACTGTGCGATTGCCTGCGGTGCCGAAGCTGCCATTGTGCCTGAGGAGACTACCGATGTCGACCAGCTGGCACAGTTCATGAGTCGTGGTATCCGTAAGTCAAAGAAGTCATGTATCGTGATTGTGTCGGAGAGTCCTAAGTGTGGCGCTCTGTACTATGCCGATCGTGTAAAGAAGGAGTTCCCCGAGTTCGATGTACGTGTATCTATCTTGGGACATCTGCAGCGTGGTGGTAGTCCTTCGGCCCGCGACCGCATCCTGGCATCTATCACAGGTGTTGGCGCTATCGAGGCTATCAAGCAGGGCCAGCGTAACATCATGGTAGGTGTGCGAAACAACGAGGTGGTTTACGTTCCCTTCAGTGAGTGTATCCGTACCGATAAGCGTTTTGATAAGAAACTGATTAAAGTGCTCGATGAGCTGAGCATCTAGTTTACTAGAATTACTAGAAATGCTAGAAATACTAGAGAAAATATGCCAGATATAAAGAAAATAGTATTAACAGGAGGACCTTGTGCTGGTAAGACTACCGCGTTGGTAAAAATTACCGAGTATTTCTCAGGGTTTGGCTATAAGGTGTTTAACGTGCCCGAGGTGCCTACTATCTATAGCACCGCAGGCTGGAACTACCTTACACCTAACCGTAAGTTGTACTATCAAGGCGAACGTGCCATTCTGGAAACCCAGTTGGCACTCGAAAACCAGTTTATGAAGTTGGCCGAGGTTTGTGAAGATCCCGTGCTGGTGGTGTGTGATAGAGGCGCGATGGATATCTCGGCCTATATCAAACCCGAAGAGTGGGAGGAGATAACCCACATGGCTGGTACCAATTCCGAGGCTTTGCGCGAGAGCTATGATGCTGTGCTGCACCTGGTGAGTGCGGCCGATGGCGCCGAGCAGTATTATACTACTGCCACTAACGCCACCCGTTACGAGCAGGCTAACGAAGAAGGATTGCGTATTGCCCGCGAGTTGGATAAAAAGGTGATCGAGGCTTGGACCGGTCATCCCCATCTGCGTGTGATTAACAATCACGACGATTTCGATAATAAGATTAAGCGTGTTCTTACAGAGATTTCAAAGGTTGTTGGCTTGCCACAGCCTGTGCAGGAGGAGCGTATCTTCCGCGTTGAAATCATCGGTGAGATTCCCGAGTGCTCCGAGAGCTTGATTACCCAGACCTATCTGGTGGCTGAGCCCGGTAGCGAGGTGCGCCTGCGCCGCCGCGAGTGGAGTGGGGGTAAGGTGGTTAATGTACACCGCTCGAAGAAACGCATCAGCGAAACCGAAGTGATTGAAACCGAGCGACAGGTAGATAACAACCTGTACGAGCAGATGCTGCAGCAGGCCGATCCTTATCGTGTCACCATCCACAAAAAGCGTCAGAGCTTTATCTGGAAAGGTCAGTTCTTCCAGATCGACACCTTCCAGGACCCTGTCAGCAATCTGGTAATGATGGAAACCAAAGGTATTTCGGCACAGGAAACCGTTAACTTCCCTCCGTTCGTAAAAGTGCTCGAGGATGTGACCGGAAATCCTAAATATCTGAACTATAACATCGCTTTGCGCCGATGAAAAGTCGCCAAAAATGGTGAATTTGGGAATTTTGTCGTGTAAAAATTCGTTTGTTCGGATAATAATACTTACCTTTGCAAGCATTATAACGAAATTATAAATCTATAGTAACTTAAAAAATAAAAACAGCGTATGTCACAAATTACTGGACACATTTCGCAGATTATTGGCCCTGTTATCGAC
>JAEEGH010020914.1_pt1 | contig 13558 bp, 8 predicted proteins | sample 9134181 | NCBI WGS metagenome assembly JAEEGH01 (sample SAMN16246544, study PRJNA631951) | gut metagenome | biome: gut microbiome; feature: rumen; material: DP-attached | host: Bos | place: Iran: Karaj | collected 2018-10
GGTTCTTATGTCTACAGTAAAGCTGGCAACACTTGATGCATATGGTCTTGGCGTTGAAATGGAGGGAGGAAAGCCAGGCTGGTATGACGCATTAAACGGTATGCCAGGACTTCTTGGCTCATCCATGAACGAGACCTATGAATTGGCTAGAATGATTGCATTTGTAAATGACAGTTTAAAGAAGTACGGCAAGGATATTTCGTTCCCTTCAGAGGTGGCAGATTTTATTTTGTATATCTATAAGGCTGAGAATGAAATCACTGATTCGTTGGAGAAATGGAATCGTAAAAACGATATTAAGGAAAAGTATAGACAGCAGGTTTACAGTGGCCTTTCAGGAAAAAGTAAAACAATTGATGGAGGTTTACTGGAAGAGATTTTTGAGGTCTTTAGCAAAAATATTTTTGATGCAGTTGAACGTGCGGTAGATATAGGGGAAGGAATTGCGCCAGCTTACTTCACTTACGAAGTGGATCAGTACGAAGAAAAACTAGATGGAATAGCACCTAAACATTTTAATCTTGTACAAGTTCCTTATTTCCTGGAAGGACCAGTGAGATATATGAAGCTTGGTGATGATATGCTTACAAAGCTTGATATGTACAAGAAAATAAAGAATAGCGATTTGTATGATGCTGAATTATCCATGTACAAAGTAAATGCTTCTCTTTCTGAAGCCAGCTTTGAATTAGGAAGATGTCGAGCATTTACACCGGGATGGTTGGAAAATGAATCTATCTGGCTTCATATGGAATATAAATATTTGTTGGAGCTTATTCGTGGTAGATTATATAAAGAATTTTTTGAGGATTTTAGAAATGCAGCAGTGCCATTTTTAGACAAGGATGTTTACGGCAGAAGTACTCTTGAAAATTCATCCTTTATTGCCAGCTCAAAGAATCCAAATGAAAAGATTCATGGCAAAGGATTTGTAGCAAGACTGAGCGGTTCTACTATTGAATTTATAAGCATGTGGAAGCTTTTATTCTTCGGAAAAAATATATTTACAGTGAATGAGATGGGAGATTTAATCTTTAGTCCAACTCCTGCTATTCCAGAATATTTGATAGCTGAGGAGGATGGAAAATACTTCGTTACTTCTACACTGCTTGGAACGACAGAATACCGTTTAGAGTTTGATAAGAAACAGGATTACATTCCTGGAAACTATGAGATATCTGAGATTTCAGCAGAGTATAGGGATGGAAGTCAGGTGTCAGTGAAGGGCAATATTTTAACAAGCAGCTACGCAGAAAAAATAAGAGATAGGTGTGCAAAATCTGTAACTATAAAAATGACACCTAAATAAAAAAAGTATCATTTTTTCAGATTAGCTAGGAATCTATAATTCAATCATAACAACAAACTATAAATGTTTGGGAGGATGAAAGAATGAAGCTAAAAAAATTCTTAGCAACACTTCTTGTAGGGGCAATGACACTTTCTCTTGCAGCCTGCGGAAGCGATGGCAGTGATGCCGTATTGGAGGGCGAAAATGTTGATTCTGCAACAGTAGGAAGCGAGGACGGTGAAAAGCTCGTTATCTGGACTCTTGCAAAGGATCTTCAGACATTCGCAGAAAAGTATGCAGAGGAGAATCCTGATGTCCAGATTGAGACAGTAGTTATCGAGCCTGCAGACTATGTTACAAAGGTGCAGACAGCTCTTAACGGCGGTCAGACAACACCAGATATCATCGTAGGTGAGCCACAGATGCTTGAGGATTTCTATGATGCAGGATACTTCGAGGATTTAAATCAGGCACCATACAACGCACAGGATTATGCAGACCAGATTGTTGATTACGTTTGGAAGGTTGGTCAGGATTCAGAAGGAATCCAGAGAGCAATTTCTTACCAGATTACACCAGCAGGTATCTACTATCGTAGAGATATCGCTGAGAGCGTATTTGGTACAGATGATCCAGAAGAAATCGGAAAGCTTTTTGCTGATTATGACACAGTTCTTTCTACAGCAAAGCAGCTCAAGGATGCCGGATACAGAATCTTCGCATCAGATGCTGAAATCAACTACTTCTCTGGCGATAGCGCTTGGGTTGTAGATGGAAAGCTTAATGTAAATCAGGCTCGTCTTGACTACATGGATCTTGTTGTTGACTTATATCAGAACGATTACACAGCATATGCAAACCAGTGGTCAACACCATGGTATCAGGCTATGGCTGGCGAGGTACCTATCCTTACAGCTGACATTCAGAGCTATGCTGATGATTCAGTAAACGTATGGGATGCAGAAGAATTTGAAGAGGCTACAAAAGATCTTGATAAGACTGAAGTATTTGCATTCGGTCTTCCAAGCTGGGGTGTTCTTACACTTAGAGATAATGTAGGTGAGACATCTGGAAAATGGGGAGTATGTTCAGGTCCTGCTTATGGTTTTGGTGGTGGTACATTCATCGGTATCTCTGCAAACTCTGAGCACAAAGACCTTGCTTGGGATTTCCTTAAGTGGGTAACCCTTGATGAAGAAACAGCTGAGTGGTGGATTGAGAAATCTGAAGGTGATACAGTTTCGCTAGTTTCAGTTCTTGAAAAGCACAAAGATGATGAGAATCCTGTATATGGCAATCAGCACATGTACGCATTCTGGCAGGAGCAGGCTGAGCACATTGATTATTCAAAGGTAACTCGTTACGACAAGATTATCAACGATGCTTGGGGTGCTGCTATTACAGCAATCAAGACAGGCGAGAAGAGCAAAGAGGATGCTATCTCTGAGTTCTATGATGTAGTTGAATCTACATATCCAGAAATCACAGTTGAAAGATAATCATTATGATGATGAAGGGGCTGACTTCTGTCAGCCCCGAAATTTAGAGGGAGGATTGGATGAAAGCGTTTTCTATGAAAAATGTGGTGAAGAATAGGAATAATGCAGCATATCTTTTTGTGCTCCCATTCGTCATCGTGTTTCTTATTTTTAGTGTTTACCCAGTTTTTAGAACTTTATTTTTAAGCTTTACAGATTACAAAGGCTATGGTGAACCTGCACTTGTAGGTTTAGATAATTATAAGCGTGTATTGGGAGATAAATTCTTTTGGAGATCTCTTTATAACACAGTAAAAATGTGGGGACTGAATATTGTTCTTCAGCTTGGATTAGCATTTTTACTTACTATCGTATTTTCGGATATCAAGTATAAAGTACGTGGTCTTGCAGTTTTTAGAGCAGTCTACTATTTACCAAATCTTATTGCAGCAACATCAGTTGCATTTCTTTTCAAGACTTTGTTGGATTGGAAGTATGGAACCTTCAATCAGATTCTACTTGCATCAGGAATCATAGATCAGCAGGTAAACTGGTTAGGACAGCGTTCTACAGCATGGGGCGTAGTTGCTGTAATTCAGGCGTGGATGTGGTTCGGTAATTCATTCATCATGCTTATGGCTGGTGTTCAGGGTATTCCTAATGATTACTTTGAGGCAGCGGCTATCGATGGAGCAGGAAGATGGAAGACATTTGGAAAGATTACACTTCCACTTCTAAGACCTATTCTTTTATATGTAGCAGTAACATCACTTATTGGTGGTTTACAGTTATTTGATTTGCCATTCCTTATCAATGGCGTGGCAGGTGCATCAACAGCTGGTGAGCCAGGCGGAACACTTCAGACAGTTGTTATGTACATGTACAAATTTGGTTTTGAAACTCATCAGGTAGGCTTTGCATCAGCAATAGCATATACACTGTTTATCATAATTCTTATAGTTTCAGTACTGGAATTCAAATTTATTGGCGGAAAGGAGGATTAATGATGGCAACAAAGATTAAAAAAGTAATTCTCTATATTGCACTTATTGTGTTGGCATTAGGATGTCTCCTTCCATTTTGGTTGATGATAGTAAACTCGACCCGCTCAGGCGTTGAGATAACTCATTCATTTTCATTCTTGCCGGGCAGCAGCCTAAAAGATAACTGGGTTGTGTTGTTTGATTATGTAAACCTCTTTCAAGGTTTCTTTAACAGTATCAAGGTAGCTGTTCCGGCAACTCTCCTCACTGCATACTTTTCAGCTATTACCGCATTTGCGATGGCTATGTATGAGTGGAAGGGAAACAACCTTTTATTCAAGGTTATTGTGGTATTTATGATGATACCTGCTCAGCTTTCATTGATTGGTTTCTACAATCTCTGTCAGAAACTGCGATTAATCGATTCCTATGTGCCACTTATTATTCCAGCGATTGCAGCACCAGGTATCGTGTTCTTCCTGAGACAGTATGTAAAATCAACATTGTCCAAGGCTTTGCTTGAAGCAGCAAGAATCGATGGAGCATCGGAAATACATATCTTCCATAAGATAGTTTTACCTATCATGGCTCCTGGTATTGCAACAATGTCAATTGGAGCTTTCATTGGTAACTGGAATTCATATTTAATGCCATTAATACTTTTAAATACTCCTAGTAAAATGACGTTACCAGTAATGATATCTACATTAAATGCAGCAACTGATTTACAGAAAAATCAGGGAGCAATCTACTTGGGTGTTGCCATTTCGGTAGTGCCAATCATGATTGTATTTGCATTCTGCTCTAGATACATCATTAGCAGTATTTCTGCTGGAAGCGTAAAAGAATAAAGATAATGGACTGGCGCGATTTGCGGCAGTCCTTATTTCGTTGAAAGGCATAGGGGTTATAAGTATAATAGAAACATGAAACTAAAGAGAGATTTAATAAAAAAGACAATTGGATTAGCCCTTGTTTTTACTACGTTTTTGGGATGCGGTTTGGAAACTGGCAGCAAAAAAGTCAGTATTGCAGATAGTGATACTGTTACCCTTGATTGGTATATAAATTACTCATGGTTTAATACTGGCTGGGGTAGCAATGTTGTGTCTAGAACCATCACAGAAAATACTGGGGTTAACATAAACTTTATAACACCGCAGGGCAACGAAGAGGAAAAACTCAATGCCATAATCGAGTCGGGGTCACTGCCAGATTTGATTACTCTTGGATGGTGGGAGCCACAGGTCAATGAGCTGATTCAAAAGGACATGGTATATGCCATCAATGAATTGGCAGATGAGTATGACCCATATTTCTATCAGGTCAGTGATGAACAGGCTGTCAGCTGGTACACACAAAACGATGGCAATATCTACGGCTATCCATGTTCATCAGTAACCCCACAGGATGTTGATAACAATGACAACATAGGCTCCAATCAGACATTCTTAGTTAGAAAAGATATTTATGAGGCTATCGGAAGTCCAGATATGACCACCATAGAAGGCTTCGAAAATGCGGTAAAGAAGGCTAAGGAAATGTTTCCTCAGGTGGATGGAAAGCCACTTATTCCAATTGGAGCTCATTTGTTTGATGACTCAGGTAATGTGTCTTTTGACCAGTATATCCAGAATTTCTTAGCTGTCCCATATGAAAAGGATGGACAACTCTATGATAGAAACACTGATCCGGAATACCTTCAATGGCTCAAGATGTTCAGACGTTTAAATGAGGAAGGATATCTTGCCACTGATGTTTTCATAGATCAGCGTTCCCAGATGGAAGAGAAAATTGCTGAGGGCAGATATTTTTGTATGTTGTATCAATACACAGATATGGCCGACCAGCAAAAAATTCTTTATTCAAAGAATCCAAATAGCATTTATATGGCAGTGGATGGTCCAAAGAATAAAAATGGAGATGATCATGTTTTGCCAACCAATACTGCTAGTGGTTGGACTGTAACAATGATTTCCAAGGACTGCAAAAATCCTGAAAAGGCTATTCAATTCATTGACTATCTTATTTCAGAAGAAGGACAAAAGCTTGTGTATTTGGGAGTTGAGGGCATCACATATGACATGGTAGATGGCAAGCCGGTTATAAAATCCGATGTGTTGAAGCTGCTCAATACGGATAGAAAATCCTATGACCAGATTTATGGTGCAGACGATGCCTACTGGATGCTTCAGGACAATGTAATGCAGCTTAAATGGAAGACCAACAGCGTTTCACCAACTACTCAGTTGGAGGAATGGACATATCAGTACGCCCAGTATACAGGTCAATATGATGTGATACTTCCGGCAGATACAGAGGATGCATATATCGATAGCCAGGTGAAGGCACTGTGGGCAGATACATTGCAGCAACTCCTTCTAGCAGAAAGTGATGAGGAATTCGACAGAATTCTTGAAGAATACAAGTCTACTCGAGTGGAATTGGGCTACGATGGACTTCAGGAGAAACGATATCAGTATGTGGTTAAGGCAAAAGAAAAATTGGGAATCAATTAAAGGGTTAAAACTGAATACAAGACTAACGGCCATTATACTGGTTTTGATTATTGTGCCAATTGCAATCCTGAGCGGTGTGATGTTTTACAATATGGAACAATCCACCATCGAAGAGAGCGTGACTTATTTGAATTCAACTATGGCAAGACGGCAGGATAGCATTAAAAATAACGTGGATTCAATAAATATGACCACACAGTTTTTTCTGTCAGATGAAACTATGAATAGTGTGCTTATAACTGCAAAGAATCAGGGCAACTACAGCACCAAAGAGTGGATTGAAATATATAAAAATGATGTGGCATCTTTGGAACGATTGATTAACACTAACCCAGTTTTGTACGGTGCTAGATATTATGCAGTTACAGATAATGTTCAAGAAATGATGCCTGTCATGTACAATTCATCCCGATTGCAAAACCAGGAATGGGTGGACATGGCACAGGAAGGCGGCTGGGTATTCAACTATCAGGACAGGCTTTTTTCAACAAGTGATGTTACACCTATGATGGCACTTATTACTCCTATCAATGATAGAAGATATGGAACCATTGGCTACATTGAAACTAGCATGAAAATGAGTACCATGTTTCCATCTATGTATGAAAATGTTGCAAATGAAATCAGCTGCTTTGTTACATCAGATGGACAGGTTATTTTTGGAAAAAACACAGATCAAAATGTTAAAAATATAGCTTCTGAATTGGCCAAGAATATATCCTCAGATGATAGTGTAAATGATGGTTTGGAAATAAAAACCTATTATAGCAAGGAAGACAAAAGCGTCATTTCCGGAATGTATATTAAAGAGCTATCAGGTACTTTGGTTTCGGTAGAAGATATCTCCGATAGCATCAATGAAGTTCATCGCCAACGAAACACTTTTGTCATGTGGATGATATTGGTTTTGGCGTTGCTATCATTTGCTATAGACTTGATTGTACGTCAGGTACTGAAGAATTTTTACCTGGTTCTTCGTACTATTCGTCAGGTTAGAAAGGGCGATTTATCCGTTAGGGCACCTCTTTTAAAGCGAGATGATGAAATGGGAGAGCTTGCCCATCAGGTTAATCGAATGCTTGATAATATCCAGACTCTTATGCAGCAAAACATCGACCGAGAATTGCTTGCAAAGGATAGTCAAATCAAAGCATTACAGAATCAGATTAACGCGCATTTTATTTACAATGTTTTAGAATCCATCAAAATGATGGCGGAAATGAATGAGGAATACGTAATTTCGGATTCAATTACTAGCCTTGGCAAGCTTTTAAGATACAGCATGAAATGGACTTCGGAAAATGTGCTTGTGTCTGAAGAACTGGAGTACATCAAAAACTACATGGCACTTATAAATCTGAGATTTGATTATGACATCATATTATCATTGAATATACCGACTGCCATTATGATGCAAAAGGTTCCTAAAATGTCGCTTCAGCCAATTATCGAAAATGCGATAATTCACGGAGTGGAAGAAATAGCAGAGGATACTACAATCTATATCAAAGGCGTTATTAAGGATAAGGATTGCTCAATAGAAATTACCGATAACGGCAGAGGTATGAATGATGAGGAGCTGGACATTTTAAGGAAAAAGATTTCCGGAGAAATTGCAACTGGTGGAGGTTCTGGAAATGGTATCGGTTTGAAAAACGTTCAGGACAGATTAAAGGCTGCCTTCGGAGAAGAGTATGGTATTGATGTTGCCACAAAAGAAGGGTGCTACACAAAGGTAAGTGTGAGAATACCAATGAGTCAGGCAACAAACAGTAATAATGTATAGAGGATAGTTTATGAATAAAGTTTTAGTGGTGGAAGATGAGAAACTCATTAGACAAGGCATTGCGTCAATGATAAAACGCAGCGGAGTTCCTGTTGATGAGGTTATAGAGTGCAACAATGGATTGGCAGCGCTGGATATTTTAGAGGAGCAGCATGTGGATGTTGTTTTCACAGATATACGCATGCCAAAAATGAATGGAATCGAGCTGGTTCAGGCAATACAAGAGCTTGAAAATCCTCCCCTTGCAGTGGCAATCAGCGGTTATGACGATTTCTCATATGCTGTAGAAATGATGCGCCAGGGCGTCCGGGAATACATACTAAAACCAGTGGAAAGAGAAAAGCTAAAGACAGTACTTGAAAAGCTGGATAATGAGCTAAATCATCGCAGAGAAGATCAGGAAAAAACTGAGGCCATGGACAATCAGCTTTTGAAATACATGCTCAGGGATAAAGATTCTAATGCTGAAGATATTGAGCTTATGAGCCAAAAGCTAATGCGTGAAGTTGGCCAGGAATACATTGTGATTGTTGCCAGGGAGCAGGCATCATTAAAGTCTCGCATTGGAATAACATTAAACTCTGTACAAGGGCAAAACGTATTTATCGTAAAACCGAATGGTGAATCAGAGCTACAGAATGGAAAATACATTGGAATCAGCGATGTATATGCATCTGTTACAGATTTGAAGGAAGCTTACAAACAAGCATTTCACAGACGTGGAGAAGCTTTTTTATTGAATATGAGCACTGTTGATAATGACTTGCCAGATGTGCCAGAGGAACTCATAAAACTAGCAGCAAAGTGCACCGACAGTTCATCTATATCTGCTAGGGTGCAGATGATGGGGACAGACAGAACCAAAGACCTAAAGAAAGAATGGGATGGATTTTTCATTGCAGCAGCAAGAGGTCAGATACTACCAGAAGATTTCCTAGAAGCTATTAATGTATTTGTAGGAGAGTATTCATCAGTCTACAAAAAGCCGGTACCTAACGAACTGGTAAACCCACTAGAATCCGATTGCCTAGATAGCTACCGTGAGAAATTCATGGACTTCGTATTATCGGAACAGCAAACACTTGGGGCGGCCAACGACGCCGACCAAGTAGTAGCAAAAATACAACAGGCCGTAAGCTACATAAACGAAAACTATGCCAGCGACTTAAACATGGCGGTAGTCAGCAACCACATCTCTATGAACTACTCGTTGTTTTCAGCAGAATTCAAAAACGTCACTGGCATAAACTTCGTAACCTACCTAAAGGAACTTCGCATGGGGGAAGCAAAGCGCCTCCTCACTGAAACTGACCTTAAGGTCAACGAAATCTCCATGAAGGTAGGTTACGACAATGAAAAACATTTTATGAAAAGCTTTAAATCATATGTTGGCGTGTCACCAAGTGAATATCGGCGTAATACTGCACGTTAACTTATAGTGACGTAAATTTTTGTGTAGTATCATTCAGTTGCTCGGTTACTTCATTGTTTCGGTCCATAGCGCTAAAAATAGCCTTGATGCCGGAAACGATTTCTGTTGAGTTTGCGGCACTCATTGAGATTGCCTGTGAGCTTTCCTGAACAGAATTAGTGATGGTATCAACAGATTCCACCATGGCCATCATGATTTCATTCAGACTGTCTGCTTTTTCGGTGAATTCAGTTAGCATTTCATTCATGACTTCGGCAGTATGACCGTATTTTTCACCAGTATCAACGAACTCGTCGTAATCATTGATTACGGTTCCATTGATGAAATCAAGCACTTCCTTGGCATTAGAAGCCAATGTGTTTACTGCGGCTGTAACCTCAGTGGCAATATTCTGAATGGTTGCGGCAGTCTGAGTAGAGTTCGCTGCCAGCTTGCTAATCTCATCTGCAACTACGGCAAAGCCTTTTCCGGCTTCACCAGCTCTAGCTGCTTCAATAGAGGCATTTAAAGCAAGCAGATTAGTTTGACTAGCTATATCTAAAATATCATTAGTTAAATCACTGATTTGGCTAACCTTTTCTGAATCTTTAACGGAGTTTTCAAGAGTAGTTGACAGAGCAGCCATTTTTTCTCCAACATCAGCTTTTTTGGTGTTGACTTTAATTTGAAGCTCATCAGCCTCTGCTTTGATTTCGTTGGCAGTACCAGAACCCTCCTCAGCCTGGGTTGTGATTCTTTCAGCTGCTTGCTTTACATCTTCAACTCGTTCATTTATTGATTCAAGAATACCAACCACAGATTCCATATTAGCAGAGAGTTCTTCTAAGGCAGCAGACGAATTCGTTACATTATCATCTGCAAGTCGTAGTTGTGAATTGACTTCCTCGGAGCTTTCAGTAAGTACTGTGGTTCCGTCTTTTACGTCTTTCATGATGCCCTGCAGGGTTTCGATGAAGTGATTAATACCGTTTTTGATGTATAAAAGTTCTGACTTTGTCTTTGTATGAATTCTTGCAGTAAGATCTCCTTCACCTTTTTGAATATTAGTAATAATCTGATTAACTTCGTTGCTTATATCCTTGATTTTAACCACAATACTTCTATAACTAATCAGGAAGTTTAAAATGATTAAAAATACAATAATGGCAGCGCCAATTAGGGCGACTATTCTGCCCTGTGCAAGGAGTTTGTTCATGCTTTCCTTGGTGGCTACAGCATTATCCTGGATAGCCTGATCCAAAACTACAGTAGAATGAATCATTGCTACCTTTTGAAGTTCGGCTTTATCAAAAAGCATAGCGTAAGCATTTTCTTGATCTCCAGCGTCGCATTTTTCGATGGCTTTATCAATGTATCCACACATACGCTCATATTGTGCAGCGATTTCCTCCAGTTGAGCAGAGGCATCTTCATTATTGTAGGTAGAGAAATCGTTTGTTAAATCAGCAATGTCATCACTTACAGCCTGTTTAGCAATATCGATTTGAGGCAAAATCGTATCCATAGTTTCCTGAGAACCGGAAGCAACATAACCTATACACTGATCGTACAAAGTCATTACGTCAGTTTTTAAATTGGCTTCATGTTCCGTTAATGTCATCATGGAGTCGAACATTTCAATACTATTTGAAGTGGAGGTTTGCATAGCCATCATAATCATCCCTAGAACAAGTATGAAAGCTACAAGCATTGCAATATTCAGAGATAATATTTGTACAACTATAGAATTGAAGCCTGAAATTTTTACATCTGTATTAGTAGTCTTATTTTTCACTATTATCTCCCCCTTTCTATTGTTTTGCATACCATGTTTCCAAAGTATTATTTATATCTGTCATGAAAGTATTGGCATCATCTTCGCCTGCGGCAAATCGGTAGAAGCAATAACATAAACCGCCTTCATTGCTTCCAATGCCAGAAGGTAAATCCATCCAATGCCAACTAGAAGTTTTGCCTTCAGATAAATAAGCAGATAAAACAGGGGCGAATGGATCGTCAGCTACGTACTGGCAATCTGTGAATGGACTTACGAAGCCTGCCTGCTCTACTAAAATTTTCTGACCGGCGTCCTCTGAACACCATTGAAGAAAGGCTTTTGCAGCTTCAGTTTGACCCTCTTTTGGAATCGCCCACCAAGAAGGAGAAGATGTAAGGATTGTATCGATACCATCTTCAAAAGCGTATGGAGCCATGCCTACTTCAAAACTTCCTGCAGCTTTATAGGCATCACTAGCAGCAAGGGATGCTCCAATCCAAGAGCCTTGAGTGATAAAAGCGTATTTGCCAGCAGCAAAACCTGCCACTTGAGAATCATAATCACCACTCAAAAGCATTTCAGGATTTGAATATTGATAGATTAAACTCATCATAGCTGCATAGTTTGAAAATCTGGTTGCATCAACAGCATGATTATCATTTATGCCATCTATATAAGTTGTATCATCGCGAGACAAGCCTGAATCGACATACACACCAAATAAATGATTTCCAGAAGACCATCCTAAATTTACAGGTTCAACGCAACAATCAACAACACCATCCAGTCCAAGAGCTTCTTTGTTTGCATCAACAGCTTCAAATGCGGTGCGCATTGAATCAAGATTTGTGAGTGATGCAGGATCAACTCCGCATTTATTTAGAATATCAGCATTATAGGCTAGTCCTATGGCTTCTGTTGTATATGGAAAACCTATGGTTCCATAGTTCTCGTCCACATAAGCTCCAGATGTTCTGCTAGCCCATTCCTCATCACTTAAGTCTAAAAGTAAACCTTCCCAGTTTGAAAAACCGGATGCCTCACAGGCAATGATATCAGGCATTTGATTTGATAGATATAATCCTTTAATCATAGCCTGTGTATCAACACCAGGACCAACCTCAAGTACTTCGACATGGACACCTGTTTCTGCTTCGTAGGTTTGAGCCAAAGTTTTTATCTGATCAGTTACTTCTGTTTTGATGTTTAGTAAAGTGATTTCACTTGCACCTTCATCAATATCACTAGTGGCGGATGTAGTTTCTGCTTGTTTTGTACATGCTGACAGGAACACAGCCAAAGCTAGAACCATACATCCCAGTATCGAATTTAGCTTCTTCATTATTGCAACCCTCCATAATGAATGAAATTTGTCTATTATGTTTGATTGTATAACGAATGAATTAAAATTCTGTGAATAATTGCGGATTTTTTGTATAAAAAAAGCAGGTCTTATTGACCTGCTTTAATACTAGTTTTTCAAACTGTCATATTCTATCGATACGAGGCTGTCGCCGTCGAATACGAAGACGAGAGTCATTGTGTCGGTTGTGTATTTCATGGAGCCGGTAGCTTCTTCGGTTGGATCTCCGTAGGTTGCGATGATGTCGTCACGAGAGCTTGAAAGGTCGATGCCTTCGGCTGTGGCTACATTGTCTGTGCGAAGGAGTACGTAGAGGATTAAATCTGTGTCTCCATCTGGGTATGTCTGGATTTCGAAGTCGTTGTATGTGTAGAGCTTTCCGATGCCTTCGGCAGCGCAGCTTGGTGATTCGAAGTATGAGTTTGGCTCGCCAAGTGCTTCAACGATAGGTGCTGCATCGGCGTCTACAGGGATTGTTGTGCCGTTGTATGAGAATACGTAGCCGCTGTTTGTTGATGCTGCTGTAGTGGATGTAGTAGTGTTGCTTGATTCGATGACTTTTGTGTCGCTAGAGCCTCCGCATGCAACAAGTGAAAGTGCTGTTGTTGCGATTAACGCAAATGCGATAATTTTGTTTTTCATTTTGTTAGTTCTCCTTTATGTAAAATCATTGTTTGCTATTGTATAGTTGGATACTTACTAGGATCGTAATTGTGTGTGTTGTGATGGGCATTTGAGTATTCCCATAAATCAGCATCGTGCCAGTAGAATATCTTTGTGCCATCTAGCTGAAGGTTTGGATCGTAGTGGTACCAACCTTCGCCTATATCAATTAACAACCAGTAGTGTCCTCGTGTATCACGAATCTTTTCGATTTCCATATTTTTAATGCCAAGTCTGTTGAGCATGACTTCGGCAGTTTTTTGCTTGACGGTGCAATCGCCTATGCG
>JAEEGH010020917.1_pt1 | contig 13557 bp, 16 predicted proteins | sample 9134181 | NCBI WGS metagenome assembly JAEEGH01 (sample SAMN16246544, study PRJNA631951) | gut metagenome | biome: gut microbiome; feature: rumen; material: DP-attached | host: Bos | place: Iran: Karaj | collected 2018-10
CTGGCCATTGACAAAGGCATGAAGGTCTATTGGAAGGAGAGCATCCGGAAGTTTGCTGACGGAGCGTTCAATAACGAGCACGTTTTTGGCAACAAGGCCTTCTCGGTAGATAAGGACTGGAGTCTGTTTACTCAAAAGTAACGGAACGATGGATAGGATGTTCTACTGGACCGGCATTGTAGTATGGGTGTTTATAGCATCCATACTACTGAGTGTACTTTTCTCCGCTATTGTCCAGCTCTGGCGCAGGGAGATTTCCCCATCCATCGATAATATTTCCTTTGCCCTGTTCGGCAAAGGGTGGCGGTACCGTCATCTGACTTATTACAAGTTATGGGACGGTATTCTTAACAAGCCATCTACTCGACGGAGGTTGAAGCGTAGGCATAATCATTTTAGTCGCTTTGCATGGCGTAGATTGATTCGTGAAGCCAGACAGGAGGACAAGAAAAATAGACAAATAAAATAAGGTAGGATTCATCTTACCTTGTTTTATTAGAGGTGTCTAACACCGCGACTGTGAAAAAGCCATCCAGTCAGTGAGCTGTATTCAGCTTTCATTCTCAGGTGTCTAACACCTTCAAGGAGTACAAGGCTGGAGCGTCTAATGCTATATTCAGCTTATCACTATGAGAATGACCGCGTGATTCATGAGTGGATTTATCCCTCATGTTAAGGGCAAACAGCTGCCCCGATAATAGAAATCTATTGACACTCTGCAAAGTTACGATTTTTCTTTGTAATAACAAAATTTTTCCGTCGTTTTTTGCAAGAAAATCGTTAAAACGGAAATTTTCTGCCTCTAAATGGAAATTTTCCTTTGTTTTTGCACTATTTTAGTGCGTTCTGAGGAAATTTTTCCGTTCCCAACGGAAAATGGTAGGTTTTCCACGGAAAATCCCCAAGGGTAACGTAATTTATCGTACCTTTGGGGATTTATCCTATAGCTCTTCCAGAAATTCTTCTATCATTCTGGTGCGTAGCCCGTGGGCGTAGCACCCCTGGAGCCTTGCCTCCAGTCTCTCCAGGTCGCCGTATGTCATGGCGTGGCTCTTTCCGTAGGTGTACTGCTTGCAGCACTGTGCCGCTTTTTTCTTGGCTGCTGCCTTTGACAGGTATTCCGTGACATGGCAGCCGTGCCGTTCGATGATATTCTCATGAAAGCGTTTGTCGCTGTGCAGAATGAATGGCTTTGCCTGTTCGTCGTGGATCAGGACGATGATATGCTTTGTGTTCATTATCTCTCTTTCTTTTGGGTTGTTCAGTCAGGAAGCATCCCCATCTTGGAGAGCTGCTTCAGTGCCTTTTTGATGTTCGTTATCTCGTCGCGCAGTCGGCTGTTCTCTTTCTTCAGCTTCTCATTGGATGCTTTCAGGTTGGTGTTCTCCACCCTGTAGCCCTTCAGCGTCTTGTTTTCTGCCCTCACCCGGTCTGTTGCCTCATGCAGTATGGAATATTTCTCCTTCAAGGCGATAAATTCCTTGATGATGTACTTCATCCTCACCTCGTAGGGAAGCGCGTCCTGTGGTCTGGCATGGTCTTTGACCACTTTTGGGACGTTGTTGCCGTAGGGGTTCTCCAGATAGTGGATATGTCCTTTGTTGACGATTGTCCACCAGTCTTTTTTGACGGCCCTTTTCTGGAGTTGGTAGGCCATCATGATTTTCCATGTCCGCTGTACCTCGTCGGCAAAGCCGATGCCCAGGTTCAGCATGTCCGGTGTCGGGGTATGTTCCATCGGTTTCTTCTCTTTGGCGTTCATCAGGTCTGTCATGAACTTGAACGATCCTTCTTGTGTCGTCACCAGGTCTGAGGTATAGTTCCAGATGCTCAGCAGTACGGAGGTGTTTAGTGCCTTGCAGTACGCATAGTGGAAGTCCGTCTTTGTTCCCAGGACGGTAGCCTTCACGAGGATGCTGTTCTTCCCTGCCGGGCAGCTATCCACTGTCTTGTGTATCGCGCATATCTTCTTGTCTGCCTGGTACAGGTCGCAGAACTCACAGAGCAGGCACCCTTGTGGTATGATGCCCTCTGTTGACACGCTTTCCATTCCCTTGGTGATGCTGTCGATAATACTCATAGTTTCTATTTTCTAAAGGGTTCAACAATGATGTTTTTATTCTCTTGTTTTTTCTTCCGGAGGCTATGCCCTTACTGTCTCAAATAGTACCTTGTTGGTGGTAGGGTTGCGAAGCTGGAACTGCCATTGTGCGTAGCTGTTTTTCTCTGCCAGCTGTTGCAGTTTCCGTCTGTTCTCTTCGCTGTTCAGCAGCAGTGAGGCGAATATCAGCTTTCCCGGAAAGAAGCCCTCCAGGTCGAAGGCCTTGAAGGTTCGCATCCATTTCATTTTTGCATAGACGTAACAGGTGGTGTCCTCATTAACCGTCTGGTTCTGCTCATTTTTTGTACCTATCATATTCATCTTGTTATACCGTTATATGGTTAGCATTTGATTTTCACTGTAAAGCGTTGTACGTCCGTGATGACGGCATCGTCACCGCCTTCCCACGTGATGGCCTTCACCGGTTTGAGGGTCTTGCTGTTCTCGATGACCTTGAACTGCAGCTCATAGCCCAGCTTTTCGCTTTTTTCAAAGAACAGGCACCAGACGCTATCCTCCATAATGAAGTCATCGATGATGTCCGTCGCCTCATTTCTCTTTGACTTGGAAAGTTCCGTGAGGTTGTCATTGATGACGGCTGTCACCTTGACATCCTCGCCGTTGGATTTGAATTTACATGTTATCGTCTTCATAGAAATAAATATTATTAGTAATACGTATTACAATATTATCTCATTTGATGAAACTCTCCAGATAGAACATCACGCCCAGTGCGAAGATCATGGAGATGCACCACAGTGTTATCAGTGCGAAATCCAGTGTATTGACTCTCTGTACCATAAATCAAAAATATTAAATCCTTATATATAGTTACTATTTGTAATGAGGTGGAAGCCCTGCCTATTGGAGCAGGACTCCCATCCTGTTTTGTTTAGTCATTCAGAAGCATGGGCATCTGAAGCATCAGTATCTCCATGTCCGTCGGCTGTTCCGATGGCAGTATCAGTGCTGCCCGTGAGGGGTCTGCCAGTTGCATTTCAATCTCCTGTGCGCTCATGTTGCCTAAGATCTCGATGGTTTTGGCACCCTTCATGCCGATGCTCATGGCCTCGCCGTTGTATTCGCATGCCATACGCTCTGTAGCCGTCTTTGAGAAGTCGTAGTCCTCGGTGTCAAGTTGGATCTGGTTATTCTCCACGTGGATGCGTACCAGGTTGCTGCTGTTGTTCGAGAAGGGCGATACGCGGCGCAGTGCGTTTACCAATGTGTTGCGGTCAACCAGTACGATGTTCGGGTTGTTTTTGGGGATGACGCTGTTGTAGTTGGGGTAGCGTCCCTCAATCAGTCTGCATTGCATGGTGAAGCCTGCTGCCACAATCTGCAGTTGTCTGCCGTCCGCTGTCATGGTCACTTCCGTTTCTGCCGTGCGGCTGAGGATGTTCTTCAGGATGTGTGCCGGTTTCTTCGGGAGGATGAAGCTGCCTGTCTTGGTCTCGTCGGTAGCCTTGACAGAGAGTACCTTGTTACGTACCAGTGTATGACCGTCTGATGCCACCACTGCCAGATGTTCTGCCGTGAGGTCGAAGAAGATGCCGTTCATGACGGGGCGCAGCTCGTCGTCTGCTGATGCGAATACGGTACGTGCAATATTCTCCTGGAGCAGTCCTTCCGTGATGTTGAATGTCACCAGATTGGCGTTGTCCATTGCAGGGAGTGTCGGGAACTCCATGGCGTTGTTGACAGGTAGTGTGAACATGCCTGAGAAGTAGTCGATCTTGACGATGGTGTCCTCCTCGCTGTCCATGGAGAATGTCAGTGGGTTTTCTGGCAAGCCCTTGACGGCTTCCATGATGTCCTTGCCGTTGATGGCGAAGCATCCCTCGCCCTCGCTTTCTGTCAGTTCGATGTCTGCCATGAGTGTTACCTCGCTGTCCGATGCCTTCAGTGACAGGATGTTGTCCTTGACGGTGAATACGATGTCTGCAAGGATAGGCAGAGCGTTCTTGGAGTTGATGACACGGTTCATGTTAACCAGTTGTTCACTCAGTTGCTTGGCTGTTGTTGTAAAAATCATTGCGTTGTTGCCCTTCCGGGACTTGGGTTTTAATTGTTTTTTTGTTTGTTATGTGCTCGTGCGCTTTTGTACGCCGTCGCTGTTTTCTTGTTATATCGGGTAATGGGAGCAGGTAGCCTTTTGTTTTTCCTTATACACCCTTAAAAAAGATGTAATGGATTCTACTCACTTTCGTTGTGAGTATGCTCTTCTTCCACCCCGTTGTGGTTTGATTTTGTTACATCAGTATAAAGATCGCAGTATAGCCTTTTTTGTTTGCTTGTGACCATGCGGCACCCTCTTAGGAGGTGTTAGGCAAGTAATTCCGAGGAAATTTCATGGAATACCCAGATTATGCAGTAATCTGCGGAAGGCTGCCAGGCAATTTCAGAAGGAATAGGTACGGTACTTGACGTGGCTCCGGTGCAGCATAACTTTGCAAAGCAAAAAAGGTGGTTCATGCTGTGACTCTTCAGATGTCCGACACAATCACAGGAAGGGGTGAGAAGCCGGTCATCACTCTTTGATAGTGATGTCTTTGCTTCCGTCAGGTTCTGTACGCGCGTATGTGCGTACATATATTAAATATTTATATAATGTTGATGTTCCATGCTGGAATGTCAAGTGGCGAAGCGTGATCCTGGAGTGTTCGCAGGCTCACACCTCCAGTCCATGTCTTTTTTACTGGGGTGTGGAAACTTTATCGTTTTTTCGGTATCGTTGATACCCTCTTTTTGCTCATTATTTTCTTCCTTTTCTGAGGCACTGAAAAATAGCCTGAAAACACCTGTTTTGTCTTGATTACGGGCATTTAAGATTTTTAAAATCGTAAATGTGTTAAATCAAGAGGAAGTTTTGCCAATATTTTCCCTTTCATTAAATAGGTGTTTTCTTTGCGTCAGAAATTTCAAAATAACGCAAGAAAATTATGAGTGCATTTGGTATTTGGGCCATCATCCTGACAGGTATCTACCTTATCTACTATCCTGTCGTGATCTTCCTTGACCTGTTTGGCAAGAAAGGTCAGAAGAAAGATGGCGTTGAAGTATTTGACACCGGTGCAGGTGACGAAGCCCCCGTCATGGCTGACGAGGAGGAAGAGACACCCACCACTGTTGTCATGGAAGAGGAAGAAGCCCCTGTTCCCCAGCAGGAGGAGGAATCCCCCCAGGTTCCCTTGACTCCTGAGCAGCAGCAACAGGAGCAGTTCCGTGAGATGAAAGACCGTATCGAGGAGACTTTGCAGTCCGGCGGTGAGCCGGTGAATCCTTCTTATCAGCAGACGTTGGACTCTCAGACCATGTTGCTGATGATGAACCAGCCGATGAACAAGAAGTCGAGGATCAAGCGTACCCAGCTTTATTAACGAATAGCAAGCTATGAGGATAGGAAACATACATATCGACCGTCGCGTGTTGTTGGCAGCTCTGCTTGCCGCCACCGTCCAGGCTGTCTCTGCCCGTTGTGGCGAGACGCGCTATGACTGGGGTGCCGATGCTCTGCATGAGGCCTCCGTCTTCGTGCTGGTGGTGATGGAATATACCGTCGGCATCCTGTATGCCGTCGCTTCCCTCACTGCCCTCTATTCCGCCACCAGCATTTATATCAAGCTCAACACCGGTGAGGAGGGCTTCGTGAAGTCCCTCATGGTGCTGCTTGGCGCCATCCTCTTCCTGATTGGTGCCACTATTGTGATGCCTGCCCTCTTTGATGTCCAATGGGGCTGACAGGGCATGTTGATGTTTCACTCCCACCCTACGGTGTGGAGTTCTCTCGAAGAATGAATGTTTTTACAAATATAGTTTTTTCTTATTTTTTCTTTTAGTTAAATGAGTATGAAGAATTTCTTCCAGTCCCTGAAGAAGGGAGCTTCGAGCGTTGGTAGTGCCATCGTCTCGACTTGTGAGAAAGCTGTCATGTCGCCTCGTTTCGCGAGTTGCCTCATGCTGCTGATGTGTGTCGGTGTTGTCATGGCCCAGAACAGTGCCGGTGACTACTCCGCAGGAACTACCGCCCTTGGCACGGTGACCACCGAGATTGCCAAGTACGTGCCTGTTGCCGTCAAGCTGTGCTATGCCATTGCCGGCGTCGTGGCCGTTGTGGGCGCTATCAGCGTGTACATCAAGATGAACAACGAGGAGCAGGATGTCAAGAAGAGCATCATGATGCTCGTCGGTGCCTGTATCTTCCTGATCGCCGCAGCCCAGGCTCTGCCTCTGTTCTTCGGCGTCGGTGGTGAGTAATCTCTTAGTCGTTCGTGTTTGATGGATGCCAAGACCGACTATCAGGATTTCCCCGTCTTCAAGGGTCTTCAGAGACCTTTGGAGATGATGGGCTTGCAGGGCAGGTATATCTACTGGGCTGCAGCTACCGCTGGCGGTGCTGTCTGCGGTTTCATCATCGGTTACCTTGTCGCCGGCTTCCTGGTCGGTCTTGGTATTCTCACCGCTGCCCTTGGTGTAGGCGGTGTCATGATTTTCGTCAAGCAGCGCAAGGGCCTGCATAGCAAGGCCGTTGACAAAGGAATCTTTATCTTTGCGCGTTCGCGCAATATATTATAAATATTATCAGTATGCTTACACTTTTTGTGATTGTGTCGTTTGTCTTCCTCTGTATCGGCATGGCCGTCTCGGTCTATGCCTTCGGTACTGGTGGCAAGCGTGCCAACATCTTCAAGGATATCTATTTCAGTATCGAGAATGTTGACGGCATCGGTGTCGTCTATACCAAGACTGGCGAGTTCTCAGCCATCCTCCGTATGGAGAATCCTGTTCAGAAGTACTCTGCCGATGTGGAGAGCTATTATGCGTTTACTGCTCTGATGACCAGTATTCTCCAGACGCTTGGTGAGGGCTATGCCCTGCATAAGCAGGACGTTTTCGCCCGCAAGCATTTCGATATGAAGAAGGTCTCGGCCCGTCGTGACCCCAATGCTGACACCAGCCGTCTGTTCCTTTCGGACAGCTATTTCCGTTTCATGGACGGACGTCCGTACACCGATGGCAGCACCTATCTTGTCATCACGCAGGAGTGTAAGAAGAGTGCCCTTCTGAGCTATGATGCCTCAAAGTGGCGCGATTTCACGGTCAAGATCCGTAAGGTCTATGACCAGTTGAAGGACGGCGGTGTCGCTGCCTCCTTCCTGGATGCCAATGCCTGCCGTCAGTATGCTGACCGTTTCTTCGCCCAGGATTTCACGTCGAAGATTGTCAGCATGACCGATTTCAAGGTTGACAGTGAGGAGATCCATATGGGCCGTCGCACGTCGAAGGTCTATAGTCTGTTGGATGTGGACTCCATCGGCCTCCCTGGATCCTTGCGTCCCTATGTTGACATGACCGTCAACAATAGTGTGATGCCTGTCGACCTGATGAGTGAGATTGACCGCATTCCCGATGCGGACTGTGTCGTCTTCAACCAGGTATTGTTCCTGCCCAACCAGAAGCGTGAGCTGGCCATGCTCGACAAGAAGCGTAACCGTCATGCTTCCATGCCCAATCCCAGCAACACCCTTGCTGCCGAGGATATCAAGAAGGTGCAGGATGTCATTGCCAAGGAGTCCAAGCAGCTGGTGTATGCCCATTATAACCTGATCGTCACCATAGATGCCGATAAGGACATGCAGAAGGTCACGAACCATCTGGAGAATATCTTCGCCCGTCAGGGCATCCATATCTCCAAGAGGGCCTATAACCAGCTGGAGCTTTTCGTGGCCTGCTTCCCCGGCAACTGCTACCGTCTCTCGCCTGACTATGACCGCTTCCTCACGCTGAGTGATGCGGCCTTGTGTCTGATGTATAAGGAGCGCCAGTCCAAGTCTGAGGACACGCCGCTGAAGTGTTACTATACCGACCGCCAGGGTGTTCCCCTTGCCGTGGATATCACCGGTAAGGAGGGAAAGGTCAAGCACACCAACAACTCGAATTTCTTCGTGTTGGGTCCGTCGGGCAGCGGTAAGTCCTTCTTCATGAATACCGTTGTACGCCAGTACTACGAGCAGAACACTGACGTTGTCATCGTCGATACCGGTGACTCCTACGAGGGTATCTGCGGCTATTTCGGCGGTACGTACATCAGCTATACCAAGGAGCATCCTATCTCGATGAACCCATTCAAGGTCACCGAGGTTGAGTACACTCAGAATTTCGGCGAGAAGAAGAATTTCCTGAAGTCCCTCATCTTCCTGATCTTCAAGGGTGCCCAGGAACCCACGAAGATTGAGGACACGATTATCAATAAGGTCATTGTGGACTATTACCGCGAGTATTTCACGCCTTTCAAGGGCTATAGTGATGATGAGCGCAAGGAACTTTACGATCGCCTGATCTTGGATTCCAAGACCAATGGCGAGTATGAGAAGTATGAGGAGGAGCTTCAGAGCCGTAACGGCACCGGCACCTATGATGTCACCGATGCCGACCGCGAGAAGTACGAGAAGAACAAGCGCCTCTCCGAGAAGCTGCAGGCTGTCATCGATGACGCTGCCGCCACTGATGGCGAGAAGTCCGCTGCCAACAAACAGCTCCAGCGTCTCACGCCGGAGGTTGTCGAGGGCAAGTTCCTGGAGAAGATCAACCGTGAGATTGAGCGTATGGAGCAGAAGCGCAAATCCCTGAAGGTCACTGAGCTTAACTTCAATTCATTCTACGAGTATTCCATCCAGCGTATTCCCCAGATCATGCAGCAGGATAGGATTCATTTTGAGATTGATAACTATCGTGCCATCCTCGCGCCCTTCTACAAGGGTGGTGAGCTGGAATATACGCTGAACAATGACATGGACGGCTCCCTCTTCGATGAGCAGTTCATCGTCTTCGAGATCGATAAGGTCAAGGATGACCCCGTGCTCTTTCCTATTATCGTCCTTATCATTATGGACGTCTTCACCCAGAAGATGCGTATCAAGAAAGGCCGTAAGTGCCTGGTCATCGAGGAGGCATGGAAGGCTATCGCCACGCCTGTCATGGCCGAGTATATCAAGTATCTCTACAAGACCGCCCGTAAGCATTGGGCTATGGTCGGTGTTGTCACGCAGGAGATACAGGACATCACCTCGTCGCCTATTGTCAAGGAGGCCATCATCAATAACTCCGATGTCTTCATGCTCCTTGACCAGTCGAAGTTCCAGGAGAAGTTCGACGACATCAAGGCGACGCTGGCCCTGACCGATATCGAGTGCCGCAAGATCTTCACCATCAACCGTCTGGATAACAAGGACGGTCGCTCTCCTTTCAAGGAGGTGTTCATCAAGCGTGCCGGTAACGACACCGTTTCCGATGTCTATGGCATCGAGGAGCCTATTGAGTGTTATATGAGCTATACGACGGAGAAGGCTGAGAAGGAAGCCCTGAAGCTCTACAAGCGTGAGCTGAAGTGTGACCATCAGCATGCCATTGAGGCCTTCGTCCGTGACTATCAGCGCAGTGGCATCAAGAAGACCCTTGACTTTGCCACGAAGGTCAATAAGGAGGGCAGGGTCTTGAACCTGCCACCCCTTCCTGATAAGAAATAAATATTCAAAGAAATATAGTAATACGAAAATACTTAAATACCCATGAGACGGTCTGTTGTCATATTGATGCTGTTGTCACTGGTAACCTTTGTTACCCGTGCCCAGTCCTATAGCGTCAATTTTGACGTTGAGACAACAGCGCAGATGAATGCTGCCATGGGTATTGAGCTGGCTCAGGAGGAGCTTACCCGTGAGCGTTGGGGAAAGATCCTTGACCATTACGGTGCTTCCGAGATTGCCGCTGCCGGTATTTTCGCCTCCAAGTATCTGGATCGTCTCTCTCTGAAGGATGAGCTTTCCTTCGGTTCCGAAGAGAACTGGTACTACAAGCATATACGTCAGATGGTCGCCCAGCGTATCATGCCCAAAATTTTCAATGTCGCCTCGATGATGATCAAGCACCCTGATAAAGCCATTTATTGGGGGCCATACCTTTTCAAGACCACCGAGGAGGTCAAGCAGTTGTGCATGATATTCCAGACGGTATGCTCCAATGGCCGTCTCTCTTTCAAGGACTTGCATTTTCTGGTCATCGTCGATGACCTGAAGGAGCTGTTCGACCTGAGCCGTTTCGGCGGTGTCGACTGGAAGGGTATGTGGGACAATATCTCCAACCTTGGTGATTTGTCCTTTGATGATCTGGAGGATGACTTCACCAACCTGATGTCCGTCGGTGGTGCCATTGCCAATGCCGGTGGCGCCATGCTTGACTCCCTGTGGATTCAGGGTAGCAAGGTCGGCGGTATCTTCCATATGAAGCCCAAGGAGCTGTGGGCGCTTGGTGAGGAGTATGCCAACACCTTTGAGAGTATGAACAGCGTCGAGAAGGTCAAGGATGCCCTGATGGCCCAGATTGAGTCTACGGACTCTATAGGTGTCACGAAGCTGTTCAAGTTTGATGAGTACAATATCAGTCAGTATGTCAGCAACTACCTCCACCAGCTCACCGGCGACTACTATAAGCAGCGTTGGTATATCTACTGGCATGAGAGTGGCAGGGACTTGCTGGATAGCTGGAGTCCCCAGATTGTTGATGAGTACATCATCAACGGCACCAATGGCTGGTACCGTATCAATACCAACGACCCCAACTACTGGCCTGATGAGAGCGTCATCAATGCCACCAAGGCTGCCTGTGCCTCTCAGTGTGGATGGAGTCAGGCCAAGATTGACCAGATGAATGCCGAGCAGAGCTGGTATCATTACTATATCGTATATAGTATTCACAGTTACTATATCTATCGTGGCAGCAAGGACAATATCGAGGGATGGTCTTTCTCCTATGACGTCCATGTCTATCGCACCTGGAACGGTGGCGAGACCGTCTATGAGGAGGAGTTCGACTCCTATACCATGTCCGAGTCTGCCTTTGCCCAGCATATGCAGTCCAAGCTCATGGAGATTAAGGCTCAGGATGAAGCCGATAACAATTCTGACACGCCGCTGCATGACTATAAGATCGGTAAGGACTCGAAGCGCTATTACAGTGCTTCAAATGCCCAGAAGATGCGCGGCTGTACCGCTGTTGAGTTCTGGCTTAACTGCGACAATGGCGCGAAGCTGGCCGAGGGAGCCACCGAATGGAAGGTCAACCGTCATATCTATGACGATGAAGGCCCCAAGCCTGATGTCTATAAGGAGGAAGCCATGGCTACCACTCTCAGCAGTGACGGCAGCGACCTTCAGGAGTGTCGTCAGAAGATTAACGACTGCAATACGAAGATTGCCGAGATAAACGCTGAGATAGCAGCCCTTCAGGCACGTCAGAAGGAGCTGTTGGATCTTATCAGTAATTCCAGTTACTTTCAGGCAAACGTATATCGCGAGGAGTATAAGAAGAATAAGAAAGCCATCGAGGACAAGCAGGCCGAGCGTTCCACTTGGGAGTCAGCCCTTAGTCAGGCTCAGCAGGCTTATAATGCTGCCTATGGCGAGTATGCCAATGAGTCTGATGACTGTTATCGCATTCCTGCCATCATGCATGACTGTGAGGTCAATTACGGAGTTGATTGGGAGGATGAAGGTCATTGGGAAGGCCTGACGTATGTCCGTAACGGCAAGATTAATTCTATGGGCGTTAATGTCGTCTTCCGTGGTACGGTCAGCAATGTCCGCACGGAGGTATGGATTGACTGCTTGCTGTTTACCTTGCGCATCCACCGTAGTATTCTGAAGATCTCCTGGGAGCTGTCTTCCAATTACTCCACCTCCGACCAGGTGGATGTCATTGCTTTCTCTAATGATATGAGTGAGCAGGAGCGTAGCAATATTGCCAATCAGCGTCAGCAGGAGTTGTTGGAGGAGCATCCCGACTGTTCCGTTGAGATACGCTATCAGTACAGTAATAATGAGGTGCCGGAGGAAGACAACGGAACCTATCACCTCTTGTGGATGTCCGACCGTCTGAGGATTGCCCGTGAGGTGGATATGCGTCTTGTGCGCATCCATGCCGAGCTGGTGCTGATGGAACGCTACCTGCGTCACAGTCAGAGCATCCTCGATTACCTGGCCACACCGTTCTTGGATGCCTACCGTCAGGGTATGCGTGGTGCCATGTCCAACGAGTCCTACCGCCGTTGGCGTCAGAGCAGCATCGATGCCCTGCATAGTGACCGTTTGGACTCTATCCATCAGCGTCGCAAGCCTTCCCAGGCTCCAGTGCGTCGTGCTGATGTGTCTTCTGCGGCATTGCCGCCAAAGGAAACGAAACCTGTTGAAATGAATACGCCTCATGAGAACTAAGGTCTTCTACATATTGCTCCTGTTGCTGGCTGGTCTGCCGATGGTCAGTCATGCCCAGCGTATGGACTTTGGAACGCTTGAGGCCATGATTAGTGACCACAAGCGTATCAGAGGCCCCATCCAGTACCGTGCCGAGATCGAGGTTGTCAACCAGGAGCTTCACGACAAGAACCGTGAGGAGGTCTTGGACTATAAGGATATCAATGACAAGCTCGACCTCTACACCCGTTGCTTTGACATCCTGGATATAGTCTATACGGGTCTCAGCGTCTCTGTCAATGTCGTGAATACCTATAAGGATGTCAAGCAGAAGATTACCAGCATCAAGGATTTGCTGGAGCGTTACCGTGCCTGCATCATCATGAAACAGTTGGGGCAGATTAAGGAAGCTGCTAATATCCTCACCGGTATCACTGACATCCACACCATCAACGGTGCCAAGGAGTGGTATCGTGATGCCAAAGATCTTTACGACCAGGGAACCATTATCGATGCTCAGGACACGATTATCTTCACCATCGGTCGCGACATGGTCTTGCAGGTCGCCGACAAGTGCGAGGATATCTATCTGAGCATGACTACACTCGTAGGCTACGCCACTGGTGCGCTGGCCTGCAGTACTGAGGGTCTGTTGATGACCATTCAGTCTCTCGATGACCATATCACCGAGCTGAGGAAAGCTGTCGACAACGGCCATTTCCTGCTCTGGCGGTATATTCATATGCGTACAGGCTATTGGACGAAGGGTATCACCCGTCAGACCAAGAGTGTCCACGAGCATGCCCAGAACGCCTTACAGCGGTGGCGTCGTGCCACCTATGGAAAGATGGGCTTGAATGGAAATCTTGGTGGTGGTCATTTGGTTGATCCGTCTCATGAGAAGCAGGATGCTGGTGAGATTTTTGACGGTACTATTGGAAGAAGATATGATATTGGTGATTAGCTATGAGCAGGATGAGAATACATATAACGTTGCTGTTGTTTACCGTCTCGCTGATGGTGTCCGCACAAGGTATGACCTACAACCATGACGAGGTTGTCATGAATCAGTTCATGAAGGCAGAGATAGGTTCTGGTACGCTGGGTAATGGCGGTTGGTTTGCCGACCAGTATTATAATCTTACCCACAGCTCTTATCGTAGCATGGCCAATAATCCGGCCAACAACAAGCTTGCAAGCCGTACTCTC